>ERZ772858.1037-NODE-1037-length-31586-cov-5.012622_pt1 | contig 31586 bp, 32 predicted proteins | sample MGYA00512136_ERZ772858 | MGnify/ENA primary metagenome ERZ772858 (study PRJEB29015, sample SAMEA2737726) | human gut metagenome | biome: human gut; feature: human-associated habitat; material: faeces | place: China | collected 2012 ...
CTGCCGGTGCAGCTGAGGCTGTTGCTGCCGGTGCTTCTTCCTTCTTTGCCGCCGGTGCTGCATTTTCTTTACCTTCTGATGCGATAAACGCATTCAGGGCTTTGATAATCGGTTCATTATCATCTGTTCCTTCGTCCTGTGTTTCCCTGATGTTGTCCACATAGGTTTCCAGTGCATCCAGACACTGGAATAATACATCCACAAGATTTGAATTCACTTCCATATTGCCGTTTCTGACTTCGGAAAATACATTTTCCATATCATGAGTAAGATTCTGCATTCTCTTATAGCCCATAGTTCCAGCCATACCCTTGAGGGAATGTGCAGCTCTGAATATTTCGTTAATTGTATCACTGTTATCAGGTTCCTTTTCAAGAATCATGATACCATCACTTAAATTCTGCAAATGTTCATTAGATTCGTCGATAAATATCTCTAAATACTGGCTTACATCCATCTTAAGATACCCCCACATTCTTCGTTATAGTTTCTGCAATTTTATTCAACGGAACAACCTCATCAACCAGTCCTGTCTGTGCTATAGCCTTAGGCATGCCATATACAACACAGCTATCTTCATCCTGAGCTATAACATGAATTTTCTTATGGCTGGCAGAAAGAGTTTTTATTCCTTCCGTACCATCTGCTCCCATTCCTGTAAGGACAACACATGTAATCTCATCATAATTACACTGTACAAGTGACTTATACATAACATTGGCACATGGTCTTAAGCCATCTATAGGAGGCTCGTCATTAAGCTTTATCACATACTCAGATGCTTTCTTGACAACCTCGATATGTTTTCCTCCTGGCGCAATATATACCCAGCCTTTCTGTATAACATCACCATCTGCCCCCTCCTTAACATTAATATCACTTATTTCGTTAAGTCTGGCTGCTAAGGATGCTGTAAACCCTGCCGGCATATGCTGTACAAGTACCACTCCAGCATCCAGATTCTTAGGAAGCATTGGTATTACCTGTTGTAATGATTTTGGTCCACCTGTTGAGCAGGCAAGTGCAACAACCTTCTTACTGCCAATTTTAATATTGGTAAATCTTGAAGGATTAACCTTTGGAGGAATTGTATCATTAATCTCATTCCTGCGTCTTAAAGCAGATATTGCATCAATAGAAGCTTTTTTCTCCGATGAAATTAATGATGATGTCCTTCCTGATGTAAGCCTGCTGCCAGAATATCCTGATGGCTTCACATCCGTAGCTGACCTTGTCCTTTCCACAGACGCTTTGGAACTTGTTGCAACATTAAGCATATCATGTATACGCTTTTTAAAGTCATTGCCCTTAGTTTCAAAATAATTCTCTGGTTTGGTTACAAAATCAAACGCTCCATATTCAAGAGCCTGAATAGTTTCTTTTGCACCTTCTTTTGCTACTGTACTTACAACAATAACAGTCTGCTCAATATGATTCTTTTGCAGCTTCTGTAATAATTCCAGCCCGTTCATCTTAGGCATATTAATATCAAGAATTATTGCACTGTACAGATTAGGATTAGATACAATCAAATCAAATCCCTCAAGTCCGTCTTTTGCAATAGCTGCGACTTCATACTCATTACCTTCGTTTATTATATCAGATATAACCCTTCTCATGAGTGCAGAGTCATCTATGACAAGTATTTTTTTTGCCATATTACAGCCCCCTTTCTTTCTTGCGAATCATTCTTTGCTGGGCAAAAACGTATTTAACAATATCCTCCGTATCTTCCTTCTGCATATTCACAAACTGAAGTCTGCTGTCATATACGCTGTCAGAATTCTGATTGCGCATTGACATTACAACCTTTGCCATCAGCTTCATATATCTGCTTCTGTCCCCTACCTGTATTGGAAAACTTACATTAACAATCGAATCCGCATCATATTGTTTCTTTGAAAAAAGTCTCAGTCCACCACCGCTTATGTCAACAATTATTCCTTTGTCTTCCGGCATGACAAAATTATCCGGCAATTTCCCGGTTACATCAAAATTCTTTCGTTCTTCATCTGTCAGCGGTATAATATCTGCATCAATAGTGCATTTCAGCCTGTAGAATTCCCTTCTCTGGAACTTTACAAGTGCTGTTTCAGGTCTTAATTCAACTGTAAATATATTTCCTTCTTTTCCTCTTGATTTTACAGTACAGTCAGATTTATAAATGTAATTACCTGTATAAAAAAAAGCTTCTATCATAGTTCCGACTTCAAGCACTATCATTTTTCCCTGTCTTGAAGGCATCGTACAGATAATAGTCTCATCATTGATATCCATTATCTGGCTTACAAGCATTTCTTTTGTTTCTCCGTTTTCTTTTATACGCCTGCTCTTTTTAAATAATTCAACCTTCCCACCTACAACAAGCTGTTCGAACATTCCCGCACCTCATTTCCTCTTAATCACATATTCTTTGCAAATACAGACCTTAGATATCCTCTTATGCCTCTCTTATGAACAGGAACATCTGCACCTTCTGACATCAGCCGTGTTGCTATTTCTTCAAAATGCCTTGACGATGTGGCATTTGGAAATATCATAGAGACCGGTTTCTGCTTCATAATTGCTTTTTTAATATTATTATCCTGTGGAACCGCACCTAAATACTGCATATTAATTTCAAGGAATTTCATAACCACAACATTAAGCTTTTCATACAGGCTTCTACCCTCAGCTTCAGAATCAACTCTGTTAGCTATCATCTTAATTGTTGTTTCATCTTTTTTGAAATTCTCATTCATGCTTAATGCCTTAAGGAGCGCATATGAATCCGTTATCGATGTTGGTTCTGGTGTTGTCACAAGTATCGTCTCCGGACTTGCGACAAGAAACTCCATGACAGCAGGAGATATTCCTGCACCGGTATCAATAATTATAACATCTGCCATTCCTTCAAGTTCTGAGAGTTTATTAACAAGCCTTCTTACCTGCTCTTTATCAAGATTGACAAGCTTTGCAATTCCAGAACCACCTGATATGAATCTTATTCCTTCAGGTCCTTCTGTTATTATCTCGTCAAGCTCCTTGCCCGCAAACATAAGGTCACTGAGATTATATTTAGGAATAACACCAAACATTACTTCAATATTAGCAAGCCCGAAATCAGCATCCAGTATAATAACTTTCTTCCCCATCCTTGTAAACTGCACTGCAAGATTAATAGAAGTACTTGACTTGCCAACACCGCCTTTTCCACTTGTTACGGCAATAACACGCGAATTCGTAATGTTTTTTAAATTTTGTTTTTTAATTATATTGCGAAGATTCTCTGCCTGATCCATCATGATTTACCTCCCAATAATAATTTAGCAAGTCTCTGCTCATTAATTACCTCAATGTCATTAGGTACATTCTGTCCTGAAGTTGTATACGAAAGCTGTCCGCCTGTATAAAGCTTCATATTAAGCATATTCCCAAGGCTGCATGTTTCATCTAATTTAGTAAATATAATAGCCCAGTCCTTAATATGCTTATATTTATCTGCAATATTTACAAGATCCTTATACTTGGTTGTGACACTTAATGTCAGATATATTTCAAAATCAAATTCATCCTTTCTGCGTTCAACCGTCTCAATGAGCTTATCCAGCTCTTCCATCTGTTCTTCTGACTTATGTGACCTTCCTGCCGTGTCAACAAGTATAAGTTCATAAGTTTTAAATTCATCAAGACACTCATCCATTTCATCAGGAGAATATGCCACATTTACAGGGCAGTCAATTATAGACGCATATGTATTAAGCTGTTCCACTGCAGCTATTCTATATGTATCAGAGGTTATAAAAGCAACCTTTGTGTATTTTTCAAGTTTAAAATGTGACGCTATTTTTGCAATAGTTGTAGTCTTTCCAACGCCTGTTGGTCCAATAAAAAATATCACCTTCGGTTTGTCTCCAAGAGATATTGTGCGGGGTTCTCCAAGCTTTAGTATAATCTTCTGGTACACAGCAGACAGAATACTGTCAATGTTAGATTCTTTCTTAAGCGAAGCCTCAATATCAGCAATTATTTCATCTGCATATTTTGAATCAACCTCATTATCAACCAGCTTTTTATATATAAGTTGTAAGAATTTATAATTGGCATTCTCACGCTCTTTAACTATCTTCTTTCCTGTATCCTGTGCATGTGTTTCTTCATGCATGACAGATGCTGCTGCCGGCCTCTTTGCACTGCTGCCTCCTGGATTCATCTGATTTTCAAGAAGTGAATGGAGTGAATCAAGTTTCTTCTCAATATTAGCAGCATTAGAATTCATATCAATCTTTTCATCTGCGACAAGATTAATCTGCGATCCTCCCGTAATATTCTTCATAGGCTGACTGCTTATAAATCCACTATTAGCACCTTTATTTTCCATGGTTGGCTTTTTATTATTAATGCCATTAATAAATTCTTTTTCCTCAAGTGCGGCAGTAACCTCAACAACATCTTTCTTAAAAAGTCTGAATACACCTCTCTGTTTTAATGTCTTGACATTAAGAACCACTGCACCGCTTCCTAATTCATCTTTAGCTTTTAATATTGCTTCTGTCTCTGTCTCCGCCTGAAATTTCTTTACTATCATTTACGCTGTCACCATCCCCACTGATTGTAATTCTACATTAGATTCCACCTCATTATATGAAATCACAATTATATCCTTATAATAATCCTTAGCCAGATTTCTGAAATACATTCTCACAATAGGCGATGTGATAACTATTGGATTCTTACCCATATCCTCAAGCTTCTTGAGTTCATTGCCTAATGCTTCAACAATCTTCTTACTGCGTTCAGGGTCAAGCGACAGATATGACCCCTGTTCTGTATTCTTAACAGAATTCATAATCTCCTGCTCAATTGCAGGGTCAACTGTAACAACATTTGTCACTTCGCCTACCGTAAAGTACTTGCTTGAAATTGCTCTCTTTAGTCCCTGTCTTGCGTACTCTGTCAATATATCCGGATCTCTTGTAACAGCTGCATGGTCTGCCAGAGTTTCTAATATAGTAACAAGATCTCTTATTGATATTCCCTCTTCAAGAAGATTCTGTAAAACCTTCTGAATCTCACCAATGCCCATAAGCTTAGGTACAAGTTCTTCAATAAGTGTTGAATTGTTATCTTTAATATTATTAATAAGATTCTGTACATCCTGTCTGGTAAGAAGCTCAGCAATGTGCTGTCTTATAACCTCTGTAAGATGTGTTGCAATAATTGATGGCGGATCAACAACCGTATATCCAAGTGATTCTGCTCTTTCTCTCTGGCTCTCAGTTATCCATATAGCCGGGAGATGGAAAGATGGTTCAAATGTAGGAATACCGGTTATCTCTTCTTCAACATATCCTGGATTCATAGCCATATAATGGTCAAAAAGTATCTCACCTTCACTCACCTGTATACCCTTAATCTTAATGACATACTGGTTTGGATTGAGCTGTATATTATCACGCAGTCTGATAATAGGAACAACTGCACCAAGTTCAAGTGCAATCTGTCTTCTTATCATGACAACTCTGTCAAGAAGATCTCCTCCCTGATTAACATCAGCAAGCGGGATAATTCCATATCCAAACTCAAGCTCAATAGGGTCAACATTAAGCAATGAAACAACATTTTCAGGCTTACGTATTTCCTGTGCCTCGTTCTCTTCCTGCTCAGCGCTCTCTTCAATCTTAGCTTCTCCTGCTTTAGTTCCTAGCTTCCTTCCGTAAAAAATAAGAGCTGCTCCTAACGGAACAAATATGTACCATGGCAACGGTGTTAATATTCCAAGGACAGAAAGTGCAGCACCAACCATAATAAGTACCCTGTCCATCGAAAAAAGCTGTCCAACTATCTCATCACCAAGTTCTCCATCACTTGATGCTTTAGTTACAAGAATACCTGTTGCAAGTGATATAAGCAATGATGGTATCTGTGAACACAATCCGTCGCCGATTGTAAGAATAGTATACTTAGAAAGAGCATCATTAATTGATAATCCTCCATATATCATTCCCATGACTATACCACCAACAAGGTTGATTCCGGTAATAATAAGACCGGCAGTTGCATCTCCCTTAACATACTTGGTAGCACCATCCATAGAACCAAAGAAACTGTTTTCCTGCTGTAGCTTCTTTCTTCTCTCAGCAGCCTCCTTATCAGTAATGGCTCCTGTATTAAGGTCTGAGTCAATAGCCATCTGCTTACCAGCCATTGCATCAAGTGTAAATCTTGCAGTTACCTCTGCAACTCGCTCAGAACCCTTGTTAATAACTATAAACTGAACGATAATAAGAATAATGAATATAATAATACCAATTACCAGATTACCGCCGCCAACAAACTTACCAAATGTATCAACAACCTTACCTGCATCACCATTCTTTAATATAAGCTTAGTTGAAGATACATTAAGGGAAATTCTGAAAATAGTCGTAAATAACAGCATCGTAGGAAAAGATGCCATATCCAGAACTTCCTTAGCAAAAAGTGAATTAAAAAGCACCACCATTGCTACCAGGATATTAATTGCAAGCAGAATATCAAGCAGCCATGAAGGAATTGAAATAATGAAGAATAATACTGCTGCAAGCAGATATATTCCGATAAACAGATCGTTCTTCTTAATCTTCATCATTTCTCTCCTTTCAATTTAGTCATTATTTTACATAATATCACATAATCTGACTTTTATCTATTATTTGTGCGTAAAACAGATGCAAGAATTTCTGCAACTGCATAGTACAACTCTGGAGGTATTTCCATACCTATATCAACATTATGATAAATAATCCTCGCAAGAGGCTTATTTTCTACTACAGATATATTGTACTCTTTTGCTTTATCCCTTATCTGGAAAGCCAGATAATCAGCACCTTTGGCTATAACTACAGGTGCTTTTCCAGAATCAGGTTCATATTTCAGTGCCACCGCAAAATGTGTCGGGTTCGTAATTACAACATCCGCCTCTGGAAGCTGCTGCATCATTCTTCTTCTTGATACTTCCTGCATACGCTTTCTGATCTGTCCCTTAACCTGAGGATCACCCTCGGAATTCTTATATTCATCTTTAACTTCCTGCTTAGTCATCATATTATCATTCTTAAACTTGTGTCTCTGATACACAAGGTCAGCAAATCCGACTATCAGAAATATCGCACTTATCTTAATGCCAAGACCTATAATTATATCTCCTACTGTTGAAAGTGCTGTATTAAGACTAATATCATAGAATGTAAGAAGAACATTCATTTTATCTTTTATCGTTGAATATACAACAGCAATTATAATTGTAATCATCACTATTGATTTTAGCAGCTCTAATAACTGTCTTACAGAGAACATTCTCTTAAAGCCACTCAACGGACTAATCTTGCTTAATTTGGGCTGCATAGGCTTTGCTGTTATCATCCACTTCTGCTGTAACACATTACCAAGTATCGCTATTATCACAGCTACAAGAAGTATTGGAATTGCAAGCGTAATAACCTCTGTTGCAAGCTGTCTTAATGTTGCTACTGCCCAGCCGGTGGATAAGCCATCACCGCTGTCATTGCCTATTACTACAATTGCCCCATATATATTCTTAAATACATCTATAAATCCAGTGCCAAGTCTTCCAACATAAATCTTTAGGATAATAAACAATGACATCAAAGAAATGGCTGTTATTATCTCTTTACTTTTAGCTACCTGTCCTTCTTTTCTTACATCATTAAGCTTCTTACTTGTAGCCGGCTCTGTCTTTTCCCCTCCGGGACCATCTTTAGCAAAAAACTGAAGGTTCAGCCTTAATATAAGTTCATTCTCCATATCAGCTCATACCCCTTACCAATGCTGTAAATATGCTTTGAATTTCTTCCAGTATGAAATTAGAAACAGCTGGAAGCATACCTATTGTAAAAAGAATTACAAATATTCCAACAAATATCTTAAGCTGCATACCAACAACGAACATATTCATCTGTGGTGCTATCCTTGCAAGTATAGCAAGAATACAGTTAAGAAGAAGTGTTGTGGCAAACACCGGCAGTGCTATTCTGAAACCTATAACAAAATAATCTGTCATAAACTGTATAACAGTCGAATATATCGCACCGCTGAATTTGACTCCACCTATAGGTATAACATTATATGTCTCAACGATAGCTTCTATAAGAAATCTGTGCATACCTGATATTATAAGCAAAAGCATTAACATATAGTAATAGAAGTTGCCCATAATACCCACCTGCATTCTTGTTGTAGGATCATATAACTGTGCCATAGATATACCTATATCCATATCAATTATCTTACCTGAGAACTGTATAATCTGAACACAAAAAAAACTCGCCGCACCAAGTATTACTCCTACTATTACTTCTTGCAGTGCAATTATACAATAATCAATCATATTATCATATTCTACCGACATATCTGGATGAATAGCATAAACAATCACACTAAGTGCAATTGCAAAACCAACTTTAAACTTTCGTGGAACATTGGCAGTATTAAAAAAAGGTGCGGCATAAACAAATGAAGCTAATCGAATTAATATTAAAACAAATAGCTCAAATTGTCCAAGCGCAACCTCATAATTAATCATTATATCTTAATCCTTTAATTAAATATACTGTGAGAAATTCCACAAATTCCCCATAAATCCTGTAATCTGATTTAACATCCATGCCCCCAAAAGCATTAATGTTAAAAGAATTGCAATAAGCTTCGGCACAAATGTCAAAGTCTGCTCCTGAATAGATGTAAGTGTCTGAAAAAGACTTATAATAAGTCCGACAATCATTGAAACAAGTAAAAGTGGCACAGAAGTCTTCACTATAACCCATATAGTCTGTCTTGCTACTGTTACAACCTGTCCAGCATCCATATTCTTTACCTCCTGCCTTACTTAAATGTTGCTACAAGATTTCCAATTATCAGATTCCAGCCATCTGCCATTACAAAAAGTAAAATCTTAAATGGAGCAGATATGGTGGTTGGTGGAAGCATCATCATACCCATCGACATAAGAGTTGACGATACAACCATATCAATAATAATAAAAGGTATGTATATTAAGAATCCTATAATAAATGCAATTCTTAATTCACTTATAATAAACGATGGTACAAGCACTGTCATAGAAATATCATCTTCCGATGTAACAGAGCCTTCCTCATATCCTGCAATCTTAAAAAATGTATCAAGATCCTTTGTTGAAGTCTGTTTCAACATAAAGCTTTTCAATGGCTTTACTCCTGTTTCATACGCTTCCTCGACCGATATCTCATTATTGGATAGTGGTTTTAGTGCACTGTCATAAACTTCCGTAAAAACAGGCGACATAACAAAAAAAGTCAAAAATAAAGACAAACCTATGATAACCTGATTAGGTGGTACTGTCTGTGTTCCAAGCGCAGCCCTCGTAAAATGCAACACAATTACAATTCTTGTAAATGATGTCAGCATAATCAGAATAGAAGGTGCCAGTGAAATTACTGTAAGTACAAGAAGCATCTGCAAAACACTAGCCATATCATTACCGTCACTCGTAGAAATACCTATATTAATAAGATTATTTCCTGATGCTGTTGTTTCCTCAGCAGCCATTACCTTATATGTAATAAATGAAATGGCTGCAAAAAAAGCTCCTGCCCCAACCGATATTCCTGCTAATGCCTTTCTATGCTTTCTAATCCACTGTAACATAACTCTCTCGTTCCTGCCTAATTAATTATCTGGTTTGTCTTTCTTAAACTTTTCAAGTATAGCTTTAAATCCATCAGTATTGATTGTCTTTGACTCTGACAAATAAGTCAGTTCCTGCTCGTTAATCTCACACAAATAAGTCATAGTATCTTTGCAGACTGCTACTGCAAAACATTTACTGCCAATCTTAATAATCTGAATATACTTAGTATTAGACACTCTCATTGTTTCAAGTATCTGGATATTGCGTCCAGCCATTTTGGTTTTCTGCATATTACCAGCCCATCTTGTTGCAAAATATGTAAGTGCTAAAACAAATATAAAAACAACGAGAAGCGTAAGCAACTGTGCAAACGCTTCCCATCTACTATTCAACCCAGCTAATGCAACCATTATTATCCAACAACTTTCTGAACAGCCTCAATTACTCTGTCTGCCTGGAATGGTTTAACAATAAAGTCCTTAGCTCCTGACTGTATAGATTCAATAACCATAGCCTGCTGTCCCATTGCAGAACACATAATAACAGATGCTGAAGGATCTGCAGCCTTAATTCTCTTAAGAGCTTCAATTCCATCCATCTCAGGCATTGTTATATCCATAAGCACAAGATCTGGCTTTAACTCAGCATACTTTTCTACTGCCTTCTGTCCATTCTCTGCCTCACCTGCTATATTGTATCCATTCTTTGTGAGAATATCCTTAATCATCATTCTCATGAATGCAGCATCATCACAAATCAAAATATTCTTTGCCATAAACTTTCTCCTATTCAAAAACAAATTATTCACAAAAATCATTCGAATGTATTATACAACAAATACTGTCAATTTCCTACTCTTTTTTTGATTTTTTAGAAAATCATAACAATTACTTGATAATCTCTGTTATACGTACACCAAAACTTTCTTCAATAACAACAACTTCACCCTTTGCAACATATTTGCCATTAACAAGAACATCAACAGATTCGCCTGCAATTTTATTAAGTTCTACAATTGTTCCAGGAGCAAATTCAAGTATATCTTTTATAGATTTTGTTGTTCTGCCAAGTTCTACTGTTACTTCAAGCGGAACATCCTTAATAAGTTCAATATTTTCCTTCTGTGTCAAAGGATTGACATCTGTTGAAAATGGCTGAAATGCTGCTGGAGATACATTAACATCCTGTGCTGGTGCATACCCTGCCATTGGCATACCCTGCACAGGCATACCTTGCATCGGCATTCCATAACCATAAGGCATTCCCATATTCTGCATCGGCATTCCCTGTTGTGGTGCTGTCTGTGCTGTAGTATTCTGCACCGGTACATCCTGCTGTGGCATTGTCTGTGTCATATTCTGTGCCGGGGCCTGCTGCAACTGCTCTTCCTGATGATTAGCTGTATCTTCCTGACTTACCTGTGGCTGTTCAGGTTCTGCTGACGGCATAAACATGTTAAGAAGTTCCTGTGCAAATTCCTTAGGATATAACTGCATAATCTCACTATCTATAAGTTCGCCAATCTGCATCTTAAAAGCCACCATTACAAAATGGTTTTTAAGGAATCCTGGCAGGTTATCATCTAATTCATTGTATGTCTCCACTAAGTTAGCTATTGGTGGACTGATATCAATTTTTCTATTAAACATTGATGATAAAGATGTAGCTGCTGAACCCATCATCTGATTCATAGCCTCTCCGATTGCACTAAGATGAAGTTCTGTCAATGGTTCGTCTGGATCAACATTACCTGGTCCTCCCATCATAAGATCTGTAATTATCTTAACATCATTCTCTCTTAATATTAAAACATTATTGCCTGCAAGACCTTCTTTGTAAGAAATCTGCAACATAACACATGGTCTGTCATATTTACTTGATAAATCATCCCATGTAGCAACTTCTACTTTTGGTGTTGTAATATTAACTTTCTGTGAAAGAAGAGAACTAAGTGTTGTAGCAGCTGTTCCCATGCTAATATTAGATATCTCACCGACAGCATCTTTTTCTGACTCAGTAAGTGTAAAGCCGCCATCTGTATTATCATTAGCATTATCCTCTGGTATAGTTGTTGTTGCTGTTGATGAATCAGATGTGTCATCTCCTCCTGTATTCATGCCACTCAGAAGTGCATTAATCTCGTCCTGGGATAACATTCCATCCATTATTCTTCACTCTCCTCTCTAATTACATTAGTAACTCTTACTGCGTATTTATTCTCAAAATAACCAGGTAAAGCTGTAAACTTCTTAATATTACCTACATATACCTCTAATTCCTGGTCAACCTTTTTATCAATTTTTATTACGTCTCCAACCTGCAGATTAACAAAATCCGAAACACTAATCTTAGATGTACCAAGCACTGCCTTTATTGGTATCATTGCTTTATCAATAACTGTTTCAATAGCATCCTCATATGTATTGGAATCTTTTTCCTGCATATTAGAAAACCAATACTTGGTATTAAGCTTATCCATAACCGGTTCAAGAGTTGCATATGGAAGACATATATTCATAAGTCCCTCCACATCACCAATCTTAATATTAATAGTTACAATTGCGATTGTTTCACTCGGTGATATAATCTGTGCAAACTGTGAATTAGTCTCTATTCTTTCAAGTCTTGGATTAACCTTTACAACATTTTCCCATGGTTCCTGCAACTGATTAACACACACTGTAAAGATACGTTCCAGAATCGTAAGCTCAATTTCTGAAAAATCTCTCTCTTTATCCAAAGCATTACCTGCACCTCCAAGAAGTCTGTCAACAATTGCAAACCCCAGATTGGATGCCATCTCCATAATTATGTTACCACTTAATGGTTGCATTCCAACAACACCTAAAAGAACCGGATTAGAAAGGGCATTAGAAAATTCTGAATAAATAACCACTTCTGAATTAACAACCTCAACATTGACTGTCTTTCTAAGATATGCCGGAAGATTGGTACTCAGCAGTCTTCCAAAATGCTCAAATATTATCTCCAGTGTTCTTAGATGTTCTTTAGAAAACTTAGAAGGTCTTGCAAAGTCATAATTCTTGACTTGCTTTTCTTCTGTGTTCTTCATCTCATCTACATCTAATTCTCCACTGCTTAAAGCTTTTAAGAGGTTATCTATTTCACTCTGTGAAAGTACCTCTCCCATCTTCCTCACCTCCTTATCATATTCTTTAATGTTTACTGGACAACAATATTAATCAGTACACTTTGTATCGTCTCAGTCTTGAATAATTCCTGGAATTCCTTTAAAAGGTCTGTTTCCATGGTTGATTTATTAGCACTTATTGTGCTGTAAGTATACTTATTAGCTTCATTGGTTATCTTATTAACAAGGACCTTCATCCCATTATCAACTGAAGTCGATACAGTACTATAATCCTTAGCTTTTGAATTAAGTCCGACAGATACTGAAAGTACGGCATATCTTGTTTTTCCATTATCAACATATGAAACAATTATATCCGTGCTGTCATTGTTCTTAATATCAATATAACTTACATTTTCAATTCCTGAACCTGTAGATGAATTATTATTAGAAACTCCACCTGCAACATCCAGGTCAATAATCTGTGCCACTTTATTAATAAGAGAATTTGTCTTCTTATTTGTTGATACAAGTGAAAATGTAAGAATCACTGTAAGTACCAGATTCACAAGTACAAGTGCCAAAATAATCACATTAAGCATACTCTTTTTCATGAGTAATCCTCCTTAGCTGTTAATTGAATTATACACCTTAATCTCAACTCTTCTGTTCTGGGCTCTTCCTTCTGGAGTATCATTAGTTGCAATAGGTACTGCATCTCCTCTTCCGGATGAGCTCATTGTCTGATCTGAAAAGCCTTTCTCAGACACAAAGAAATCAAACACACTGTATGCCCTGTAAAGAGAAAGCATCATATTATTAGGAAACAGTGATGTATTGATAGGAACACTATCAGTGTGACCTTCTATGGTAATAACATTATCATCATATTCAATAAGTGCATCAGCAACCTTGTCAAGAAGACTGCGTGCCTCTGATGTAAGCTCCGACTTTCCCGAATTAAACAGAATTCCACCACTTACATTAAGCATTACATATTTACTATAAGCAGTAACATCAACATAATCTGCAACTCCACTGGCTGTAAGTTTATCAACAATCTCCTCAGCCATATTTTCAGACTGCTCAAGACCTTCTTTTTCAATCTCTTCATAAGCATTCTGTACATCCTGTGACATATCGCCATCATTGTTAAGGCCCATATTGTTATAGTAATTGCTCAATTCATTCAGCTGACTCGCCCCACTGCTTACAAGAATTCCTTCCTTTGACAGTGCAGAACCGCCTTGAGGAAGTACACTAAAGCTTGATGAAAGTGAAGCTGCAATCTCCTCAAACTTCTGAGAATCAATATTAGACATAGCAAACATCAAAACGAAAAAGCACAGCAGAAGATTCATAAGATCTGAAAACGTATCTTTCCAAAGTGCCGCTGGTGGTGCATTCTCTGTACGCTGTTTAGCCATCAGCCTTCACCTCCTCCTTGTTCAGATAATGCTGTTCTGGCAGATGGTGAAAGGAAAGACTTAAGCTTTTCTTCAATAACTCTTGGGTTCTCTCCTGCCTGAATAGAAAGAAGACCTTCAATAATAATCTCTCTAAGCTGATATTCATCATTATTCTGAAGCTTGAGCTTATTAGATATAGGAACACATATCCAGTTAGCAATCAAAGAACCATAAAGTGTAGTAAGAAGTGCTACAGCCATATTAGGTCCGATAGATGCTGTATCAGATAAGTTCTTTAACATATTAACAAGTCCGAGAAGCGTACCAATCATTCCCCATGCAGGAGCAAGAGCTGCCCAATTATCAAAAAAGCCAATTGTACTCTTATGTCTTGTATCAAGATTAACCAGTTCTGTTTCAAGAATGCCTCTCACAAGTTCCGGCTCAGTACCATCAACAATGAGAAGAATACCCTTCTTCATAAACTCATCATCAAGTCCCTGTGCCACTTCTTCAAGTGCAAGAAGGCCTTCTTTTCTGGCTGTGTTAGAAAGCTCAATAATCTTAGAAATAACCTGTCCATTATCAAGCTTGGGATCTTTCATAGCAATGCCAAATCCCTTAAGATGTCCTAAGAATGTCTTAAATGTATAAGATGTGAGCATACCAGCCATTGAACCACCAATAGTAACGGCGATTGACGGTATGTCAACAAATGTGTCCATAATTCCCTTTAGTGTAGGATTAGTCGTACTTGTTATAATTCCGATAACGACCATGACAAACCCAATAATAATTCCCAACAGTGTAGCTAAATCCATAATTGCCCCTTCCAAGTCTCTAGTATTCTATATATATTATCACTTAGTATCTGTACCAGACGCATACAGATTACCAATTATATTTCTCTTATAAGTAATAACCTTGCTATATACCTCTTCTACGCTTTCCTTGACAACGTATTTATGTCCTGTTGTCAGGGTTATAACAGTATCAGGTGTTTCCTCCATAACTTCAATCAGTTCTGCGTTAAGCACAAAGCTTTTTCCATTAAACCGTGTTACATCAATCATAATTCCTCCCGATACCACATAAGGTATAGTACCCCGCTTAAAATCAACTATATATATTAAAACACTTATGGCGAATTATTGCAAGGAATACTTGTAATAATTCGCCATAAATATCTTTTCATGTCAATTATCTCTTAAGATTAATAAGTTCTTCAAGTAATGTATCGGATACAGTAATAATTCTCGAATTAGCCTGATATCCTCTCTGAGTTGTAATCAGATTTGTAAATTCTGAAGAGAGATCCACATTAGACATCTCAAGTACTCCTGATGAAATACTTCCATCACCTTCTGTAACATCCTGACCAATTCCATCAAAAGTTCCAGAATTAAGTGTTGCTGAATAAAGATTATCGCCTTCTTTCTGAAGACCTTCAGGGTTAGAGAAAGAAGCAACTGCTATCTGTCCAATATTCTTAGTAACACCATTGCTATAGCTTGCCACAATATATCCTGATGAATCAACACCAACCGATGTCATCTTACCTACTGCCTTGCCTTTTCCAAGTCCATTAATGCCAAGCTCTGAATTAAGATTAGTCTTTTCTGAAAACATTGTAATTCCAGATGCATCCATCGTAAGTACAGGACTTGTCTCGCTTTCACCGATAACTCTCAAATCAACGCCTTCAATAGCATCTGATGCAGTCCCGTTATTAGAAAATGTAAGCTTAATATCTGAATTTGATGCATCGGCAAGACCTGTAAGTGTATTAAATGATAATGGTGCTGACGCAGTAAATGTAAGGTCTGTCGGCTTACCATTCTTTGAAACTGAAACAGGCTCAATTGTATACTGCGTATTATCTCCCTGAACGCCTGCATACACAAGATTAACTGTTGCCTGATAAGAATTACCAAGGCTGTCATAAAAATTAATAGTTGTAGTACTTGTATCCTTAGAACCTGCATTAAGGTTACCTGTTACCGTAACAGATGAAGTTCTTTCTGGTGAAGTATATGCAACATCCGGACTGTTAACATACAGCTTTGATACAAGGTCTCTTTTTGCATTACCAGATTCATCAACCTGCCAGCCCATTACATTAGCGCCACCTGTTGTTACAAGAGCACCTGACTCATCAACCTTAAAATTACCGGCTCTTGTGAAGAATGTATTACCCGCACTGTTAACTATAAAGAAAGAACTTCCACCAATCTTTAAGTCAAATGCATTATCAGTTCTCTCAGAACCACCTTCTGAAGAAATTGCTGTAGAGATAGAACCAACAGATGATCCAAGACCAATCTGCATAGCATTAGTTCCTCCCTTTCCTGTTTCTGCATTAGGTCCTGACGCAATCTGAGTTGTCTGATAAAAAACTTCTGAAAAAGTCATAGACTGTGACTTATATGCCACAGTATTAACATTGGCAATATTATTACCAATAACGTCCATTCTTGTCTGATGTGCCTTAAGACCTGACACAGCAGAATACATTGATCTCATCATAATATTTGTTCCTCCATAAATATGTAAAGACATATATCTGATGCATTCATCAATAAAGCATCGTCCCTTCTGGCATTCAGGGACATTCGCCTCCTTGCGGTCCAGCTAAATAATTACTGCTCCATCAATATTAGTATAGATATTGTCTTCATTGTTATTCTGATCCATCGCCGTAATCACTGTTCTGTTTCTTGTATTAACTATAAAAGACAGATCATCAACTATAACGAGCGATTCTTTGATTCCTTTCAAAATTGCTTTTTCGGTTCCTTCCTCAAGCCTTGTCATCTGTTCGTCTGATAACCGGATATCTCTCTGTTCAAGCCTTTCACCAGCATGTTTAGAGAACTTCAACCCTTTTGACGATTTAATATCGCTGTCGGAAATAACCTCTTCAATCGAACGCTTCTGATTATATATATCAGCAAATGTTTTGCCATTATACATTTTATCAACATTATCAGAATTCTTCTTTCCTATAATGTCCGTCATCTTTTCGATAGAAGCAATATTATTACCTATCATATTATTCATCATAACGGTCACTCCCCAGGTTTTGTATCCTCTGTCTTAGTATCTGTTGTAGAACCATTTCCTTTCCATTTGTCAAAATAGTCCTTATCCATTACAGTATCAAGATCTGCAATATCATAAAGCTTTCCACCAATTCCAAGATAAACAGTTCCATTTATTGTTTCCCAATAATCAACAGTTCCGCCTATATAACCATTGCTGTTCTGTGTTGTAGTCATTATAACCTGCTTACCCACAAGGTTAGATGCCATATCCTGTAATGTATTATCATTCATTTCTTTAGTAGCTTCAACCTGTGTAAATGTAGCAAGCTGTGCCATATAATCCGAATTATCTGTAGGTTCTAGCGGATCCTGGTTCTGCATCTCAGCTACCATAAGCTGTAAAAACTGTTCAACATCAAGCGTTGTCTTATTAGTAGTACTCTTATTCTTTCCTGTTGAACTTAAGTTGCTGTTAACATCGTCCTTTGTACTTAATGAACCATCATTCTTCACATAAGACCATGCACCTATCGTACTAGCCATATATTATCTCCTTTCTCATCTTATTCTATGCTGAATATTCAACACTGCTGTCGCCATTAACAATAGCATCTTTTGCCCTGATTTCTTCATCAGTCATATCAGATTCTTCCAGTTCTTCAAGACTGCTAAGATCAAGCTTTCTATGAGTCTTCTTTTCCTGACCAGCCTGTTCTGAATTATTACCTTCGAGATTCTGCTGTGATTCAAAGCCATGACTCTGTACAGTAATCTCTACAGATTCAACCTTCACACCCTGATTGTTAAAATGTTCTTTCAAAGCTGTCATCTGATTTTCAAGAGCAGCTTTTACCTGTTCATTCTGTGCTGTAAGCTGTGCTGTAATTACTCCCTGTCTTGCTGTGACAGCTATATGTACTTTTCCAAGATTCTCAGGATTAAGCATAATTTCAATACTTGAAAGCTGCTGTCCTGTTGTAACCTTAATCTGTTCTACAACCTGTCTTACAATATCAGCTTCATTAACATTAGAAACTTCATCAATAATCTCGCTGAAAGCATTCTGGATGTTCTGTGCCATATTCCCGGTAAAGTTTTCATTTTGCACAGATGCTTTATCAGACATATGAGTCTGCTGCTTATCATCCGCATTATTGTCATTATCAGCCTGCACTTTAGTCTTCTGTGCAATTACATTGCTTAACTCATACTGTGATGCTGCTTCCGGCCGTTCTTCTGGCTGTGCATCTTCTTTCACCACAGACTGTTTAACAGACTGTTTAACATCATCCTTCGCAGAAACAAGCATTTCTTTAATTGAATCAATGTCCATATTATACACATCTTCCAGATTATCTGTCACAGACTTTGCATATTCCAGTATATCATTGAGCATAGATACTGAATCTGCATCTGTCAAAAACTCAAGTGAATCAGTGTTTCCGCTAAGAGCAACTACAAGATCCGTAAGCTTCTGCATGTCAAGCAAATCCTCTGCTATAATTCCAAGCTGCTCCATAGCACTCTCTATATCTTCATCAGATACATTCATTGTTTTCTTAATCTTTTCTTTAATGTCCGACACTGCATTCTGCACATCCTGAGTCATTTTGTTACTGTTTTCTTTAACCGCATTATCTGTTTTTACATTTTTTACAGTTGAATTAGTGGTAACAATATCTGCATTCTTGTTAGACTTATTAGCACCCATGCTTACAAGTGAATCTGATGGAGCTGCTGAATATGTATTAGTCTGCTTTGATGAATTCCCAGTCACATCGTTTCTTACAGAACTATTCATTATCCTTGCAAAATCAACATTCCCGGAATTATCCTGACCAGACTGGCTTCCAACACTTCCTGCCACCTTAGTAACCGGCTGAACCATTCCTGTAACAGCTGAACTTACCATATTATCCTCCTCCTTTCTTCATATTAGAATCAGGATAGACCTAATCCATATTATATATCGGTAGTCTGTGCTACAGACTTAACCTTTAGCTGGATACATAATAACTGTAAGTTTTGCAGCATATACAGGATCCATCTCTGCAAGAATTGCTGCTCTCTGTTTAGACGTCATGCAAAGAAGTATATCAGAAACAAGGTCTGTATCTCCAGTCATCTCTTCAAGAATAGCTGCCGCATTTTTCGCATCCATCTTAGAATATGTTTCTGCCCAGTCCTTAACCTGCTGTGAGTACTGTAAATCCTTTACAACCTGTTCGTAAAGCTTTGCTGCATTTTCTGAATCAATACTTTCATACCACGATTTGTATTCACTTATATCTGGAGCATTATCTGTATATACAACATCTGTATCGAACTTATCTTTAAGTTCCTGATAATGCTGTGCATTCTCTTCAAACACTTTGAGTCTGGCAATCTCAGCCTGAAGCTCAGCAATTGTCTGGGCTGATGCATTCCCATTATTATTGTTCTCATCAAGCTGTGCTTCAAGTTCTTTAATTCTGTCAACTGCTTCAGAAAGGCTCTTGTACTTTCCCCCTGTTTCTTCCTGAATTTCTTCATCTGTAGCTGCTGGAAGAATCTTATTCACTACCGGAACATTTTTAAGATATGGCCGTAAACTACTTCCAATACCGCCGACATTCATCTTAATAAGAAGTGCAAATATAACAAGCCATATTACAATAATAAGCATTGCAACCAGTATGCTTACCAGCTTTCCACTCTTTCCTGATTCATCATCAAGTTCATCAATATTAACATCTTTTTTCTTAGCCATATCAATCTTTCTCCCAAAAACAATTACTCATCTTTGTTATTATATTTAAAGCTCACCGTTTCATCTATCTCTTTCATTTCCTGAGCATTAATATCAAGTTTAAACTGTTCAAATGCTTTCTCTTTCAGTTTTTCATGAATTTTCCTGTCCTGCACTGCCTCAGTCAGTTTCTTCATTGCATTATCAACATTGCGCTGTGCAATCCTTATTCTGACCGCCTGCTGTGTCATCTGGTTCTTGATAATATCAATTGCCTCATTACATCTGCGCATTTCCATAATATCAAGTCTTTCTGATGCAGAGCTTCTCGCAAGATTTTCATATGAATCAAGCCTTTTTCCGAGTCTTTTCATAGTTTCCTCTTCAATGAAAAGCCTGTTATTCATCTCAGCATATTCAGTTTTAGCCTGTGTTTCCAGGCGTTCTTTAATATCAAGAACATTCTGCATGCTGTATAAAAATTTTGCCATTCATGCCTCCACTATTTCTTTAACTGAAGTGAGCCATTTTCAAATGCTTCATAATCCGCAAATATATCTGACAGTTGTGTGACTTCATCTTCAAAATCAAACTTTTCATCCGTCTGCTGCATAAGGAACTTATTAACTGCATCAATCTTATATATAGCATAATCAATATTACGGTTAGAGCCGCTCTTATACGCACCAATATTAATAAGATCTTCTGCTTCATTATAAGTCGCCATTACATTTTTCATTCTGCCAGCCATCTGTTTATGCTTCTTGTCTACAATCTGACTCATACATCTTGATATGCTCTGTAAAACATCAATTGCAGGATAATGATTTTTCTGTCCTAACTTTCTTGACAACACAATATGTCCATCAAGAATACTTCGTGCAGTATCTGTTATAGGTTCATTAAAATCATCACCATCAACCAAAACAGTATACAGCCCTGTAATAGAACCTTTGTCCGACATCCCCGCCCTCTCAAGAAGCTTTGGCATTTCACTGTATACACTCGGTGGATAGCCTCTTGTCACTGGCGGTTCACCTGACGCAAGTCCAATCTCCCGCTGTGCCATAGAAAAACGTGTAAGTGAATCCATCATAAGAAGCACATCCTTGCCCTGATCCCTGAAATATTCTGCTATTGCTGTTGCAGTCTTCGCAGCCTTATTTCGTATGAGAGCAGGCTTATCCGATGTTGCAACAACAAGGACACTTCGTGCCATACCTTCCGGGCCTAAATCCCGCTCAACGAATTCTCTTACTTCCCTGCCTCGCTCTCCTATAAGAGCAATAACATTAATATCGGCTTTAGTATTTCTTGCAAACATACCAAGAAGTGTACTTTTTCCTACGCCACTTCCGGCAAATATGCCTATTCGCTGTCCCTTGCCAACAGTAAGTAATCCGTCTACAGCCTTTACGCCAAGAGGAAGCACCTTGCTTATTATCTCCCTGTCCATAGGATCTGGCGGTGCTGCCTCAACCGGATATTCATCTGTATATTCTAATTCAGAACCATCCGTAGGATTCCCAAGTCCATCAAGTGTATGTCCTAGTATGCCATCACCAACCTTTACCGACAAAGGTCGTTCCATATTCTCAACAACACTTCCCGGACCTATCCCATCCACAACATCATATGGCATAAGAAGCACATTTGAATCATTAAATCCAACTACCTCTGCATATAATTCCTGACTGTTATCCGCAGAATAAATTCTGCACAAATCATTAAGCTTGGCATCCGGTCCTACCGATTCAATAGTAAGACCAACAATCTTAGTCACTTTCCCAAGTTTCTTATAGAAGGATTTTTCTGTCAGCGATAAATATTTATTTTTATTAATTGATGACATATCATCCTCCTTAACAATACAATTAGTTCTGAACATACTTGTAACATCAGCCTGTGCAGCTTAAAAGTTTAATATTATTAATAAGCTTATTAAGTTCAATATCAAGGCTACAGTTAAATATACCTGTATTCGTCTCTATCATGCACTGATTCCGTTCAAGCGTAACATCTTCCACAATATCTATATTGACCTCTCTTGACATCGCACAATATATCTTACCCTGATTATTAATAAGAAAACTATAATCATCAGGCGATACTTTTATAACAAAATCCCTGCTTGCATCTGCGTTATGCATGACATCGTTAATGAGATGCAGGATAATATCATGATTATCCTCCGTTACAACACCTGTGACTTTTCTGAATACATCTGTAATAACTTCCACAAGTTCAGGTTCTATAGAGTCCTTTAGCTCGTTATATTCATTTTCAAGTTCTGATTTTTTCTTATTGTACTCCGTCTCAAGCTCCTGCTGCTTCTTTTCAATTTCCGCATCTGCCTTAGAACAGCCTTCATAATAGCCATTCTGTTTAGCTTCTTCAAATGCAGTATCAGCATTTCTATTTGCTTCTGAAACAATCTGTTCTGCCTGAAGTCTGGCATCTTCTATAATTCTTGCTGCTTCAGCATTAGCATTTTCCAATGCAGCCGCAGACTGGTCAGAATCAGCTCCGCTATCCTGTATTAGTGCTTCCGAACTATCATCTGATATAAGTTCTTCCACAACGTCCGCATTGAGTCCGTTAACAAATCCATCTGCATCAACTGCTGCATGTTTAGACTCCATTATTGCCTCTAGTTTTTTCTTAATCAGATCATTATAATCAATTACTCTTTCGTCCTTATTCACCGTGTATACACGTTTTAACAGATTAGACAATTATCTCGTCACCTCCACCACGTGATATTACAATCTCTGCTGAATCTTCAAGCTTTCTGATAATATTAACAATCTTCTGCTGAGCATCTTCAACATCTTTCATACGTACAGGTCCCATATATTCCATATCTTCCTTAATCATAGAAGCAAGACGTGTTGAAAGGTTATTAAGAATAACATTCTGAACTTCCTCTGTAGCCCCCTTAAGTGCAAGAGCAAGATCATGATTATCAACATCCCTGAGTACTCTCTGAATAGCTCTGTTATCAAGAGAAAGAATATCTTCAAATACGAACATCTTCTTACGGATTTCATCAGCAAGCTCTGGCTCTTCAACCTCAAGAGTTTCCATAATATGCTTCTCTGTTCCTCTGTCAACAGAATTAAGAATCTCAACAATGGCATCAACACCACCAACAATTGTGTAATCCTGATTAACAAGTGAGGCAAGCTTCCTTTCAAGTACCTTCTCAACCTGCTTGATAACATCAGGCGATGTTCTGTCCATCATGGCAATTCTCTTGGCTACATCCGCCTGTTTTTCAGGTGGCAGTGCTGAAACAACACTCGAAGCCTGTGCTGCAGGAAGATATGAAAGAATCAGGGCTATAGTCTGAGGATGCTCATCCTGTATAAAGTTAAGAAGCTGTGTAGAATCTGTTTTTCTGATAAACTCAAATGGACGAACCTGCAGACTCGCTGTAAGTTTTCCAATAACATCTCTTGCCTTATCTTCTCCAAGTGCTTTTTCAAGAAGCTCTTTGGCATATGTGATACCACCCTCAGCAATATACTGCTGTGCAAGACATACCTCATAGAACTCATTAAGCACCTGTTCTTTTGTCTGAGGTGAGACACTGCTTGTGTTTGCAATCTCAAGTGTCAGCTGTTCTATTTCTTCTTCTTTCAAATGTTTAAAAATCTGTGCTGATTTCTCTGGTCCAAGTGCAATAAGCAATATAGCAGCCTTTTCTACACCATCCATTTCTCTTTCAGCATTAGCTGATGTCTTTGGCATATGTTTCCATCTCCAATCATATGTAATCAATTGACCTTTCAGGTCCTATCCATCATAATCACCAGTCATCATTAAGCCAGTTTCTAAGCAGTAATGCAACTGCTTCAGGATTCTCATCAACAAACTTCTCAATAGCTTTTCTCGTCTCCGACTTCTCCTGAAGATCAATATCATCAACAGAAGGCTGGTTTTCTTTAGTTGAAGCAAGCATTTCTTCTACAGAAAGTTCCGGTTCCTTCTCTTCTACTGTAAGTGGTCTTGCGCTTCTCAAAACTATAAACACAAGAATACCAAGTATAGCAACAGCCAGTCCAATCTGAATCCAGAATGAAGCACGGCTTAATACGCTAGTCTTCGGTGCATCATAGAAATAAGGTACATTATATGCTAAAACAGTAATGTTATTAGTTGAGATTCCTGTAGCACTTGAAAACATATTCATCCAGTCATTATCAACATTAACCTGAACAGGATTTGCGTTCTGAGCCTTGAATTCATCCCATGTCATATTATCAAGATATCCAAGATTCTTACAATCTTCTTCATTATAAATAACATTCTTTATAAGCGTTACAGCCATTGTAGAAGTACCATATACTATCTTTCCAGGATCACTATTAGTTGTAGTAACAAGCTGGTTAGGAAGATACTGATACTGTTTTACAGTATATGTTGATGAACTTGATGTACCATCTGTAAGATCGTAGGTTGTTCCTGTTTCTCCATTACTCGTAGTTCCTGGTGTTCCACCTGCACCATTTGTTCCATTCGATTCAAGTTCATAAGAAGTATCATACAGACCTTCTTCTCTGCCTTCCTGTGCTGTATACTCAGTAGCAATCTTATTCACAGTATCCCAGTCAAGATCAAGATTAATAGCAACTGTTGCATCATTAAACAGTGATGTTGAAAGTGCTGTATTCTTAACACTTGCTGCTACCGTTGATTCAATCTGTGACTTATACTTTAACTTGCTTGAATAAGCAATATTAGAAACTGAACCCGAATTATCAGCTCCATTAAACAATGTCTTTCCTGATGTATCAATAATTGTAATACCATTAGTATTGCTGCTTCCTACTGCTGTTGCAAGAAGAACTGCTATACTTTCCGCTGTGTCTTCTCCAACTGTCTTATTAGTATCAATCGTAACGGCTACAGTTGTATCTTTCTTTGTAGAATAGAATGAATTCGTATCATCTGACAAATGTACTGTAACAGATGCAGATTTGATTCCGTCTAAAGAAGTAATATCATTTTCAAACTTAGTTTCAAGATATTTGGCATACTTCTTATTCTTATCAGACTCTGTTGTTGTAAGACTGCTATTAAGAGCATCATCTAATGAATATCCCGAAGGTTTAATATCATTAGAAGCAATAAGCATCTTAGCATTAGTAAGATCCTGTTCCTTTACCTTAACTGCCATATTATCAATTTGATATGTATACCCATTATCTGTAAGCAGTGAAGTAACTGTATTCATCTCATTATAATCTTCACATCTTGTAAGTTCCTGATATGTTGGTCTTGATAACACAACTGCAATAACAACAACCGCCGCAATAAATACAGCTACAGCACTCACAATTATTATCTTCTGATTTCTGGACCAGCTTTTCCATATTTCAAGAAATCTGGCTGGAATCTGTTTTAATTTATCCATATAAAACCCCTAATTACATTGACATATTCATAATAGAGTTATAGGCCTCCAATGCCTTATCCCTTATTGCTACTGTATACTGCAGAGCAATATTAGCCTCCTGCTGATAAACTCCAAGCTCATGAGTATTAGTCATATTGCCAAGAGCATAATCTATCTCTGCCTGCTGTGCTTTCTGCACATATGAGTTGGTACTGTTCAGCAACCCTGCCACTGAGTCATATATAGCATCAAATGTTGTATCTGAATCTTTGCTTTTAGATGTACTAAGTGATGCATTATCTTTCATTGCCGATGTAACCTTATTGACATAATCACCGCCAAGGCTTCCTATTGCACTAGTAAGATCCATGTTAAATCTCCCCTTTTTGTTCAAATATAGTATTAATCATATGAATTAAACCAGTTATCCACATATGTTATGTAGCAGAACCTATTGAAAGTCCCTTGCTTGCCATAGATTTACTGGCATTAAATGCTGATATATTAGCTTCATATGAACGTGATGCATCTATAAGATCTGTCATCTCCTGAACCACATTCACATTAGGATATGTAACATATCCATTCTCATCAGCATCCGGATGTGAAGGATCATATACCCTTTCCATATCTGTTGATGTATCCTCATATACAGATGTCACCTTAACGCCGCTTCCAACAACACCACCATTGGCAAGTCTTAATGCATCTGAAAATGTTGAATATGCTCCTGTACCATATGAACCATACGCAGACTTTCCAAGTGCTGTACCAGTCATTGTCTTTTCGGTAAACACAACCGCTTTTCTTACATAGGGAGTTCCATCACTCGTTCTTGTTGTGTCTGCATTAGCTATATTCTCTGATATAACATCCGTTCTTAACTGCTGAGCTGTCATTCCGGATGCGCTAATATTAAATGCCGTAAACATAGACATAGTCCTGTTCTCCTTCCATATATCAATCACATTATATATTATTTAAGCACTGCCTTAAATCTTGAAAACTCATTATTCATACTGTCAATAAGAGCATTATAGTTAATCTGTTCTGAAGCAAGTTCAACATTCTCTGTTGAAAGATCTACATTATTGCCATCAGTTCTATACGATAATGTGCTGTTATCAGTGTAAGTCCTTATAGCCAGATCATTATAATTAACATTATTAACTCTCTGTGTAAGAGATGCTGAATTCTTTCCTGAACGCTGGAGTGCATTGGCAAGATACGAACTAAATTCAACATCCTGCCTTTTATAATTAGGTGTATCAACATTAGCTATATTGTTAGTAAGAACTTCCTCTCTTGTCCAGCTCGCATCCGCCGCTGACTTTAACAAATTAACATATCCAAAAGCGCCTGTACTCATATTTATTTCCTTTCTTATTCAATAAGCACAAAATATGCCTACTACGAAAACATAAAAACACTACATACATTATAAATTATAATATAAAAAAAACAAGATTTTTTTCATATTTTGCCACATTTCATTGGATTATCATGTATCAATATGTATACTTATACAAAAAGATGAACCCAATCAGACATTGGATCCATCCCATCATCTCAAGCTCAATCCTTTAAGCTCTATCAATTATACAATGTATACTCTCAATCTTCAAGTTTTTTTAATTCATCATATACAACTTCATTAAGAACTTTTATCTTTGTTCCTTTCATTCCAGAAGATTTTGTTGATATAACACCAGCACTGTCAAACTTCTTAAGTGCATTAACAATTACAGATCTTGTAATTCCTGTATCATCCGCTATTCGGCTTGCAACCAGAATGCCATCCATTCCATCCATATGTGCAAATACCGCTTTGACGGCCTGTAGTTCTGATGCCGATAATGTCTTTATTGCTGACTTAACAATCTTTTTCTTTCTCTCATCTTCTGCATTCTCATTATTAACAGAACTCATCATCTCTAATCCTACAACTGTTGCACCATACTCACATAGAATAATATCATCTATATCATAATCAGCAACACATTTATAGATAAATAATGTTCCAAGTCTTTCCCCAGCTATGTCAACAGGAGCTATTAAAGCCTTAAACTTACGTTCACTTCCACCTGAAAAGCCCAATGTAAGCAGATTAACATTTTCTTTAGTTGATAACACTCCCAACAATCTTTCATTAAGCATATTATCAACAAATCCGCCTGTATCAGCTGTTATAAGCTCACCTATTTTATCAATTCCGCTGTATGAAGCCGCTCCTAGTATCTTACCCTTCTGGCTTATAACCAGAATGTTCGACTCTAATATTCCACTAAGCACCTCACAGATATCATTAAATTCCACTCTGTGAGAATGATTATTGTGAAGCAGCTTATTAATTTTCCTCGTTTTGTCGAGAAGCTGAACACTCATTGTAAATCCCCCATCCTTCTTTTAAAAAGCAATTCACATATATCAGCTACTGCTCTTTATCATTCTTTGATTCTACATATCCGCAGGTTTCATCAGCACATACAAGTTTACTGCCCTTCTCAATCATGTATCCGCCACACTTAGGACATTTCTTATCTGAAGGCTTCTGCCATGACACAAAATCGCACTCTGGATATCCTTCGCAGCCATAAAACATTCTGCCCTTCTTAGTCTTCTTTAATATAACATCTTTTCCACATTTTGGACATGCAACACCTATTTTTTCAAGATAAGGCTTGGTATTATGACACTCGGGAAATCCCGGACAACCTAAGAACTTACCATGAGGACCATACTTAATAACCATATTTCTGCCGCATTTGTCACATATAACATCAGTAACCTCATCCTCTATCTTAACATGTTCAAGTTCTTTTTCTGCCTCATCAATCGCAACTTTAAGATCCGGATAGAAGTTTCTTATAATTTCCTTCCATTCCACGGTTCCTTCAGCAACACCATCAAGAAGAGACTCCATATTAGCTGTAAACTTAACATCAACAATAGTAGGAAAAGCTGTCATCATAATATTATTAACAGCATTGCCAAGCTCTGATATATAAAGATTTTTATTTTCTTTAATTACATAATGTCTTGCAATTATTGTTGATATTGTAGGAGCATAAGTACTTGGACGTCCTATTCCCTGTTCTTCGAGTGCTTTTACAAGTGATGCCTCTGTAAAATGTGCAGGTGGCTGTGTAAAATGCTGTGTACCATTCACATCATCAAGTGTAAGGACTGAATTCTCGTCAAGTCCCTTAGCAAGTGCATTAGTTTCTTCATTATCGTCATCAGACTTGTATACAGACATAAATCCATCAAAAACAATCTTTGATGCTGATACTGTAAATATATATTCACCAGCTCCTATTCTTACAGAAGTTGTCTCATACTGTGCAGGTGCCATCTGACTCGCAACAAATCTCTTCCATATAAGCTGATAAAGCCTGAACTGATCTCTCTGCAATGATTCCTTAACCAATGCCGGTGATAAAGAAAGATCCGTTGGTCTGATTGCTTCATGTGCATCCTGAATCTTCTTGTCATCCTTCTTGGTATTAGAACTCTGTGGAAGGTACTTCTCCCCATAATTCTCACTGATATAATCTTTTGAAGCAGTTTTTGCCTCATCTGCAACTCTTGTAGAATCTGTTCTTAAATATGTTATAAGACCTACTGTTCCTCTGCCCTTAATATCAACACCTTCATAAAGCTGCTGTGCTATGTTCATAGTTCTCTTTGTAGACATATTAAGTGTCTTGGCAGCTTCCTGCTGGAGTGTACTTGTAGTAAACGGAAGTGGAGATTTCTTAATCTTCTCACTTTTCTTAACACTTTCTATACTGAAACCGGAGTTTTTGACTTCATCAAGAATCTTCTGCATCTGTGCTGCATTCTTAATATCAATTTTTCCGTTTCTGTCCCCATAAAACTTTGCAACAAGCGGTTTCTTTTCTCCCTTTATATTAAGAGAAGCCTCCATGGTCCAGTATTCTTCTGGAATAAATGCATCAATCTCATTCTCTCTGTCACATATCATTCTTAACGCAACTGACTGTACTCTTCCGGCGCTAAGTCCTCTCTTAATCTTAGCCCATAGAAGCGGACTGATTCCATATCCAACTACTCTGTCAAGAACTCTTCTTGCCTGCTGTGCATCTACAAGATTCATATCAATCTTTCTTGCTTCCTTAAGCGATGCCTTAACAGCATTCTTGGTAATCTCATTAAATGTTATTCTGTATATATCCTTGTCTTCTAACTTAAGTGCCGCTGCCAGATGCCATGAAATAGCCTCTCCCTCGCGGTCGGGATCGGTTGCAAGATATACTTTATCTGCTTTCTTCGCTTCTTTTCTTAAAGCAGCAAGAATATCTCCTTTCCCTCTGATTGTTATATACTTAGGTTCATAATCATGTTCAACATCTACACCCATCTGGCTTTTAGGAAGATCTCTTACATGTCCCTGTGATGCCATTACCTTGTAGTTTGCCCCAAGGAATTTACTGATAGTCTTTACCTTGGCAGGTGACTCCACTATAACCAAATACTTATGCATTAATAGCCCTCCATATCAAATATGCTTCCTTATATAATAATTCTTAGAAACCTCTTCTATAAGTCCATCTAACTCTAATTCAAGCAGAATCCCCTCCGCCTCTACAAGATTCAATCCAGAATTATTAACTATCATCTCCAGACTTACTGGAAACAAATTGATTTGACTATACACCATATTCTTAGGGCTTGCAAGTCCTGATTTTTTAAATTTTTCTTCAAATATACCATTATTATTCAAACTATTCATACAATTGTCATCTTTTTTGCTACAATTAATATATCTGTTAATAGATTCCGTTGCACATATATCATTAGGTGATGTAATCAGCTGTGCGCCTTCCTTCAACAGTTTAAGACACCCCTCTGACAGAGTATCCCCAATTCTACCCGGAACAACATAAACATCTCGGTTCTGGTCAAGTGCCTGATCTGCTGTTATGAGTGAGCCACTTTTTTGCTTTGCCTCCACCACAATAAGTGCATCTGACATTGCACTAATAATTCTGTTTCTCATAGGAAACAGCCCCGCTTTAGGCGGTGTCCCCGGTGAATACTCTGAAATAATTCCACCATTGCACTCAAGTTGTGTGTATAATTCTATATTAGTTCTGGGATAACATATATCAACCCCACATCCAAGAACAGCCATACTATAACCGCCTTTTCTAACAGCACCTTTCTGTGCCGCCGCATCTATCCCAAGTGCCATTCCACTTATAACCTGAATTCCCATGTCTGCAAAATCTTCTGCAAATCTTCCTGCTACTGACCTCCCATATTCTGTACAGTTCCTTGCCCCGACAATTGCTACTGACGGAACGTCCGACTGTGGCAGACTTCCTTTATAATAAATTATATAAGGATAATCGTATATATTCATCAATCTTTCAGGATAATTATATTTACCCGGATATGTGAATTTAATATTCTTCTTATCCAGTTCAGAATATTCCCTATATATATACTCACTTTTTCTAGATTCCTTTATAGAATATATATCATCAGGTTTTATTCCCATGACACCTTCAAACATCTTATCTGATGCTTTATATATATCCTCTGGTGTATCGAATACCTTAAATAAATATCTCAGCTTAATGTTAGCTATTCCTGTAATATTATTAATCCAAAACCAATAATAATCATCTTTCAAGATAAACCTCCTGCCTAGTGTATTGCTTCTTTAATGTATTGTCACCTCTGGTATTCCACGATAATAGAACGCCTCGCTTATGTTAGCTGTTGTTATATTAACATTACCATCTATATCTGCGATGGTTCTTGCAGTCTTCAATATCTTTGAATATCCTCTTGCAGTCAGACGCTTCTTTGCAAATATCCTTTTTATTAATTTTTCTTCCTCTTCTCCAAGTCTGCAAAATCTCTTCATATCTCCTGTACTCATCTGTGAATTATACTTTATATTCATCCCATTAAACCGCTTAAGCTGGGCAAGTCTTGCACGCATTACAGCTTGTTTCATGCTTTCTGAATCTGGCACATTACCATTATCACTGCTGCACCTTATCTGTTCGTATCCTATTTCATCTGTCTTGATACACATATCAAATCTATCCCATAGTGGCATACTTATTTTCCCCATATATCTTTTAATATCCTGTTCTGAGCAATTGCATCTGCTCCTATCCGGATAATAGCCGCATTTGCACGGGTTCATCGCTCCAACAAGCATAAAATCTGCCGGATATGTATATGTCCTGCCCATTCTGACAATTGTTATATCCTTATCTTCAA
>ERZ772858.1051-NODE-1051-length-31226-cov-6.717494_pt1 | contig 31226 bp, 30 predicted proteins | sample MGYA00512136_ERZ772858 | MGnify/ENA primary metagenome ERZ772858 (study PRJEB29015, sample SAMEA2737726) | human gut metagenome | biome: human gut; feature: human-associated habitat; material: faeces | place: China | collected 2012 ...
GATTGCCCACGTGCATATAGCCGGTGGGGGAGGGGGCGAACCGGGTGCGGACCTTCCCCTTGGGGATGCGGGCCTCCATCTCCTGGAAAAAGCTCTGATCCAATGCCATGCAAATACCTCCATATCGGGTAAATTACAAAAAATAACAACGTACATTATCCCCTGAAACCCTTGGAATGTCAAGGGCTGATTGTGTCCGGCGGCACACGGGCGCCGGACGCGGGGGGCAGGGTGGGGGCGGTATACATCCGCTCCGGGAGATGGTCGTCCCCGGTGACCATGGTCAGAAACGTCCAGCCGTACCGCTCGTAAAAGGCGGTGTGGTCCGTCACCAGGTAGAGCCGGGGGATCCCCATGGCGCCCAGGTCCCGCCGGATGAAGTCCAGCAGGCGCCCGGCGGTCCCGCGGCCCCGCCAGGGGGGCTCCACAAACAGGACGCAGAGATTGGGCGTCAGGTCCTTCCGGTCGTGGAAGTCGTTTGCGATGACGCCGGCCCCGGCCAGCAGGCGCCCGCCGTCCCGGACCACGTACCACTGGGGAACCGGCGCCTTCCGGCGGAGGCACTGCTCCATGCTCTCCCGGTAGGACTCCGCCGGGATTCCCCAGCGGCGGCTGAACCAGACGGCGGCCGCGTCCGCCAGGACGGGCGCGTCCCGCAGGGGGAGAATGGGCTGTTCCATACGGCTCCTTTCTGAGACTGCGAATATACAGCAAAAAATCCCGAACCGGGTGGTTCGGGATTTCGTTTGTCCATGTCAGACCGCTCTGGTGACCTTGCCGGAACGCATACACCGGGTACAAACATACACATGGCGAGGCGTGCCATTGATAACCGCCTTAACACGCTTGACATTGGGCTTCCAGGGACGATTGGAACGCCGGTGGGAGTGAGAGACCTTGATGCCGAAGGTCACGCCCTTGTCGCAAAATTCGCACTTAGCCATCCGTTGCACCTCCTTGCTGTGACTAACTTCCGCTTGATTCACAAGCATTTAATATAGTAGCAGATAAAACCGGAAAATGCAAGCACTATTTGACAAAAAAACAAAAAAATTCGGCCGAGGACGGAAGCGGCAGCTCCTCCACCGCCGGAAACCGGCTCAGGGAGCGGGAAGGCGGGTACCGCAGAGGAGACGTAAGGGGAGGTGGGATGCGTTTTTGGTATTGTAAAAACGCCCCCTGTACGATATAATACTATAAATATAAACCGAGGAACAGGGGGCTTCCATATGGCAGATAAGGTGAAGCGCACCCCCGCCAAGCTCAGCAAGCTGGTGGAGGATTTTGACATGGAGATCGTGTGCCGGGGCAGCGACTATGACCAGCGCACGGTGAGCATTTCCGATATGAATCGCCCAGCCCTGCAGCTGGTGGGCTTTTACGACTACTTCGAGCCCAAGCGCCTGCAGGTGTTCGGCAAGTCCGAGATGACCTTCCTCAAGGCCATGAAGCTGGAGGATCGCCGCCGGGTGTTCGACAATCTGCTGCGCTGCGAGATACCGGCCCTCATCATCGCCCGGAACATGGAGATCTTCCCGGAGCTGCTGGAGATTGCCCGGAAGCACGGCCGCACGCTGCTGCGTTCCGAGCTGAACACCGTGGAGCTGACCAGCCAGATCATCGACTACCTGAACCGGGCGCTGGCCCCTCAGATCACCCGCCACGGCGTGCTGATGAACATCAACGGGCAGGGCGTGCTGCTGCTGGGCGAGTCCGGCATCGGCAAGAGCGAAACGGCCATCGAGCTGCTGAAGCGCGGCCACCGGCTGGTGGCGGACGACGCCGTGGAGATCCGGCGGGTGTCCGACTCCCTCTACGGCACGGCCCCGGAGCTGATCCGCCACTACATCGAGATCCGTGGCATCGGTGTCATCGACGTGCAGCAGCTGTTCGGCATGGGCTCCGTGCAGTTTGATACGGAGCTGGATCTTGTGGTGCAGCTGGAGAAGTGGGTGGACGGCAAGTTCTATGACCGCCTGGGTCTGGGAGAGGAGATGTATTCCATTCTGGGCGTCAAGCTGCCGTATATGATCATCCCCGTCCGGCCGGGCCGAAATCTGGCCGGCATCGTGGAGATCGCCACCATGAAGAACCGGCAGATGAAATTCGGCTATAACCCGGCAAGGGATTTCGTGGATCGGGTAGACCGCCAGATCGATGCCCTGACCCGGCAGAGTGAGGAGCAGAAATGAACTACATCGGCATTGACATCGGCGGCACCAACCTGAAGGCGGGGCTGGTGAACGACGAGGGCGGCATCCTCGCCATGGAAAAGCGCAAAATTGCCGAGGTCTCCGACCAGAAAGCATTGGTGGAGGCACTGGTGGCGCTGACCAAGAGCCTGACGGAGCGGGGCGGCCTGACGCCGGAGCAGATACGTTCCGTAGGTGTGGGCGTGCCGGGAGCGGTGGAGATCCACTCCGGTGCGGTGCTGTACACCTGCAATCTGCCCCTGCGGAACGTCCCCCTCCGCAAGCTCTTCCACCGGTATCTGCCCTACCCCCTGTATGTGGAGAACGACGCCAACTGTGCGGCGCTGGCGGAATACTACGCCGGAGCCGGCAAGGGCAGCAAGCGTTTTGTCACCATCACGCTGGGGACCGGCGTGGGAGCGGGCATCCTCCACAACGGACAGATCTATCACGGTGCCAACGGCATGGCCGGCGAGGTGGGCCACATGAGCATCGTCTACCACGGGGAGCCCTGTCCCTGCGGCCGCAGAGGCTGCTGGGAGCGCTACGCCTCCGCCAGCGCCCTGAAGCGCCTGACGGCACGGGCCATGGAGGAGCATCCCGGCAGCATCCTGTGCCGGGTGGTGGCTGAGAACAACGGCAAGGTATCGGGCCAGTCGGCCTTTATCGCCGCACGGGAGGGCGACCCCGTGGGCCAAAGCGTCTGCGACGAGTACATCGGCTATCTGGCAGCGGGAGTCACCAACGTGGTGAACATCTTCCAGCCGGATACGCTGGCCATCGGCGGCGGCGTCAGCAACGAGAGCGACGAGCAGCTGCTGCTGCCCCTGCGGCGGCTGGTGGAGCAGGAGAGCATCCCCTGCAACCGGGACAAACGCACCCGGATCGTCAAGGCCCAGTTGGGCAACAACGCCGGGATCATCGGCGCCGCCCTGCTGGGAAAACGAAAATTACGGAAATAGGAGGCTGGCCTATGTGCTGGTATGAGCAGCTGGACGAAAAAGTGCGGGAGTACCTGCCGGATATGACCATGGAGCGGGAGGTCCCCCTCAGCAGGCACACCTCCTTCCGTATTGGCGGCCCCGCCCGGCGGATGGCCTTCCCTACCAGCCGGGAGCAGCTGGTGATCCTCATGGGACTGGCGGAGTCGTGCGGCGTGAAGCCGTTCCTGCTGGGCCGTGGCACCAATCTGCTGGTGGACGACCGGGGGCTGGACACGCTGGTCATCAAGACGGCGGAGCATATGACGGCGGTGCGGCAGCTGGACGAGGTGACGCTGGAGGCGGACGCCGGCATCCTGCTGAACCATCTGGCGGTGTATGCCCAGCAGCACGGCCTGTCGGGTCTGGAGTTCGCCCACGGCATCCCCGGCACCTTAGGCGGTGCCATATGCATGAACGCCGGAGCCTACGGCGGCGAGATGCGTCAGGTGGTGACGGAGGTGACGGCGCTGCTGCCGGAGGGCGTGCGGCGCTTCACGGCGGAGGAGGCGGCCTTCGGCTATCGACGCAGCGCCTTTCTGGATACGGAGGCGGTGGTGCTGGGTGCCAAACTGCGCCTGACCCCCGATGACCCCGCTGCCATCCGGCGGCGGATGGACGATCTCATGGCCCGCCGCCGCCAGTCTCAGCCGCTGGAGTATCCCAGCGCCGGCAGCACCTTCAAGCGGCCGGAGGGCTACTTCGCCGGGACACTCATCGAACAGACGGGCCTGAAGGGCCTGACGGTGGGCGGAGCGCAGGTCTCCACCAAGCACGCAGGCTTTGTCATCAACGTGGGCGGCGCTACCAGCGCCGACGTGGAGGAGCTGATCCGGCAGGTGCAGCAGGCGGTGTACGCCGCCCACGGCGTGCATTTGGAGCCGGAGGTGCGAATCGTCCGCTGAGAAAGGAACGAGCATGGAAATTCTGATCATCACGGGGCTGTCCGGCGGCGGCAAGAGCCGGTCGGCCTCCTATCTGGAGGATATCGGCTACTACACGGTAGATAATCTGCCGGCGGAGATGATGGTGAAGTTTGCCGACTTCTGCGCTGGGTCCAGCGGACGGTACGACCGGGTAGCGCTGGTGTACGACGTCCGCTCCGGGGAACCCACGGACATCCTTATCGAGACGCTGGAGCGCCTGAAGGCCAGCGGCGTCAACTGCCGGATGCTGTTTCTGGAGGCAGATAACCAGACCATCGTCAACCGCTATAAGGAGACTCGCCGGATGCACCCCCTGCAAAAGAAGGGGGAGAGTGTGGAGCAGGCCATCCGCCGGGAGCGGGAGTGGATGCAGCCGGTGCGGGATCATGCGGATTTCGTGCTGGACACCTCCGCCCTCTCCATCGCCAAGCTCCGCAGCGAGCTGCTGGACCTGTTCGGCCAGCAGGGGGATCGGGGCGGATTGGCCGTCAACGTCCTGTCCTTCGGCTTCAAGCACGGCATCCCCATCGAGGCGGATCTGGTGTTCGACGTGCGCTTCATGCCGAACCCCTACTATGTGCCGGAGCTGAAGAACAAGACGGGACTGGATCAGGCGGTGCGGGACTTTGTGTTCTCCTTCCGCCAGACCAACGATTTCATGGAGCAGCTGGAGAAGATGCTGACCTTCCTGCTGCCCCTATACGCCGAGGAGGGCAAGTCCGCACTGGTCATCGCCATCGGCTGTACCGGCGGCCACCATCGCTCCGTGGCGGTGGCCCATGAACTGGCGGAGTACATCACGGAGGAAGGCTATCAGGTCACGGAAAACCATCGGGACATCTCCCGATAACAGGAGGGACGCTGTATGGAGCCATACCGACAGTCGGTAGCACCGGAGCGCGGCCCCCGCATCGCCGCCATCGGCGGCGGCACGGGCCTGTCCACCCTGCTGCGTGGCCTGAAGCGTTATACGAAGAATATCACGGCCATTGTCACGGTGGCCGATGACGGAGGCGGCTCCGGGCGACTGCGGCAGGACCTGGGGATGCTTCCGCCGGGAGATATCCGCAACTGTCTGGAGGCGCTGGCCAATGCCGAGCCTCTGATGGCCCAGCTGATGCACTACCGGTTCCCGGAGGGAGAGCTGGCAGGCCAGAGCTTCGGCAATCTCTTTCTGGCGGCCCTCAACGGCATCATGCCCAGCTTTGACCGGGCGGTAGAGAGTCTGAGTCAGGTGCTGGCCATCACTGGTAGGGTGCTGCCGGTGACCAATGAGAATATCCAGCTGGAGGCGGAGTTTGAAAACGGCGCACGGGTGGTGGGGGAGTCCCGCATCTTTCAGTGCAAGCAGGAGCAGGACTGCCGCATCCGCCGGGTGAATCTGCTGCCCAGCCGTCCCAAGGCCCTGCCGGAGGCGGTGGAGGCCATCCGGGAGGCGGAGATGGTGGTGCTGGCGCCGGGGAGCCTGTATACCAGCATCATCCCCAACCTGCTGGTGGATGGCATCGTGGAGGCCATCCGGGAGTCCCGTGCCTTGAAAATTTACGTCTGTAATGTCATGACGCAGGAGGGGGAGACAGAGGGGTATACTGCCTCGGACCATATCCGTGCGCTGTTTAACCACAGCTGCCCCGGACTCTTCGACTTATGCCTGGTCAACGACGCCCCCATCCCACCTTCGGTGATGCGGGGCTATACCCGTGAGGGGGCGGAACCCATCCTGTGCGACCGGGATGCCTGTGAGGCGCTGGGGGTGGAGGTCATCACTCGCCCCGTGTCCACGGTGGAAAACGGGCTGGTGCGCCATAATCCGGGCCATTTGGCGTGGGAGCTGGTGCGGCTCCATGCCCAGAGAAATATCCGTCTGGTGGAGGATTCCCTGCGCCGGACGCCGAGAAACCGAGTGGAGAAATGAGGAAGGTATGCAGTCATTTGCGGGAAAGGTAAAAAACGAGCTGTGCCGGGTGCCGGTGCAGCGCCTGTGCTGCGCCAGAGCTGAGGCCTATGGTGTGCTGCTCTACGGCAATACCTTCAGCCCCACGGAGGTGCGGCTCATTACCGAGAGTGCCGACTTTGCCGCCCGGCTGCCCCGGCTGTTCCAGCGGGCCTTCGGTCTGAAATTCGACCGTCTGCCGGAGGAGGAGCGGGGGAAGCTGATCTTCGGCATCACCGACCGGAGCAAGCTGGACCGCATCATCAACCAGCTGGGCTACGATCCCCGGCAGAATCTGGTGCTCCATGTGAACTTCGGCCTGCTGGAGGACGAGTGCTGCCGGACGGCCTTCCTGCGGGGGGCCTTTCTGGCAGGGGGCAGTGTCACCGACCCGGAAAAGCGCTACCATCTGGAGCTGGATACCGGCCATGCACAGGCCAGCCGGGAGGTAGCGACGCTGCTGACGGAGATGGGCTTTCTGCCCCACAGCGTCCGCCGGGGCGGCAGCTCTGTTATTTACTTCAAGCAGTCCGAGCATATCGAGGATCTGCTGACCACCATCGGGGCCCCGGCGGCGGCTATGGATATCATGACCGCCAAGGTGGATAAGGAGATCCGCAACGGGGCCAACCGAGCCATGAACTGCGACATGGCCAATGTAAATAAGACCATTGACGCTGCGCTGGAGCAGAAAAATGCCATCCAGCGTCTGCAGGAGAACGGACGGCTGGAGCGCCTGCCGGAAAAGCTGCGGCAGACAGCGCTGCTGCGCCTGCAATACCCGGAGATGTCCCTGTCCCAGCTGGCGGAGAAATGCGACCCGCCGGTGACGAAATCCTGCATGAACCATCGGATGCGGAAACTATTGGAGGAGGCGAAGAAGCTGTGATGACGAAGGAAGAGCGGTGCCGTCTGGCCCTTGGCTATCACCGGCAGCACTATAACTGCGGCCAGAGCGTGCTGGGGGCCTTCCGGGACCTGACGGGTCTGACGGAGGAGCAGTGCTGGGGCCTTGGCAGCGGCCTCGGCAGCGGGATGCGCTGCGGCGGCATCTGCGGCGCTGTGTCCGGCGGCGTGCTGGTGCTGGGTCTGCTGCACCCCTACACGGCACAGGAGGGGGCGGAGGGCCGGCGGCGCTCTGTGGAGCAGGTGAAGGAGTTCCAGCGCCGCTTTACCCAGCAGTTTCACCTGCTGAACTGCCGGGAACTGCTGGCGGAGCGTGGCCTGCATCCTACGCCTACGGCGCAGGCGGTAGGGGCCGATGACCACTGCGGAACACTCATCGTCTCGGCGGTGGAGCTGCTGTGTGGCTATCTGGCGGAGCTGGACGGCCAAAAATAAGCAGCCGAGAATAAGCAGGCAAGAGCAAGCGGTCAGGGATGAACCTGCGACGGAGGAAAGAGTAGCTATGGAATTTGTGCATCTTCATGTGCATACGGAATACAGCCTGCTGGACGGGGCCTGCCGCATCCGGGACCTTCCGGCCCGCATCCGGGAAATGGGCCAGACGGCGGTGGCCATCACCGACCACGGGGTCATGTACGGAGCCATCGACTTCTACCGGGCCTGCAAAGCAGAGGGCATCCATCCGATCATCGGGTGCGAGGTGTATGTGGCCCGCCGCACCCGGTTCGACAAAGTTCATGAATATGACGCCGAGTCCCGGCATCTGGTGCTGCTGTGCAAAAACGAGACGGGCTACCGGAACCTGTCGTACATGGTGAGTCAGGCCTTTGTGGAGGGCTTTTACATCAAGCCCCGCATCGATCTGGACCTGCTGCGCCAGCACAGCGAGGGCCTCATCGCCCTGTCGGCCTGTCTGGCCGGGGAGATCCCCAAGCGACTGGTAAACGGCGACTACGACGGGGCCAAGGAGTATGCCCTGACCATGCAGGAGATCTTCGGGGAGGATAACTTCTATCTGGAGCTGCAGGACCACGGCATCCCCCAGCAGACGCTGGTGAACCGGGATCTGCTCCGCATCCATCAGGAGACGGGCATCCCGCTGGTCTGTACCAACGACGCCCACTACCTGCGGCCGGAGGACGCCGAGAGCCACGATGTGCTGCTGTGCATCCAGACGGGCAAGACCGTGGACGACGAGAACCGGATGCGCTACGAGCCGAGGAACTTCTACCTCCGCTCTACGGAGGAGATGGAGGAACTGTTCGGGGCCTATCCCGACGCTGTGGCCAACACCCAGCGCATCGCTGACCGCTGCCGGATGGAGTTTACCTTCGGCAAGTATCACCTGCCGGAGTTCCGGCTGCCGCCGGGGGTAGATTCTCCCACCTATCTGCGGCAGCTGTGTGAAAAGGGGTTCACCGAGCGCTACGGCACGGAGCATGAGGAATACCGCCGCCAGCTGGACTACGAGCTGGACATGATCGGACGCATGGGCTTTACGGATTATTTCCTCATCGTGTCGGATTTCGTCCGATACGCCAAGGATGCCGGCATCCCCGTGGGACCGGGCCGAGGCTCGGCGGCGGGGAGCATGGTCTCCTACTGTCTGTACATCACGGACATCGACCCCATGCAGTACCATTTGTATTTTGAGCGCTTCCTGAATCCGGAGCGGGTATCCATGCCGGATATCGATATGGACTTCGGAGACACCCGCCGGGGCGAGGTGGTGGACTACGTCCGCCGCAAGTACGGCGACGACCATGTGGCCCAGATCGTCACCTTCGGCACCATGGCGGCCCGGGCCGCCATCCGGGATGTGGGCCGGGCGCTGAACATGACCTATGCTGAGGTGGATGTGGTGGCTAAGCTGGTGCCAACGGCCCTGCACATCACGATCAAGGATGCGCTGAAGCTGTCCAAGCAGCTCTCCGACCTCTATGAGACGGATGAACGGGTTCATCGGCTTATCGACATGGCGCAGGCGCTGGAGGGGATGCCCCGCCACGCCTCCACCCACGCAGCCGGTGTGGTCATCACTAAGCGGCCGGTATATGAATATGTACCGCTGGCCCGGAACGACGAGTCCATCGTCTGCCAGTACACCATGGTGACGCTGGAGGAGCTGGGGCTGCTGAAAATGGATTTTCTGGGCCTGCGGAACCTGACGGTTTTGGACGACGCCGTGAAGATGGTGCAGAAGTACCGACCGGACTTCCGGCTGGCGGATATCCCCATGGACGATGCGGCGGTGTTCGAAATGCTGTCGCAGGGCAAGACCGGCGGCGTATTTCAGATGGAGTCCGCCGGCATGACCGGGGTGTGCGTGGGGCTGAAGCCCCAGAGCATCGAGGACATCACCGCCATCATCGCCCTGTACCGCCCCGGCCCCATGGAGTCCATCCCCCGGTTCATCGCCTGCAAGCACGACCCCAAGCTGGTGGTGTACAAGCATCCCTCCCTCCAGCCCATCCTCTCCGGCACCTATGGGTGCATCGTCTATCAGGAGCAGGTCATTCAGATCTTCCAGCAGCTAGCGGGCTATTCGCTGGGGCAGGCGGACATGGTGCGCCGGGCCATGTCCAAGAAGAAGGCCAAGGATGTGGAGCGGGAGCGGGAGGCATTCCTCCACGGCGACCCCACCCGGAACATCCGGGGCTGTGTGGCCAACGGCATCCCGGAGGCAACGGCTCAGGCCATCTACGACGAGATCTACGACTTCGCCAACTACGCCTTCAACAAGGCCCACGCCGTCAGCTATGCGGTGGTAGCCTATCAGACGGCGTATTTCAAGCACTACTTCACACGGGAGTACATGGCGGCGCTGCTGACGTCGGTGCTGGATAACTCCGACAAGGTGGCTGAGTACATCGCTGAGTGCCGGGACTGCGGCATTGAGCTGCTGCCCCCGGACGTGAACCGCTCCAGCGACGGCTTCACCGTGGAGGATGGAGGCATCCGCTTCGGGCTGGTGGCCATCAAGAACATCGGCCGGGGCTTTATCCAGACCATGATGCGGCGGCGGGAGCAGGACGGCCCCTTCCGGTCGTTTCAGGACTTCTGCCAGCGGATGTTCGACTGCACGGACATGAACAAGCGGGCAGTGGAGAATCTGATCCGCAGCGGCGCCTTCGACTCCATGAAGGTGCGGCGCTCCCAGCTGATCCAGGTCTTTGAAAAGGTGCTGGACAGCATTGCAGAGTCCCGGCGCAAGAACGTGGAGGGCCAGCTGGATCTGTTCGGTATGGCGGCGGGGGAGGACGCCCCGCCGGCGGAGACGCCCCTGCCGGACATCCCGGAGTTCACCGCTGCCGAGCGGATGTTCATGGAGAAGGAGACTACGGGCCTTTATCTCAGCGGCCACCCCATGGCGGATTACCGGGCGCTGGCCCGGCAGGCGGGAGCGGTGCCTATCCACACCATTCTGGAGGACTTTTCCGCCGAGGACGGGCCTGTCCGGTTCGCCGACGGTCAGAGCATCACCATTGCGGGCATCGTCACTGCCAGCCGCACCCGCACCACCCGCAACAACGCCCTCATGGCCTACGTGACGGTGGAGGACGAGGCGGCATCCATCGAGCTGCTGTGCTTCAGCCGCACCATTGAGCGCTGCGGCAGCTATATGCAGGTGAACAGCCCGGTGCTGGTGCAGGGGAAGCTCTCCGTCCGGGACGAGAAGCCGCCGCAGATCATGTGCGACAGCGTTTATCCCCTGAAGGAGGGGCTGCCGCCCCGGCGGGAGAACCGCCGTCCGGCACAGGAGAACGCCACCATTTATCTGCGGGTCCCCGGCATGGACAGCCCGGCGTTCCAGCATATCAAGCTGGTGATGACCATGTTCGAGGGGAACACGCCACTGAAGATCCGGCTGGCGGACAGCGGCAAGCTGTTGGGGGCCAAGTGCCTGAACCACCCGGCCTTCGTGCAGGAGTGCCGGGAGTGGCTGGGTCCGGAGAACGTGGTGGTGAAAACCGCCTTCACCGGAAAATGAGGCTCTTGCCGCCTGCGGGCAGCAGATGCCGCAAAGCGTGAGATAAGGCCCCGGACACCCATGGGTGTCCGGGGCCTTTTATGCCGGATGGGTCTTGCCGTTGGGATGGAGCAGTGCGTTTACGGAAAATGGGGCAACGGAAAGAGGGAAGGATCAGTGGCAGGCGCAGTAGCTGCGGGTGCTGGCGTAGTCCTTGGGCATCTCCACGGTGTTGGGCGGGAAGAACTCGTTGACCGGGAAGGCCACGCTGCGGAACAGGCCGCAGGGGTCCTCCTGATCGCCGCCGCTGCACTCCGTCTGGGGGATGCAGTAGTCATACACCGGGATCAGCAGCTGGGTGTCCCGCTCCAGCCGCACCAGAGAGAACTGTCCTAAGGTGACATAATACCGACGGCCGCCGTTGTCGTCAAAGAGCAGGGGTTGGTCGAAGCTCTGGGCGATGAAGGCGGGGATCTCCGTCAGGCCGCAGTCGCAGCGGCAGGGCTTGCAGCGGTCCTCGGCACGGGCGTCCAGCACGATGGGGTCCACCGCCTCCACCACCGCCGTGGGCAGGTTGCTGCGGCGGCAGCCGGGGATATCCAGATCGTCCAGCACCGTGTCGGAGGAGAAAATCTTGGCGCTGCCCTCGCTGCCGAAGAGAATGACCCGCTTGTCAAAGACGCACAGGCCCTCCGCCTCGGTACAGCGGGGAGTGCCGGTGCCGACCTGGAGAGTGACCCGGTAGAAAAACCGCATATCGATGGAGTAGAACCCCCGGTTGAAGGTCACGGGCTCCACGTCGGTATAGACGTAGAGCAGCTCCGCCGTGCCGCCCCGCACCATCTGGCAGGCCGACAGCACCTCCTGAGCCGATGCCGTGGGGTAAAAGCGCAGATCCTCCACGCAGTCCTTGTCACGGCAGGAGTCGAAGATCTTATGGGTATGGATGCAGACGGCCTCACGCACGCTGCTCAGATCGCAGACCGGGCCGGGCATACCGTTTTCAGGCATAGAAAAACCTCCTATTTAAGTACTCAAGGGCATCGCCCTTTCAATCCAGTCTATGCGTCCGGCCCGGCGGGGTGCGGGAAATGCAGGCGAGGAGGGGAAAAACCTCTGTACAAATCGGAAATTTTTCATTATAATAGGGGTGTATAGAAAAGCCGAAAGGACGTGATCCAATGGGAGTCGGATTTATCCGTGACAAGCTGGAGATCAAGTTTCTCATTTTGTACATTGCCGCCCGTGTGTCGGAGCCGCTGCCGCTGGAGGGGATGCAGGAGCTGACCATGTGCGACGACGGCATTGACTATTTCGATTTTTCGGAGTGTCTGAACGATCTGGTGCAGACAGAGCATCTGCGCCTGACGGAGGAGGGGCGGTACGCCATCACCCCCAAGGGGCTGAAAAACAGCGCCATCTGCGAGTCCAGCCTGCCCTATTCCGTGCGGCTGCGGACGGACAGGAACATCGAGGAATACAACAAGGAGCTGCTGCGGCAGGCGCAGGTGCAGGGGAAGGCCATCCCACGGGAAAACGGCACCTACACCGTGGAATTAAAGCTCAGCGACGATGTGGACAGCCTGATGCAGCTGGAGCTGATGGTGGCCACGGAGGAGATGGCCAAGGATCTGGCGGAGCGGTTTCGCAAGGACCCGGAGCATCTCTATGCCCGTGTGCTGGAGGCCCTGTACGAGGAACAGAAGTGAAATGACGGAGGGCGGCGGGAGCCGTCCTCCGATTTTTTGGGCTTTACAAAATAGAAAATATGTTCTATAATGAAAGGGAAACCAAAGGGGGAAGGAGGGAACGCCATGCGAGCCAGACCGATCAGCTGCTGTTTTTCCGGCCATCGGCCCGGTAAGCTGCCGTGGGGCGACGATGAGGGAGATCGCCGGTGTCTTGCGCTGAAGGAGCGGCTGTGGAACGAGATGGAGGCGGCCTATGAGCGGGGCTATCGCCACTTCATCTGCGGCATGGCCCAAGGGTGCGACCTGTATTTCTGTGAGCTGGCGCTGGCGCTGCGGCAGCTGCACGGCGACGTGACGGTGGAGGCGGCCATCCCGTGTCCCTCGCAGGCGGAGGGGTGGCCGGCGGAGCAGCGGCTGCGGTGGCAGCGGCTGGTGGCGGCCTGCGACTATGAGACGATGGTGCAGCAGCAGTACAGCCCCGGCTGTATGCAGCGGCGCAACCGGTACATGGTGGATCATGCCTCGCTGCTGATCGCCGTACACGACGGGCTTCCCGGCGGCACCCGGCGCACCATCGAATACGCTCTGCGGCGGGGCATCGGCATTGTGGATATCCCGGTGGGATAGGCAAAAGCGTGGGACGCCGGAGGGCATCCCACGCTTTTCTTGTATTGCGTTCTGTTGATCTATGCTCTGTCACTTGATGAGCTTCTGGATGGCCTTGCTGTCGGGAGTGCCGGCGGCGGCCAGCAACTCGAAGAGGGTGGCCTCATAGGTGGTGAGGAGGATACCCTCCTGTTTGGCCCGCTCCAGCGCCATCCGGTGGTCGGCGGGCTTGCGGCTGGAGAGGCAGTCGGCGACCAGATACGGCTGGTAGCCGTGGGCCTTCAGGTCCATGGCGGTCTGGAGCACACAGATGTGGCTCTCGATGCCGCAGAGCAGCACATAGGGCTGCTGCTCCGGGGGCAGCAGCTTCTCCCGCAGCTGGGGATAAGCGCTGAAGGTGAGCTTTTCCAGGTGCTCCGATGTGCCGGCGGCCTCCCGGATGGGGGCCACGGTATCGCCCAGACCCTTGGTGTACTGCTGCGTCAGGTACACGGGGACGCCCAGCACCCGCAGACCCTTCAGCAGCTTCGCGGTGTTTTGGAGCAGCGTTTCGGGATCGGTCATGGCGGGCAGGATACGCTCCTGATAGTCCACGCAGACGGCGGCGGTTTTTTCTCGGATGATTCGCATAACAGACCTCCTGTTGACTTCTGTGGATAACAAAAAGCCCCGTACCGAGCGGTACGAGGCTTTTTGGCACGCCGTGAGGGATTCGAACCCCCGGCCTTCTGGTCCGTAGGTTGTCTCAAGGGTAAATCGGAGCCGTTTCGGCGCCGATTTGCGCTTTTTACCACCGTTCACTCGGCGGATTTTCCATTGTTTCCGCCCAGACCTGCCCATTACAATTCCATTCTGGGTCAAAAATGGGTCAGAGAAAATTTTGAAATTACAAAACAAAAGTTGTCAAGCGTTTGTCCAATATAATTTTTATCACGTTGACACACGTAACTTAGAGTGTGGGTGTCGATTGTCCATACTTCGTTTCAGAGCACCCTAAGATCATACTTTTTGAGTTCGCTTCCCGCTGTTTTCCGAGCCGCGTACTTCCTCGTGGTAAAAATAATCCACAATGACCGGATGTCCCGGCTCTGCCCGGCCGTAGGGGAGTTCGTTGTCCACAAAGGGACAACCGCATTCTCTTGCAAGATGCTCCGCCTGTTCTTCCAGACCACGGAAGTAGCTTCTGTCTCCCTTGTTGTAGATGGTGTCGTACAGGGGGAGCAGGTGGGGATATTTCTCCTGGATATAGTCTAAGATGTCTTTTTTGAAACCGCCCCGCAGATTCAAATTTTCCAGCCACACCAGGTCGCACTGGTCCTTCACCCGGCGGAAGATGGCCTCGAAATCCGTGATACCGGGAAAAACCGGAGCGATAAAGCACACGGTGCGGATACCTGCGTCATAAACCTGCTTCATGGCATCCAACCGTCGCTTGATGCTGACGGCATTGTCCATATCGTTTTTGAAATCCTCGTCCAGCGTATTGATCGACCATGAAACCGTGACCTTTCCCATCTCTTTCAGAAGGTCGATATCCCGTACTACCAGGTCAGACTTAGTGCAGATCAAAATCTCCGCGCCGCTGTCTTTCAGTTGCTCCAGCAGCTTGCGGGTATTTTCGAACTGTTCCTCCTGAGGCAGGTACCCATCCGTCACCGAGCCGATGACCACACGCTGTCCGGCGTATTTCCGGGGATTTTTGATGGCAGGCCAATGCTTCACATCCAGAAAAGTACCCCAAGGCTCAGTATGGCCGGTGAACCGCTTCATGAACGAAGCGTAGCAGTATTTGCAGCCATGGGTACAGCCTACATAAGGATTGACGGAATAGCCTCCCACCGGCAGGGTGGATTTTGTCATAATATTTTTGGTTTCTACATCCTGAAGGTTGGTCGGATATTTTTCGCGGACATTTCAGGGCATTTCCACACCTTTCCGCTCGGGAAATTTCACAGCGGTATCCTTTCCGGTACGGATAAATCCGCCGGATTTTTCCGCGTTTGGGTCACGGTTTGGGTCAGAGCAGAAAACTAGCGGCGCAGAAACTGCGCCGCAGTAATCAAAGATTAAGCAGTAAATCGTCAAATTCGCAGTTCCTTCTGATAGTCCGCCAGTTCCATTTCACTGTTCTCTGCCTTCTGCCGTAATTCTACAGTATACCGAGACCACTGCTCAAATTGAGCGGTGGTCATTTTCCGCTTCAGGTAGCGGGCGAAATGCGTTTTGTCCGCGCGATTATACGCGAGCCAGATGGATTCATTTTTGCATTTGTCGTCGTACCGTTTGTGGGAACCGATCTCGCGGCAGTGCTGTTCGCCGTACTTCACGGGACGCTCACAGTACTCCGCGCTCACGCGCCCGGTCTGTGGACCCAGCGATCGCGTATGCTCCGTGCTGAATCTATGGTAGCGTGGTAAATGACGGTCTGCAAAAGCTTTGTGTATACAGACGAACTGATAGTCGTTCGGAAAGATGTTGCCGACAAAGACGTGAACAAAGCGGCATGGGAGGCCATGCGCAGAATCATTGGCCAGCTAGAGTATTGAAAATCCATCGGAGTTGTTCATCAGAAACTGTTGGAGTTTGCGATGGAACTGCGTACGGTCAATGGCAAAAAGCAATATGGGTACCTCAAAAAGCCGCTGAAAGATATGCTGGATTTCATCGTGGATGAACTTGAAAAGATGCCGGAGGTAGCAACGTATTATTCCATCTGGAATGACCTGCGTGATACGCTAGAAAGTTACTACAAAAGCAGGTCCGGACAAGCACAATCCGCTTTCGCAGCAGAAAGAATTTCGCGCAATCAAGAACGTCATTATTCAAGAAGCGGCGCATTTGCGCTTTCAGCTCGAAGATTCTTTTGCACAGACTTCTACAAATCCGACACTTGCAGGTGAAAATACTCTATCCGCAGCTTCTCACCAAGTGCGTCTTCCATCCGAATATCTTTTGAGTTCAAGCGTCAAATTGTTTCACCAGATGAGGCAAGTTTTCCACGACACCGCCGCGCCACCCAGCAACCCGATGGGCATCTGCGTGGACTCCAAACGCCGTAAAAATCTCATGCAGAAGCGGGTGGCGATAGGACATAAGCAGGATGCCCATGGGCAGTCGCAGGGCAGTTTTGGGTAATTTGTCGTACAAATTGCACTTTTAACAGAAAAGAAAGGGAGGTAAACAGAGTGTTTTTTTGCATGTATCCAAAGATGTTATTGAAGCACTTGTTTGTGTTGACGGTGACCAAAAATGTTGATATTATGCAGCTAAGAATTATATGAATTGCCGAGTAGGGGATGCTATGAGCCAAGTTGAATATTTTGCGGAGCGGAGCTTTGCAATCAAAGGGACGCTGGTTTTTACCGCACAGCGGGATCAATTTACCATCATGGAAGACGCATATCTGGTCTGCGATGGAAAAAAAGTTGCAGGGACTTATTCAGCGTTACCGGAGCAATATCGTCAAATTAAGGTTCTGGATGCAAGCGGGAAATTTGTGATTCCCGGAACATGCGACATCCACGTTCACGCCTCACAAGCACCCTTTCAAGGTATTGGGCAAAATATTGAAAACGGACAGTGGAACACATGGTTCGAGCGTTATGCGTTCCCAGACGAGTCTAGATTTAACGATCCAGCGTATGCGGAACTGACCTACACTCGCTTTGCGAAGTCACTTCTTGCTACACCGACGACGCGCCTGTGTGCCTATGCCACGACCAGCCGCACGGCGACAGAGACTCTCATGAAAGCTCTGGCAAAGTTCGGCTTTGCAGGTTACGTTGGGAAAGTCAATATGGATCGAAACTGTGCAGCTGGACTGTTGGAAACAACAGAGGAAACAATTGCGCAGACCCGCCTTTGGCTAGAGGAAACGAAAGATGGTATTGGTGCAATCTACCCGATCCTCACACCGCGTTATTTCCCGAGTTGTACGGAAAGCTGTTTAGAGCAACTGGGAGAGCTTGCCGAGGAATACCACGTCCCAGTGCAGTCACATCTTTCGGAGGGGCTGGATGAAATTGACTGGGTGCACGAGCTTGCACCGGATCTTGATTATTATGCGCAGGCCTATGACCGTGCTGGTTTGCTTGGACCGCATACACGGGCTGTGATGGCGCACTGCGTTTTTTCCTCCCCCGAAGAGGTGAAAACGCTGAAAAGACGCAATGTGCTGGTAGCACATTGTCCACAGTCGAATATGAACAGTTGCGGTTGCGCAGCACCAATCATGGAATATCTCGATGCTGGAATTGCAGTCGGACTGGGCACGGATGTCGGCGGCGGCAATACCCTGAATATGTTCCGAACGATCTTTGAAGCGATTTTGGCGTCTAAAGTCTTTTGGGCTTCCAAAAACAGCGCGCGCAATATGGATCAGCGGAAAGTTTTGTCTCTGCCCAATGCGTTTTACCTTGCAACAAAAGGCGGCGGCGTACTTTGGAAAAGCGGGAGCTTTGAACCGGGATATTGCTTTGATGCGGTGATTTTGGATGACAGCCGCTTCTGCGACGGCGTGCAGCGGACACCGTATGAGCGGATAGAACGGTTAATTACCAGGTCGGATGATCGAGACATCTGTGCAAAATATATTGACGGCGTCTGTGTCTACAAAAAAGGAGAATAAGAACATGACAGCATTTACAGGAGACATTCAAATCCTTCTATACACCGAAGAGGAAAACTTTTCTGTCTGCCGAGACTTCTATCAAACGCTGCTCGGACAGAAGCCATATTACAGTTGGAACGAAAGCGCGCAGGATTGCGGCGCAAAGTTCCGGGCTGGTCGCGGTACAATCAGCGTACTCTGTCAGGCACATGACAGAAAGACCGGCCCTGTGATCGTCAATCTGGAAACCGAAGATGTCGATCAGACCTATCAGGAGCTTACGGCTGCAGAAGGCATCCGGATTGTGAGCAAGCCTGTAACACAGAGCTACGGTACAAGGTACTTTGCCGTTGAAGACCCCTGTGGAAACCGGATCAACCTGTATCACAGCAATCACTGAGTTCAGACGATCCTGCGGTTCAGCTGATACTTGATATAGTCTGTGTCCGAGTAAATCTGCGAACTGATAAACGGTTCATTGTGATTATCAAGACACATGCTGCTCAGAAAGAGCAGCGGATGCTGCTTGTCCTCGAGCAGGGATTCAAGGAACGGGTAGTCTTCCGGTTGGGCAACGGAGATTGTGGTTTCGTCCTGACAGGCGGCGCGGCCGGTTGCGAGAAAAAGGAAAAGCCGCAGATCGGTATTGTTTGACCCAAGCAGCTGTACACGCTGACCTTTCGAGAGGAAGGCCAGCGGGAAACTGTCTTCAGCCAGTACACAAAAATGTTCATCTGCCGTGTACAGGCAGCGCCGGGTGAGGATCCGATCTTCTTCACCGATGTGAAAACGGGTGGAAAAGAAAGCTCCTGCGCGCTGCTGCACAAATCCGAGCTGCCGCATGGCGGGCGTGTGTCCCTGCTTGGAGATCAGCGTCGGAAAATCGACAAAGTGGAGCAGGCTTTCATCCTCCAGCAGCGGCTGATGACGCACATAGGTGCCGCTTCCTTGCCTGCGCTGGACGAAGCCTTCTGTTTCCAACTGGCTCATGACTTCCCGGATCGTGGTTCGGCTGACATCGAAACGCTTTGCAAGCGCAGGCTCTGAGGGCAGCCGTTCGCCGGGTTCCGCATTGCGCAGCAGGAGTTCAAGCTGTGCGCGCACCCTGGATTGTTGTGTTTGTGAGGATAGACGGAGCATAGAAGAAGCACCTCCAGCTTTTTTACTGATTATAGTCATTTATTAAGAAGTTTGCAAGTATAAATATATGTATTTTGGGTCGATATCCGAAACGGAAGAAAGGAAGAGAAGTATGCAGCACAGGGATTATTTTGAAAAAGAGGTACGGACGGTCCTCTGCGTCAGAGACTTGGAGCGGAGCCGGAACTTCTATCAGCAGACATTGGAACTGGTTCCGGTCTGGGACGGCGGAATGGAGGGCTGCCGCTTTGCTGCAGCAGGCGGTGCAGTAGAGCTGCGTCCGGCCGGCGCCGATCTTCCGCAGGGGCCGACGACGATTATGCTGGAGGCGGACAATGTTGATGACTGCTATTCGCGGTTGGCAAGAAAACCGGGGCTGCATGTTTATGAACATATCGCGGACCGCCCGTATGGAATCCGGCTGTTCCAGCTGCTCGATCCAGATGAAAACGTGATTGTGATCTTCTCCTGGAGTCGTGATGTGATGGAGTACCAGCATGGTTGGCAGCCGACAGTTCCGGGGATGTTCCGTGGTGAATACCGCGCAGTGGCGTATGTAGATGTGGCGGACTATGAACAGAGCCTGGCATTCTACCGAGATATTCTCAGGCTCCGTGCATGCTATACCTGGGACTACGGAACAAAGGACCGGGGGCATAAATTTGTAATCGGATCCGGGGACGGAACGCTGGAGGTACTTTGCAGAAAGGATCCGATGCCGCAGGGGAACGAGACGCTGATGTTTGAAGCACAGGATGCAGACAGTTGCTTTGAGGCAATCATGAAAAAGGAAGCGCCGCTGGTTCAGGTTTTGCAGGAACCCTGTGGCTGCAAGGACGGAACGCGGGCGTTTACCCTGCTTGATCCGCATGGAAATCATGTTGTGATCTATAGTGAGCAGAGATGATAAAACAGGAGGAACGGCGAGTGGAACCGATTTTACGGGCGGAAAAACTCACGAAACGATTCGGAGAATTGACGGCAAACCGGGAGATTGACATCGAAATCCACGCCGGTGAAATCCATGCGATAGCAGGCGAGAACGGTGCGGGAAAAAGTACGCTGATGAAGATGCTCTATGGTGTCTATCAGCCGACTGCCGGAAATCTGTATATTGACGGAGAAAAAATGGAGCGCTGGAATCCGACGATTGCCCGCGAAAAGGGTATCGGAATGGTATTTCAGGATTTCCGGCTCGTTCCTGCTTTCACAGTTCTGGAAAATGTATTCCTTTCCCTCCATTCTGCCGGGTGGAAGATCAATAAAAAGAAGCTTCGCGATGAAATTAATCGAATCTCTGCGGAGTATCGCCTTTCCGTGGATCCTGACACGGAGGTTTGGAAGCTTGACCTCGGACAGCGGCAGCATGTGGAGATCCTGAAGATTCTGCTGGATCCGCAGACCCGTGTGATGATTTTCGATGAGCCCACAAGCGTGCTGGCACCGCACGAAGTGCAGGCTTTTCTGCAGATGCTGAGCGGATTCCGCAATAAGGGGTATGGGATCTTCCTGATCACGCACAAAATTGACGAGATCCTTGCTGTGGCTGACCGAATCACAATTCTGCGTCAGGGCGAACATGTCTGTACCTTTGAACGCAGAGATGGCTTCAGCCAGCAGCAGATCATCTCGGCAATGATGGGGAATGTTCCGGTCAACTTTGAGCTGGAACGCCCGGAATGCAGTGAGGAAAACGAAGCAGCGGCACTGCAGCTGTCGCTTTCCGGAGTCAGCATAAAGGATGACCACGATCAGTTGATTCTGCATGATGTCAGCTTTGAAATGCACAAAGCAGAGATCCTGGGCATTGCCGGCATATCCGGAAATGGGCAGAGAGAACTGGCGGAGGCCATATACGGAGCGCGGAAGCTGCAGAGCGGTATCCTGAGCGCAAATGAAGAGGATATCTCCTCAACAGATATTGCGCATAGAATCCGGTTGGGGATGCGAATGGTGACTGAGGATCCCATTCGCGACAACGTTGTTCCGACGTTTTCGATTCTGGAAAACATGGCGCTGGTCGGCCTGGATCCGATTTACCGCCATGGTGATATGGACTGGCAGGCAATGCGCAGTCAGCTGCAGACACATTCTGAGGTCAAGACCCTCCGGGTCCCACAGGCAGAAAGAATTGCCGGGACACTTTCTGGCGGCAATCTGCAGCGAATGACGTTTGCCCGTGCCGTTATCTCCAGACCGCGCCTGTTAATTGCCAGTTATCCAAGCCGGGGACTGGACATCGCCACAGTACACGCAGTCCACAAGACACTGTTCCGGCTGAAAAAACAGGGCGTGGGTACGATCCTGATTTCCGAAGATATCTCGGAGCTGTTCACGATGTGCGACCGGATCCTGGTCCTGTCTTCTCACACTGCGTTTGGACCGTACTGTGTAGACGCGTGTACGCCGAATGAGATCGGAAAAATTATGCTTCAAGGAGAGAACGCACATGAATAAGGCACAAAAGAAGCCGCTGCAACTTCAAGACAGCTTGGCAGTTAGGATCCTGATCTGCGTCCTGTTTCCTCTGATCGCGTTTGCCGGGCTGCTCCTGTCGCAGGGCAAATCGCCGCTTGTGGCGTATCAGACCATCATTACATCTATTTTTGGTTCGGCTTACGGCTTTGGCGAAGTAATTGTCCGTGCGTCGTATCTGATCCTGACGGGTCTTGCGGCAAGCATTCCGGCCCGTGTTGGCCTGGCCAACGCAGGCGGAGAAGGCCAGATGGCGATTGCCGCTCTCGGAACCGCTGTTGCCGGAAGCACAGTGCTGGCAAATCTGCCCGGTGTTATCGGAATCCCGCTGATGCTGCTGGTTGGTATGATCTGCGGGGCTTTGTATGCAGGCGTCGGTGTTTTTCTGAAGCAGAAGCTTGCAATGAACGAGATCCTGACGACAATCCTTATGAACTATGTTGCGACCTACCTGATCTCTGCCATGCTGTTTGGCAGCCTTCGCGATCCAAATGGATGGAATTACCCGCAGACGGTAGAAATTGCGCCCCAGCTGCGTTTTCACACCTTTTTTGGAACAAGAATGAACGCCGGTATCTTTGTCGCGATTGCCATGGCAGGCTTGACCTGGTATATCATCTATCATACAAGAGTGGGGTTTGCGGTGCGTACGATCGGCGGAAACCAGATGGCTGCACGTTACGCAGGCATACAAGTGAGAAAAATACAGACCTGGGTGTTCTTGTTCGCGGGTGCACTTGCCGGCCTTGCCGGCGCGGTCATGGTCGTCGGCGTCGAGGGCCGTATGCGGATCAGTGCGGGTGAGACCATGGGCTTTATGGGCTTCCTTGCTGCAGGAATGGCTGGAAACAACCCGCTTTTGCTGATCCTGTCCGCCTTACTGATCGGCGGTTTGACCGTCGCCGGTAACGGCATGGAGATCAACACCGGGCTTCCGGCGGCGACAATGCAGATTTTGATCATGCTCGTTTTGCTGACAATTATGACGGTGGGAGGAAAGAGAAAGGCATGAATGAACTAACAACGATTCTCATTTGCATGGTCAGCGCAGGAACTCCCATCATTTACGCGCTGCTTGGGGATTTGATTGGCCAACGAACCGGCATCACCAGCCTGAGCGTAGAAGGAAGCATGCTTTGTGGCGCATGTGTAGGCTTTGCCGTAGCAGCCGGGAGCGGAAGCCTGTTTTTGGCTGTTTTGTGCGCAGCGATTGCAGGCGGCTTGATTGGGCTGATCCAGGCGTTCCTTTCCATCTCCAGAAAAAGCAACATGATGGCGACCGGGTTTATCCTGATTTTCTTTGCGCAGGGCCTGACCACCTTTTTTGGAAGATCGCAGCTCGGCGTCAGCCTTGGAAAGTCGTTTTCCCTCGCCATTCCGGTTCTGAGCAAGATTCCGGTGATTGGGCCGGCCTTTTTTCAGCAGGATATTCTGACGTATATCGCTTATGTACTTCCGGTGTTAGCTTGGTGGTTCCTGACAAAAACAAGAACGGGGCTGGTGCTCTGTTCTGTGGGGGAACGGCCTGATGTCACAAGAGCGTACGGGTATAACCCGGTGGTTCTGCAATACGGAGCGGTTATTTTTGCAGGTGTTCTGGCTGGAATCGGCGGGGCACATATGAGCGTGATCTATGCGATGAGTTGGGCAAACAACATGATCAACGGACGGGGAATTATTGCCTCCTCTCTGGTGATCCTCTGCTCGTGGAAGCCGCAGCGAGCATACCTTGCGGCGTATCTGTTCGGCCTGGCACAGGCGCTGCAGATATTCTTCCAGATCCACGAAGTGCCCATTTCCATGTATGTGACATTGATGATGCCCTACCTGTTTACATTGGTTGCTCTGGCAATTATTTCGACGTCCAAAAAGCCGTCGATGCCGGAACAACTGAAAATTATTACTTAAAGGAAAAGGACGGAGGAAAAACAATGAAAAAAGTAGTTGCAATGATGTTGGTGCTGGTTCTGCTCGCGGCAACGCTGGTGGCATGCGCAAAGCCGGCTGACCCCACCCAGACGCAGACGGAACAGACGGGCGACGTCAAGCCCGGTGCGGGGGCAAAGAAGCTTGGCATTATCCTGAGCGGAACAAAAGACGACTATGGCTTCAACCTGAATTTCGTGCAGCTTGGTGAACTTGTTGAGAAAGAGCTTGGCATTGAAGTCGTGATTAAGGAAAACGTCCCTACAACCTCTGACAGCGAAGGTGTCATGGAGGAGCTGATTGCACAGGGGTGCACCATTCTGTTCCCCTCGCAGTTTGGATTCCTCGAATACTCGCACAATGTCGCGCTGCGTCATCCTGAGGTAGCGTTCTATTCGCTCCCGATCACGGATTACGCCGGCGGAAACTTTTCCATCATCCATGGAGAAGTGCAGGATGTCTGGTATCTGAATGGTGTCCTGGCCGCCATGTATTCGACAACGGACAAGATCGGCTTCATTGGCTCTCTGCCGATCCCGGATGTCATTGTTGCCATCGACGCGTTTGCACTTGGCGCGCAGTCGATCAAGCCTGAGATTGATATTACCGCGGTCTTTACCGGGTCGTGGGCGGATACTGGCCTGCAGACCACATCTGTGAACCAGTTGATCGACAGCGGTTGTGATGTCATTGCGCCGTTCCAGGATTCCATCAAGACGATGATGGAAATCTGCCGCAGCCGTGGCGTGCACTGCTTCGGCTGCAACTCTGATGCGTATGAGCTGGATCCCCAGACGTGGCTGTCTGCGTGCATTACGGATTGGAGCGGCTATATTCCGTATCTGAAGCAGGCGATTGACGGAGAATATGAACCGGTGAACATCAGCGGCGGCATGGAACTGAACCTGATCAAGCAGGCAACATTTGGCGACACAGTCTCTGATGAGATCGTGGCGAAGCTTGGTGAAGTGCGCGAGCAGTTGATTAACAAGGAGATTGCCGTGTTTGAGGGCCCGATCTATGCGCAGGACGGTTCGGTCATGTTTGAGGACGGATACAGACCGACGATCGAAGAAATCAACGTGATCGATCAACTGGTTCAGGGCGTAAAGGGCAGCATGAACTGAGCGGGAAAAGCTATGCTGATTGACGCGCATGTTCATATTTTCCCAAACGTTGATGGGTATGGCCCAAAAGGCCATACCCATGGCGCGGGATATGGCCGGATCGATGCAGGAGACGGCATTGCACAGGATGTGCTGCCGGCGATCAACGAAAACACCAGCCATACATTGCAGATGCTGCTGCATGAGATGCGGCAGGCACAGGTGGATAAAGCGGTCCTGATTCTTTGCCCATGCTATGGAGACTGGAGCGAGTATGTACTGCAAGCATGCCGGGACTATCCGGAGCAGTTTACTGCCTCCGCTTTTTTTGACCCTTGGAGTCCCGCGGCGCGCCAGTATTATGCCGAAAAGCTGGAAGGATCGCTTTGGAAAAACATTAAAATTGAGTTTTCTGAGGCGGGCGGCCTGTACGGTGTCTATCCCGGCGTACAGCTGGATGCACCAGAGCTAAGATGGCTTTGGGAGGCCATGGAAGCAGGTGGAAAAACGGTTTCGTTTGACCTCGGTCGGCCAGGCGATGGTTCTTATCAGACAGATCAGATCGCGTCCATCGCAAAGCGTCATCCGGGATTGAAAATCGTGCTTTGCCACATGGGGCAGCCCTCGCGAGCTGCAGAGCGCAACCCGGAGCTTTGGTCTGCGTGGTTGGAGCAGATTCGTTTGGGTACGTTGCCAAATGTTTGGTTTGATCTTTCCGCACTCCCGTATCATGTGCAGAAGGAAGAAGAATATCCATTTCCCAGTACGAAACGCTATTTTGACTTGGCACGCGGGATCGTGGGAGCAAAGAAATTGTTATGGGGGACAGATATTCCATGGCTGCTGGGGACAGCAAACTATCAGCAGTTGGTGGCACACGGAAAATTCCTTTTGTCCGACTGTACGGAGAAAGAGCGAGAGATGATGTTTGCAGGAAACGCATGGGATGTTTATTGGAATCATCGCAAATGAAAGTAGGGAGTCGACAAAATGAATGTTTCTGAAAGACTGGCTGCATCGGCTGTTGTGCCGGTTGTGGTATTGGATGACGCGAAGGACGCGGTCGCGACGGCAAAGGCTTTGCTTGCCGGCGGCGTGGACGTGATGGAAATCACGTTCCGCACGGCTGCTGCGGCGGACTCGATCAAGGCAGTCGCGGAAAGCTGCCCCGACATGTTAGTTGGCGCAGGAACGGTCATTACGCTTGAACAGTGTAAAAAAGCCACCGAGTGCGGCGCAAAATTTATCGTATCCCCCGGCTTTGACGAAGAAGTCGTCCGCTGGTGCGTGGAAAACGGCGTTGCCGTGACGCCCGGCTGCGTGACGCCGACGGAAATTATGGCGGCAATGAAGCTGGGTTTAAACGTTGTGAAGTTCTTCCCGGCTGGCGTTTATGGCGGACTTTCTGCCATGAAGGCGCTCTCGGGTCCGTTCGGCGGGATCAAATTCATCCCGACCGGCGGCGTGAATGGTCAGAACATCGGCGAGTTCATCGCCGCGCCGTTCATTCACGCAGTCGGCGGCAGCTGGGTCTGCCCGAAGGCGGACATTGCAGCCGGTAATTTTGAGAAGATCACAAAGCTCTGCAAGGAAGCAAGAGCCGCTGCGCTGGGGTTCGAGGTAGCGCACGTCGGCGTCAACTGCGAAGATGCCGATGCGGCATCCGCGGTCTGCGAGAAGCTGAACAAAGCGTTTGATCTGCCGGTCAAAGACGGCAACTCTTCGATGTTTGCATCCAGCGGTATCGAGGTCATGAAGACCATGTTCAAGGGCAAAAACGGTCATATTGCGATCCGCACCAACTCTGTGGAGCTGGCGGTGGCAGGGCTTGCAAAGAAGGGCTTTGCGTATGATGAAAGCTCGGCAAAGTACAAAAACGGACGTATGACAGCTGCATACCTCAAAGACGAGTTCGGCGGTTTCGCCGTGCATCTGCTGCAGAAGTAAGGAGGGACGAAGATGAAAGTTCTGACATTTGGTGAAATTATGCTCCGCCTGAAAGCGCCGGGACACGAGCGCTTCTTCCAGAGCCCGATGCTTGAGGCGACCTTCGGCGGCGGCGAAGCCAACGTGGCAATCTCCCTTGCAAATTACGGCATGGACGCAGAATTTTTGACCGTCTTGCCGAAGAACGATATTGCAGAGTGCTGTATCTGCGAACTGCGCTATTTTGGCGTGGACACAAAGAAGATCGTCCGCAGCGAGGGTCGCATGGGCATTTATTACTTAGAGGGCGGCGCAAATCAGCTGCCGAGCAAGGTCGTCTATGACCGTGCGTATTCCTCAATCGCACTTGCAAAGCCGGGCGATATCGACTGGGACAAAGCCTTCGAGGGTGTGGATTGGTTCCACATCACGGGCATTACGCCTGCAATTTCCGAATCCGCAATGGAGCTGTCGCTCGAAGCCGTCAAGGAAGCAAAGAAGCGGAACATCACCGTCTCCTGTGACCTCAACTACCGCAAGAACCTCTGGAAGTATGGCAAGAAGGCCAGCGAGGTCATGCGAGAGCTTGCAAAGTATGTCGATGTGGCGATTGCCAACGAAGAAGACGTGCAGAAATCGCTCGAAATTACCGTCGATGTGAACGTCGAGTCCGGTGAACTCGATCGTAAGAAGTATAAAGCGCTCGGCAACAAGGTGCTGGAAAGCTATCCGAACATGAAGTGCATCGCCATCACGCTCCGTGAGAGCCACAGTGCCGACTGGAACGGCTGGGCGGCGTGCCTGAATGACGGCAAGGATTTCTATGTTTCAAAGAAATATGAAATCCGCGACATTATTGACCGCGTGGGCGGCGGCGACAGCTTTGCGGGCGGTCTGATCTACGGCCTGAACCAGTATGAGGACAAGCAGTCCGCGCTCGAATTTGCAGTTGCAGCTTCCTGTCTGAAGCACAGCGTCATCGGCGACTTTAACCGTGTCAGCGTTTCCGATGTGGAAAAGCTCATGGGCGGCGACGGCACGGGGCGGGTGCAGAGATAACAGGAGAATATCATGGAATGGATCAATGAAAAAGCAAAAACACTGAAGCAGGGCGCAATCCGCGCCATGTTTGACCGCGCAAACACCATGACCGGCGTCATCAGCCTCGGCATCGGCGAACCCGATATGCCTACGCCGAAGCTGGTCTGTGAGGCCTGCAAGGAAGCGCTCGACAAGGGCATCACGCATTATACGCCGAACGCCGGTACGCTCTCGTTCCGTCAGGCCATCGCGGAAAAATCCTACCTGAAGGATCTGCACTACGACCCGAACACGGAGATCATCATCACCAACGGTGGCATGGGCGCGCTGAGTCTCCTGTTCCTCATCCTGCTGAACAAGGGCGATGAAATCCTCATTCAGGATCCGCAGTGGCTGAACTATGTGGCGCAGGTCGCATACTGTGACGGCACGGCGGTCCGCGTCCCCACGGATCTGAAGCATAACTTTGAAATGCAGCCGGAAACCATCGAAAAGCTCATCACACCGCACACCAAGGCGCTGATGATCAACACCCCGAACAACCCCACCGGCTCCGTTATGACGCGCGAAACGATGGCAAAGATCGCCGAGCTGGCCGTGAAGCACGATCTGCTGGTGATCTCTGACGATGTCTACAACACCCTGCTCTACGCCGGAGAGGAAGCGCACTGCATCGCGTCTTTCCCGGGCATGAGAGAGCGCACCGTCATCGTCAACAGCTTTTCAAAGTCCTATGCGATGACCGGCTGGCGCATCGGCTTTGTCGCAGCCCCGGCGGAGATCGTTGACCGCATGACCAAGTGTCAGGAAAACTTCAACGCCTGCGCCAACGCCCCCGGCCAGTACGCGGCGACCGTTGCGCTCGACCATCCGGAGCTCTGCGAAGAGCTGCGTCAGGTCTTTGAGCGCCGCCGCAGCATCCTGCTCGACGGCCTCGCCAAGATCGACGGCATCCGCTGCAACCGCCCGAACGGCGCGTTCTATGTCTTTGCCGACATCAGCAGCTTCGGCCTGAGCAGCGTCGAGTTCTGCAACCGCCTGCTCGACGAGCAGAAGGTCGTCTGCATTCCGGGCAGCGCCTTTGGCGAATGCGGCGAAGGCTTCATCCGTATCGCATACACCTGCTCGGATGACAATCTCCGTGAGGCGCTCCGCCGCATCGACACCTTCTGCAAATCTCTGTAAGCCTCTTTCCCTTTCCGCCTCTGCCGATGGCAGCGCTGCGCATTATATAGGCATGAGTTTTGAAAACAAGATGACATGGGTTATCTCGCATACAAGGCTGCAAAGGCCGGCGGTTTCTACGCTGCGGCCATCGGCTCCGCGGCAAATTCCTTGCTTGCGGATTTCCGTTTGCAAAAGCTTTCCGACCTGGTGAAAACGTTTGCGTAAAAGGACTGTATTTTGCTCCGCTATAGACAAAGAATACGCTGCCGACAGCTTACCGGCAGCGTATTTTCATATTTTGGAGTCGCGGAGCCACTGCTGGAAATCCTCCAGCGAGATGATCTCCCGGTCGCACTTCTTCTTTTCTTCTCTGGCTTTTTCACTCCAGGCATAGAACTGCTCGTCGGTGATGCGCCCGGCCTTGATCCACGCGAAGCGCTTTTTGTACTCCTTGCGGTATGCTTTGAAAATCGGGTCATCGGTCTGTCTTTTCGTCCACTGCCGGAACGCACCGATCTCGCGGCAGCGCTGCTCACCGTACTTTACCGGGCGCTCGCAGTACTCCGCGCTCACGCGGCCGGTCTGCGGAAACCAGCGGCCGCAATTCTTGCAGCGGCGCACGGTCACGCCGCGCTCGACGCAGCTTCGCAGCGAATAGTCGATCATGTCGCGCACGACGGACGAGTATAAAACAGGCGCGCACCGGCCCGGCTCGACCGGTTCAAAGCTCAGCGGGATTGGCTCAAATCGGAACAGCTCCGGATCTCTCGGCTGGTCGTGATGATAGTTTTTCGCCGCCTGTTTCTGCGGTTCACGCCCGGCGGAATCCACGTCCAGCACACATTTCAAAAACTTCTCGACCTGCTTCCTTGTCTCTGAAAACTGCTTTGCAAACTCCTTTAAGTCCAAAGCAATCGCCTGAATTTCCGCTTGATCGTAGCCATTTACGGAAAAACAGCCGAAGCTGCGCGTATATAGAAGGCGAAGATAAATGTGCTTCTCGGCCAGCACACCGAGCTCCACCATCGCGGCTGTATACGCTTCGCGGGCGCGGCTCTCAACGAAGCGTTCCCAATTCACGCTGATGCGTTCCAGCATCGGCGTGATTTCTTTTTCGTCCAGTTCCAGAAACGTCAGCAGACTTTCCAAAAACGGAAGTTCCAGCTGCTTGGACGGCAGCCCCTGCATTCCGAACGCATCATTTTCAAAGAACTCCTTCTCACCGGAGAAATACATCTTTGCATACCACATAGTCGTCACCTCAAATATGGACTAATTGTAAATTATAAATGTAATAGCCTTGACAAAAATATAGCTCTATGTTACCTTAAAATCAGAAAGCTGTCTAAATTATTTTATCATAGTCTAGCATCACATAGACAGCTTGTCAACGAAAAGTTGCTCTGTACCTTGAAAATTTCACACCCATCTCCAAAGACGATACTCGCCGGAGAAGTATGCCGCGACGCTGCAAAAGCAGCCAGCGTACCGAGGCGAAGCCAACGCCGTGTGCGTCAACAAAAGGCCGCAGGGCAGGAACGGGTATGGAGGATGGTAACCGGAAAAGAAAAAAGCCGTCCGGCTGCTGCAACAGTCGGACGGCGCGCCGCGTTTCGGAAAACACGGACTGCAACTGTGTTCAATCTAACAGAGGGACCTCCGAAACGCAAGTTTTTTCTCCGAAAATTCTAAAATTATATGGAGGTAAAAAAGACTTTGAACACATCAAGCATCAAAAATTTTGACGAGCTGCCGCTGTTTCTAAACGCGCAGCTTGTCTCCCGCACGCTGGGCGTTTCGCCGTCGAGCGCCTATGAACTTCTGCATGAGGACGGCTTTCCGTCGCTGCGGATCGGCAGCCGGCTTGTCGTACCGAAGGAGCAATTCCGTCTATGGGTAGAACGGCAGACGGGAGGCACGCATGAGGAATAAGTATTACACGTCGCGCAATCCGATTAAAAACTACTTTCCTCTGCCGAATGAAGTTTTCGCCCTCGGTCTTTCACCGGGCGCGTTGGCTGTCTACAGCTATCTGATGTACACTGAGGATCGGACGACATATCAGTGCCATGCAAGCTACAAAACGATTGGTAAAGCCGTCAATATGAGTCCGAACACCGTGCGAAAATATGTGACAGAACTGGTAGAGCGAGGACTCATCAAGACGGAACGCACTACGATCATCACGCAGGATGGACGCAAGCAGAACGGAAGCCTTCTGTACACGCTCCTGCCCATTCAGTTCTCTATCCAGCAGTTTTATGAGCAAAAGCTTGCAAAGCTGGACACGGAATGTGAGCAGGAACGCATCCGAAAACGCTTGGAAGCGCTCCAACAGGCACGGCAGAAAACCACCTGTCCACCCGCGTGAGCCGCGTGTGGCGGCTGTGTCCGGTTTTCCGGACACAGCCGGGCGCGTACCCACCGGAAACCCAAAACCGGACGTTGCGCCACCGTGCGGGAGAACAGAAAATTCGACCAAAGCCCAGCGCATCGGGTTCGGTCGAAAGAGGAAATGCGGCAACCGTGGAAAACACCGAGACGGGCAAAATAGGGGGATTTTGGACGCTGCGGCGAGAAAGCAGGAGAAAGGCATTGGCGCTTTTCGCGCCAATGCCTATTCACAGCAGCC
>ERZ772858.1069-NODE-1069-length-30813-cov-7.906723_pt1 | contig 30813 bp, 30 predicted proteins | sample MGYA00512136_ERZ772858 | MGnify/ENA primary metagenome ERZ772858 (study PRJEB29015, sample SAMEA2737726) | human gut metagenome | biome: human gut; feature: human-associated habitat; material: faeces | place: China | collected 2012 ...
TGCTGGGCGTGCTGATCTTCATCGACGACTACTTCAACTGCCTGACGGTGGGCGCTGTGATGCGGCCCGTCACCGAGAGCCACAAAATTTCCCGTGCCAAGCTGGCCTACCTCATCGACGCCACGGCGGCCCCGGTGTGCATGATCGCCCCGGTGTCCTCGTGGGCGGCGGCGGTATCCGGCTATGTGCAGTCCGACGCCGTCAACGGCATCGAGATGTTCATCAAGCAGATCCCGTGGAACTACTACTGTCTGCTGACGCTGGTGATGATCGTGGTGCTGTCGGTGATGAACATCGACTACGGCTCCATGCTGACCCATGAGTATAATGCTCAGGTGAAGGACGATCTCTTTACCACGCCGGAGCGCCCCTTTGAGGGGGCCGACGACTATGAAAAGCCCGCCCGTGGCCGCTCCTCCGTGCTGGATCTGCTGCTGCCGGTGGTGGTGCTGATCGTGGTGTGCATCGTGTCCCTGATCTGGTCCGGCGGATACTATGACGGCGAGAGCGAGTACTTCCACGACTTCGTGGGGGCCTTCTCCAACTCCTCCTCCGGCATGGCGCTGGCCTTGGGTGGCCTTATGGGGATGCTGTTCACGGTGGTGTACTTCTGGCTGCGGGGGGCCATCTCCTTTGAAAAGTCTATGGAGTCTGTGCCGCAGGGCTTTATCCAGATGATCGCCCCCATCCTCATTCTGACCTTTGCATGGACCCTGTGCTCTTTCACCCGCTTCGGGATGTACTCCGCCGTGTTCGTCAAGAATGCCATGGCAGGGGCCGGGGATCTGAAGGTGTTCCTGCCGGCGGTGATCTTCCTCATCGGCTGCGCCATCGGTTTTGCCACCGGCACCTCCTGGGGAACCATCGGCATCATGGCCCCTATCGTGGTGTCCGTGTTCAACTACGACGTGGAGCCGGTGCTGTGTACCATCGGTCTGGCGGCAGCCTGCTCCGGCGGCGTTATGGGCGACCACTGCTCGCCCATTTCCGACACCACCATCATGGCCTCGGCGGGCGCTCACTGCTTCCACCTGAACCATGTGTTCACCCAGTTGCCCTATGCCCTCACCGCCTCCGGTGTGGCCTTCGTCAGCTTCATCATCGCAGGACTCGTGCAGTCGGTGTGGCTGTGTCTGGCCATTGCCGTGGCGCTGATGATCGGCACACTGCTGGTGATCCGGGCCATTGTGTCCCGCCGTCACGCAGGTATCTTCCAGGAGATGGCACAGGCCAGTCAGCAGCTGCTGCACCGCTGACACCGTCTCGTCCGTGGCCGACAAAAAACAGGGAAGCGCACAGCGCTTCCCTGTTTGATTATGCTGTTGGGGAAAAATTACGGGCGGATGACCTTACCGGCGGAGGTCATGGTCTCCACGATGTCATACATATTGGTGACGGAGCCCACGGCCAGCTTGTCGGTGAGACCGTAGTAGTTCAGGCAGGTGCCGCAGGTGCGGATCTCCACACCCTGTGCCTCCATGTTCTTCAGGTCCTCGATGGAGACGGAACCCTCGGTGGTGACCTTGGCGCCGCCGTTATAGAACAGGATGGTGCGGGGCAGACGCTCCTGCTGGCTCAGGGCGTAGAGAAAGCCCTTCATCAGCGTGGCACCCAGCGTATCGTCACCGGAGCCGAGGCAGCTGGTACCGATGACCACCACGGTGTTGTCCCGGTTATCCGGGGTGCAGGCTGCCTCCTCCGGAGCGGAGCCGGATACGGCAGTGGGATCATCCACTGTCAGAGTCACCACGAATAGCTTCTCCTCCCGCTTCTCGGCGCTGAACTTCAGGCCCTTGCCGGTGGCCAGACGGTTCAGATTTTGCACGGCGGTCTCGTTGTCTACGTGGACCTCCACCGTACCGGCCTCGGTCATGCCGGACAGGGCGTGGATAGTCTTCGTGACGGGAATGGGGCAGGCGTCGCCCACGGCGTTGACTAAAATTTTGCTCATGTGATGTTACCTCCTATCAGGCTGCCCGCTGGGGCGGGAACCTTTGCTTGGGTTCATTATACCGCCCCGGTGGGGACGGGTAAAACGACAAAAAACGATGGATGCCGGCGTTTCATAGGAAAATGCGATACGACGGCCGTTACCGGCACAGATGGCAGGCCACCCGGTGGCCACCGCCCATGTCGCAGAGCTCCGGCTTCTCCGCCCGGCAGCGGTCTGTGGCGTAGGGGCAGCGCCCGGCGAACCGGCAGCCGGGAGGCGGGTCCACGGGACTGGGGACCTGTCCTTGCAGCACGCTGCGGGGGCGGGCCCGTTCCACCTTGGGATCGGGAATGGGGATGGCGGCGATGAGGGCCTTGGTGTAGGGGTGCAGGGGGTGGGTATACAGCTCCTGCGCCGTGCTCTCCTCCACCACCTCCCCCAGATACATCACCAGAATACGGTCTGACAGGTGCCGCACCATGGACAGGTCATGGGAGATCAGCAGATAGGTCAGGGACTTCTGTTCCCGTAGGTCCAGCAGCAGATTGACGATCTGGGCCTGAATGGACACATCCAGCGCCGAAATGGGCTCGTCGCACAGCAGCAGCCGGGGCTCCACCGCCAGCGCACGGGCGATGCCGATGCGCTGGCGCATACCGCCGGAGAACTCGTAGGGATAGCGGTCGATGCCGGAGGGGTTCAGACCCACCTGCTCCATCAGGGCCTGCACCTTCTCCCGGCGCTCTGCCGGGCCGGTGTACAGGTGGTGGATGTCCATGCCCTCGGCAATGAGGTCAATGACCTTGTTTTTGGGGTCCAGTGAGGCGTAGGGATCCTGAAATACCGTCTGCACCTGACAGCAGAAGGCACGGCGCTTGGCACCACGCATCCGGTGGATGTCCTCCCCACGGTACAGGGAGACGCCGTCGGTTTTGTCGTACAGGCCGATGGCGGTGCGGCCACAGGTGGTCTTGCCGCAGCCGGACTCACCCACGATACCGAGAATTTCTCCCTCCTGCACGGAGAAGCTCACGTCATCTACCGCCCGCAGCACCTTGCGGCCCCCGGCGGGAAAGTATTTTTTCAGGTGCTCCACCTGAAGGATGGGCTGACTCATGCCGTCACCTCCTGTTCTGCGTGGTGGCAGGCCACCAGATGGCCACCGCCCAGATCCCGAAGATCCGGCATCTCCCGGCGGCACTGCTCCGTGGCGTGGGGGCAGCGGGGGGCGAAGGGGCAGCCCGGCTCCGGTGCGATCAGTTCCGGGGGCGTCCCCTCGATGGTGTAGAGCCGTCCGCCGCCCATTTCGTCCAGACGGGGAGAGGCCTTTTGCAGACCCTTGGTGTAGGGATGGGCAGGCTGATAGAAAATTTCATCGGTGGTGCCGGTCTCCATGACGCATCCGGCGTAGAGGATGACGATGCGCTGGGCCAGTCCCGCCACCACACCCATGTCATGGGTGATGAGCAGCACCGTGGTGCCGCTGCGCTCCTTCATTTGGCGGATCAGGTCCAGGATCTGGGCCTGAATGGTCACGTCCAGCGCTGTGGTGGGCTCATCGGCAATGAGGAGCCCCGGCTGGCAGGCCAGCGCCGAGGCGATCATCACCCGCTGGCGCATACCGCCGGAGAACTCGTGGGGATACCGGCGCAAGGCCGTCTCTGGGTCGGAGATGCCTACCAGTGCCAGCATCTCTGCCGCCTTCTCCAGCGCCTCCTTGCGGCCGATCTTCTGGTGAAAGCGGTAGCACTCAGCGATCTGATGGCCGATCTGCATGGTGGGATTCAGGGAGGTCATGGCGTCCTGAAAGATCATGGCGGCCTCCCGGCCCCGATAGCTTTGCCACTGTTTTTTGCCGTAATCGAGGATGTTCTCCCCGTGGCAGAGGATCTGGCTGCCGGGCTGACAGCGCCCGCCGGTGACCTCCGTCAGGCCCATGAGGGAGCGGGCTGTCACGGATTTGCCGCAGCCGGATTCCCCCACCAGCGCCACGCACTCGCCCTGATCCATGTAGAAGCTGACGCCCCGCACTGCTTCCACCACGCCACGGCGGGTGGGAAAGTGGATACGGAGGTCACGGATATCATATTGATGCATGGCTTACCTCCCAGAATTGGGGCTGAAGCGGCGGCGGAAGCCGTTGCCCAGCACATTGAAGCACAGAACGGTCAGCAGGATGCACACGCCCGGATAGACCGCCAGTGAGGGGTGGGTGAGAATGTAGGTCTGGGCGCCCTCCAGCATACCGCCCCAGGAAGGGTTGGGGATGGAGATGCCGAAGCCCAGATAGCTCAGGGATGACTCCGTCAGGATGGCGGAGGCGATGCTGTTGGTGGAGGCCACCAGCACCGGGGAAAAGACGTTGCGGGCGAAGTGCCGGGTGATGACCCAGCTCTTCCGGGCGCCCAGCCCCTCGGAGGCCAGAATGAAGTCCCGCTCCCGCAGACTCAGCACCTCCGCCCGGACGATGCGGGCCACGCCCATCCACGAGAACAGGCCAATGGTCACCACCAGCGTCCGGATGCCGGCGTTCATGTAGATGTTCAGAGTGATGATAATGAGGAAGCTGGGTACCGACATGAGGATGTCCACGATACGCATCATGAAGCCGTCCACCAGCTTGCCGGAGGAGCCGCTGACGATGCCGTACACCGTGCCGAACACAATGGAGATGAGCATGGACAGAAAGCCCACCAGCAGAGAGACCCGTCCGCCGTAGAGCAGGCGGGTGAAGGTATCCCGGCCGAAGTTGTCTGTTCCCAGCAGGTGCTGGGCGGAGGGAGGCAGGAACTTCTGCCCGGTCTCCACGGCAATGGGATCGTAGGGGGACAGGGTGGCCAGCAGGGTGGCCAGAATAATGATCAGCAGCACGCCGCCGCTGAGGACCATAGAGAGGGGCAGCTTATGATTCTTTTTCATCGCTTGTCACCTCGCATGGCCTTGATGCGGGGATCGGCCAGACAGTAGCACAGATCCGCCAGCAGATTTCCGCCCACCAGCAGCAGGCACGAGAGCATGGTGGTTCCCATGATCATGTTGTAATCACGGGAGTAGATGGCGCTCATGCCAGTGGTACCCAGTCCCGGCCAGCCGAAGATGGTCTCCACGATGTAGGCACCGGACACCAGACTGCCCAGATTCATGCCCACCAGCGTAATGACCGGCAGCAGGCAGTTCTTCAGCACATGGCGCAGCAGGATATAGACCCGGCTGGCCCCCTTGGAGATGGCGAAGAGCACGTAGTCCTCCGACAGCTGCTGGATGGTGGCGGCCCGGACGTACCGGGCGTAGATGGAGATCTTTCCGATGCTCAGCACCAGCACCGGCATGATGGCGTGGCGGGACAGATCCCAGAAGGTGTGTACGCCGGTGGTCCGCATCCCGGAGCTGGGCAGCCAGCCCAGATTCAGGGAGAACAGGATGATGAGCATGATGGCAAACCAGAAGGAGGGAATGGAGATGGCCACATAGTGCAGGCCGTTGGTGATGCGGTCGAACCATGAGTTTTTAAAGTAGCCCGCCAGCATTCCCAGTGGGATAGATACCAGCAGGGAAAAGACGATGGAGGCGGCCATGAGCCCCACGGTAGCCGGGAGCTTGGCCTTGATGAGGGGCCACACGCCGGTGTGGCTGCTGGTGGAGACGCCGAAGTCCCCTTGGAGGACCTTCCCCAGCCACCGGCCATACTGCACGATGACCGGATCGTTGTAGCCCAGCTCCGTTTTCAGCTGCTCGTACTCCTCGTCGGTCATTTCCAGCGTCCGGTACTGGGCAGCGGGGTCGCCGGGGGCCAGAAACACCAGCGCAAAGGAAAAGACGGATACCAGCAGGATCACCGGCAGGGCCAGCGCCAGTCTGGTCAGAAAGTATTTTTTCATGTGTTCTCCTCATACCGCCGTGAGAGTGCAATTGCGTGGAGACTTGCTCCACGCAATTGCACTCTCAGCGGCGGAGTTAGCCGATGAAGTAGATCTGGGTCAGGTCAGTGAGACGGTCGCTGGCCTCGAAGCCGCCGATGTTCTTCTGGGCGGCGCAGACATAGTTGGTATCCAGCACGGGCACGCAGGACCAGCAGTCTTTCAGGGCCTGCAGAGCCTGATTCATGATGTCCTGACGGACAGCGGGATCCATCTCACGGTCCAGCTGCTTCCACATGTTATCCACCTCGTCGGTGGTGTACATATTGGCACCGGAGCGGGTGTGGGCGAACAGACCCACGAAGCCGCTGGGGTCGTCCAGCATACCATTGCCCATGAGAGCAATGTCATAGGAATCGGTGGCATAGAAGTAGGACTTGAAGTAGGCGGCGGTCTCCATGGAATCGATCTGGGCGTTAAGACCCGCAGCGTCCAGCTGGCTCTTGATCATGGTGGCCAGCTCCTCCTGACCCACACGGGCGGAGTTGTAGATGATCTTGATGGTCTTGTCCTTCAGACCGGTCTGCTCGATGAGCTGGGCGGCCTTGTCCAGGGCCTGCTTGTAGTTGGTGATCTCAGGGTTATAGAACATGGAAACGGTGGACAGGATGCTGGTGGCGGTACGGCACAGGGCCTCGTCGCCGTAGGTGCCGTACACCAGAGCGTCCAGATCCAGCGCATAGATCACGGCCTGACGGGCCTCCATGGTGGACATGGCCTCACTGTTGGGGTTGATCTCCATGAAGGTGATGCGGCCGTCGGGGTAGGACACCACCTGATACTCGTCGTTATCCTTATAGTTGGCCAGCGTCTCGGCGTTGCTGATGGTGAAGATGGAGAGCTCCTTATTGCGGAAGGCGATCTCCTGGGTGCTGGCGTCAGAGACGCAACGAACCTCGAAGCCATCGATATGGGCAGCCGTGCGGTAGTAGTTGGGATTCTTCAGGCACACCAGCTTCTCGCCCACGTTGAAGCTATCTACCACGAAAGCGCCGCTGGTGGCGATGTTGGCGTTCTGCTCACAGGTCAGTACCTCAGTGGCGGGTACCCCCTCGAAGCAGTGGGCGGGCAGGACATACAGGGCGCCCAGAGCCTTCTTGAACAGGTTGGAGGCCCGGCCGACCTTGAACACGATGACGGTATCGCTCTGCTTTTCATAGGTGCAGAACTCGCCGTCCACCTTGTAGGCGGCAGCGGTGCTGGGAGCCACCTCGGGAACAGTCAGCGTATCCAGCGTAAACACGATGTCGTCGGTGGTGATCTTCTCACCGTCGCTCCAGAAGATATCGTCCCGCAGGGTCAGGGTGTAGGTGGTACCGTCCTCGCTGATGTCCACACTCTTCGCCAGACGATAGTCCAGAGAGCCATCGGTGTTGGACTTCCACATGGGATCGTACAGATTCTGGAACACCTGCTTGCCCAGGTCTGTGGAGCTGTTGTTGTACCAGTTCAGGGAGGTGAGGGGTTCCTCGATGGCGTAGACAAAGGTGCCGCCCTCAATGGGCTTACCTTGGGTGTCACCCGTTCCGTCACCCTGCTTGCCGCAGGCCGCAAGGCTCAGCAGCATCAGTGCGGAGAGAACGAGGCAAATGACTTTGGAAAGCTTCTTCATGTCTTTTCTCCTCTTGTGATTTTAATGATTATTATGTATAGAAGCCCGTTGCCGGGAGATCTATCAGATGAACACGTGTTCCTTCAGACGATCCATGGCAATGACGACCTTCTCCATGGGCAGGGCCAGATTCATGCGGATGTGGTGCGCCCCGTGGAAGGGACGGCCGTCCTGCCACACAACACCCACCTCGTACCCGGCCTTTTTTACCTCATCCAGCGTGCGGCCGCTGCGCCGACAGTACTCCTCGCAGTCCAGAAACAGCATATAGGTACCCTCCGGCTGCTGCACGCTGACCCCCGGCAGATTCTTGCGGATAAACTTGCAGGCGTACTTGACGTTCTCCGTCAGTACCTCCCGCAGCTCATCCACCCACTGGCTGCCCTCGTCGCTGTAAGCGCCGATGAGGGCGTGCATGGACAGCACGTTCATACTGTTGTAGTGGCTGAGGCTGCTCTCCTTCTTCATCCGTTTGTGGAGAGCTTCGTTATACACGATGTGATAGCTGCCGATGAGCCCCGCCAAATTGAAGGTCTTGGAGGGGGCGTACAGGGCCACGGTGCGCTGTCGGGCGTCGTCGGACACGGATTGCAGGGGGATATGCTGATGGCCACGAAGGGTCAGGTCCGACCAGATCTCGTCGGAGATCACCGTTACGTTCAGTCGTCGGGCCATGTCCATGAAGTGCTCCAGCTCTTTCTGCTCCCACACACGTCCCGTGGGATTGTGGGGGGAGCAGAATACCACCGCACGGATGTCATTGCGCTTGATCTTAGTCTCCATGTCGAAGAAGTCCATGCGCTGCACGCCGTAGCGGTCCGGCTTCAGGGGGCTGGTGATGACGTGATAGCCGCCGTTTTCAATGGAACGGGTGAAGCCGATGTAGGTGGGGGAGTGGACCAGCACATGGTCGCCTCTGGCGCATACGGCGGCCAAGGCACTCATGAGCCCGCCCAGTACGCCGTTTTCGTAGCCGATGTGCTCCTTCTCCAGCCCGGTGACGCCGTTGCGGCGCTGCTGCCAGCGGATGATGGAGTCAAAGTACTCGTCGCTGGTCATAAAGTAGCCGAACAGGGGATGCTCCAGCCGTTTCCGGATGGTCTCCGTCACGGCGGGGGCCGTGGCGAAGTTCATATCTGCTACCCACATGGGGATGGCGTCGAAGCCCTCGTTGGGCTGGAATACCGGAATCTTCTCCACGGCGTCCACCGCCATGGCGTCTCTCCCACGGCGGTCATAGATGGTGGTAAAGTCGAATTTCATACGCCGCTCCGCCTTACAGCATCTCCACGAAGGCGGCCATGCGGGTCTGGATCTGGCCTACGTCGGCCTGAGAGTAGTCGGTCTCCACCACAGTGTAGGGGATGCCCTTCTTCTCCTTCACCAGCTTGCCCACCAGCGCTGTCTCCACGTTGTAGGTATGGCAGGCCTGTAGGATGATATCCACCACGCCGTCCACGTGGAACTCGTCAATGAGCTTATCCAGCATGGCCAACCGGTTGGGGTTGGGGGACATGCAGGAGCAGCCGATGCCCAGATACCGCCGGGCCAGAGCGTCGTAGACGTCGGGATTCTCCTCGTCGGTGAGGAGCATGGATTTCAGGCCGCTGCAATTCTCGAAGGCCACCACCACGGCGCCGGCATCCTCGATGGCCCGGATGACCTTCAGGGCTGCGCCGCCGGAGGGGGAGCCCGTTACCAGGATACGGGGCTTCTTGCCCTGGTTCTTGCCGGCGGCGTACTCCGCCTCGATCTGGTCCGCCAGATCGTTGATGCGGGCGGGCAGGGACTCCACATCCATGTTGAAGCCGCTGCCGTAGGCGGTGTTGACGATGTTCAGACCGCTGACAGGGGCGGGATCGTTGGCCATGAGGTACTGCAGCCGCAGCAGGGACTTGGTGATCTCGTTGTTCAGATGGATCTCGTGGCGGATGGCCTCCTCGGTGATGGTGGTCTCGAAGCGCCGCTCCAGCTCCTCCTTGAACCGAATGATCTCCCGGCGGTACATGGCGATGCCCTCCTCGGACTGCCGGTTGGGCAGCTCGATGACGTAGACGGGCTTGAAATCCGCCAGCATTTCATACATCTTCTTCTTGCCGTCGCAGGTGGTCTCGCCCACCACCAGATCGGAGAAGTAGAAGAAGGGACACTTGTCCGTCTTGGCGAAGCCGTAGCTGGACTTGATGAGAGGACACAGATTTCGGGGCAGGTCCTTCTCGGCGTCGGGGATGGTCTCATCCGACACGGAACACAGGCCCACTACCGCAGCGCCCATGGCACGGGGCAGCTCCTTGGGGAGGTAGGTGCAGAAGGCACCCACCACAGGTACGCCCTGCTCCTTCAGCTTCTTGATGGCCAGAAAGGAGTTTCTCCGCTGATCGGCAAACTCTTCAAAAATTTCCGGCAGATCCTTTTTCAGTTCAACCATATGCTTGATCCTTTCTTTTCACATATATCCTGACCGGCTGGAGCCGGTCCTGTTCATTTACCGATTGATCCGCTTCCAGCCCAGCACCGCAGCGCCGATGGCGCCGTTATACTGGCACAGGGGATGGGCGGTGACGCTCTCTACGCCCAGATACCGGGCCAGCACCTCCCGCACCACCTGCGACTGGGCCAGTCCGCCGGAGAAGAATACCTTGGGGTTTTCCGGGGCCAGCTTCTGGGCAAAAATAGCGGTGCGGCGGCAGATGGAGTAGATGCACCCCAGAGCGATGCTGCCGGGAGGCGTCTCCTGTGCCAGCAGACCGATGATCTCGCTCTCGGCAAACACGGCGCACATACTGTTGATGGTCACCGGCTCCGCCCCCTCCACAAAGGTATCGATGGAGGCGATGTCGCTGCCCACCCGGCTCATAGTCATTTCCAGAAACCGGCCCGTTCCAGCGGCGCACTTGTCGTTCATCAGGAAGTCCTTCACCTGTCCGCCGGAGGGATCCAGCAGGATCACCTTGCTGTCCTGCCCGCCGATGTCGATGACCGTGTCGCAGCCGGGGCAGAGAAAAGCGGCCCCGGCTCCGTGGCAGGTGATCTCCGTAATGGACTTGTCCGCCTCCGGCAGCAGCGCCCGGCCATAGCCGGTGGCCACCACAAAGGCGGTGTCGGGGGTCCTCAGTTCCTCATAGAGCCGATGGATGACCCGGCCGGGGGTGGAGCCGCTGGGCTCCATCCGAAAGTCCACGATTTCCTGTCCGTCAAACAGCACCGCCTTGGTCATGGCGGAGCCGGAATCGATTCCCATAGTGAGCAATTTTGCCTGCCTCCTGTTGTGCCTTGACGGCACGATATCTTCAAAGCTTCGGAATAACCGTCCTGATCGCATGGTTCACCCACTGGCAGCGATCTGCCGAAGCACTTTGCAACAGAGATTCTACCATCAGCCTCCATTAGTGGCAAATAGCGATTTCAGGAGATAAGGCCGTGCTATCGGTGTTTTCGATTCAAATAATGTATACATAATTGTAATAAAATAAAACGGGCGAAAAACGCTGCGCCGCAGAAAGAATATGGAGGGGGAGGCGGGAGACGGGGGAGAACGCAAGAAAGCCCACGGCGCAACCGTGGGCTTTCTTGCGTACCATTTATTTTTCCGCCTGCGTCTCGCAGTAGATGCAGCGATAGACCCGCTTTTCCCGGTCGGTGAGCACGAACTCCTGGGGCAGCTCCTGCTCCACGGAGGTGATGCACCGGGGATTCTTGCAGCGCAGCACGCCCCGGATGCGTTCCGGCAGCTTCAGGGTGCGCTTTTCCACCAACTGGCCGTCTCGGATACTGTTGACGGTGATGCTGGGGTCCACGTAGCCGATAAGATCCCAGTCCAGCTCCATCTCACGGTCGATCTTGATGATGTCCTTGCGGCCCAGCTTACCGCTGGTGACGTTTTTCAGGATGGCCACGGTGCAGTCCAGCTTGTCCAGCCCCAGAATGCGATACAGCTCCATGGCCTTTCCGGCGGAGATATGGTCGATGACGATGCCGTTTTGAATAGAATCAATAATCATGGTGATGCCCTCCCTTTCAAGCGATGTTCAGCAGCTTCAGAATCAGCGCCATGCGGATGTACTTGCCGTACTGCACCTGCTGGAAGTAGCAGGCACGGGGGTCCTCATCCACCGCCACAGAGATCTCATTGACACGGGGCAGGGGATGCAGGATCCGCAGGTCCGGCTTGGCGTTTTTCAGCTTCTCCGGGGTGAGGATGTAGCTGTCCTTCAGGCGCAGGTAGTCCTCCTCGTTGAAAAACCGCTCCCGCTGGACACGGGTCATGTAGAGGATGTCCAGCTCCGGCATCACCTCATCCAGAGAGGTAGACTGGATGTAGGGGATGTTCCTGCTCTTGATGTACTGCTCCTTGACGTAGCGGGGCAGCTTCAGCTCCTCCGGGGAGATGAGTACGAAGCGGATGCCGGTATAGCGGCTCATGGCGGCCACCAGAGAGTGGACGGTGCGGCCGAATTTCAGGTCGCCGCACAGGCCGATGGTCAGATCGTCGAAGCGGCCCTTCTCCCGGTGGATGGTCAGCAGATCCGTCAGGGTCTGGGTGGGATGGTTGTGGCCACCGTCTCCGGCGTTGATGATGGGTACCAGCGAGTGGCGGGAGGCCACCAGCGGAGCGCCCTCCTTGGGGTGCCGCATGGCGATGATATCGCTGTAACAGCTGACGGTGCGGATGGTGTCGGACACACTCTCACCCTTGGCGGCGGAGGAGCTGCTGGCGGAGGAGAAGCCCAGCACCTGCCCGCCCAGACTCAGCATGGCGCTCTCGAAGCTGAGACGGGTGCGGGTGGAGGGCTCGAAGAACAGGGTGGCCAGAATTTTGCCGTCGCACTTGTGGGCATAGGCGGCGGGATGGTCGATGATGTCGCAGGCGGTGTTCACCAGCTCCATGATCTCCTCCGGGGACAGCTGCAAAATGTCAATGAGATGGTTCATACGGTTCATTCTCCTTTTCTGATCCAGTTTTCGTCGGAAGGGTCATCCCGGAAGGCCAGCAGCCGGGCCACGTCTCCCTGCGTGATGTATCCCTGCTGGACGCCCACCTGAGCGATGGTGTCCAGATCGGTGAGGCTGACGCACTTGACACCGGCCTCTGCCAGCCGCTGGCGGCCCTTGGCCATGCCGTAGGTGAAGATGCTGATGACGCCCAGCACCTCCGCTCCGGCGGCCCGCAGGGCGGCCACGGTGTCCAGCACGCTGCCGCCGGTGGAGATCAGGTCCTCGATGACCACCACCTTCTCGCCGGGGGTCAGCTTGCCCTCGATCTGGTTCTTGCGGCCGTGATCCTTACTGCCGGAGCGGACGTAGCCCATAGGCAGGCCCAGCAGGTGGGCGGCGATGGCGGCGTGGGCGATACCGGCGGTGGCGGTGCCCATAAGCACCTGCGCCTCCGGGTACTCCCGGCGGACGGTGTCGGCAATGGCCTGCTCCACCTCATTCCGGGCCTCCGGGGCGGTGAGGATCAGGCGGTTGTCGCAGTAGATGGGGCTTTTGATGCCGCTGGCCCAGACAAAAGGCTCGTCGGGCCGCAGAAACACCGCTCCGATGGAGAGCAGGTGCCGGGCAATGTGGGTGCGGATGTTGTCCATAAGTTCCTCCTATTCCTGCAGCAGAAGCTGCTTGAGCTCGTGAAGATCGGCGGCCAGATAGTCGGCTCCGGCGTTTTCCAGTTCCTCCCGGCCGCCGTAGCCGTAGAGAACGCCGATGGCGGGCAGACCGTTTTCATGGGCGCCGGCGACGTCGAAGCGGCGGTCGCCCACCATGACGGCGGGGCCGTCCGTGCCGCTGCGGCGCAGGGCGTCGGCTACCACGCTGCCCTTCTGCGCGCTGGCCCGGTCCTCCCCCTGTGCGCCGCAGATGCGGTGGAAGTAAGCGGCCAGACCGAAGTGTTCCATGATGCGTCGGGCAAAGTCCTCCGGCTTGGAGGTGGCGATGACCAGCTTCTGCCCGGCCTTTTGCAGGCTTTCCAGAAATTCTGCCATGCCCTCGTAGGGGATGTTCTCCGCCCAGCCCTGCCGGGAGAAGTACACCCGGAAATCCCGGATGGCCCGGTCCGTCTGCGTCTCCGTCAGGCCGAACAGCTCCGGGAAGCTCTCGTGGAGGGGCGGGCCGATGAAAGGGGTGAGGGTATCGGGGTCGGCGATGATGCCCTGCTGCCGCAGGGCGTAGGCCACGGCGCAGGTGATGCCCTCCTTGGGATCTGTCACCGTGCCGTCTAAGTCGAAAAGTACCGTGTTCCAGCGCATCAGCCCGCAAACTCCTTTACGCAGCGGCGATAGGCAGCCACGGGGTTCTCCGCCTGCGTGATGGGGCGGCCCACCACGATGTAATCAGAGCCCAGCTCACGGGCCTTGGCGGGGGTGGTGACCCGCTTCTGATCTCCGGCATCCCCTCCGGCGAACCGTACACCGGGGGTCACCGTCAGAAAGCTGGCCCCGCAGCGCCGATGGATGGCTCCGGCCTCCAGCGGGGAACAGACCACACCGTCCAGCCCTGCCGCAGCGGCGTTGGAGGCATAGCTAAGCACCACCTCCTCCAGCGGGGCGTGGATCAGAAGCTCCCGCTCCATGCGTTCCTGATCGGTGGAGGTCAACTGGGTGACGGCGATGAGCAGAGGGCGGGTGCCGTCGGGGCGGGTGAGGCCCTCCAGAGCGGCGGTCATCATGGCGGCGGTACCGGCGGCGTGGAGGTTGATGATGTCCACGTCCAGCGCCGACAGGGCGGCCATGGCCTTTCTCACCGTGTTGGGGATGTCGTGGAGCTTCAGGTCCAGAAAGATGCGGTGGCCCCGGCGGCGGATCTCCCGGACGATGGCGGGACCCTCGGCGTAAAACAGCTCCATGCCCACCTTGACGAAGGGCTTCTCCTCTGTGAAGCGGTCCAGAAAAGCCAGTGTTTTCTCCCGGCTGTCGAAGTCCAGTGCAATGATAACGTCTTTACCCATGATGTGCTCCTCCTATGATATCCGTAAGCTGCTGAATGCCGTACCGCTCCATGGCGGCAGGCAGGTCCTGTATGATTTTCCGGCAGGCGCAGGGTTCCACCAGATTGGCGGCTCCCACGCCTACGGCGGTGGCCCCGGCCAGCATCAGCTCCAGCACGTCCTCGGCGGTGCTGACGCCGCCCATGCCCACGATGGGAATGTCCACGGCCTCGTAGACCTGATACACCATCCGCACCGCCAGCGGAAAGATGCCGGGGCCGGACATTCCGCCGGTGCCGTTGGCCAGCAGGGGACGGCGGCGCTTCAGATCGATCCGCATCCCCGGCAGAGTATTGATAAGGCTGACACCGTCGGCTCCGGCCTCCTGACAGGCCCGTGCCACGGCAGCGATATCCGCCGCCGCCGGGGAGAGCTTCATGATGACCGGCTTTTTCGTCACATCCCGGACGGCCCGTGTGACGGCGGCTGCCGTCCGGGGGTCTGCGCCGAAGGCGGCTCCGCCGCCGTGGACGTTGGGGCAGGAGATATTCACCTCCAGCCAGCCCACCTGCTCTTCGCCGTCCAGCTGTCGGCATACTTGGGCGTATTCCTCTATGGAAAAGCCACTGACGTTGGCCATCACCGGTTTGTGAAAGACCTCCCGCAGACGGGGCAGCTCCTCCCGGATGACGGCCTCCACACCGGGGTTTTGCAGCCCCACGGAGTTCAGCAGGCCCCCGGCGTATTCAGCGATGCGGGGGGTGGGGTTTCCGTACCGGGGGGCGAGCGTCGTCCCCTTGAAGGAGAAGGTCCCCAGACAGTTGATGTCGTAGATCTGTGCAAATTCATACCCATAGCTGAAGGTGCCGCTGGCGGGGATGATGGGGTTCTCCAGCGGCAGGCCGCAGAGGGTGACGGCGGTATTTACCATACGATCTCCTCCCTTCGCAGGACGGGGCCGTCCTTGCAGATGCGCTTGTGGCCGTACTTGGTGCGGCAGGTGCAGCCCATGCAGGCCCCGAAGCCGCAGCCCATGCGCTCTTCAAAGCTGAACTGCCCATCGGTGCGGCAGCGCTGCCACACGGCGTGGAGCATGGCCTCCGGCCCGCAGGTATAGAGGTGGGTGTAATTCACGCCCTCCATACCGTCGGTGACAAGGCCGCAGGTCCCGGCGCTGCCGTCGGCGGTGAGGAGCCGGACGGTGACGCCCAGCGCATGCAGCTCCTCCGCCAGAAAAATATCTGACGCCCGGTTGTAGCCCAGCACCGCCGTGACCTGACGATGCTCCGCCGTCAGGCGGCGGGCCAGTCCGTACAGGGGCGGGATGCCGACGCCGCCGCCCACCAGCAGGGGGCGCTCCCCGGCGAGAGACGTGTCGTAGCCGTTGCCCAGCCCTGTCAGCACATCCAGCTCCGTTCCGGCGGGGAGATGGGTCATGGCCGCCGTGCCGTGGCCCAGCACCTTATAGATAAGGGTGGCGGCACCGGGCTCCCAGTCGCAGACGGAGATGGGGCGGCGCAGGTAGAAGCCGGAGAGCTTCAGGTTTACGAACTGACCGGGGGCCGTGATGGCCTCCGTATCGCCGGTGAGACGCAGGCGGTAGGTGTCCGGCGTCAGGGGCGTATTTTCGGTAATGATCCATGTGACCTGCTTCATATGCGGTCCTCCTTGGAAAAGAGATCACTGTCCTGCCAGACGAGGCGGCCGTTGCAGACCGTCAGCAGGCAGCGGGCCTGTACCGGCCAGCCGGTGAAGGGGGTGGCCTTCCCCTGAGAGAGGAAGTCCGCCGGGTCGATGGGATACGAGGCCGCCAGATCAAAGACTGTGAAATCAGCGTGGGGGCCGTCCAGCTCCCCCTGCGGGAGGCCGAAGCGGCGGCAGGGAGCATCGTGGAGCAGCTCCATCAGGCGGGGGAAGGAGAGCAGGCCCGGCTTTACCAGATAGGTATACAGCAGGGGGAAGGCGGTCTCCAGCCCCACGATGCCCATGGCGCTCTTCTCCAGCCCACGGGACTTCTCCTCGGTGCTGTGGGGGGCGTGATCGGTGGCGATCATGTCGATGGTGCCGTCGGCCAGCCCCTCCAGCAGGGCCTCCCGGTCGGCGGGACTGCGGAGAGGGGGATTCATCTTGAAGCGGCCGTCCTCCTGCAGCATGGTTTCGTCCATCAGCAGATAGTGGGGGGCCGTCTCACAGGTGACGTCCAGCCCCTCCGCCTTGGCCCGGCGGATCAGGGCCACGCTCTCCTTGGTGGAGATGTGGCAGACGTGGTAGCCGCAGCCGGTCTGGCGCACCAGCTCCAAATCCCGCCGGATCTGCCCCCACTCGCTTTCGGAGCAGATGCCCCGGTGGCCGTGGGTGCGGGCGTAGGCCCCGTCGTGGATGTAGCCCCCGTGGAGGAGGGAATTGTCCTCGCAGTGGGCCACGATGAGCTTATGAAGCCCCTTGGCGGTCTCCATGGCAAGGCGCATCTGCGCCTCGCTCTGCACACCTCGCCCGTCGTCGGAGAAGGCCGCCACATAGGGGGCCATGGCCGCCATGTCCGACAGCTCCTCCCCCAGCTGGCCACGGGTGATGGAGCCGTAGGGTAGCACCCGGATGGCGGCATCCCGGCGGATCAGGGCCAGCTGCTGCTCCAGATGGGGCAGGCTGTCCGGCACCGGGTCCAGATTGGGCATGGCACACACCGTGGTATATCCGCCGTGGGCGGCGGCTTGGGTGCCGCTGGACATGGTCTCCTTATAAGAAAAGCCCGGCTCACGAAGATGTACGTGTACATCAACGAAACCGGGACATATCACAAAAGAAGAGGCGGGAATATGAACGGGAGAAACACTGGTGCCGTGATGGATTTCAAAAGAGAAAACAGCATCCCCACGGGTGAGAACACCTCGGCGGAATATCTGGGCATCCTGAAAAACGACGGTCACGGTCATCACCTCCGCATGGCAAATTTTTCTTAGATTATCACACAGCGGGCCGCTTGTCAAGACGGGCCGCCACGATTTTTGTCACATTTTTCGTTGCGTTTTGACCGGGGATATGATACCATGCAGAAAAAACCACAGCGGCGCAGTGCTGTGCCGGGAAGGAGCCTTTATGAAAAAAACGCCCAAACCCAGAGATACGGCCCGGCGGCTGAAGGAGACCATTCACAAGCAGCCGGCGGTGTTCGCCGTATATGTGGCCCTGCGGTTGATCGTGCTGGCGGAGCTGGTAATGTCCATCATCCGGGGCGAATATGAAAGTGCCTTCATCTGCCTGCTGGTGCTGGCGCTGTTCATCCTGCCGTTTTTCATTCAGCAGAACTTCGGTATCCAACTGCCGTCGGTGCTGGAGATCATTATCCTGCTGTTTATTTTCGCAGCGGAGATACTGGGGGAGCTGGAGTGTTACTTCATCACCTATCCCAACTGGGACTCCATGCTCCACACCACCACGGGCTTCCTCTGTGCCGCCACGGGCTTTGCCCTTATCGACATCCTGAACCGCAACAGCCGCATCAAGTTCCAGCTGTCGCCGGTATATGTGGCGCTGGCGGCCTTCTGTTTCTCCATGACCGTGGGGGTGCTGTGGGAGTTTTTCGAGTTCGGCATGGACCGGGTGTTCCATCTGGATATGCAGAAGGACACCGTGGTGCAGAGCATTACCTCCGTGATGCTGGACCCCACCAACAGCAACACCCCCATCACCATCGACGGCATCCACTCGGTGGCCGTCAACGGCACGGATCTGGGCTTTGACGGGTATCTGGATATCGGACTGTACGATACCATGGAGGATCTGTTCGTCAACTTCATCGGTGCCGTGACCTTCAGCGTCATCGGCTACTTCTACATCAAGCACCTGGGCAAGGGAAAGCTGGCGCAGGCATTTATCCCCACCCTGTCGGAGGACGAGGACAAGGAGGCATCGCTGCCGGAGGGAGACCCCGGAGCGCCGCCGGAATCGGAATAACGACAAAGAGGCAGGCACTTTTGTGCCTGTCTCTTTTGCTATAGGGGGTCAATCGTCCTGCTCCATATCGTATTCCAGCACAGCGCCGGTATAGGCATCGATGACATATTCGTACTCCATGCCATCCGCCTTGAATTCCACCTCGTATACCCAGCGGCCATCCTCGTCATCCAGCTCCACATCCATGTCGTAGGCCTGACTCTCTGACACACCGGCGTGGGTCAGGGCAGCGGACTTGGCTGCGGCGTGGCCGATCTGCCCGGTGGGCTGGGCACTGCCGGTGGGCTGGGCATCATCGTCGTCATCGTCGTGGTCATCATCATAGTCATCGTGGTCATCCGCATCGTTGTGACCGTCCGGCTCCACATAGGAGGTGAGCACAGCGCCGGTATAGGCATCGATGCGATACTCGTACTCCGTACCGCTGCGGTCCTCCAGCTCCACCTCGTAGTGGGCGGGAACCTCGTCCAGCTCAGCGTCCACCTCCTGCTTGGTCAGCTGGTCGGCGGACTGCCCGCAGGTGAGCAGGGCGATCTCCAGTGCTCGCTCCATGCCGATGGGCATGGCAGGAGCGCCGGTCTCGGCCAGATCCTTCAGCTCACCGATGGAGAGCCTGGACAGCTCCTCAAAGGACAGACTGTTGTTCAGGGCGAGGATACGGTTCACCAGCGCCGCCTTGCCGGTGGAGATGTGGTGGTCCTTGGCCTGCTTCTCCAGAGACGTGTCCTGCGTGACCGTCTGGGTCAATACGGAGGCCTGAGAGGCGCTGTCCCGCAGGATGCCGTCCACGGCGGCGGAGAGGTCCTGCTGCAGTCGGTGAGCCCGGCTCTGATCCCGATCCTCTACGGAGATCATAATGGCGGAGGAGATGCTCTCCAGATAGCCGTTGCGGACCAGACTGCCGACGATGGCGTTTACTGCCACATCCAGCTTGGCCCCCTTCAGATCCTCGCCGTCGCCCATATCCGCCAGAATGGCATGGGCGTCGTCGTTCATAGGCACGCAGGCCAGAACCTTTTCATTTTGGTTGACCCGCAGCTCGATGCTGGGGTTGACGTCGATGGAGACCACGGAGGCCACAGCATTGGCCTGCCGCAGAAACAGTCCGCCGCCGCACAGCAGCAGAAGGGCCAGACAGGCCGCCATCGCCATCCATTTTTTCAGGGAGTGAGGTTTTGTTTTCATGGGGATTTCCGTTCCTTTCCGCTTCTCACAGCGGGAGAGAACGCCGTCCACGTCATGGGGGGCTGTTTTTTCCAGCGCTTGTGCAAGGCACTGTTCCAGCTTTTCATTTGTCATGGGCGTTATCTCCTTCCAGATCAGCACGCATTTTTCGGATTGCTCGGTGATACTTCGACAGGACGGTGGGGAGGGGCAGCTCCAGCAGAGCGGCGATCTCCCGGTGCTTTAGCCCGGTGACGGCATGGAGCAGTACGATGCGCCGCTCCTCCTCCCCCAGACGGGACAGAACGTGCTGCAGCAGCGTTCGCTCCTCTGTGGTCAGACCGGTCTCCTGCTGGGGAATGGCGTCCCATTCTGCCTCGCTGAGAACGGCGTGGCGCTCCGTGCGCCGCAGGCGCATCAGGCACAGATTCCGACAGACCGTCAGCAGCCAGCCCATGGGAGAGCCGGTAGGGCGATACTGCGGGGCGTGATCCCACACATGAACGAATACATCCTGCGTGATATCCTGTGCGTCGTGGGTGTTTTTCAGGTACGACAGCGACAGACCATACACCGCCGTTCGGGTGAGATGGTAGAGCTGCGCCAGCGCATCCTGCTGCCCGGCGGCGATGGCGGCCAGCAGCTCCGTCAGATGAGCACTGCTGCCGGCATATTCGGTTGTGGCGGGCCATGCAGTCATAGGCTTTTATCTCCTGTCATCCCTGTAATGCGTGGAGATGCGGTTTTATTGCGTGAAAAATAAAAAAATTTGCCAAGCCCGCAAAGAAGGACTCTGCGGGCCTGACAGACAGCTTAATTGTTGCCGGTGGGGATATAGGGCAGCAGGGCGGCGGCCACACCGGAGATGGGCATGGTCTGCAGCCAGATGCGGCCGGGGCCGGTGAGGACGGTGTTGAAAAGGCCCTCGCCGCCCAGCAGCTTGTTCTTCATGCCGGGAACCTGACGGATCTCCATCTGCACCCCGGCGGTGAAGCCCGCCACGTTGCCGGTGTCCACCACGATCTGCTGACCCGGCTGGAGGTCGTACTCCACCAGCGTGCCGTCGATCTCGGCAAAGGCCATGCCGCTGCCGCTGAGGCGCTGCATGATGAAGCCCTCGCCGCCGAAGAGGCCCGCACCCAGCCGCTGGTTGAAGTGGATGGACAGCTCTACTCCCGGCACGGCGGCCAGAAAGGCACTCTTCTGGAGGATCATATCGTGGCCGGGAGTGATGGCGATCTCCTTGATCTGGCCGGGGAAGCTGGAGCCGAAGGCGATCATCCCGGCGCCGTGAGCGGTGTAGATGTTCTGAAACATACTCTCGCCGGAGAACATTTTAGAGAACATCCGCCCCAGTCCACCGCCATGGGTCTGCATCTCCATATTAGGGCTCATCCAGACCATGGAGCCACGCTCCGTGACCATCTGCTCGCCGTCTTCCAGCTGACAGATCACCACGGGGAAGGGAGTGCCTTTGATTTCATAACGCATGGGGATAACCTCCTTATGACATCCTGACAGAGAAGAACCTCTGCCGTGTATATTTCTCGGTGATGGTGTCAGTATAGCAGAAGAAGCCGGAAAAAGAAAGAAGAAAATATACCCGAAGCCTTACACTTTGCAAGAAGCGGCTCAGGACTCCGTCGTCTCCGGCTCCTTGCGGAGGGTCTTGACGAAGCAGAGAAAGTACACCAGATGCTCTGTCTGCCGCGCCGACAGCGTGCTCCATTTTGCGGGCATCCTTGGCAGCGGTGCCTCGCTGACGCCCAGCCAGATGAGAAAATCCCGGAGCATTTGATTTTATTCGTAGATGCTCTGAGCGACCCCGGTCCCCAGAGCCGTCAGATGGATGGTCTTGGCTGGCGCTGCCTCGCAGAGAGGCGTTGCCCATGGAATACTGCTGGCGTTCTTCATGTTGATGCTGGCGTAGTAAACACCGTCGGTAGCGCTCCTCCGTGGCCCGGACGGTCTCCATGGTGCTGTCAGAGCAGTAAAGCGCCAGTAAAAGGAATCCCGCTGGGCGCTCTCCAAGTCCACCCCCTCAGAGAAGGGGGGCAGTGCGCTGGTGGATGCGGCCAAGGTGGTGATGGAGCTGGAGCGCATCGAGTATGTGGAGGACCCGCATCTGGGCAAGGGCTCCTACTGCGTGGTGGAGAGGCACGCAGACGGCGGGGCGTGCAGTGTGCCGGACTACGCCGTCATCAAGCTCTTCCGCCACATCGTGCAGGGAGAGGGGCCGGCCACCATCGTCCGGGAGATCGACGAGGCCATCCAGGCGCTGCCGGAGGGGTATGACACGGTGTGTACGGACGGGATGTTCTCTCAGGGAGAGCGGCAGCTGCTGTCCATTGCACGGGCCGCAGCGGCAGACCCCGCTGTGCTGCTGCTGGATGAGATCACCGCCAATCTGGATGCCGAGACGGAGGCCCGTGTGCGGGAGGCTCTGCGTCAGGCCTCCCGTGGGCGTACGGTTCTCTCCGTTTCCCACCGCATCTATGAGAGTCTTGGCGGCAGGACTGTGGAGATCCGGCCCCAAGGACAGTAAATGCCGGGAGCGCAGCCCCGGAGGTCGTAAGACCTCCGGGGCTGCAAAATGCTGGGGAAAGAAACGGTTGACAGCGTCGATGGGTTCTGTTATGATGAACCGTGGTCGGAGAGACCTATTTCAACCATCAACGGAGGTGAATGTTCATGGATAGCTGCGGAAGTACAGGACGAAGCCGGATATGCGGCGCACAGAGACACAGATACCGGATGTGGTCATCCATGGACAGGAGCTGACCACATTCTACTTTGTCGTGTCCTCCTGCACCGCACCGGAGACGTCTTGCTGTGGCAACTATCTCTAAGGCGGTGTATTTTTGCGCCCATTTTGCCCAAAGTAGCGTCAAAGGAGGACAAGAATATGATGAACAGAATGGTAAACAAGGAGTTCGCACAGGAGATCGCAGCGGTCATCCGCACGGCCCAAAACGGGGACCGTCTGCCGGAGCTGCTGAAGCACTATCACCAGCGAGATGTGGCCAAGGCCGTCACCCTGCTGACGGATGCGGAGCGGGAGCGGTTGTTCCGGCAGCTGGACGCCCAGACGCTGGCGGAGATATTCCCCTATCTGGACGATGCCTCCCGCTTTCTGGCGGAACTTCCGGCAGATCTGGCGGCAGAAATGATAGCCGACATGGACACGGCGGATGCGCTGGATATGCTGCGGGAGCTTCCGGAGGAGAAGAAACAGACCCTGGCCGCCCATCTGGACGACGACACCCGGAAGGATGTCCGGCGGCTGCTGGCCTTTCATCAGGAGGAGATCGGCAGCCGCATGAGCGGCAATTTCGTCTGCATCCCGGACACACTGACCGTCTGCGGCGCCATGAACGAGCTGGTGCGGCAGGCCGGTGAGCACGACAACATCTCCACGCTGTATGTGGTGGACGGCAGCGGCGTCTTTGCCGGGGCCATCGACCTGAAGGATCTGATCATCGCCCGTGAAAACGATCCGCTGAGCGGGATCATCCGCCGCAGCTATCCCTATGTGTTGGCCCATGAAAAGGTGGAGGACTGCATCGACCGGATCGCAGAGTATGAGGAGGATTCCCTGCCGGTGCTGACGGAGGACGGAAGGATCGCCGGTATCCTCACCGCTCAGGATCTGGTGGAGCTGGTGGATGACGCCATGGGCGATGACTACGCCAAGCTGGGCGGCCTGACCTCGGAGGAGGACCTCCGGGAGCCTGCCGCCGTCAGTATGAAAAAACGTCTGCCGTGGCTCATCGTGCTGCTGTTTCTGGGCATGGGCGTCTCGTCGGTGGTGGGCATCTTCGAGTCCGTGGTGGCGGTGCTGCCCATCGTCATCTGCTTCCAGTCGCTGGTGCTGGATATGGCAGGCAATGTCGGGACTCAGTCGCTGGCCGTCACCATCCGGGTTCTCATGGACGAGAACCTTACCCTGAAGGAGGAGCTGGCTCTGCTGGGCAAGGAGATGCGGGTAGGTCTTCTCAACGGCGGGTGCCTGGGACTCATGGCGCTGGCGGTTTTAGGGGTCTACATCCATGCGTGCAAGGGCTATGCGTGGGGGCCGGCTTTTCTGATCTCCGGCTGCGTTGGGGTGTCGCTGGTGGTGGCCATGGTGATCTCCAGCCTTGTGGGGACAATGGTTCCCATGCTGTTTCATAAGATCCACATCGATCCGGCGGTGGCCTCCGGCCCGCTGATCACAACGGTCAACGATCTGGTGGCCGTGGTGACCTACTATGGACTGGCCCTGCTGTTTCTGGTGAATGTGTTCCATCTGTGAAAAAAGAAGTACCCCTGTAACCTGACGGTTACAGGGGTACTTGTCATAACGCAACACGATCCGCATGGAGGTATACGCTTTTTTTCGCAACTGCCTGCAGGGACAGATACTGCCAGTCGTTCTGACTGTTGCAATCCGGATTGACGTTGGCGATCTCCTCGTCCTCCGTACCATCCGAATACTAAAAACGCAGCACGATCCCGAATCTGCGGCTTGTGCCGGAGGTCAGCGGCACGGAATCACCTTTGGCCCAGCATCCTGATGCATGGACATCTCCAGCACTGCCGGAAATAAGAATGTTTTGATAAGCCTGTTTGATAGAACTACTCCCAGTGCTCTCCGTTTTTTCCGGATTCTACCCGATCCTGCATTCTGAACATGATGCCCTTGTTTTTATTGGCCTCATACCATGTCTGGACAATATGGGGGATATATCGTTTTCCACCCTGATTCACAGCCTGATGAACTTCTACATCGGCACCACACAGGCTGGGGACAACAAATTTGTCTCCCTGATGCTGGCCTGTGCCCGCCACATGGCGAAGGCAGGCACCCAGTGGGGCTGCAAGAGATACATGAACATGAAACATTTGGAGCTGGCTCTGGATGACGTCTCTATTGCCGGCTGACTTCACTCAGCCGGAGCCTGCAAACAATTTTGCGCATAAATCTTGACGGCCCCCCACCCTTGTAAAGAGCCGATATGGAGCAGATGCGGATAAGATCCGCCCGTCGGGGCAAAAGGAAAAACGGCAGGCATCCTGCGATGCTTGCCGTTTTTCTGGTACGCCCGACTGGATTCGAACCAGCGGCCTACAGAGTCGGAGTTATCAGGCCGTCAAGCCGGAAAGCCCTGCGGCGCAAGGGTTTGGTTGAGATTGCACAAATTTCCGCCATTTTGAAGAAAAAACCTCGGAAGCCTTGCCTTGCAAGGCTTCCGAGGTTTTTTGCGATAGTAGTCAAATAGTAGTCTGAGCAGGTCACACGTCACGCAGCTCGATTCAACTGAGCGACCCTACTGGTGGCTCCAGAGGTAAAGTAATAAATTTTATGACAGTTTCATTCATACTTCTCAATATCTTAGATTATTAAATATAGTTGACTATGCATTGGAGCGGATAAAGCAGGGTATTGCTTTTTTCCGCCTCTGCAATAATTTTCTCATCAAATCCGCTTTCTGAAAACAGTGCATAATGAAATTTGGCATGCTCTTTTTGCGGTGTAAGTTTTGCTAACGTATCAAGGTATTCCGAATAAGAAAACGGTGCTTTTTTGAACTTACACTCGCCAACCAAATATTCCTTTGCAGTTCTGTCGATGCATAGAAGGTCAATCTCTGTCTCCGCTATTCGCAAACCACTTGCCGCAGAATCATCGCGCACCGTGGTTTTTCCTGCCCAGCGCCCCATCTTGGCATAGCGAAAAGGCAGCTCATTCTTTTTCTGCATTTCCCGAACAAACTCACGGCACACATCTTCGAACGCAAAAGACGCGAACTTATGCAATTCCGGTTCAACGACAAATTCATACACACCATTTACATCACCATCTTCGAGCTGAGAGAAGTTTGCAAAACCAAAGGCATACCAGAAACGGAAGAAATTATCTGTCAAGCGATAGGTTCCGCGATTAGAGTTTGCCTGCTCCTTTAGCTTTGCATCAACAGAAAATTCCCGCTCTACAATGCCGAGTTCCATCAGATTTTTCAAGTATACGCTGGTCTTTGAAGTATCCTCCACTAACGATTTCTGGCTAATATCATTTAACTTCGTATTACCAAGCGCCACCGCTTCAATGATTGAATTATAAATTGGTGTCTCCCGAAGCTCCTGATGAAGCAGAAAATCCACCTCGCTGTAAAGAATACAGCCCTTTGTCAAAATATTCCGTTTAATATTTTCACCAACCGAAAGCCCCGGATTCCATTGACGCAAATAGTGGGGGATTCCGCCGAGGACAGCATACGCAAGTACCTTGTCACGATCCGCGTAATCGGGGAAAAATTTAACAGCATCGTAAAAGCCCATTTCTCTCATCTTGTAGATTCCAGTTGCTCTTCCATAAAGAGGATTTTTCTCAGACAGCAGTTCCTTTTCAATAAAACTCATTGCACTGCCGCAGAGAATAATCATCACATTGCTGTCCCGAAATTCAGCGTCCCATAGATTTTGCAAAATGGAAGGTATGCTTGGATTTCCTTTGCACATATACGGGAACTCATCGATTACAAGCAGCTTTTTATTGTTGCCATAAGGAAGATCAAGTACGGCCCGAAACGCTCTCGCCCAATCTGTAAACGCAGAGATATAGTCTTTTGCCGGAATATCTTCTTTCATCATTCGAATCGAAAAGTTTCGAAGCTGTACCGGGTCTGTTGTCTGTGTACAGGAAAAGAATACATGCGGCTTTCCTTTGCAAAACTCCCGTAGGGTTTCGGTTTTTCCTACACGCCGCCTGCCATATAGTACGATCAGCTGACCGCCATTCTCTTCATACTTATCATTTAAGAATTTCAGTTCAGCCTCTCTACCGATGAACATTGAGACACCTCCGTTCATTACCTAATCTTGATTTACTAAATCGTGATTTGATAATAGTATAACCGGCTTACACAGAAAATACAAGTGTTTTTTATGCGGTTCGCCTCTGTGGCCAATTTTTCCGACACATACCGTGCCGTAGCAAATAAGAACTCATTCATGCCATGAACGGTACTGTCATCGTTCAGAATTTTAGCAGAAAATTTTGCTTTTCCAAAGTCCATGATATGCCTCAAATTAATGCTCATGTGCCATAAAGAAACACGCAAGAATTTGATTGACAGCATCCACTATTCCATAGCAACAGCGAGTTGCTTGTTAAAATAAGGTTTGCAGTTTTATAATAAATAATAACATATTCCTTAGGAGGGACAGACATGGAAACACGAGATATTCTCAAGAATTTGCGTGAAAAAAATAAACTTATAAAAAGTCATTTGAACGGTACTACAAAATGAGAAAAAGCGCTTGACTCTACATCTGTTGTAGATATTATAATATTGGTAGTTTAACAAAAAAGAAGGATTAGGCAATATGGAAAAGAACCTTACTACCGGCAGTGTGTTCAAAAATGTTGTATTATTCTCATTGCCGTATCTGCTCTCGTATTTTCTTCAAACGCTCTATGGCATGGCTGACCTATTTATCATCGGACAGTTCGAGGGTGTAGCCAGTACTACCGCTGTTTCTATCGGCTCACAAGTGATGCACATGATTACGGTTATGATTGTAGGGTTATCGATGGGAACAACCGTCAGCGTCGGCCAGGCGGTGGGGGCAGGAGATCGAAAACAGGCAGCGCATAACATCGGGAATACGGTAATATTGTTTCTGGTGGTTTCCATTGCACTTACGGCCATCCTGTTATCCCTTGTTCATCCCATTGTCGTTGCCATGTCTACGCCAACGGATGCGGTGAGTGGTACGATCACCTATTTGACCATCTGCTTTATCGGGATTCCGTTTATTACATCCTACAACATTATCAGTTCTATTTTTCGAGGGTTGGGCGACAGCAAAAGCCCGATGTGCTTTATTGCCACAGCCTGTGCTGCCAACATCGCTTTAGACTATCTTTTTATGGGTGTGTTGCACCTTGGGCCTGCGGGCGCAGCCCTTGGTACAACTCTCTCTCAGGCAATCAGTGTAGTTGTTTCCCTTACCGTTATTTTGAAACGCAGGAGCATCGTTCTGAAAAAAAGCGACTTCAAGCCTTGCCGTGCGGTCATGGGGAAAATTTTGGGGATCGGCATCCCGATTGCGTTTCAGGACGGCCTGATTCAAGTTGCTTTTATTATTATCACGATTATTGCCAATCAGCGTGGACTGAATGACGCAGCGGCAGTCGGGATTGTGGAGAAAGTGATCAGTTTTCTCTTTTTGGTCCCCTCCTCTATGCTGTCTACCGTTTCTGCCTTGGGAGCGCAAAATATCGGTGCGGGCAAACCGGAGCGGGCCATTCAAACGCTGCGCTATGCGGTGATGCTCGCCGCAGGCTTTGGCGTGCTTGCTTCTATCGCGATCCAGTTTACAGCGGAAGGCATCGTTTCGCTGTTCACCGATCCCAGCACTGCGGACGGAGCGGCGGTGGTCCGTTTCGGCGGCCAGTATCTGCGCGGTTACATTTTTGACTGTATTTTTGCTGGCATTCATTTTAGTTTTAGCGGATTTTTTTGCGCATGCAGGAAATCCGGCCTGTCGTTTTTACACAATATTCTCGCCATTGTATTGATGCGTGTGCCTGGCGTTTATGTGACCTCAAAATTATTCCCGGCAACGCTTCTCCCGATGGGACTGGCTACCGCGGCAGGCTCACTGCTATCGGTCGTGATCTGCCTAATCGCCTTTGGAGTCATACGGCGCAAATCAACGCTTGTTCTGGTGGAGGAGTAAGATATGGATCGGAAAAATCTTTTCCCAATAGGTGAAGTGTCAAAATTGTTTCATATCAGTGTTAGTAGTTTGCGGCACTATGAACATATCGGTTTGCTTACACCAGAATACATTTCCTCAGATTCTGGCTATCGTTACTATGGCACCGAACAATTTGAAGTACTCAACACAATCAGGTATTTGCGGGCATTGGATATGCCTTTGGCCGAGATTGAGGACTTTCTCAAAAATAAGGATATCAGCCGTATTGAGGAAAAGTTGTTACAGCAAAAGCATGCAGTCCTGAAAAAGCAACAAGAATTACAACGTATAGAACAAAAGATTAACCACCGCTTAAATTGGCTGCGAGACGCACAAAGTGTGCCTTTGGATACCGTTTCCTTGATAGAGCTTCCATCCTGTCGCATTGTTTGGGTAGACGCTCCACTGAAAGTAGATGGCTCTCTTGATATGGAAGTGCCGATTAGAAAGCTGGATCAATCTGATGCCGAAGCCGTTGTATTTCTTGGAAAGGTCAGACTTGGCATTTCCGCGGAACATTTGCAGCAATCAAAAGTAAATCGTTATGACAGCATTTTTCTAATACTGGATCAAGAGGACATTTATACAGGTGAAACCATTACTCTTCCCAAAACGCTTTGTGTACGGCTGCGTTTTCGAGGCAGCCATATAGAAGCTCCAGCGCACTATGAAAAGCTCCTTGACTACATCACAAAAGAACAGATACAGATTGTTGGTTTTTCGCGAGAAATCACGCTCATAGACTATGGCATTACTAATGACAGTGAAAAATTTGTGACTGAAATATGTATTCCGGTCAAGTGCAGATAAGAAGGGCATAAAATGAGATAAAGTAACACAAAAAGCAACAGACAGCCGCCACAATTCCGTAATGATTGATGCTTGACAGTCTCCTGAAAGAATGCTATAATAATATGCGTAAAATTTGAGTGGACTTTTTCCGGATTCGGTCATCTTTTTGCCACACAGCTATCTTGTGATAGCCGTGTGGCTTTTTTGTTGCCTGTATCTCGGAAGTATTAGCAGAATGGAGGACTTATCAGTATGGATAATAATTTTTTGTCTCTGATCAAGACGCGCCGCAGTGTAAGGGCTTATAAATCAGAGTTTGTCCCCTCCGAGGCTTTGGACGCTGTACTGGAAGCAGGGACATACGCTCCTACCGGCGGAGGACATCAATCTCCAACCATCATTGCAATTACAGACCCCAAATATAGGAAGGAGATTGCAAAACTAAACGCAGAAGTGATGGGGAGCAACACAGACCCTTATTATGGCGCACCTGTCGTGATCCTGGTTTTGGCAGATGGCTCCGCAAGCACCTTTGTTGAGGACGGAAGCTGCGTCCTTGAAAATATGATGCTCGCTGCCCATGCCCTTGGCCTGGGAACCGTATGGGTACATCGGGAACGTGAGATTTTTGACAGTGAAAGCGGCAAGGCTCTCCTGCGGGAGTGGAAGCTACCGGAAACCTTGCGTGGCGTCGGGGCGATTGCATTGGGTTATCCGGCCCAGGAAGCCGGTCATCCCGCTGCACGCAAACAAAACTATATTGTTCGGATTTAATGTCCCGCTGTCCGGCGCAATTTTTTTGCGCCGGACAATTTGTGGAGAGGAGGGAAAGTATGCAGACCAATAATAAAATGGCGGTCGCTCCTGTTGGAAAGCTCATCTGGCAAATGTCGATACCGCCGCTGATTTCCATGTTCCTGCAATATTCCTATAATCTGATAGACAGTGCGTTTATAGCGCGGTTGAGTGAGAATGCACTAACGGCTGTTTCTCTGTCATTCCCGATTACAACATTGATGAATGCAGCGTCTATCTGGATCGGTGTCGGCGTGAATGTGCTGATAGCAGGGTATCTTGGACAGAAAAAGCAGGATGAGGCAAATGCAACTGTCACACATGGATTGTTACTGGCCTTTGGAATTGGTGCTTTGCTCAATCTTCTGGCATTACTGATTATGAAACCCTATTTTCGGGCATTCACCAATAATGAAGAAATTTATCAGCTGAGCATCGCCTATATGAGTGTGTGCTCCTTCATGCAAATTCCCAATATGGTGCATATCGCCATCCAGAAGATGATACAGGCCACCGGGAACATGGTCGCTCCCATGTGGTTCCAGATCGCGGGCGTGGTCGTCAACTTCGTGTTCGACCCCATTCTGATTTTTGGGATTGGTATTTTCCCGGCTATGGGAATCCGCGGCGCTGCGGTAGCTACCGTTGCAGGCTATCTGCTGTCCATGATTTTGGCATTTGCTTTGCTGCTGGGCAAAAAGCAGAAAGTGCAGGTAAAAATCAAAGGCTTTCATTTGCAAAAGCAGATGATCCGCCGTATTTTTGCCTTTGGCCTGCCATCTTTTATTATGAACGCCCTCAGTTCGTTTATGGTGACCTTTGTCAATCTGTTTTTGGTGGCGTATTCCGATACGGCGATCGCTTTCTTCGGCGCATATTTTAAGGTGCAGCAGCTGATTGTTATGACGGTAAACGGCTTGATTCAAGGCTGTTTGCCTGTCATGCGGTTTAACTACGGCGCAGGCAACAGCGAACGGCT
>ERZ772858.1070-NODE-1070-length-30790-cov-5.681275_pt1 | contig 30790 bp, 27 predicted proteins | sample MGYA00512136_ERZ772858 | MGnify/ENA primary metagenome ERZ772858 (study PRJEB29015, sample SAMEA2737726) | human gut metagenome | biome: human gut; feature: human-associated habitat; material: faeces | place: China | collected 2012 ...
CTCCGGCACGCCGTAGTATCCATTCATCACTGTATTGCTTTGAATGATCAGCTCCCCCTGCCCCTCCGGTGGGCAGGCCGCTCCGGTCTCAGGGTCCACTGCTATGATCCGACAGCCCGGCAGGGGACGTCCTACATCCCCCGCCTCCCAGTCCCCATAGCTGACACAGACAATCCCGGCCACCTCAGACATTCCATATTCCTTGATCAGCCGGGCGGGGCAGCCTCTCTGGGCCAAAAAATCATTGATCCGTCGCTCCATCGCCGCCGTCATGGCATCGCCGCCGCAGCGTGGGACCTGCAGGAAAGACAGGTCGGCTTGGTCCGCCCACGGGTCCTGGAGAAGCAGCTGCCAGTAGGAGGTGGTTCCGCTGACCTGTTCCGGACGATAGCGCCGCAGCATCTCTCCCAACTGCTCGGGGCGAAACATGGGGTACAGGATAATCGTCATACCCAGGCACAGCGGCACATGAACACACTGGCACAGGCCGAATGCTGAAAAGAGCGGAAGAAGCACCAACGTGGCTCCCCCCCTCCCGTACATCGTCCCCACCTGGGTATACTGCTCCAGGGAGGCCCGAAACGCCCGGCGGGAGAGCATCACACCCTTGGCCGGGCCTGTTGTTCCACCGGTATATGTGATGGCCACCGGCTCCTCCCAGCGGGCAGATTCCGGAACAGATTCCCCTGTATCTTGGAGAAATTCTTTCCAGGAGACACATCCCGGTCCCTTCTCCCCTTCCCAGACGCCCACCCGGAGTTTCCGCCCCAGCTCCGGCGTGAGATAGGGAGCCAGAGGAAGCACCACAAAATGTTCCGCCGGCGCATGCCCACGGTTGGCGTATACTTTTTGGAAAATTAGTTCTAAAACCAGAACGACCTTAGACTTTGCCCGTGTCAGATAGAACTCTACTTCGGCTGGGCTCAGCTTCATATCAACCCAGTTGGCCACCGCGCCGATTCGGTCAATGGCATAAAATGCAATCACCGCCTCAGGGGTGTTCAGGGATAAAATGGTCACCAAATCCCCTGACTGCACGCCAAGCGCCCGCAGCCCTGCTTCCGCCCGAAGAATCTCCAGAAAGAAGGTGGCGAAGGTAAGACTTTGGTCCCCGCACCGCAGGGCAACTGCCGGCTCCATACCGGCCGCCCCTTCCCACAGGTCCTGATAAAGGGTCTTTTTCATTCCAACAGCGTCAGTTTGGGCCCCCCGTCGGGATTCCGGTCGTTGTCTGGGCCGCCCTTCTTATTGATGGCAATGTTGTTCGGATCAATGGGGACCTTCCGCAGCATCAATCCGGGAACCCCCGAGGCAGCAGCCAGGCTGGCACACTGGGACTGCATGTACGGAAAAAGCTGGTCATAGACCTCCCCATGCACTTGGCGCTTCACCTCGTCTGTCGTCGCATTGGAACAGTTGAAAATACCCACCAGTTCCACTGTCATGGTAAACTTGCCTCCCACAAATTCCTTATCCCGGAGGGTTTGCTGAAGCTTTCCCACGCAGCGGCTGCCGTCGGAGGAAAAACTCACGTTGAGGGAAAATGAACTGTCCAGCTGAATTTGGCCCGATTTCTCTAATTTATTGCTCAGGTGGATCTCCTGCACTTTTTGTGTGACTAATGTTGCGTTTGCCATAACTCCAGATCCTTTCTTCCGTTGTCAATCGGTGATGGCTTTATTATAGTACAGCAAGGGCCGGAAAGTCCAGGCCTTTCTTTTTGGCGGCGGGCTGTTGTAGAAGCCAAACATCTTTTTGCCTCTCTTGAATAATTCTGCCAGGAAAACACACAATAAAGGCACAATCCAAATCAAGGGAGAGAATGCTTTGGACACGAAAAAACTTGGGCGGCAGACCGTCCGCCTCACTTCCCCTCCCTCCATTGCCGGCTTTGGCAGTGCCGTAGGGAAGAAAGAGGGACAAGGTCCCCTGGGCCGCTGCTTTGACTTCGCCAGCCAGGATGACAGCTTCGCTGAAAAAAGCTGGGAGAAAGCAGAGACGGCAATGCAGAAGCAGGCCCTTTCCTATGCCCTGGACAAAGCGGGGATTTCATCCGATCAATTGGACTATGTCTTTGCCGGAGACCTGCTGAATCAGTGCATTGCCACCTCCTACTCCCTCCGGGCACAGAACGCCCCTTTTTTCGGCCTATACGGCGCCTGCTCCACCATGGCGGAAGGGATGTCTCTGGCGGCCATGCTGGTGGACGGCGGCTTTGCTTCCTACGCAGCGGCTCTGACCTCCTCCCATTTTTGCTCGGCGGAGCGCCAGTACCGCAACCCCCTGGAGTACGGTGGGCAAAAGCCGCCCACTGCACAATGGACCACCACAGGGTCCGGCGCGGTCATTCTGTCCCGCAAAGGAACCGGTCCCTTTATTACCCATGTCACCACAGGCAAAGTTGTGGACAAGGGGATTACCGACGCCAACAACATGGGGGCCGCCATGGCCCCCGCCGCCTACGACACCCTGCGGGCGCACTTCACTGCTACCGCCACCGGCCCGGAAGATTATGACCTCATCGTCACCGGCGATCTGGGGCTGCTGGGCCACCAAATCGTCACTGACCTCTTCCGGCAGGACGGCGTGGACATGACGAAAAACTACACCGACTGCGGGCTGCTGCTGTACCATCTGGAAAAGCAGGATATGCACGCCGGAGGCTCCGGCTGCGGCTGCTCCGCCGCCGTGTTCAACGGCTACCTGCTCCGTGGCCTGCGGGAGGGCCGCTGGAAGCGCCTGCTCTTCGCCCCCACCGGGGCGCTGCTGAGCCCCACCTCCTCCTTTCAGGGGGAGTCCATCCCCGGCATCTGTCATGCGGTGGCGCTTTCCGCCGCAAAGGAAGGAGTGTAAGCCTTGGATTACCTGAACGCATTTCTCTGCGGCGGCATCCTCTGTGCCATCGGCCAGTTTCTCATCGACCGCACCCAACTGACCCCTGCCCGCATCCTCACCGGCTATGTGGTGGCCGGGGTACTCTTGCAGGCGGTGGGCGTCTATCAGTATCTGGTGGACTGGGGCGGCGCCGGCGCCACTGTCCCCCTCACCGGCTTCGGATACAGTCTCGCCAAGGGCGTGGCCAAGGCCGTGGCGGAAAAGGGGCCGCTGGGCATCCTCACCGGCGGCCTTACCGCCACCTCCGGCGGCATCGCCGCAGCGGTGGTCTTTGCCGTGCTGGCAGCCATTTTCTTCAAGCCCAAAGAAAAGCGTTGACAAATACCCACAGGGGGTATATAATGCCACCATGAAATTATACCCCAGGGAGGTATTTGCATGGACTGCTGCTGCCATAAGACAAAGCACCGCTCCGACGAGGAGCAAAAGAAACTCACCCATCGCCTCAACCGCATCGAGGGACAGGTCCGTGGCCTGCGGGAGATGCTGCAAAAGGACGCCTACTGCCCGGATATCCTGATCCAGGTCTCCGCCGTCAGCGCCGCCCTCAACAGCTTCAGCAAGGAGCTGCTGGCCACCCACATCCGCACCTGCGTGGCCGATGGCATCCGTCAGGGAGACGACGCCGTCATTGACGAGCTGGTCACTACCCTGCAAAAGCTCATGAAGTAAGGGGGTGCCGATGATGACAGAACAATTTGCCGTGACCGGCATGACCTGCGCCGCCTGCTCGGCTCATGTGGAAAAGGCGGTCTCCAGGCTCAGCGGCGTGCAGAGCGCCCCGGTGAACCTGATGCTGGGCAGTATGACCGTCACCTACGACGAGAAGGCGGTCACCGAAGGCGATATCATCGCCGCCGTAAAGGCGGCGGGCTACGGAGCCTCTCCCGCCTCTCAGACGGATCAGGGCCAGCTGCGCCGGGATCAGGACGCCGCCCTCCGCCGCCGGAAGAAGCACCTCATCTGGTCGGTGGTATTTCTGGTGCCGCTGTTCTACCTGAGCATGGGCCACATGATGGGCCTGCCCCTGCCGCAGGTGCTGCATATGCACTCTCTGCTGCTGGCCTGCCTGCAGCTGGCGCTGGTGATCCCCATTCTCATTCTCAACCGCAATTACTTCACCGTGGGCTTCTCCCGTCTGGTGAAGCTCAGTCCCAACATGGACTCGCTGGTGGCCGTCGGTGCTGCGGCGGGCCTTGTATACAGCCTCATTGAAATGGGCCTGCTGGCCGCCGGACAGGTATCCGGTATGCCGGACCTGTACTTCGAATCCGCCGGCATGATCCTGACGCTGGTGACGGTGGGCAAGTATCTGGAGGAGCGCTCCCGCGGCAAGACCACCGGCGCCATCTCCGCTCTGCTGGCTCTGGCCCCGGAGAGTGCCGTGGTGCGCCGCCAGGGACAGGAGCTCACCATCCCCACGGAGGAGATCGTGGCCGGTGACACCGTCATCGTCCGTCAGGGCGGCCGCATCCCCGTGGACGGTGTCATCACCGACGGCCACGCCGCCGTGGATGAGTCCGCCATCACCGGTGAGAGCCTGCCGGTGGAGAAAGGCCCCGGCGACGCCGTCACCTCCGCCACCGTCACCAGCTCCGGTTATCTGGAGCTGCGGGCCACCCGTGTGGGCGGCGACACCACCCTCTCCCAGATCATCCGGCTCATGGAGGGGGCCGCCTCCTCCAAGGCCCCCATCTCCCGGCTGGCAGACCGCATCAGCGGCATCTTCGTGCCGGCGGTCATGGCCATCTCCCTGACGGCGGCCCTGCTGTGGGCCTTCGTGGGGGGCATGGATGTCCGCTTCTGCCTCTCCATCGCCATCGCCGTGCTGGTGATCTCCTGCCCCTGCGCTTTAGGTCTGGCCACCCCCGTGGCCATCATGGTAGGTACGGGACAGGCCGCCCAGCAGGGCATCCTCATCAAGTCCGCCGAAAGTCTGGAACTGCTGCACAAGGTGCAGACGGTGGTGCTGGATAAGACCGGCACCGTCACCATGGGCCAACCCCGTGTCACGGATATCCTCTGCGCCCCCGGCGTCACGGAGGAAGAGCTCCTCTGCGTGGCCGCCTCGGCAGAAAAGCCCTCGGAGCACCCGCTGGCCCACGCCATCGTGGAGGAGTCTCAAGCCCGCCACATCCCCCTCTGCCCCGTGTCCGGCTTCCTCTCCGTCCCCGGCGGCGGGATCCAAGCCACCCTCTCCGGCGAAGCGGTGCTGGCCGGCAATGCCGGTTATCTGGCGCAGAACGGTGTCTCGCTGGCAGCCATGGAGGCCGACGCTCACCGGCTGGCCGAGGACGGCAAAACGCCCCTGTTCTTCGCTGAGAGCGGCCGTCTGCTGGGCTGTATAGCCGTGGCAGATGTGGTGAAGCCCGACAGTGCCAAGGCCATCGCAGCTCTGCGGCGCATGGGCCGCCGAGTGGTGCTGCTCACCGGCGACAACCAGCGCACCGCCAACGCCATCGCCCGTCAGATCGGCGTGGATCAGGTCATCGCTCAGGTGCTGCCGCAGGATAAGGCCAAGTGCGTGGCCCAGCTCCAGCAGCAGGGTCAGCGGGTGGCCATGGTGGGCGACGGCGTCAACGATGCCCCGGCGCTGGCGCAGGCCGATGTGGGCCTTGCCATCGGCGCCGGTACGGACATCGCCATCGAGTCGGCGGATGTGGTACTGATGAAGAGCAGTCTGCTGGACATCCCCGCCGCTATGGACCTCTCCCGTGCCGTGCTGCGGAACATCAAGCAGAACCTGTTCTGGGCCTTCTTCTATAACTCCATCGGCATCCCTGTGGCCGCCGGTGTCCTGTATCCGGCCCTGCACCTGACCCTGAATCCCATGCTGGCCGCCGCCGCCATGAGCCTCAGCTCCGTGTGCGTGGTGTCCAATGCCCTGCGTCTGCGGGGCTGGAAGCCCCCGGTCTTTCCCGATCAGCCTGCACCCACCGCTCCCCTGCCGGAGAGCGCCGTGTTCCAGTCTCAAGGAAAGGAGGAGAATACCGTGAACAAGACCATCCATATTGACGGCATGATGTGCACCCACTGCACCGGCCGTGTGGAAAAGGCCCTCAATGACCTGCCCGGCGTAGAGGCCACCGTGGATCTGGACTCCAAGTCCGCCGCCGTCACCTGCACCCCCGACGTGTCCGATGACACCCTGCGTCAGGCCGTGGAGGACGCCGGCTACCACGTTACCGGCATCCGGTAATTGCCACTTTTTTCCACGGGAGCTTTTCTCCCAAGAAGGCCATGCCCCCCATCATCCCATGGCATTTTCCCAAGAAAAAGAGCATCCTGTGAGGGCTATTTCCTTCACAGGATGCTCTTTTTAATTCTGTTATCCGTTGTTCTGCTGAACCACATAGGAGAAGTAGTACCCGCCGATACCATCCGTCAGCAGCCCCGTGTAGGCGCTGCTGAGCCGGCTGCTCTGGCCGGTAAAATACAAGGGGCATACATACCCCGTCTCCAGCAGCAGACGCTCGGCATCCTCCAAATAGGCGTCCCGTACCTCTACCTCGCCGCAGTCCGCCGCCACACCCATCAGCATATCGTAGGCGTGGGAGTAGAAGAACTCCCCCTCCTTGCTGCCGCTGGCCCACTGCCGCAGCAGGCCCATGGCGTCGTTGCGGTCGCTTTTCAGCGTCACCATAGCGATGGTAAACTCGCCGCTGGCCACATCCCGCTGTACCTCCTCGCCGGTAACGCCCTTCAGCGTCACCACAAGGCCCAGCTGATCCCGCCACGTATCCCGTAGCAACTGAGCGATCTTGGCGTTGATGTCGTTCTCCTCGTACAGCAGCGTCACCTGCCCCAATCCCGCCAGACTGCTGGGGTCCGTCAGACCGGCCTGCTGCATCAGCTCCGCCGCCTTCTCACGGGCAGCCGTCAGCGCCTCTGGGTCGTTGTTAATGAGATCGCCGCTCTCCGTGCGGAAGTCGCCGCCCATGGTGTTACGTATCCCTCCGGGAATCAGTCCGGTCGCCAGAGTCACCAGACGGCTCTCTGTCAGCGCCGCCAAGGCGTTCCGGTCGATGACCAGCGACATGGCCTGCCGCAGTTCCTCGCTGGCCAGGCTCTGTGCCATCTGGTTCACCAGCAGCGTCATCACCTGAGGATAGCTGTCCGGTGTCCATGTCTCCGGCTCATCCGCCAGCTCCTCTTGGGACAGGCCCAGTACGAAATCCACCTCGTTCTTTTTCAGCAGCTCCGTCCTCATCGCCGCATCCGTCTCGAACCGGAACACCAGCGTGCTCATTTGCAGTCGCCGCTGGTCGTAGTAGCTCTCCGGTACCGTGGCGGTCAGCAGACCGTTCTTCCATTCGCTGATGCGGTAGGCTCCGTTGGTACACAGGACCGTGGGATCCGCCTGCCAGTTCTTCGGCTGCTCGCTGCGTACCGGCATGGTGGCTGCCGCCGCACACACGGCGCTTAAAAAGTAGGCGCACCGATTGCTGAGGGTCACCACAAAGGTGTTCTCTTCCGGGGCCGACACCTGCAGCTTGCTGACATCGCCGCTACTGCGGACCTGCTGATACCCCGCCACCATCTCCAGCAGCGCCGCATTGGGGGATGCCGTAGCCGGGTCCGCCAGCCGCTGCCAGGCGTAGACAAAATCCGCCGCCGTCACCTTCTGCCCGTCGGACCACTTCATGTCCCGCAGGGTGAAGGTATAGGTCTGGGTTCCGTCGCTGTTGTCGGTGCAGGTATATTTCCGGGCAGCCCCGGCCTCCACCCGGCTGCCGCCCTGCCCGTCAGAGGACAGCTTCATGAGATTCTCATACAAATGGCTCACCACGATGCGCTCGGAGTCCGTGGTGACCATAGCCGGGTCCAGCGTCCCCGGCAGCTCCGGCAGGCATACCCGCAGCGTCTGCGGCTCCCGCCGGGTGCCGCAGCCCGCCAGCGCCGCCGCCATCACCAGCGTCAGCAGCAGGCAAACGCCCCGTTTCCAAATATTCATAGCCCCACCTCTTACTTCTCCAGCGGAACCACCGTGCCGTCCTCCTCCAGCTTGGCGGAGACGATCTGGCTGCGGGTGTTGCGGGCGATATCGTCCAGCCGCATCCGGCTGGGGAAATCCGACAGCAGCGTATAGGCCACGCCGTGGCGCTTGGCCCGCCCCGTCCGGCCGATGCGGTGTACGTAGTACTCATTCTCCTCCGGCACGTCGAAGTTGAACACAGCGTCCACATCGTCCACGTCGATGCCCCGGCTGGCCACGTCCGTGGCCACGAACACATGGAGTTTGCCCTCCCGGAACTGGGCCATGACCTCCTCCCGCTTCTTCTGGGGGATATCTCCGTGGATGCACTGGGCGTCCAGCCCACGCATCTGCAAAAACTTCGTCAGCCGCTCCGTGGAGCCCTTGGTGTTGCAGAAGCAGATGACCCGCTCCAGCCCCTGCTTCTTGATGATGGCGGCAATGGCGTCCACCTTGGCGTCGGAGTCCACATCGAGGCGGTACTGCAAAATATCGGGCTTATTCTCCTGCGTGGCCTGCACCGTGATCTCCTCCGGATCCCGCTGATAAATCCACGAGATATCCATCACCTCACGGGAGATGGTGGCGGAGAACATCCCCAGATTCTTCCGGTTGGGGATCTTGTCCAATATCCGCCGCACATCGTGGATAAAGCCCATATCCAGCATCCGGTCCGCCTCATCCAGCACCACGGTGGACACCTCGTTCAGCACCACCGTCCGCCGCTTCATGTGGTCGGAGAGCCGCCCCGGCGTGGCCACCACGATCTGGGGCCGCCGCTTCAGGGCGTTGATCTGCTTGCCGATAGGCTGACCGCCGTACAGGCACACCAGCCGCACCCCCTCGTGGCACACCGCCACCTCCCGCATCTCCTCGGTGATCTGCATGGCCAGCTCACGGGTGGGAGCCAGGATCACCGCCTGCACCGTCTCGCTCTCCGGGTCGATGCGCTCGATGATGGGGATGCCGAAGGCCATGGTCTTACCGGTGCCGGTAGGGGCCTTGGCGATCACGTCCTTCCCCGCCAGCATGGGGGGGATGCACCCGGCCTGTACGGGGGTGCTCACTTCATATCCTTTGTTGTGTATGGCACGCATGGTCGCCTCCGACAGCCCAAAGCTCTCGAAGGGTGCGCCCTGTGTAATGTCCATAGTGTTGTCCTCGTTTTCGTATATTTCCAGCCATAATAGATTATACCACCGCTGTCAATAGAGCGGCGCACCCTCCCGCCGGAGAATACGCCGCTCATCATCTCTTACTCCGCCCGTGGGCGCTGCACCTGCTCCACCGTGCGCCGGTACTGCTCCGCCGCCGTCTCGGCGCTCACCCTTTCCGGAGAGCCCATCAGCCGGAAACTCCCGTCCTCCAGCCTTACGCCGTAGGAGATGCCGCCGAAGAAGTACAGCCGTTCCTCCGAAGCCGTCCCGCCGCCCTCCTCGGCCAGTCCCTCATAGGCCGGGATACCGGTGAAGGAGTAAGCGCCGGTGCAAAGCTCCCCGCCCAGCGCATCCACTTGAAGATACCCTGTCTCCATGCCGCCGGTGGTCAGCCTGCACACATATCCGTTGCACCGGTCGTCGGGGCCGTAAAGGGGCCTGCCTTGGAGGATCGCCGTGGTATCATCCCATGTGCAGTCCGGCCCGCCCTCCCCGGCGATGCGGCGGATTTCACCCTCTGCAAAGGTCATGGCCTGCTTTTCCGTCACGGATATCTCCGTCTTCTCCGGTTCTCTGCCGCCCCGACCTATCCAGAGCAGCACCAGCACAAGCACTGCCAGCAAAGATACCGCAAGCACCGCTATAATCCTTCCCGTTTTCATGATAGAGCCTCCCTTCATCGCCCATCCAACCACTGTCTTTCTCCTTACTTTTACCATACCCCCACAGCAAAGTCAATACACCCACTCTCCGTTTTTACGCAGATGGTCAGGCCCTGCCCACCGAGACCTTCTCCGGTACCCTGCCGGAGGGACAGCTCACCTTCCTCTGGTGCCAATATGATGGGCAGATCTTCCTCCAGAACCAGCAGGAGGACTGGTCTGCCGAGCCCATCTCCGGCTCCATGGACGCCGTCCTGTGCCGCCTGCGTGACCCGGAGCAGCTGGATCAGGGCCGGTACGCTCTGGCGTGGCTGGAGAGCAGCCAACTGACGTGGCTGCTGCCCGACCTGCTGACCCCCTACGGCATCTGGCAGCTGGAGGTCTCCCCGGATTTGCAGCAAGCCATCTTCCTGACCAGGCAGGCGGATCGTCAGGGCGCTTTCTACTGTGACGGACAGCAGGTGGTGGATCTGGCCTCCGCCTGCGGCATAGCAGAGGATGCCTCCCTCATGCTCACCGCCCGCTGGCTGGGAGCGGATATCCTCGTGACAGCCACGGATGACGGAAGTCAGGAATCCCGCCTGACGGATGTCTATGTCTACGACTGCGCCACAGAACTGGCCCGGCCGACCGTGTCCCGTGCCGCCGCCTACATCCCCCAGCGGCAGGAGGACGGTCTGCAATTCTATACCGGTGCCGCCTATGCCACCTACCGGCAGAACGGAACCCTCTGGGTGACAAACCTCCGCACGGGAGAGACCCACGACACCGGCGTCTCCACCGATGCCCCATACCACATCTGCACCGTCGGTGAGGACATCGCCGTGGTACAGGAGCAGTAACCACCATAAAGGATAGGGCAGGGCCGACAAAATGTCGGCCCTGCCCTGTCCTTTTCTTATTCTGACAGCGGAACCGCCCTCCTGCGGAGGCTCTCCCTGTCATGCATTTCCCCTTTACAGTGCCTGTTCAATGGCCGTCAGCAGGTCGCCATACTCCTCGAAGGCCGGATACTGGGGATAGTCCGCCCTGATCTGCTCCGTGGTGCGGAACAGGAAGCCCGCCTTGCTGGCCCGGATCATCTCCAGATCGTTGTAGCTGTCGCCGGAGGCGATGGTATCGTAACCCATGGACTGGAAGGCCCGGACGGTGGTGAGCTTGGAGTGACTGCACCGCATCCGGAAGCCGGAGATCATACCGTCCTCCCCCACCTCCAGCGTGTTGCACAGCAGGGTGGGCCAGTTGAGCTTCTCCATCAGCGGCAGGCCGAACTGCTCGAAGGTGTCGCTGAGGATCACCACCTGCGCCTTAGTCCGCAGCCGGTCCAGAAACTCTCTGGCTCCCGGCAGCGGGTCAATGCGGCGGATGGTGTTCTGAATATCCGTCAGCCCCAGTCCATGCTGGCGCAGGATGTCGATGCGCCAGCGCATCAGCTTGTCATAGTCCGGCTCGTCACGGGTGGTGCGCCGCAGCTCCGGGATACCGCTCTCCTCTGCGAAGGCGATCCAGATCTCCGGCACCAGCACCCCCTCCATATCCAAACAAACGATGTTCATAGTCCGCTCCTTTCAGCTCCTCATGACCTCTGCCAGCACATAGTCCAGCATCTGCTCCTTGTCGATGACGTCCCGATGGCGCACCGTCCGGCCCTGCAAACCGGCGAGATTCCTCGGCACCTCTGTGCCGGTGAGCCGGTGCAGCCGCTCCATCATGGCGAACTCGTCGCCGTCGCAGCCGCCCTCCAGCGCCCCCAGCACCGCCGCCGGGAACTTGTAGGGTGATGCCGTGGAGAGCACCACCACCGGAGCCCCGTCCTCCAGCCGCACCTGCTCTGCCGCCGACCACGCCACCGCCGTGTGGGGGTCGCAGAGATAGTGCTGCTCCTGCCACAGCCGGCGGATGACCTCTGCCGCCCCGGCATCGTCGCAGCAGGCGCAGTCAAATTCCGCCTGCAAGCGTTCCAACAGCCGGGGCGACACCTGATAGTGTCCCTCCCGGTTCAGCTGCTCCATCAGCCCCGCCACATAGCCGCAGTCCCCCTCCGACAGCAGGTACAGCAGCCGCTCCAGATTGCTGGACACCAGAATGTCCATGGAGGGCGATGTGGTCTTATAGAAGGGCCGCCGCCGGTCGTATACACCGGTGGAAATGAACTCCGTCAGCACATCATTGGCGTTGCTGGCGCACACCAGCCGCCCCACCGGCAGACCCATGCGCTTGGCGAAATACCCTGCCAGAATGTCCCCGAAGTTGCCGGTAGGCACCACGAAGTGGACCTTCTCCCCCACCCGGATGCGCCCCGCCTGCACCAGATCGGCATAGGCCCGGAAGTAGTACACCACCTGTGGGGCCAGCCGCCCGATATTGATGGAGTTGGCGGAGGACAGCACCGCACCGTGAAGGTCTTTCCCTTTACAGGCCGCAAAGACATTCTTCACGCCGGTCTGAGCATCGTCGAAGTTCCCCCGGATGGCGCATACCCGGACGTTGCCGCCCTCCTGCGTCACCATCTGTGCCTCCTGCACCGGCGACACACCCCCGGCGGGATAGAACACCATGATCCGGGTGCCGGACACATCGTGGAAACCCTCCAGTGCCGCCTTACCGGTATCGCCGGAGGTGGCGGTAAGGATCACCACATCCCCGGCCCCCTCCTGCTTGGCGGCGGCGCTCACCAGCCGGGGCAGCACCGACAGGGCCACGTCCTTGAAGGCGCTGGTGGGCCCGTGGTACAGCTCCAGCACATACCGCTCCCCCACCGGCACCAGCGGCGTCAGGTCATCGCTGGCGAATTTTCCGGCATAGCTGGCCCGCACCAACCCGTTCATATCCTGAAAGTCCGGCAGCAGTACACCCAGAATGTCCGCCGCCATGGACATGGTATCCTTCTGCAAAGCCCCCTGCCAGTCAAACTCTAACTTCTCCGGATCGCAGATATACAGTCCTCCGTCCGGTGCGATGCCCTCTAAAACGGCTCTGGCCGGGGCCGCCGTCAGCTTTTCATCCCTCGTGCTGTGGTAGATCATAAAAACGCTCCTTTTGCCACTTGCTTTTTCTGAAACAGTATGATACACTGTCTCCAAGAAAAAAGCAAGTGTTTTTATTCCGAGGACATAAATTCTCTGTCCGCTGCGGAACAAGCGGCACTGCATTCATGAAAGAAAGGCGATCCTCCTATGTTAAAGGTATTGAAATTCGGCGGCTCCTCTATGGCCGACGCCCATCAGTTTGCCAAGGTGAAGGCCATTGTGGACTCTGACCCCAGCCGCCGTGTGGTGGTGGTCAGCGCCGCCGGAAAGCGCAGCCGGGACGACCACAAGCTGACGGACCTGCTGTATCTGTGCTACGCCCACCTGCAATATGGCGTCAGCTGCGACGCCGTGTTCGATATGATCCGCAGCCGCTATCTCTCCATCCGGGACGAGCTGCACCTGTCCACACCGCTGGAAGCGGAGTTCGCCGCCTTGCGGGAAAAGATGGACCGTGGCATCAGTCAGGACGAGCTGGTGAGCCGTGGCGAATACTTCGCCGCTCGCCTCATGGCGGACTATCTGGGCTACGATTTTCTGGACAGCATCTGCTGGCTCCGCTTCCGGCTGGACGGCACCGTGGATCAGCCCGCCAGCTACGAGGCCCTGCGCCGCACCGCCTCCGGCCGCCGGGTGGTGATCCCCGGCTTCTACGGGGCCATGCCCGACGGCAGCGTCAAGACCTTCACCCGTGGCGGCAGCGACATTACCGGCGCTCTGGCGGCGGCGGCGCTGGACGCCGACGTCTACGAAAACTGGACCGACGTCTCCGGCTTCCTCATGGCCGACCCCAAGATCGTGCAGGACCCCCGCCCCATCGAGCGCATCACCTACGCCGAGCTGCGGGAGCTCAGCTATATCGGAGCGCAGGTGCTCCACGAGGGGACCGTCTCCCCGGTGCGGGAGAAGAACATCCCCCTGAACATCCGCAACACCAACCAGCCCGACCACCCCGGCACCATGATCCGGGAGCGCTTCGACGAGCCGGAGCTGGCAGACGAGAACCTCATCACCGGCATCGCCGGCCGCAAGGATTTCTCCGTCATCACCATCACCAAAAACGGAATGTCCTCACAGGCCGGCGTCCTGCGGCAGATCCTGGAGGTGCTGGAGCGCTACGGCATCAACGTGGACTACCTGCCCTCCGGCATCGACACGGTATCGCTGGTGGTGTCGGCCCAGAAGGTGACCCCGTGCCTGTATCCCATGCTGGGTGATCTGCAAAAGGAGTTGAAGCCCGACAGCATCCATGTGACGGACAACATGGCCATCGTGGCCGCCGTGGGCCGGAAAATGGCCTATAAGCCCGGCACCTCCGGCCGCATCTTCGCCAAGCTGGGTGAAAACGGCATCAACATCCGCATGATCACCCAAGGACCGGAGGAACTGAATATCATCGTGGGCGTGGACGGCAGTGACTTTGAGCGTGCCATCCGTGTCCTGTACGACAGCTTTGTAAAATAAGGAGGAACCAAACTATGAACGTTGCCATTCTGGGCGCCACCGGTGCGGTGGGCCGTGAAATGATGAAAATACTGGCCGAGCGCAGCTTTCCCGTGGAGGAGCTGCGGCTGCTGGCCTCCCCCCGCTCCGCCGGGCAAAAGCTGCTCTGGCAGGGTCGGGAGCTGACGGTGCAGCCCGCCGAGGACAGCGCCTTCGAGGGTATGGACATCGTGCTGGGCGCTGCGGAGAACGACATCGCCAAGCGCTTCGCTCCGGCCATCGTCAAGACAGGCGCCGTGTTCGTGGACAACTCCAGTGCCTTCCGCATGGACCCCAATGTGCCGCTGGTGATCCCGGAGATCAACCCGGAGGACGTCCGCCGCCACAAGGGCATCATCGCTAACCCCAACTGCACCACCATCGTCTCGCTGGTGGCCATCAACGCCCTGAATCAGGACAGTCCCATCCAGAGCATCATCGCCTCCTCCTATCAGGCGGTGTCCGGTGCCGGGGCCGGTGGCCCCCGTGAGCTTATGGAGGAGGTGGATCTTCTGCGGGAGGGCAAACCCGTCCACCCGCAGGTGTTCCAGTACCAGATCGCCTACAACGTCATCCCCCAGATCGGCGGCGAAGCCTATGAGGGCTACACCTCCGAGGAGATGAAGATGCAGAACGAGGGCCGCAAGATCATGCATCTGCCGGACCTGCAAGTCAGCTGCACCTGCGTCCGGGTGCCGGTGGTGCGGAGCCACAGCGTCTCGCTGGTGGTTCGTACCCGTGAGAAGATCTCCGTCCAGCGGGCCAGAGAGCTCATCGCCGCCGCCCCCGGCTGCCGTCTGGTGGACGATCTGGCCAGCCGCCGGTACCCCATGCCGCTGGACACCAGCGATCAGGACACCGTATTCGTGGGCCGCATCCGGGAGGATCTGACCTGTGACAACGGTCTGAATATCTGGTGCTGCGGCGATCAGGTCCGCAAGGGTGCCGCCACCAACGCCGTGCAGATCGCCCAGCTGCTGCTCCCCTGATAGCCCCCTGATAGCCGGATATGTAAAGCATCCCTGCTTCACAGGAAGCAGGGATGCTTTTTTCACGTTTTTCCCTTATTCGATGGATTTCAGCGACTCCGCCATGCTGATGCGCCGCAGCTTGAAGTACATCACCACGTTCACGATGGCGGCAAACACCGCCGTCAGCAGCATGGAGAACACCACGCTCTGCCATGCGATCCGCACGTCGAAGGCGATGGTGTCGATGCGGATCTGGCTCATCACATAGGCGTGGAGCCACTTGCCCAGTGGCAGGCCCACCAGCATCCCCAAAAACGTCAGGGTGTTGTTCTCCCGGAACACATAGGCCGACGTCTCTCCGGGATAGAAGCCAAGCACCTTGATGGTGGCGATCTCCCGGATGCGCTCGTTGATATTGATGTTGGTGAGGTTATACAGCACGATAAAGGCCAGCGCCCCGGCGCACACCGTCACCATCCACACGATGTAATCCAGCACCGACATCATGGTCCCCACCCGCTGGCGGGTATCCAGATTCACCGATACCGCCGAGACGTTCTCCAGATCCAAAATCCGGGCCGAGGCGGCGTGGACACCTGCGTCGGAGTTGTCCGTCACCCGGATGAAGGCGGTTTTCACCGGCGGCACGCTGCCCCACTGATCCCGGCAGGTGTCCGCTGACATGATGGCGTAGTTGGACACGTAGTTGTCAAAGATGCCGCTGACCGTCACCGTCAGGGTGTTCATGTCGCTGTCCCGCAGGGTCACGGTGTCCCCCACGGACACGCCCAGCGCCTCCGCCAGAGCGTCGTTGAGCAGCGTCTCCCCCGTTCCGGGCATGGACAGCTTCTCGCCGCCCCGGTGGAGGTCCATCATGCCCTCCAGACTGCTCTGAGGCACCAGCAGATTCACCGTCTTGGCCCCGCCGCCTGCCTCCACCGTCACGGAGCCGTCGTGGAGGAACACCACCGCCGACACATCGGCGGCCTGCCGGGAAAACGCCTGCTGCGTCTGCGCATCCATCTCCTCTGTGAAGGACACCGCCGCATCGTACAGGGTAATTTCCTCGAACTGATAGTCCACCACATTGGCGATGGAGTCCTTGATGCCGAAGCCCGTCAGCAGCAGCGCCGTGCAGCCGCCGATGCCCAGCACCATCATGAAGAACCGCTGCTTGTACCGCAGCACGTTCCGCAGGGATACCTTGGTCAAAAAGCTCAGCCGCTTCCACAGGAAGGTGATGCGCTCCAGCAGCACCCGCTTGCCCTCCTTGGGGGCCTTGGGCCGGATCAGTTCCGCCGGCACCTCCCGCAAGAAGCCACGGCACACCAGATAGGTGGCCCCCAGAGCGCACAGCAGATAGGTGGCTACGGAGATGGCCGCCAGCTTCCCATCCAGCACAAATTCAATGGGGATCCCGAAGCCGTACATGATGTTATAGGCGTGCCAGAGGATCTTGGGAAAGATGTAGGAGCCTCCCACAAAGCCGATGGCGCACCCCAGCAGCGAAGCGCTGCCGGAGTAAAAGAAGTACTTGAACAGGATGGCCCCCCGGCCATAGCCCATGGCCATCAGTACGCCCAGTTGGGTGCGCTGCTCCTCCACCATGCGGGTCATGGTGGTGATGCACACCAGCGCCGCCAGCAGGAAGAAGAACAGCGGGAACACACGGGAAACTCCCGCCACAATGTTGGTGTCGCTCTCGAAGCATACATAGCCCACGTTGGTGTCCCGGCCCAGCACATAGGTGTCCGGCTCTTTCAGATCCTCCAGCTTCTGCCGGGCATCGTCCAGTTCCCCCTCATGGTCGGACAATTCCCTTTCGCCGTCCTCCAGCTCCTGCCGGGCGCTCTCCAGCTTGGGACCTGTCTCCTCCAGCTGGGCCTTGGCCGCCGCCAGCTGGAGGGCCGACTCCTCCAGTTCTTCCTGTGCCTGTGCCAGCTGCCGCTCCGTGGTATCCAGCGCCGCACCCGCCGCATCCAGCTGGGCCTTGCTCTGGGCCAGCTGCGCCGCCGTTGCCTCCAGCTGAGCCTGATTCTGAGAAAGCTGCGCCGCTGTGGCGTCCAGCTGCTCCTTCATGGCCGCCAGCTTGGCCTGCAGGACCGGCAGCTCCGGGCTATCTTCCGGCAGGGCCGCCACCTGCTGCTCCAGCAGCTGATACTGCGCCAGCGCCGCCTGATACTGCTGCTGTGCCGCCTGATACTGCCGCTGGCCCTCCTCATAGCCGGCCTGCCCCTGATTGTATTGGCTCACGCCGTTTTCATAGTCCTTCCGGGCCGTCTCATAGGCCGCCCGGCCACTGTCGTATTCTGCCAGTCCATCCCGGTACTGACCGGCGCCCTCTATATAGGATGCATGTCCGTCCTTGTACTGGGCAAGGCCGTCGTAGTATTCCGCCCAGCCCGTTTCCAGCTGCTTCCGGGCGTCGTCCAGCTGCTGCTGGGCATCCGCCAGCTTTTCCTGCGCCTCACTGCGGAGAGAGTCGTACCGCAGCTGCGCCCGCTGGGCTGCCAGATCCTTCAGGGGCTGCTCCATGGCCTCCACGACATCGTCATAGGCCGCCGTATAGATGCGGCCATCGGCCCCGGCGAGGGTCACGTCGATCTCCGTGTAGTAGTCCATCGCAAAGCCCTCCGGCAGCAGATAGACAAACGCCGCCACGGTGCCGTTTCCCAGCGCCGTGCCGCCCCGCTCATAGTTGACGTACATAGGACTGGCAGCCACGCCCACCACCGTATATTCCCGGCTGGCGAAGGTATCCATCGTATCGGCGGAGTTGTTGTCCGACAGCCGGATGACGCTGCCCAGTGCGCTCTCATCGTAGCGCCATGCGTCCACCACGCACTCGTCAGCCTTCTCCGGCAGCCGTCCCGCCTGTAAACTCAGGCGGTTCACCTGCTGCGTCAGGGAGTGGGCCTTCAGCACCATGTCGGAGCCGTCCTCCCCCACGCACAGCACGTCGGCGGAACGGGCGCCCTCGGCGGCGGATACGCCATCCAGCTTCCGGAAGGCATCCACATCCTCCTCCGTCCAGCCCAGAGTGGAGAGGATCCGGTCATCGAACATGGCCAGATCCTTCAAATAGTGATTGGCGGTGGAGATCATAGCGGTGCGGGTCACCCGCAGTCCGGCAAAAAAGCCCACACCCAGCGCAATAATGGCCAGAATGGCCAGATACCGGCCCAAGCTGGTTTTGATCTCCCGAAAAGCAGTTTTCAGCAGCATATCCTCACCACTCGATCTCTTCCACAGGGGTGACGTGTTCATTCTTTCGCACGGACTGGATGGTGCCGCTCTTGATGGAGATGACCCGATCCGCCATGGCCGTCAGAGCGGAGTTGTGGGTGATGATGACCACCGTCATCCCCGTCCGGCGGCAGGTATCCTGCAGCAGCTTCAGAATGTTCTTGCCGGTAACATAGTCCAGCGCACCGGTTGGCTCGTCGCACAGCAGCAGCTTGGGGTTCTTGGCCAGTGCCCGTGCAATGGCCACCCGCTGCTGCTCGCCGCCGGAGAGCTGGGCCGGGAAGTTCTTCATCCGTTCCCCCAGTCCCACCTCCCGCAGCACCTCTGCCGCATCCAGCGGATGGGGGCAGAGCTGGGCGGCGATCTCCACGTTCTCCAGCGCCGTGAGGTTCTGAATGAGGTTATAAAACTGGAACACAAAGCCCACGTCGCGGCGTCGGTACTCCGTCAGCTGCCGCCGGTCGTAGCGGGAGATATCCCGGCCATCCAGCTTCACCGTGCCGCCGGTGAGGGTATCCATACCCCCCAAAATATTCAGCAGCGTGGTCTTTCCGGCACCGGAGGCCCCTACAATGACGCAGATCTCCCCCTTCTCCACCTGAAAGGTGGCGTCCCGCAGCGCCGGGATCTCCACCGTTCCGGTGTGGTAGATCTTGCTGACCTTTTCAAATTCTACAAAAGCCATTGTGACCTCCTCGCTTCTCCAGAATGTTTCTTTTATTATACAATTCCGATTCCGGATTATCAATGGACAAACTCTGAACTTTTAGAGAAAATACGTAAAAATTGGACACTTCCCCCATTTTCCTGACAGTCTGTGGACATCGTATGGACCTGCAAGGGAGCCGCTTTCCGTCCGCTTTTCTCCTCTGGACACCCCGGTTGCTTCCGGGGTGCCATCTCCCTTTGGGAACAGACATCTCTTCTTAGGACGCATGGACAGGATATGTATATTCTGCATAAAATTCGTCTGCATCTATCAATCTATTTTTACGTATGGGCATCTTTACACTACTTCGCTAAAGTGTTAAAATATATCCAACGTCAGCGGGACAACCAGTCGCTGTGAATAAGCGACCGGGAGCATATGGTCAATCGGAACCGCAAACTACGGGAGCGGCTGCCCGGTGCCATGCGATAGACCGTAGAAAGACGAGAGAGACAGCTTTGATCCATGCGGTTTCGTTAGAAATGAGGTTTTGGTATGGAGCGACACCATCGATAACAGATAGAAAGCACAGGCGCCCCAAAAGTGGGGCAGCCTCCGGCGGGGCAGCTTCCATAGCACCCTCGATGCCCCAAGGGAACCGGTGAAAATCTCGGCGGCGGTTCTTGATAAAGGCCCGCAGAGAGGAAACCTGCGAAAATCCCAATCGGGCGACGGCGAAGGCGGCTGGAATCTGCCGACGAAAAACAACGGCAAAAGGCCCGATAGCGTTGCGGTCCACGGAAAACGGCGGTGGAAACCAACGGTGAAAGGTCCCATAGGACTGCGGTGAGGACGGTCGAAAGTCGCAGAAAACGGTGGTGGGAATCTGCGGCGGGGCTTGCAAGTTCCGGAAAAGTAAGCGATAATAGCGGCAGGGCTTATGCCACTCAGCGTAGGGCTTGTGCTGCCCGGCACAGTGCATTGCAGCGCAGCCTATCGCGGCTCGATCCGGACCATGCAGGCCAACGTGACCAAACGTAGTGCATCACCATCTAACACAATACAAACACAATACATCTGTTACAACACATCCGTGTACCATATCAAGGAGGATATTCCCATGAAAAAGTTCAAGCAGCTTCTGTGTCTGGCGCTGGCACTGACCATCAGCGCCTCCCTGCTGGCCGCCTGCGGCCAAAAGGACAACGGCGGAAGCAAGGATTCCGACGAAAAGGTTCTGACCTACGCCGTGGAGGGCGGCTCCGCCGGTGAAGAGATCGCTCTGGAGAAGGGCTGGAAGGTCACCACGCTGGAGGATCAGGCCGCCGCCCTGATGGAGGTGGCCTCCGGCACCTCCGACGCCGCCATCATCGATCTGCTGATGGCCGGGGCCATGATCGGTGAGGGTACCAGCTACCCTGATCTCACCTACACCGACAGGCTCACCGAGGAGGAGTACGGCATCGGCTGCCGCAAGGGCTCCGATCTGGCGCAGTACATCAACTGCGTGCTGGGCGATGCCTATCAGAGCGGAACCATGCAGAAGCTGGCCCAGCAGTACGGCATCACCGAGGAGCTGCTGGTCCCACAACAGGAGAGCACCTTCACCACCGGAGAGGACAGTGACGTCAGCTATATCCAGCAGAAGGGTACGCTGGTGGTGGGCATCACGGAGTTCGCCCCCATGGACTATAAGGATGAAAATGGCCAGTGGATCGGCTTTGACGCAGACCTTGCCAAGCTGGTGGCGGAGCGTCTGGGTGTGGAAATTCAGTTCGTGGTCATCGACTGGGGTCAGAAGATCAATGAGCTGGACAGTAAGGCCATCGACGTGGTGTGGAACGGCATGACCCTCACCGACGGCGTTATGAGCGCCATGGCCTGCACCAACGCCTACTGCAAGAACGCACAGGTCGTGGTGGTGCGTGGTCAGTAAATAACGGCCAGAATGCCGCTGCGGGGGCTGTCCGCCGCAGCGGCATTTTTTATGGCGGCCCGTGAAAAGGGCGGCCTGTGAAATCTGAGTGTAAGGAGTTCTTCCCATGTTCTGGTCTGTGACACTGTCCCTGCTGGAGGGGCTGCGTGAGGTGGTGAAGCTGTTCGCCCTGACGCTGGTATTCTCTCTGCCGCTGGGGCTGGCGGTGACCTTCGGCTCCATGAGCAAGTGCCGTCCGGTCAGCTGGTTTTTTAACGTTCTGGTGTGGATCGTCCGGGGAACACCCCTGATGCTGCAGCTGATCCTGATTTTCTACGGCCCCGGCATCTGGCTGGGCCACAACATCTGGGGCAGCCAGCGGATGCTGGCGTGTACCGTGGCCTTCGTGCTGAACTACGCCTGCTACTTCTCCGTCATCTACCGGGGCGGCATTGAGGGCGTGCCTGCCGGGCAGCGGGAGGCGGGAGAGGTACTGGGCCTCACCCGCAGGCAGATCTTCTTTAAGATCACCCTGCTGCAGATGGTGAAGCGCATTGTGCCGCCCATGTCCAACGAGATCATCACGCTGGTGAAGGACACCTCGCTGGCCCGCATCATCTCCATCATGGAGCTGACCAAGGTGGGCGAGAGCTACATCAAGGCGCAGGGCATCACATGGCCCCTGTTTTACACGGGGGTATTCTATCTGGCCTTTGTGGGGCTGCTGACATTGCTGTTCCGGTACATCGAGCGCAGGCTCAGCTATTTTCGGTAAGGAGGGGGTACTATGGCGATCCTGGAGGTGGCGCAGCTGGAGAAAAGCTTCGGCGGCACCAAGGTCCTGCAGGACATCAGCTTTTCGCTGGAGGAGGGACAGGCTCTGTCCATCATCGGCTCCTCCGGCAGCGGAAAGACCACGCTGCTGCGGTGCCTGAACTTTTTGGAGACACCGGACAGCGGCCGCATCGCCGTCCGGGGACGGAATCTGCTGGACGGGAGCCTGTCCCCTCAGGAGCGGCGGCGGAACCGGCTGCACTTCGGGCTGGTGTTTCAGGATTTTAATCTGTTTCCCCAATATACGGCGCTGGAGAATGTAACGCTGGCCCGGCGGCTGCTGGCCAAATCCGAGAAAACCGGGGAATCTCCAGAGACCATCCGCCGGGAGGGCGAAGCCCTGCTGGAACAGATGGGTCTGGGAGATCGGATGGGACACTATCCCCACCAGCTCTCCGGCGGACAGAAGCAGCGGGTGGCCATTGCCCGTGCGCTGGCCATGAAGCCGGACATCCTGTGCTTCGATGAGCCCACCTCAGCGCTGGACCCGGAGCTTACCGGGGAGGTGCTGAAGGTCATCCGGCAGCTGGCCCGGCAGCGCACCACCATGGTCATCGTCACCCACGAGATGGCCTTTGCCCGTGATGTGGCGGATCAGGTCATCTTCATGGACGGTGGCGTCATCGTGGAGCAGGGGGAGCCACGCATGGTGATGGATCACCCCAAGGAGGAGCGCACCCGGCAGTTTCTGGCCCGGTACGCACAGGGATAAGGCTTTCTACGAAAAAAGAGCGCAGGCATCGCCTACGCTCTTTTTCTGCTATCTTACACGGGGGATCAGCAGCAGCCCCGACGGCAGCGGAGTCTCCTGCTCCAATCCGTTGGCGGCGCAGATGGCCTGCTCATCCGTGCGGTAGCGCTTGGCCAGTTCCCACAGGCTCTCCCCTTTCTTCGGCCGGCACAGCACCAGAGAGGGACGCCGTCCCGGCTCCGGCTCCGTCAGCTCTGCGGCGGTAATGGCGTCCCATGTGCATCGGCGGCTGCGCTCCACCGTCAGCTCCACCGGGACCGTCAGCTCCAGTCCCGTGCCGGAGGGGCGCAGGCTGGGAGACAGGCAGGCGGCACGGGCGGTGGTCACATCCCCAGGCACGGGGGCGGCGGCCTCGTCGGTGCGCTCCGCCGTGACCGGTGCGCCGGATTCATCCAGATACAGCAGCCGCAGCCGCAGGGGGGTGCGGAGGGTGGTATGATCCCCCTCCTGCCCTGTGGTGACGGCGCCGCAGTCCGCCGCCGTCACATACAGGAAGGGGCGGCTCTCCAGCTCCTGATGTACCTCCGGCTGTACCGTCTCCGGGGGCCAGGTCTCCGTCAAGGTCAGGCTCTGGCGCTGGAGAGCGGTGTCCCAGCGGGTGCTGTACAGGTCCGTCACCGGGGCGACGGTGACCGTCTCATAGGTCCGCACCAGTAGGCTCAGGGTCAGCTCCACCCCGATGGCGGCTGCGCCGTCGCTGCGGATGAGCCGGGCCGTGCCGCAGGAGCCGGTAACCGTGACCTGCGCCTCCTCCGGGACGGTAAGGCCGTCCAGAAGGCAGGAAAAGGGCAGGGTGTCCTCCCATGTGTGGAGGGAGCCGTCCTGCGTGCGGTACAGCAGGCAGATGCGGGCCTCGCCCTTTGCCAGCAGGCGGCTCCCCACCGGCTGGCTGCCGGTGATGCGGGGGCAGATGCGCTGGGCCAGCAGTTCCTCCGGCGGCTCGCCCCAGTCCTGAGGCTGGAGCTCCTGAGTCACGCTGCTCTGCCGCTGCGTCACCGAGGTCAGCAGGGTAAGGGACTGCTCCTGACGGTGCAGGCGCAGGGTAGGCTCCTCCCCTACGCCGGTGCAGATGCGGTGGCGGCGGCAGGTGTAGCCGGTGAGAGTCAGCTCCGGCATGACCCGCAGGTACAGCTTTCGGCCGGTGACGGCTCTGGCCTCCGTCAGCAGCAGGCGGCCCGCCATGCAGACGGTGTCGCAGCCGGTGAGGCGCTTGTCGTCCGCTTGGGTCAGAAACGGCACCGGCAGCGTCAGGCTCCGCAGGCCGGGGCTCTCCTCCGAGGTATAGAGCACTGTGACCAGCACCGAGCCGCTGATCTGCCGGCTCGTATATTCCCGCAGGCACAGCTGTCCTACGGCGTCCACGATGCGGGTGACCTCCGGGCAGTACTCCGGGATCGCCGCCTCCAGCGCCTCCTCCTGCGTCAGGGTAACACTCTCCCCTGCCTCGCAGCAGGACAGCTCCGTATATTGCAGTTCCAGCTCCATGTTTTCGTCCTCCCGTAATTTCTTACTGCACAGGACTACTCTATGAGCCGTTTCCGCCGTTTATTCCCGGATGCCGAAGAGCATCCGCAGAACCCCACGCAGCAGACGGGGCGACTTCCAAACCACGATCTTCACAGCAGCTACCTCCTATCCTTCAAGCAGACGATCCCACAGGCGATCAGCAGGAACGACACCAGAAACATCAGCACGCCCACCGGAAAGATGGCGGCAATGAGGATACCCAGTCCCAGCCCCAGTGCGCAGATGCCAAGAAATCTCCCGCAGCCGTCTCCGTGTCTCATGTGACGTCCCTCCCTCTCCGTTTCGCTTCTATGGCAGTATATGCCGGGAGGGGCGGGCGTGACAGCGGCGGCGCACAAAGAGAGGGCGGAAGCGATGCTTCCGCCCTCTCTGAGCGTTCTCTATTTGTGCTGCCAGTCCCGCAGGTCCTTCAGCTCGTCATACAGCCGCACATAGCTGCGGTGGCGGCTGGCGGGGATCTTACCGTCCTTCACCGCCTGCAGCACGGCGCAGCCCTTTTCCTTCACATGGCTGCACCCCACGAACCGGCACTGGCCCAGATAGGGGGCAAACTCCGGGAAGGTCTCCGGCAGGCGGGCCTTCAGCTCCAGATCCAACTCCTCCGTGTCGAAGGAGGAGAAGCCCGGCGTGTCGATGACATAGGTGTCCTCGTCCAGCGGGAACATCTCCACATGGCGGGTGGTATGGCGGCCACGGCCCAGGGCCTTGCTGACCTCCCCCACCGGCAGGCCGAACACCGGCTCCATGGCGTTCAGGATGCTGGACTTGCCCACGCCGGAGTTGCCGGTGAGGGCGTTCAGCTTTCCCTTCATGGCACGGCGCAGCTCCGGCAGGCCCTCCCCGGTGGCGGCACTGACCCGCAGCACCGGAATGGCGGAGGCGGCATAGCTGTCGTATAGCTCCTGCGCCGGGTCCAAATCGCATTTATTCAGGCACAGCAGCACCCGGCAGCCCTTCAGGACGGCGATGGAGGCAATGCGGTCGATGAGGTAGGGGTCCGTGGTGGGGATGGCCTGTGAGCCGATGATGACCATCTGGTCGATGTTGGCGGCGGCGGGGCGGGCAAACCGATTCTGCCGGGGCTCGATGGCCTCCACGAAGCCCTCGCCGCCTCCCAGATCACGGACCTGTACCCAGTCCCCCACCAGCGGACTGATGCCCTCCCGGCGGAATTTTCCTCTGGCCCGGCATTGCAGCAGCCCCTCCGGCGTGCGGACGTAGTAGAAGCCGCTGAGGGCCTTTTCAATGCGGCCCCGGCTCAAAAGCTGACCACCTGAGAGGCCACCTCGGTGCCGTTGATATACAGGTACACCGTGATGCTGGTTCCCTTGTCACCGGTAAAGGTATGGCTGACGGAACGGGCGGCGGCGGGGTCCGTGGTATCCACCGTGGTGGAGTAGACGACGGTGGTATCCTGACGGATCTCCACGTTCAGGATGCCCAGCTCCGGATTCAGGTACTCGCCGGGGATATCGAACGTCACCGTCTGCTCCGTGGTCTGAGACGGCTCGGGGCCCTTGCTGACGGTAAAGACGATCTCGGTGCCGGGGGCTACCTCCGTTTTGGGAGCGAGGCTCTGGCGGATGACGCTGCCCTCCGGCACGGTGGCATCGTACTCATACTGGTGAGCGCCCACGGTGAGACCGGCGTTCTCGGCCTGCAGGGCGGCATCGTCCACGCTGAGACCGGCGTAATTCTGCACGGTGACGGGCTTGGTCTCCGGCCCCTTGCTGACGGTCAGCAGGATGCTGTCGCCCTTCTTGATGCTCTCACCGGCGGCGGGGGTACTGCTGATGACCTTACCGGCGGCATACTCGTCGGAATACACCTCCCGGATCTGGACGTTCAGGTTCAGATTCAGGTTCGTCAGCTCCACCTTGGCGTCCTGCACATCCTTGCCCAGAACGTTCACCATGAGGTTGGTCTCCTCCTTGGCGCAGATCCAGACGGTGATCTTCAGGTTATTCTTGCGGACATGGCCGGACTTGGGGTCCTGCTCGATGATCTGGCCGGGCTGATAGTTGCTGTCGGCCTTGCTGCCGGCCACCTCGATCTGGAACACGCCCTTGATGCCCTCCATCTGCTGGGCCTCCTCCACGGTCTTGCCCAGAACATCGGGGACCTTATAGGACTGGGCGGCGGGGTTATTGTTGATGCCGCTGAACACGAACTTGAACAGCAGGAACACCACCAGCAGCGCTGCGGCAAAGCCGCCCACCACGATGGCGATGAGCTTTTTATCCCGCTTTTTCTCCTCCGCCGGGGTGCGCTCCTTGCGGGCGGCCTGAATGGCGGCGGTGGGGATGGCCTGCGTAGGCTCGTGATCCTCCGGCTCCTCCAGATCGGCACGGATATAGCCAAGGTCCACGGAGTTATTCTTGCGGAACTTCTCCAGATCCTCCAGCATGGCATCCGCCGAGGGGTAGCGCTTCTCCAGATTGGCGCACATGGCCTTCATGCAGATCAGCTCCAGCGCCTCCGGGATATCGGGATCGATCTCACGGGGGGCCAGTGGGACGGAGCTCAGGTGCTGGATGGCCACGGACACGGCGGACTCCCCCTCGAAGGGCAGACGGCCGGTAAGCATCTCATAGAGCACCACGCCGGCGGAGTAGATATCGCTGCGGGCGTCGGTGCGGTCACCTCTGGCCTGCTCCGGGGAGATGTAGTGGACGGAGCCCAGCGCCTCCTGCGTCAGGGTCTGGCTGGCGCTGGCCAGACAGGCGATGCCGAAGTCCGTCACCTTGACGCTGCCGTCCCGCAGGACCATGATGTTCTGGGGCTTGATGTCCCGGTGGATGATGCCCCGGCTGTGGGCATGGCTCAGCGCCCGCATGATCTGAGTGATGAAGTGCAGCGCCTCCCGCCAGTCCATCTTGCCACGGCGCTCCATGTACTGCTTCAGGGTGATGCCGTCCACCAGCTCCATGACGATATACTCCGTGTCGCCGCTGCGGGACACGTCGTACACCGACACGATGTTGGCGTGGGACAGCTGGGCCACCGCCAGAGACTCGTCCCGGAAGCGGCGGCGGAAGTCGGCGTTCTCCGCCAGATCGTTTTTCAGGATCTTCACCGCCACCATTCGGTTCAGGCGGTGGCACTTGGCCTTGTAGACGTTGGCCATGCCGCCGCTGCCGATGAGCTCCAATATCTCATAGCGGTTATCCAGCATTTTTCCGATATATTGATCCATAGATGTCATCTCCTTCAGATATTCATAAGCAGCACAGCAGTGACGTTATCCGGCGCTCCCCGCTGACGGGAGAGGGCCAGCAGCCGATCCAGACACGTGTCCAGCGGCTCGCTGTGAATCACCTCGAAGAGAAGCTCCTGATCGGACACGGTGTTTATCAGTCCGTCGGAGCACAGCAGCAGGAAGTCCCCCTGCTGCCATTTCAGCGGGAAGGCATCCGCCGCCACACCGGGTTCCGTCCCCAGCGCCCGTGTGATGAGGTTGCGGCGGGGATGGTGCCGGGCCTCGTCACGGGTCAGGTCGCCCTTTTCCACCATATCCTCCACCACGGAGTGGTCCCGGCTCACCTGCCGGATGCCCTCACGGGTGATATGGTAGGCCCGGCTGTCGCCCACGTTGCTCACCAGCGCCAGATCGTCCCGGACCACGGCGGAGACCAGAGTCGTCCCCATACGCTCAAAGCCCGGATGGGCCAGCCCGTACTCCCGGACGGCATCGTTGGAGAGAGCCACGGCGTAGCCCGCCGCCTGCTCCAGCTGTCCGGCGCTCATGCCGGGGCGCAGGCTCCGGCTCAGCTCACGGGTGAAGGTCTCCACCGCTATGGCGCTGGCCATCCGCCCCCCCTGCGTGCCGCCCATGCCGTCGCAGACCACCGCCACGGTGTAGCCGTCCGGCGTCAGCACGGCGCAGGCATCCTGATTCTCGCTGCGTACCAGACCACGGTCCGTTACGCTCCATGTTCTCATTGCAGGTCTCTCCCTTCCTCCATGGCCTTGCGGCGCAGCTGGCCGCAGGAGGCGTCGATATCGCCGCCAAGGCTCCGCCGCACGGTGGCGGTGACGCCATGGGACTGTAATCTCTTTTGAAATGCCGCTATGCGGCGGCTGGGCTTGAAGGGGCTCTCCACCACATCGTTCAGGGGGATGAGGTTCACGTGGCCCGGCATCCCGGCGATGCGCCGGGCGATGAGGTCCGCCTGCCAGTCATGGTCGTTGACGCCGTCGATCATAGCGTACTCAAAGGAGATGCGGCGGCCCGTCTTTTGGAAGTAATCGTGGCAGGCGGCGAACAGCTCCTCCACGTCATAGGCCCGGTTCACGGGCATGATGCGGGAACGAGTCTCGCTGTCCGGGGCGTGGAGGGACACCGAGAGCGTCAGCTGGAGCTGAAGCTCCGCCAGACGCCGGATGCCCGGTATCACGCCGCAGGTGGACAGGCTGATGTGCCGCATCCCGATGTTCAGCCCCTTGGGGTGGTTCACCAGCGTCAGAAACCGCAGCACGGTATCCATGTTGTCCAGAGGCTCTCCAATGCCCATCAGCACGATATTGGAGATCTCCCGGCCGGAATCCAGCTGGGTGAACAGCACCTGATCCAGCATCTCCGAGGGGGTCAGGTCACGGACCTTTCCGGCGATGGTGCTGGCGCAGAAGGCGCAGCCCATGCGGCAGCCCACCTGAGAGGAGATGCACACGGTGTTGCCGTGGTGATACTGCATGAGCACCGTCTCGATGCAGTTGCCGTCCGCCAGCTCCCACAGGTACTTGACGGTGCCGTCCAGACGGGACTCCTGCTTGCGGGCCACGGTGGGGGCGGTGATATGGAACGTCTGCGCCAGCTGCTCCCGCAGCGCACGGGGCAGATCGCTCATCTCTTCAAAGGAGGTGACGCCCCGGTGCAGCCAGGTAAAGACCTGACCGCCCCGGAAGGCGGGCTGTCCCATCTCCCGCAGGGTATGGGTCAGCTCCTCCATCGTCATGGATTTGATGTCAGTCATGCTTTCCTCCGCATTCGGCAGATGTAAAAGCCGTCGGTCCCCAGCCGCTGGGGCCAAAGGGTCGCCTCCCCGTCACACAGGCCCACTGGCCCCGGCAAGGTGAAGGTCTCCCGCCGGAACTCCGGGTGGCGGGAGAGGAACACGTGGATGATCTCCTGATTTTCCTCCGGCAGCACCGTGCAGGTGGAGTACACCAGCACGCCGCCGGGGCGCACATAGCGGCAGGCATTTTCCAGAATATCCCCCTGAATGGCCGGAAGCTGGGCCAGATCACGGGGGTTTTTATACCGGATATCTGGCTTTTTGCGGATGATGCCGAGGCCCGAACAGGGGACGTCCGCCACTACCACATCCGCCTGCTCCAGCCATGCGGCGTGCTCCTCCCGTGCGTCGGCCAGCGCCGTGCGGATGCTGGTGATGCCCAGACGCTGGGCGCCGCTGTCGATGAGCTTCAGCTTGTGGGGGTGGACATCGCAGGAGAGGATCTGGCCCCGATCCCGGCGGTCCATGGCCATGGCAAAGGACTTGCCGCCGGGAGCAGCGCACACGTCCAGCACCCGATCCTCCGGGGCCGGGGCGGCCACGGTGGCCACCAGACGGGCGGCTGCATCCTGCACGGTGAAGCGGCCCTCCCGGAAGGCGGACAGCTGCTCCAAATCGCCGGTGCCGCTGACGGAAAAGCATCCCGCCAGCCACGGGTGGGGCTCCACCTGTGCGCCGGTCTGGCGCAGCAGCTTCTCCAGCTCCTCCGGGGTACCCTTCAGGGGGTTTGTCTGGATGGTAGTGGGTACTACCTGATTGTTCATACGGAGGTATGCCTCCGTCTCCTCCTCGCCGATGAGGGAAAGCAGACGCTCCACCAGCCACCGGGGGTGGCTGTATCGCAGGGAGAGAGTCTGCGCCGGGCTGCCCTTGGGCAGGGGCGGCATATCCTCCCGATTGGCGGCAAATTTCCGCAGGATGGCGTTGACCATACCCGCCGCCTTTTCCCGGCGGTGGCGCTTGGTCATCTCCACGGCCTCGTTGACGGCGGCACGGGGCGGCACCTTATCCAAAAACAGGATCTGGTAGCCCCCCAGACGCAGGATGTTGCGGATGACGGACTCCAGCCGCTCCGGGCGCTGGCTGCACCAGCAGCCGATATAGTAGTCCAGCAGCATCCGGTTCTGGATCACCCCGTAGCACAAGCGGGTGGCCAGCGCCGCATCCCGGCTGTCCAGCTTATTTTTGGCGATGGTGCGCTTCAGACCGCCGTCGGACCATGCGTTGGCGCTGTCCACCTGCATCAGAACCTCCAGAGCGGTCTCTCTGGCGTCCGGCTTTCTCACGTCGTTCATACCGTCACCTGCACCGGGTGGCCTGCCAGATAGCTGGCCGCCGCCATCCGCTTGCCGTTTTGCGGCTGAAGCTCCAGAATACGGAGGGTCCGACCGTCGCCGCAGGCGATCTCGATGCCGGTCTTATCGGCCCGGACGATCGTTCCGGGGGCGGCTTTGGCGGCGCCGCCCACAGCGGTACGGTACACCTTCACCGTGGCACCGGATAGCTCCGTCACGGCGCAGGGCCAGGGTTGGAGGCCACGGACCTGATCGTGGAGGCTGCGGGCGGGGCGGGTAAAGTCCATGGGGGACAGCTCCCGGCTCAGCATGGGAGCGAAGGTCACGGCGCTCTCATCCTGTCGGGTGCGGCCGGCGGTGCCGGCGGTGCACTGCCAGCGCTTTTCC
>ERZ772858.1082-NODE-1082-length-30525-cov-11.382409_pt1 | contig 30525 bp, 27 predicted proteins | sample MGYA00512136_ERZ772858 | MGnify/ENA primary metagenome ERZ772858 (study PRJEB29015, sample SAMEA2737726) | human gut metagenome | biome: human gut; feature: human-associated habitat; material: faeces | place: China | collected 2012 ...
GTGAAAGTGTCGCTAAAACCCCGTGCAAGCGTCGCTACTGCACCGATATATGCAATGTTTTTTGATAGCTTCAGTATAACACTCGTCTTTTATGTTCGCAAGAGGTGCATTCTATAGAATAAAAATATATCTTGATTTAAACAATAGTTTTATTCAAATCATGCAACCATACAGGTATCGCACTGTAATCTCTTGCCCACAAAATGTTGATTCCGATGCGATAAAAATGATTTTCAATTTGAAGCCGGTCTTTTGTTGTGAACTGTTTTATCATCTCAGCACCAGATGCATCGGTACTTTTATAAATCACAGGTAAAATAGCATAATGATTCGGTGGGTTACACGCTGTGATTTCCAAAAGCCTTCGGATATTGGGATCACTTAAACTGCATCCAATAAACAAACATATGTTTTCTCTGAAGAAAAAAAGCTGACTTGCGATCGGCCAACTATAAGGCTGATTATAAAGCATATTATAGTCAGCTTCCGTCAGACAAATTGATTTTATATGGAGCGGATCAAGTCTACTTTTTGTTGCAACTTTTGGTAAAAATCCGTGCACATGATAGAGCCTCAAGTTTTGATTTGGTTGTCCATTCACGCCATAAAAATCCACACTCGCCTGACCATTTGAGTATCTATCCTTCGTTGTGAACATGGAACAACACTTTACTCCACACTGCTCTAAGTACTGTTCAAGGAAATCATCGTAATTGTAGGTTAAAATCCTGAAATTTTGATCTTTTCGGCATTTTTGAGCCAGTTGCGCAATCTCCCCTAACTCGGTATTAACATCCAGCTCTTGCGCCTTATCATATAAGCTATTCTGCTCTTTCATGAAATCCACCAGTTTTCCCTTTTATAGACCGCTAAAAGCCACTGCCTATGCTTACGATTGAATTAAGTAATCCATCATCTGGCTTGCACTGCTGCAACGAATCCCTATACAGAATGTTATACTCCGTATCCCTTATTCTGGATAACTTCCACGACCTGAGACACATACTTCTGGCAGGTATCGTGGTCGGGAGCCTCCACCATCACACGCACGACAGGCTCCGTGCCAGACTCACGGACAAGGGATACGGCCAGTGTCACCCAATGCCTCGGCTACGGTCTTGACCGCTGCCTGCACTGCCTCGTCATCCTGTGCGGCTTTCTTATCGGTCACACGGACATTTTCCAGAACCTGTGGGTAGATCTTCAAGGACTCAGCCAGCTTGCTCATGGGCAGCTTTTGGGCCAGCATTACTTCCATCATCTTCAGACTGGTCAGGATACCATCACCTGTGCTGGTGTACTTACTGAAGATAATATGACCACTCTGCTCACCGCCGATACGGCATCCGTTCTTAGCCATGTACTCATAGACATACTTGTCGCCCACAGCGGTCTTAGCGTAGTCGATTCCCAGCTCATCAAAAGCCTTATACAGGCCAAAATTGGACATAACCGTGGTAACGACGGTATTGGTCAGCAGCTTGCCACGCTCCTTCATGTAGCAACCGTAGATGTACAGGCCCTTTTCAACCACGAACTTCTGCAGACCCTCAATGTGGGTAGAACCAGCATTGTTGTTGATGTTCAGACCGTTGGGCTGTGCATTGATGACATAGGTATCAGCTCCCAGAGCATCGAACACAGATTTAGCGATGTTCCAGGAACTGCCGTTGGCGCAGTCCAGGCCAACCTTGACGCCCTTGAAGGAGTAGATACCGAGGCTGATCAGATAGCCCATGTAGCGGTTGTGGCCGGACACATAGTCCACCGTGCAGCCAATGTGCTCACGGTGAGCAAAGGGCAGCTCAGGCCACTCCTTATCGAAAACATGGAGCTTTCCGTCGATGTAGTCCTCAACTAGCAGCAGAATTTCTTCGGGCATCTTTTCGCCGTAGCAGTCAATCAGCTTGATGCCGTTATCGTAGTAGGGATTATGGCTGGCCGAGATCATGATACCACAATCAAAGTCATCCACACGGGCAATGTAGGCCACGGAAGGAGTGGTAGTGACGTGCAGCAAGTAGGCGTCTGCACCGGAAGCGGTCAGACCAGCCACCAGGCTGTACTCGAACATATAAGAGCTGCGGCGGGTATCCTTGCCAATGACGATACGGGCAGGCTCGTTGTTGCCGTTGCGCTCACGCAGAGCGTTATAATACCAGCCCTAAGAAGCGGCATACCTTATAGGCATGATCTGCGGTCAGAGTGATTCCAGCTTCTCCACGGAAGCCATCGGTTCCAAAATACTTTCCCACTATAGTTTTTTCCTCATCAAAAGAGTGAATTAACGATCATATGCTTTAGCTGAATAATTATCCGTTGCCTGCTGCTCACCACGAAGAGGTAGCACACTTGAGCAGCACAGCCATGTGCTGAACACATGGCCGTTGTGTGGAATCAGTACTTCCTCCACATCATTTTATTGACCATGTTTACATAACCCTGAACGATGCGAACCACCTTCATGGACACGGTCTCGTCCACATAATCGGGGCAGGGCTTGCCCAGGACGCCCTTCTTCTTCATTTCAATCGCCATATCGGTAGCGTTGAGCAGTTCCCGGGTAGTGATGCCAGCCAGGATGAAATCACCGGCTTCCAGTGCCTCGGGACGCTCGGTGGAGGTGCGGATGCACACAGCGGCGATGGGATGACCAATAGACAGATAGAAGCTGCTCTCCTCGGGCAGGGTGCCGGAGTCGGAGACGATTGCCAGCGCGTTCATCTGCAGTTTGTTGTAATCGTTAAAGCCCAGCGGCTCATTGACCCGGACACGAGGGTCCAGATGAAAACCTCTCTTTTCCAGACGGTGCTTACTTCTGGGATGGCAGGAGTACAGGATGGGCATATCGTACTTCTCCGCCAGATCGTTGATGGCAGTAAACAGGCTCAGGAAGTTCTTTTCGGAGTCGATGTTCTCCTCACGGTGGGCGGACAGCAGAATATACTTATCCTTTTCCAGCCCCAGACGCTCCAAAACATCGCTTTTCTGAATCTTGTCCAGATTCATGTGCAGCACCTCTGCCATAGGAGAACCTGTCTGGTAGGTACGCTCCTTGGGTAGACCCGTATCCGCCAGGTACTTCCGGGCGAATTCGGAATAGCACATATTCACGTCGGAGATTACATCCATGATACGGCGATTGGTCTCCTCGGGCAGGCACTCGTCCTTGCAGCAGTTGCCTGCCTCCATGTGAAACAGCGGGATGTGCAGCCGCTTCGCAGAGATGGCAGACAGGCAGGAGTTGGTATCGCCCAGCACCAGATAGTCCTCCGGCTGCAATTCAGACAGAAGCTCATAGCTGCGCCCCAGAATTTTGCCGCAGGTCACGCCCAGATTCTCGCCCACCACGGGGACAAGAATATCCGGGCCATATTCCCCAAAGGTATTTTTTAGCTCGAAATTCTCCCGGAACACGGTGGAGAGGTTTCTGTCCCAGTTCTGGTTGTAGTAGACCACGCAACAGTCAAAATATTCTCGGCAGCGCTTGATGACAGCAGCCAGCCGAATAATCTCCGGACGGGTGCCGCAGCCAATCATGACCTTGGTGCGCCCATCATTTTTTCATTTAAAATTGTGTTCCATATAATTCTCCTATCGACAACCAGTATTCTTCTCTTACACCGGCTCTGAGAAGGTGTCCGGGTGGTTCGGATTGAAGACTTCGTTGCAGGTCATCACCGTCACTAGGTTCTCTGTTTCCGACAGGTTGATGATATTATGAGTCCAGCCGGGAATCATGTGGACGGCCTCGATCTTGTCCCCAGAAACCTCAAACTCCACCGTTTCTCCGGTGTTGATGTTCCGCTCCTGAATCAAGCCATGACCTGCCACCACAATGAACAGCTCCCACTTGGAGTTGTGCCAGTGTTGGCCTTTGGTAATACCGGGACGGCTGATATTGATGCTCACCTGCCCACAGTCGGCGGTATGAACCAACTCGGTGAAGGAGCCACGGTTATCCACGTTCATCTTCAAGGCATACTTGAATTTGTCGGTGGGCAGATAGGTCAGGTACAGGGAATACAACTTCTTAGCAAAGGAACCGTCTGGCATCTTGGGCATCATGAGGGTACTCGGCTGTGCCTTGAACTCTTGCAGCAGATCCACGATTTCTCCCAATGTGACCTTGTGGGTCACGGGGACACAGCAGTAACGACCGTCTGCATTCAGAACTGTTTCCACGCCGTCGAATTCGCAGTGCCGCTCCTTGCCTTCCAGCAGATCAAACATACCTTCTACGAGGTCATCAATATACAGCAGCTCCAATTCTGTGCTGCGGTCGTTGACGGTGAAGGGTTCGTCATTGGCAACCGCCCAGCAGAAGGTACTGACGGCGCTATTGTACTTGGGGCGGCTGTGTCCCATCAGGTTGACAAAACGGTAGACGGCAACCTTTGCGCCGGTTTCCTGAGCATACTGGAAGAACAGCTCCTCGCCCGCCTTTTTGCTCCGACCATACTCGCTGTTGCCGAAACGACCAGCCAGGGTGGCCTGAATGGAGGAGGACAGCATGATGGCTGCCTTGTTGTTGTGTTTTTTCAGGCAGTTCAGCAAGTCCGATGCAAAGCCGAAGTTGCCCTTCATGAAGTCTTCCGGGTTCTCCGGACGATTCACGCCTGCCAGATTGAACACGAAGTCCGCCTTGCGGCAGTACTCGTCCAGCTCCGCCGGGGTAGAATCTAGATCGTACTCGTAGATTTCTTTAATATCCAATGCCGGGCGAGCCTTATTTTTCCCATCCCGGATGTTTTTCAGGTTGTTACACAGGGCGGTTCCCATCATGCCCTTTGCACCTGTGACTAGAATGTTCATCCTATCACCTCTTTAATGTACTGCGGTGCAGTCCGGAATATCTGCGCCATCCGGCACAGTTGCATGATTGTACATGGTGCAGTTGCTGCCAATACGGGCAAAGTTTCCCACAGTCGCACCAGTGCGAATGACACTGTTGGTGTAAATCAGGGCGTAGTCCCCTATCGCTGCATCACAGTGGATTTCCGTTCCGGCATTCAGCAGAACACTGTTGCCAACGGACGCACCATTCTGGATGCAAGCGTTTTGCAGCACCACACAGCCGTATCCCATCTTGGAATACGGACTGATATAGGCACTGGGAGCAACGATGTTGGGAAAAGCAAAGCCAAGTGCTTTTGCTTTCTCATACACCTGCGCCTGGAACTGGTTGCTGCCGATGCCCACCACCAGCAAACCATATTCTTTCCGCAGCTCCGGTAGATCAGCAAGATTGCCAATCACCGGAATGCCGCAAATCCGGCTTGTCCATCGTCCACAAAAGCACAGTCATATTGAAGCATTGCCTGTTCTGCAACCATGCGTCCGAAGCCACCAGCACCGACCAAAAGAAGTTTTTCTTGCATTTACTTTATCTTGTTGCCCTTCGTTTCTTTTAATAAGTGTTGTTCATCAATGTAATCCAATAGTTCCTTACTTTCGCTTGAAGCCTTTCTGAAAAACAAGAAACCGCTATCCCTCAATTTTGGCCAGTCTTTCTTTTCCTTAAAAAGAGTAACCTCTGTTGGGTATTCAAAATAAGTAAGGTTTTCAAAATTCGTCAAATGAGGTCTCGTGATTGCTTTTCCATCCGGGGTACATTTTACGAAAGGAGAATTATAAACAATTGTATGAAAGTAGGATTCATCTGGCGCATACATTGTTTGAAAGAATCTATTGAATTTTGGATTCTGATCATGGAATCGTACAATGTATTCAGCAAGTTTTCTTGTAATACCAAACTGCGCACAGCCTTGATAGATTTCCAATCTTTCGTTTGCATAGTTCAGCACATAATTCTTCTTAAAATGTGGGATTATACCTGTTTTTAAAAACAATTCAGAATTAGCCTTGTGTAAAATTCTTATCCACAGTCTTGTTTTCAAATCAAGATACCAATACAAAGAGTACTTATGAACTTCTTTAGGATTATCGGATTCAGAAATATTCTGGGCTAGGATAAACTCTGTTTCGGGATTTTCTTCAAAAAAGCGATGAATCTCTTTATTTGTTTTTATTGGATACTCTAAGCCTTGTAGTATCACAAAGCGATCAAACTGCTGCCCCCCCAAGTAATTGCAGTCTTCAGTAGATTAACGGTTGCTTCTATTGAGGAATAGCCTCCCCAATTAACACACACTCTTTGATTCAGAATATGTACATGCGAGTTGGCTTTCAGCGCTTGTTCAAAAGGGTTCACATTGCATTTTCCGTCCACATGAACAAATGCCTCATCACCAGTGTTGTTCGTAATCTTATCGGTTAGCCGCTTTATATGCATGGGGTCCATATGGCAAAGAATCAAATAGGCAATCCTCATCTTTTCTCCTCATTCGGCCAATGTTTTAATTCATCTTAGACATTCGGGACGCCCTTCAGCGCATTCTGGACATACTCGGTGGTCAGGATCTTCTTGACGGTGCCTTCCACATCCAGACGCTCGGTGTTGTGGCTGGTGTAGGACTCGTCTGCCATGGTATGTACTTCGCCCTTGACCACGAACTTGTCGTAGTTCAGGTCACGGTTGTCAGCGGCAACACGGAAGTAGTGCCCCATATCCTGGCTGCGCAGACGCTCTTCACGGGTCATCAGGGTCTCGAACAGCTTTTCGCCGTGACGAGTGCCGATAATGTTCGTACCGGTATCTCCGAACAGCTGCTGGACGGCCTTTGCCAGATCGCCGATAGTAGAAGCGTCAGCCTTCTGGATGAACAGGTCACCGGGGTTGGCGTGCTGGAAAGCGAACATGACCAGATCCACAGCCTCGTCCAGATTCATCAAGAAGCGGGTCATGTTAGGATCGGTAATGGTGATGGGGTTGCCAGCCTTGATCTGGTCGATAAACAGCGGAATGACAGAGCCACGGCTGCACATGACGTTGCCGTAACGAGTGCAGCAGATGGTCGTGCCGCCACGCTCCGCAGCTACACGGGCATTAGCGTAGATGACATGTTCCATCATGGCCTTGGAGATGCCCATGGCGTTGATGGGATAGGCAGCCTTGTCGGTGGACAGGCAGACAACACGCTTGACGCCAGCATCAATGGCGGCGTGCAGCACGTTGTCCGTACCGATGATGTTGGTCTGGACAGCCTGCATGGGGAAGAACTCGCAGGAAGGAACCTGCTTCAATGCAGCGGCATGGAAAATGTAGTCAACACCGGGCATAGCGTCACGGATGGACTGGGGATTGCGGACATCACCGATGTAGAACTTCACCTTCTTGGCGGTATCAGGGTGCTTGGCCTGAAGCTCATGACGCATATCGTCCTGCTTCTTCTCGTCACGGGAGAAGATGCGAATCTCCTTCAGGTCGGAATCCAGGAAGTGCTTCAAAACAGTAGAACCGAAAGAACCAGTACCACCAGTAATCATAAGGGTTGCGTTATCAAATGCAGACATTTTTATTTCCTCCATTATTTATTGAATACATCTTTGAGAAAAACTGCATCAATCATTAACTTCACATTCGGTCTCAAGTCTTTAATTAATGCAGGGAAACCAAGAATTGTGCTTACTTGCGTAAGCAGAGAAGCCATTGCGGCACCGGAGGCTCCCCACCGAGGTATCAAGATTGCGTTTAATAAAATGTTTGTAATCGCTGCCCCAAAATAAAGATACTTGAGGTAAAGTTGTTTATGCTCACAAACAATCCACGCATTTCTCGCAACACCCAAATAGGAGAACGCAGTATACCAGGTAATAATACGCAGCGGCGCAACGGCTCCCATATAAGCCTCCCCATAAAGAATGCGAATGGCAATACCACCAAAAAGCATAAAGCCAATAGAAACCGCTGCCGAAACATAAAACACAATTGCATATAGTTGTCGATTTCTTTTCTCGTATAGCATATTATCTACACCGTGAGCTTGCATAATAGGTGGTGTTACTGAATCAATAATTGCGGCAAGAACAAAAACCCACATATTACAGAGAGCAAGAGCCGTTGCATAAAAACCAACACTCTCTTCATTAATCATTTGCTTCAGCATAAATCTGTCGGTACTTCCATAGATAGAAACCATCAAACCCGATAGAATAAAATTATAACTTTCACCTAGAAGTTGCTTCCCCTTCTCCCACGAAAACCTGAATCTCGGTCCACCTTTCATTTTGTATGTAACAGCCAAAAAACAAGCTAGAACTATATAATCAATTGAGCTCGCCAAAGCAAACCATTGCACATCTTTTTTGAGTGCAAGTAACACTATTCGGTAGCTTGACACAGCGACATACGCCACCAATGTGGCTATAGCTGAATATTTCGACTGCAACTTGGCTTGAAACCAGTAATTGAATGTATCAAAAATTTGAAAGACCATTCCAATGGCACACAAGAAAACGATAATTTGAGTTACCGGCTCACCTTTATCCGCAATAAAAGATATTCCAACAATTGTAACCAGCGAAGCAACACTTGAAATCGCTCTAAGGGCAATAGCCGTACAGAGTGTTACACCCTCTTCTTCTGGATAGTCAATAAAGTTTTTGACAATTATCGAATTAATCCCAAGTGTGCAAAGAGAAGCAAAAAAAGTGGTATATGTTCCAGCATAACTAATCAATCCATAATTTCCCGGTCCCAAATAGCGCGCGGTTAGGAGTCCAACAAAAAAGGACAACACCATTTGAACAACACGCCCAGCTATGAGCCAACTGGCATTTTTTGCCACTTTACTCTTTAGTAGCTTTTCAATCATTAGACAGCCTCCTAATGACACGCGCTGGAACACCGCCTACCAACACATTATTTTCTGTATTCTTTACAACACATGCACAACTTGCTACGACACATCCATCTCCAATTACAGTATTATTACAAACTGTACTTCTCCCACCTATCCAAACTCCGTTTCCGACGCTCTGATGAAACACTCTTCCCTCGCCTGCTCTTCTCGTTTTATTCCCAATTTCATGGCCCCCAGTTTGAAAGGTAACCTCCGGGCCAAGATCGCACCGATTGCCGATAACGACCGTGCCATCACCGTTAATCCTACAGTTCTTACCGATCCAACAATCTTCGCCTATCTCCATCCTACCATGCCACTCAACGGGTCCCACAATCTTTGTTCCAAAGCCAATGCAATGTCCAGCAGCATTTAGTAGTTTACGCTTCGTTTCAAAAAAATATGGGTTTGTTCCCTGGAATACCTTGTTCACCAAAAACAAGCACAATGTGTTTTTTATACCCTTTATATGTAGTAGTTTTACGATGTTCATCTCTTTATCCCTTTGCAACATTTATACATATTCCACTGAAATATCCTCTCTGCCTTGCTGCATGGGCCATCTTGATAAGGTGTATTTCTTCCGCAATTCAGTGCCTCACATAATGTGATAAACCGCTCCGCAGCTGTCTCGCCATTCCATTTTTTTGCCATTGTCTCGTAGGCAGCTTGACCAATTTTTCTGCGCTTATCGGGATCGTCTAAAAGATTCATTACTGCTCGATTCAAATCCTTTTGACAACCATTTTTATAAATCACTCCGTTCACGCCATCCTCAACCAAGAATGGAACTGAACCCACAGCATGACTTGCGACAACAGCACATCCACTATTCATCGATTCATTCATAACAGCTCCCCAGCCTTCATTGAAATCACTCGTGAACAGAAAAATGTCCGCTTTTTCCATATGCCGTCTAACTTCTTCCGGTGGCATAGCGCCCAACATCTCTACACAATCGGACAAGCTATTAGCACGTATCATTTCACGAAGCTGCGCTTCCATCTCCCCATTGCCGATAATACTCATTTTGAAGGAGTATCCCTTTTCCTTAAGCGATGCCGCCAACTCGATTGAAGCATCCGGATGCTTCCATCCTATAAGCCTGCCGGCCCATAGGATTGAAGCTTGAGGATGCTTCCATCCTGCTGACGTAGCCGATAGCTTCTGCTTCATCAATTCAGCAACCTCATATCGCTTAACCTCCGGGAAATAGCCCCATTTGAAGGTCTTGTCAATATACGCCCCTTGAATAGCAAAATCCATCGCTGTATAAGCACTTGCGCATAACATGTAAAGCGGCTCTTTCCTATATATCGTATGCTTTTTGTGCATAGCCCGGCTTCCTGTCGGAGATAAAGCTCTCCATATCCCCTTTTTGTAAACCCGCTCCGAATATCTAAACGTCAACTTATGTTGTTCTACTCTTGCTACGGTATACTTTTCAGGTGCCGAGCCCGTAATGATTGCATCACTTTCCAAAGCCAATTTCTCTGCCTTATGTTCAGCTTCTTCCGACTCATATGCTCGCAAGACAAACGGGTATGCCTCATTCATATCTGCATAGCCCATATCAAGACGTTCCTGTGGGATTCTCTCTGTTGCAACAAATGTGAAATTATTGTTTGTCAGCTTGCACATCGCAAGACAGAACGGAAGCTGATGATGGTTTAAAAAATTAGAAAAAAATGTTACCTTCATTCTTGTGCCACCTTTTTCACAGTTCATATAGCCGCACATATTCTTTAAATTTATCATTCATATCATATTTTTGGGCTCTTGCCTTGCACGCTAAGCTCGAACATACTTTCTCGTTACAAACAGTTTCAATCGCATTCTTCAACTCATCAAACTTGTCGCAGGGAACTACTACTCCACACGACTCATCGATTATTTCCGGGCTCCCACCTGTTGCAAACGTGATAACCGGTGTACCACAAGCTAACGCCTCAATATTAACCGTAGGGAAATTATCCTCTCTCGTTGGATTCACAAAAACATCTGCGCTGGAATAAAGTTCCGCAAGTTCTTGCTGGTTTGCCGTTCTATGAATCGAAATAATGTTTTGGGGCAATATCCTATCGACATCCTCATTGGTTCCCACCAGTACAATCGCATATTGTTCGCCTAATGACGCTGCAAGCCGTTGGAACACATCAAGCCCTTTTCGTTTTCCCCAATCAAATGCAACACCAAGAATGATTTTTTTATTCTGCAATTGTTTTTCTAATGGCAAACGTTCCATTTGATCGTGAAACACTGATAAGTCAATTCCATTATTAATGACTTGTATCGGATAATTACCGAGATACGACTGGGCAACCAGCTTTGCTAACCATTCCGACGGAGTTACAATCGTCAAATTATCGATTCCCGTAAACCAACTCTTCTTTTTTTCCCACATATAAGAAGTTCGATCAACCAACGCATCAGGATAAACCTTAATCTGGGGGCAGCTCCCACAACCTTCCTTCCAGCGGTAACACTTTACCATGGTAAAGTATGGACATTGCCCGGTCATTGCCCAGCAATCATGCAATGTCCATACAACTCTAATCTTATTCTTCTTAATATAAGAAAACAGCATTGGAATATTGATTGTCCAGTTATGCAGATTATGTAAATGTATAATATCCGGATGGATTTCATCCAAATAGTGAAGTAATTCTTTTGTACCTCTTATTGAGAAGTATCCATGAAAGCCCGTTATTTTAGAAAGGTGATGGTGCAACTTATTTTCAGAAATCGATCCAAAAAAATGATGTCCTTCTATATCCGGCCAAATTCCATTCTGACCCTTTTGGTAATACCGCGGTGAAAAAGTCCACACTTGATGACCTTTTTTTCTTGCAACCGCTGCTATCCCCAGCATAATTTTCCCAGTGCTACCATTATGTGTCATGTTTATTTCTGCAATACGCACTGTAAGCATCCCCCGTTTATCTCATCTTTCTTCGGAAAAAATAACGTTGATAATAGCACTCCAACATTCCATTGATTACGGTAAATACCAAAAAGAAATCCAACAATCCCTCCAAAATGGGTTCTACCATAAAATTGATTTGCATTCCAAGATACACGCACATAATTAGATATCTAAACCATGGTGCGAGATCCGCTTTTTTCAGCATTCGTACGACATGAACATTGATTACGACAGAGTAAAACACCATGCAAACAAAAGGCAAAATACCCGCTACTCTACCAATATCCAACCAAAAGTTATGATAATAAGAGCTTTCCTTCAAACCACCAAGAGGGTAACTGAACAAATTGTCGATTCCTCTGGTTATACTTGTTTTACGGTAATCATCCGCTGTTTGCAAGCCACTACCCATTGTATATCGAGCCATCAGGTTTGATGAATCGACATATAATTTTATGCCGTAGACATTGTTTGTATAAAGGTAAAAACAAACACCGACCACTACCAAAACAATCCCGATCAGAATTCCTGCGCTCTTTAACCCGTATTTCTCGTACAAAAAACAAACCAGAAAGACTAGATTTACAGTAAGGAAAATGATGAACTGTGTCCTAGTTCCAAGTAAAAATGCATATAGCAATGATACAACTACACAAGCAAGTCCCAATATCTTTTTTATCTTTTTTTCTTCCAATGTGGCAATATACGCAGCAAGTGAGAGCGCCAGCGTATTAATACATCCGCTTCCCGTTGCTCCCCTAAAACTACCGGAGAAAAAATCGTTAAGCTCCCATCTTTGATGGCCAATGTTAATAGAATAGTTTAAAAAAGCATGCACAGCATATCCAAGAAAAAACGCTGTAATCGCTTTTCTGATAGCATCCTCTGCCTTTACTCCTGCTGACTCTATTGTCACCCATCCCGCCAGATAAGCCAGCAACGGACAAAACAAATAATACAAAAATCCTTGTATACTAAACTCACCTATAAGAACATATAGGAATCCAAAAATCGCCAATGCATAAAATGGTACAGAGGCCATACCGTTCACATAAGCTCTTCCTGTTTTCATCATTTGCCACGGAACAATAATGAAAAAACTGATTGCAATCATACCGTAGACTCTATTTATTGCTCCCGTTGTAAAGAACATCAGTAATAATTCTGGCACCTTAACACCTCTTAATTTTCCAAGCCGGATAATTGCACTGACTCATCATTTTCCCCTGACAAGAGCAATCACCTTAGCACTCTGTGTAATATTGTTTTTGCTCTGCAATACAAATTCCTGAGCTGCAGTACCCCGTCTGTTATGAGTACAGCTATCAACAAGCAATACACTTCTTATTGCTCTCGCAATCCCTTCTGCGGACTCATTCTCGATCAAGTAGACATATTGCTTATATTCTTCTGGCATACCGGGAAGATTCGTCGTAAGAACCGGTGTGCCAGATGCCATATATTCCATATTCTTTGAAGGGAACGAATACTTGGTAAACTCTTCATGGGTCGGGCGCGGATTGATAAGCAAGTCTGCCTCTATTTCTGCCCGAACCACTTCATCATTCATAGCAATTCCGTGGTAAATCACATTCGGATGCTCCTGCGTCACCTTCTGCAACTCATCCACATAAGGACCATTTCCATAGATATGCAGTTCTGAATCCGGTACATTGGCAAGGACAAATCCGTCCACCATAGCTTTTACTCCGTATCGAGCATCTAGTAAACCGGCATACATACACTTCTTCATGCAACTCGTATGCGTTTTTACTTCTGGCTGTGGTTTTATAGTTGAATCGCACAATGCTTCAACGATCACATAAGGTTTATGCTCAGGGTTTACTGGTTCATTCATCGCCTCTGTAAGGAGAACATACCCAGTACACTTCTGCATTATCTTCCGTACAAGTCTTACATGATTTTGATTAGTCCCAGTCACCATCAACTCTGGAAGATCGGTTACGATTCCGATACATGGTTTCTTTCGCAAACGAGCTGCTGTCACAGCGCCATAGGCTACCGAGGCATTCAGCACATCCGTAACGACTGCATCACAGCCTCCAAATAAAACTGTTACAAATGCAGAAAACGTCTGCCATAAGATCTTGATACCCTTTACATTCAGTACTGAACAATAATGATACCTTACCTTTCCCCTCTGGACACTATTGGCTGAGAGAAACTTGCTCGTGCAATTTGTTCCAGTCACAGGCCGTGCCGTTACAGCCCGTACTACTGCACCATTTTCTGCCAAGCCCTGTATCATCAGACGGTTGAATTTTTGCGCCTGCTGCCCCGGTGCTTTCGGACTATTCTCAAATAGGTTTGCGAAGTCTTGCGCATCCATTGCACTGGACGCATAATCAATTCTCATCTGTGTTCCCCGCTCTATTAACCAATAAAATCTAAGAGCCTTGCCTTCGTCATTTTCTGTTCATTCAGAACGCTTTCTAAGGCATCCGCACATTTTGTTTCAAACTTTTCCCAATCGATATCGTGGTAATATGCCCAAATTTCATCGGCCATGTTATTACCGTCAAGCGACACCGCCATACCGACCTGTCGTTCCGTAACAACATCGCCCATGTGGGAGCCTGCCGTACATATCTGGGGAATACCAAAAATAATACCGTCATAGTATTTATTTCCCATTGCATTCCCCGTCGTGTGCCCACAGTCATAAACGTTATGGATCATATCCGTATTTTTAGCAAACTCATACCGATCGATTGGCATATAAGCACCGTGGAAAAAAACGTTATTATATTTCTTATTCCGGGCATACTGTTCCATATCTCTTCCGTCCTGCTGCATTCTTCCGTAATAATGCAGTTCAAAACGAGGGTCACTTCCCAGAGCGTCCATCAGTTTTTTATTCACATCAACCTGTCGGACAAGCCCCCAATAGCTAATGCGAATCGCATTACGCTCTCTTGCATCCTGTTTACGGAGCATTTTATGATTCAGGGAGTCCTCCAGATAGTTATGAATCGTCATAACATTTTCTTCAGTGGGGAGAAACTTCCGAAACGCATTGGAGCTGACAAAAGTCACGGCACTGTTTTTAGAAAGGATGCCAACCAGCTTGCGATATACCGGGATATATTCGTAAGATACATCTCGAAAATCCAGAAGATACTGTCCTTTGTACTTTTGCACCAGATAGTCCAGCAAAGTCAATCCCGGTGTCGTATGCAGCACAATAATTCTGTCATAGGAGTTATTACTCAGAACATTCAATGCAAACCTACGATACTTTGCAAAATACTTCAGTTTATTCTTGAACGGAAGTTGCTCTTCCAGATGCTCCTCGAACTTATATGCCTTTGAAATCCTCTGTGGCACTTCCGCATCAGGTTTTCCGTCGCGATCCCAGTAAATCAGTTCAAACTGTATATCTTGTTCCTTGAGCGTATCCAGATAAAAGTTCATATAAGGCATATATGCGATTTTCCCAAAGCCCAATAATAGAACTTTCATCATGCTTTTCCTCCAATTCTGCGATACAAGTCCTCATAGAGCTTGGTGTTCACCGTTCTTGTGTAGACGGCTTTTCCATATTTTTGGGCGTTATCGGCGTACTTTTCTCTCAAATCCGGGTTATCCCTCAACCTAATAATTCCATCAGCGACTCCCTGTGGATCATCTGTGGAACAGGCAATGCCGATTTGCTCTCTCTCAAACATCTTGTTATACTCCGAGCCACCATCAGCCGAAGTGACAATAACACGGTGACATGCCATAAGTAATCCCGCCTTACTTGGAACCGAATTACCAATAACTCCTTTGGGCAACGGTATCAGGCAGACTGAGCAAGCACTATAAACATGCGGTACCATTTCCTGCGGTTCTAGGGGAAGGAACACAATATTATCCAGGCCACGCTCTTTTGCTGTGCTCTCAAATACATCTTTTTGGCTTCCGAAGCCAATCATCTGAAATACAATATTCCTCTCGTCTTTCAAGATTTCAGCGACATTGAGTACCATCCGATAGTCAAAGTTGAATCCCATAGTACCGGCATACTGGACATAGAATACATCTTTCTTCATATTGTATTTCTTAACAAACAGGTTTTCTTCCCAAGGAATCTCCCGAACGCTCTTGTCATCATACCAGTCAGGAATGACTGTAATCTTCTCCGGGGACACTCCCTGTTCCATTACCTTTTGTTTCATATCTTCTGAAATGACAGAAATATGATCAGCCTTCTTATAGGCAATCTTATGGAATGCATAGAAGATCTTCTGCATCCACTTTTTGTCCATCACTCCATTTGCAATCGAAGCACCCGGAAACATATCCTGAATATTCCAAATTGTCGGAATCTTCACACACGCTTTAGCGATAGAGATTGCAAACGGTGCCCACGGGCAAGACTGAACCATCATTACGTCAAAGTCTTTAGTTCGTTGCTGCCTTAAAACTGGAATACAGTCAAAACTAAACTTTACACCGCTTAAATACCTTTTCGCAAAAGCCCTTTTCTCAACAACCGGTGCGTTCAGCACCTGATATGAGAATAACTCATTTGCAACAAACTCCTCTGGTACATCCGGATCATTTCCTGTAGAATGACTCTCTATAAGATGAATCCTATGTTTATTTTCGAGTAAATCTTCTATCAAGGCGTGATACAGGTGCCTCGATGGTCCATAGGTATCAAAACCGCCATCCATCCATATCAGAATATTCATATTATCTGTTCACCTTTTCAAATTCGATGTCTATCAATACTTCCTGGTTTTCTGATCGTGTAGTAACTAACACCATATATAGTCCTACGAATCACATTTGGGCAGTAAAATGCGTTTAATCTTATCTTTTACTGTTCTATTTTTATAAGGTTCTCACCTTTTCTGTATTTGTCAAATGCATCAGCAATTTTTATTGAAACATCTTCTTCTATGCTACTAACATTTACCACGCTGTTGATTGCTCGTATAAAAGCTGCTATTTCGTAGCGGATGCCCTCACCTTCCAATTGGTAAAAATATCGCTTATTGTCCGTTTGATTCTCAAATCTAACTTCAAAATAATCTGTTTTCCACCAAGGAGCAGGAACATATACATAGCCTTTTGTTCCCGAGATAATGAGCTGCCCCTCTGCCTTTACGCCCATACCAACCCTAGCTGTTGCCACAGCATTGGGATAAATCAAATTCATCTGGGTAAACCTGTCATAATGATGTTGCTGATCATAAAAACTTGAAACAAATTGTTCCGTACAGTCATTCGTACCCAGCAACTGATAAATTGGGAGCAGTGCCGTTGGCATCCAAGCCTCAAATCCTGACCAAACATGATTCTGTTCTTCTAGGGTTGGTGCCTTTTCCCTTAGACTGGTACAGACCGAATCTATTGATACCACCTGCCCAATTTTTCCACTTTTTATTAGTAGAAGGAGTCGATCATACGCAGTAGCATACGCAGTTTTGATTGACTCCATAAGAATAACCTGATGTTGCCTAGCCGATTCGAAAAGCTCCCTTACTATTTCCGGATTAGTTGCTATCGGTGATTCTGCTAGAACGTGCTTACCAGCATCTATCGCTTTGCGTATCTGCTCCTCATGCTGTTGTGGAACACTAACCAGATAGACTGCATCACACTTTCCCAAAAGTGACTCAAAGGTTTTGCAGTTTTCGATGCTCCCATCTACTTCTTTCAGAATTTCTGCATTTTCCGAATATATTGCAGTTACCTCAACACCGTTGACAAAAACAGACTCGTTTAAATGCTTGAGCAATAAAGGGTCTTCTCCAACAAGCCCCAGTCTAATTTTTCTTTTCTCTGCTCTAATTTCAGAACTAGAAATCCCCTCGGTTCTCGGAAGATATACTACCTTACAATAGTCATTCAGATAGTCAAACTTCCCAACCCAATCAGAGCCAACCGTGAAAATATCTACACCGTACCTGCGAATATCATCTATCTTTTGGCCCTCGTATTCCTCCACAATGATCTTATCCGCAAGCCCTGTAGCACGTACTGCCTCAATACGCTCCATCAATGACTGCTGCACATTGATTTTTCCGCGAGTTTTATCAAAATCATCTGCCGTGACACCTACAATTAAATAATCGCCCAGTGCTTTTGCGCGTTCCAATAGCTTAATATGACCATAGTGAAGCAAGTCATAGGTACCATATGTAATCACTTTTACCATATCTTGCTTCCCTCCATACAATCAAAGAAGTCCACGCTTTTGCAAATCCTTAAATGCATTCACAAGCGTAGTATTGTCCTCTTTTGTTAACGCACCAATATGGCCCACACGGAAAATAGTCTCCTTCATTTCACCACCATTGGGACAAATCCAGATACCATACTCATCCTTAAGTGTTGTAAAAACATCGTAAGCTGAAACATTCAAGGGATGTAACGGCGTTACCGCATTGGACATTGATTCCGAAACGATCTCAAACGGAAGTCCCTTGATTTTTTCTCTAAAGTCCCGGGCAAGTTCAGAAATCTTCTTAGTTTCGCTCTCAACACCACCTGCAGCTTCAATTTCCTTCAACCGAACATTAATCTGCCGAAGTGTTCCAACCGCTGGCGTGAAAGGGGTCTGCCCTCGTTCACCATTCTTTAGCGCGGATTTTAGGTTCAGATACATACACTTCACTTCACGGTTCTCTACCCGTTTGACAGCCTCACTCGACAAAACAATTACTGATACGCCCGGAGGGCAAGCCAATGCTTTCTGGGATCCCGTAATCATCACCTGAACGCCCAATCGCTTCATCTCAAACTCGTCCGCCAGGAATGAGCTGATAGCGTCAACAACCAGAAAGATTTCATTTTTCTTGCAGAACTCACTGATCATTTCCATGTCGTAGTGAACGCCCGTTGATGTTTCATGAACATTAACTAGGAAGCCTGTAAAGCCCTTGCCATCGTATAAAGCCAGTTGCTCTCTATTTAACGCCTTACCCGGCTCCAAGCGAATCTCCTCATAGGGGATTTCATGAATTTGACACAGTTCCACAAAGCGTTGTCCAAAGCTACCGCCATTTACAACCAAGACCTTGTCCGTCTTGTCAAAGACATTCATAACAGTGGCTTCCATAGATGCCGTTCCAGACCCAGTAATAAACACAACTCTGGCATCATCTTCTGCCTTTGCAAATTTTTTCATCAGATTCTCGTTTTCAATCATGATGGTCGAAAACTCAGGGGTTCTAAAGTACGGAACCTGTTCAGCTCCAATAGAGCGCACTGCATCATCCGACATTACCGGACCAACTGTAAAATTAAGCATTGATATTCCCACCTATCTTATTTAAAAGTTTTTTCGTGCAGATTTCAGTCGCATGGCCACCAACTTCAATATGACGGTCTCTAAATGCCTTTGCCTTTTGGCTTTCCAAATCGTAATCCGCATTTAGGATATAGCTGAGAACCTCGTCCTCTGTATGACAAATTCCTGATGGAATTTCCTTATCCAAGTCGAAGTAGAATCCACCGCGAGCCTTATTGTAATCTTCAAAGTCATACCCAAAGCACACAATCGGTCTCCCCAGAATGCAGTAATCCATGATAATACTGGAGTAGTCCGAAATGAGGTAATCTGCTACCATTAACAAATCATTTACTACGGGATAATCCGATCCATCTCGAACAAAATCATTAAAGCGAATGCCGAGCATCTGTCTAGTATTCACATGAGCCCGAATAATGAGGACATAATTATCGCCCAATTCATTCTCCCACTTTTCCAGGTTGATGGGAGGCCTCAGGTTACAGGTCTTGCCGCCATCCGTAGATTCCCTCCACGTCGGCGCATACAAAATCACTTTTTTATTCTCCGGAACAGCAAATTGTTTCCTCAACTCTTTTTTCTTTTCTTCTGTGCACGAATAAAGCGCATCATTTCGCGGCAGCCCAGATAACAAAAGATTCTCCGGAAGAACTCTAAAGTCCCGTGTAATAATCGGCTCCTCGTATCTGCCAGATATGCAGAAATAGTCAATATGATCCCAGTTGAAATCATTTCGTCCTTCCACTGCATTACCCATTAAATTGATTGCTGGGCCATGCCATGTGTTCATGTAAATCTGGGATTTCTTCTTATATTTCAGTCCCCGCTCAATATTTACACTTGCAACCCAATATTTAGCTTTTAACGTGGTAATAAAGTACTTTGGCGTATCTATTTTTACTTTATCACACGTCAGCTGCGGAAAATCTTCTGGATGTTCAAACGCCCATACATAGTGATAGCCTTCTCCATCCTTTGTATTCCTCATATACTCGTAGATGGCCCTAGGCGAATCATTATATTGTTTTCCGCTGAACGAAACAAATAGAATCATTTTTTCGTCAACTTTTACGAATAGGCCAATAAATTTCAAAACTGCGCTACCCGCCCCTATAAAAAAACTCATAAGCCACGGCGTATGTTTAAGAAGATACTCCAGTTTCCGCTTCATCGTTATAGATCCCTCTCAAATCAATTTCCAAATTCTTTGTTATATAGGTTTTTCCGCCAAGATCATACTTGTATTTTTCTGTTCCTCTCAACAGGTTTAAGCACCGGATTTTTCCCGAATGGTAACACTCTTTAATAATTTCATTACATAATATCAGTCCCGGACTGTATCGTTTATACTTTTCGTTTATCGCAAGGCGCGGTACCAGGATAGAGCCCTTATCTATAAATCCCTCTAAAAATGCCGCTACCTCTCCGTCAATTAGCAGCGCGCAAACTGTCCCATGCTCCTTAACAACTCCCTTTGATACATAATCAGCATAATGTCCGATTTGCGTTGACAATCCTGTTCCATATCTACTTTGGAGTCTTCCTTGATACACTCTCATGCACTCTTTATGCAACTGCCGTTTCTCTGTACCCCCCCCCATAAAGTTTACATTCATAACTCTTTTGATCTGTTGACATGCGGTTATAAGCCGTCCTAATATTCTGTTTAGCATGCTTTGTCAAAGAAGAAAAATAGTCATCGTATGTTTCTTCTTCCAACAGCACCGCAACATTTTCAACATCGTCTTCCGAAAGAAACTCTCGTTTTTCCACAATGGATTTTATTGCTGCATAGGTTTGGGATTTCGCATCAATAAATCTTACACAAAACACATGAATGCTGTTTCTCTCGAGAAAATTAAAGAACGTCTCAAATGCTTCTGTTAGCTTTTGAAGAGAAATATCGCCATAAATACAATCCACATAGTCAAAGCACTCAAGACTTCCAAGCAGATAACACACTCCGTTTTTTATTCTTGTGTGTATCAGAACCAGATTTGTGTTTTCTTCTTGCACTACAAAAGACCGTACCTTTGTCTGGCATTTTAGTAAATATCTGAAGCCCAACACATTTTTCAGCATTTCAGATGTCTGAAAAAATCCTTGAACCTTCACCTTATCAAATTCTTTATTAACTTGAACCCCATTTTTTATTTCAATAACATTCACTTTGCTTATTCCCTCCGCTAAAACAGCCCAGACTCATCTCAAAGAGTCTGAGCCGTTTATTCCTTATAAAGCTCTACTAATCGTCCTCAGCAGTGTGATCTACACACTGCCGCTATGTCTCTTGTACCGCCACAATGAACGTTGCTACGGTAACCGCTGTCTTTAGTCCTGATGACACTATCACTCGCTACGGTAGCCCCTGCCTTTATTCCAGATTCCACTCATCCACGCTATGGTAGCTCCCTGCTTATGCCGGATTACCCCACACGAATGAGCATCTCTGCGGCCATGTGTTTATCATCATCTTGCTCACATCCACCTTGTCATCTCCAAAACCGGAATGAAATCGCAGATGAGGTTATCATTGCTCCGTCCCGAAACCGCTATGTGAAAGTCCCCACAGTGTCGGTAATATCATCACAGTGCCATCCGGCATAAACCCACGAGCTACGGTCGCGTCCATAAAAGTTCTCTTTTGGGGCATAAAGGCTCAATTCAGCCTCATTTTGCCCTCTCTCACGCTTGAATTCTTGGCATTTTGCACTACTAAACGCAGTATTTCAGCTTCATAGCGGTCAATTTACCGGCCTTCTAACGCCACGCCACTGTAAGAGGTGCATTTATGCCCGATTCCACTCTGGAATCACTTCCAATTTTTAGCAGTCGAAAGTTTGTAAAATCGTCGATATTTAGTAGTTTTCTCCACTCATTGCGGTGGTCTGACCCTCGGAAATCCCCTCGGTACTTTCAGGCATAAACAGGATTTTCACTGTTGCAAACATGATTTTCAAATCTTCGACAATGCTCGGATGAGCTATGTACATTAAATCCATAGTCAGTTTGTCGTAAGGAGTAGTATTGTACTTGCCATAAACCTGTGCATACCCAGTCAATCCAGCCTTGGCCTGCAGGCGCAGGGAGAATTCCGGCATTTCCTCACAGTACTGAGCTGCAATCTCAGGGCGCTCCGGACGAGGGCCGACGATGCTCAAGTCACCCTTCAAGATATTTATAAGCTGCGGTAATTCATCAACGCGGCAAGCACGAATGATTTTGCCAACGGGCGTGATGCGATCATCGTTTTCACCGCTGGAAAGACGGGCGACGCCGTCCTTTTCAGCATCGACCCGCATGCTTCTGAATTTGAGAATGCCGAACTCTTTGCCATCCTTCGTCAAACGAATTTGCTTGTAAAAGACTGGGCCGTGATCCGTTGCTTTGATGGCAATAGCCGTCACAAGGAAAATCGGACTCAGAATCACAAGCGCAATAGCAGAAATGACAATATCCAGCAGTCGTTTTACAAACAGATACTCCGGCTGAGGATTATACCGGCCAACACGAAGCATCGGCAAGTGGAACATGTGCATGTGGTGTGCACCGGACATAATGGTGTCACCGATGCGCGGGACTACAAATACAGTAATGTTGTTTTCCACACAGTATTTCAGAATAATATTCCGATCATGGCTGTGGATGCCGCTCAAAAACACCGTGTTGATACCGTCCAGCATGGAAAGATTCTCGATGCACTCCCCTGCCGTAGCTGTGGAGACCACTTTATACTTGGCATCAAGACCGTATTTACCAATCAGCTGCTCCATACCACGTCTGGTATCATAAATAACAGCTGTGGCCTGTGGCGGGAAGGTTTTAAAGTAGGCGTGGTGAGCGTTATAAGCCCAAATCGAGGCCATAATAACCTGCCCCGCAAGGGCTGCCACGCCAGGAAGAATATTCGGCAGGTGCTTGGACAAAAGCCAAATCACGACATACATGATAAAATCGCTGACCGCAGCCGCCAAAAATTGCTCGTAGATGATTTCGGAGATACGCTGCATCGACATCAAAAAAGCGTCATAAACGCGTCCAAAGATGATGAACAGCACAAAGAACAATGCCACAACCAGATAGTCGCCCTTTGCGTAGTACGGCGATGCAACGCGCTTAGCATAGTATAGATACCAACACATTGCAAATGGTATCGTCACAAGCACAGCATCTAACAGCTTTATCATCCGCAAAATCAAGTCATGCCTAAACCTTGTCATGTTCTTACTCCTCGCTCTTCTTTGCACACATATTATTTTCCATACTGCAATTGGAATCAGGGAAAGCAGTTTTGAGCCGCAAAAGGCATTCCCACAAATTACTCATGGAAAGTCCTTAGCACAATTCAACAGTCTACCAACGCAATATTTTGCCAATATATGTATTGATATAATAGCACACAATTCGACATTTATCAACAAATCGGATTCACTTTAATTATACAAGTACACAAATTCAGCACATTTTACAAATACACCCTTGTTCATAAGGTGAATGAGGCTAAAATTCGATATATTGTTATATGTAACAGTCAATTGATACATGATTTAAATTTTCCTTAAAACGCAACTGATTCAAATAAAAACAGATTGCTACGCTTGCAGCAATCCGTTTTCATTTGAATCAATATTAACTACTAACGCTCAGATCATCACCTGCGTCCGAACTTCTTCCGCTTCTTTGACGGATGTTTTTCCTTGTTCAATTCACGCTGATACGCATCTTCAGAACTGAAACCAAAGATTCCTTCTGAGACCCGTTCAACCAGTGCCGTAAACATCTCGTAATCGCGCAAGTAGTTATTCCTTGCCTTGTCATCTATTACTTTAAAAAACCTCGCCATCAAACTCATGTATGCGTTATAGTTGCCATTCTGTGCAGCCTTGAGCAGGCATTCAAACCGTCTTGCAGATGGAGTCCACAGTTCTTCCCTTTTCATCTCAAACCAGCTTCTTTCTCAATTCTCTTGCAATTTTTCTTCGTGCCTTAGAAATCGTGTTGGGTCTAACCTTAAGCTTCCTCGCCACAACCTCTATAGGATAATCCAAATAAGTACGAATAATCATTAGCTCTCTGGGTGAGAGCCTTTCCAATTCCTGCTTCAATGATACCAGAAGCTCTACTCGAGCGAATTCATCTTCCGCACGAACATCAATGACATCAGCTACATCATCAATATTGATAACAATCGGCTGATTTGCATTACCAGCAAGTCGCCTTTTCCCCTTGTTCCTATATCCAAGGAGACGTTTCTCCGACCTGTATTTGATTTCCTCTTTGTCTAACAAATCAAGGATATGGCTGTTGAACGAATTACTAAGCCAGTTCTTTTCTATCGTCTGGTTAAGCTGATTATAATTGGCCCATTCACGAAGAGTGAGCCAAAGTTCATACATTTCTAATTCAGTCATTTTGACCTCCTATAGCGATTTGAGTTTTTTCGGTCAAATCACATCTAGGAGGTCCCCTGCTCCGAGCATAACTAAGCAGTTTCACCACAAAATCACCTATCCCCTCAGTTACAATGGATTGCGTCGCTTAGGTGATTTGGGAATCGTATATATAAATTTCACAATTCCCGCATGTGGTTTATAAAGAAGGCCACCAGAGAAGCTAAAAAAAGACTTCTTAGGTGGCCATCATATTGACTGTATTTAATTTACTATCCGCATCCAGTTGAATGATTCGTATCATACTACATTTATCCGTATTAGTTATAATACAACCTCCAAGCAAACCATTTCAACGTGTTTTCACTCTTTTTCTGTCGAACTTTGTTAAAATTCCAAGAGAATTATATTCCAGTATTTATTTCAGGTTTTTATTCCCGCACTCATTTTATCGTAAGCGATCAATAATCCCCCGTGAAGGCAAAAAATAAGAGCACCTCGAAACCGAGATGCTCAAAAAATCAAGACAGATGGCAATATTCAGGGAGCGCCGTAGACCAAGGCAATAGCGGCAGGAGTTGCTCACGAGTTGGCTCGCTTCCGAGTTTGGGAAGCTCCTGCAAAAGGAACAGAAGGTATCCAAAGGGATCCAGCTTGTTGCGTTTAGCTGTTTCAATCACGCTGAAGCACAGGGCACTGGCATCTGCGCCTTTGGCTGTGTCGCAGAATAAGAAATTCCTTCTAGCCATAACAAACGGCTTAACGGTTTGCTCCGCCACATTGTTCGTAAGTTCCAGTCTTCCATCCAGCAGAACAGCCTCCAACTGTTTTCTCTGGTGTAGCAAGTATGTTTGTGCCTTTTGCAGATTCGAATCTTTTTCAGAAGAAAAACTGGAAAGGAAGTTCCAATAGGCATCCATAACGGGTTTCATTTCAGCCATACGGTGTTTTTGACGTTCGTCAGGTGACATATCTCTCCAGCAAGCTTCTAATGCGAAAATCTTTTCAACATATGCGAAAGCCTTTTCGGATTGGCTCCCTTCAACAGGTTTCTTGCCCTCAAAGCAATCCACCCATTTGCGCCTTGCATGAGCCCAGCATCCGACTCTGGTCACAGATTCGACATCGTTGTACGCCGAATAACCGTCGGTCTGCAGGTAGCCAGAGAAGCCCTTAAGCACTCAGACAGAATGACCTATTATGTTATCCGTTTGTTTCCAATACATAGATTGGGGCTTTATCCTTTGTCTGCTGAGCCAAATCTGCTTCGTCTTCGATAATTGCAATCTGCAGCATACCCGAAACCTCCCCATAGGATTTGCATTCTTTCTTTTCTGTCATCATTCTACCAAGTGCGACAAACAATGTCAAAAAGATTTTCTAGAGCATTTATGCAGTTTTTCAGTCAAAGCAAAAGGAGCGTCCGCCAAAGCAGACGCTCCTCTTTGTGTTTCTTGTGCTTTTTGTAAGCTTGCAGCTTACTTGCCGCTGCCGTTCAGGCGCGGGATGGTCTCAGTCTTCGTTTCATTGCAAACCGTGCAGGTGTAGGTCTTGACGCCTTCTTTTTCAGCCGTGGGCTCAGTAGTCACAACACCGTTATCCCAAGTGTGGCCTTTCTTGGGCGTGAAATCGAAAGTGCTGCTCACATCACCGCAGACTTTGCAGTAGATTTCGGTGCGACCCTCTTCCTTACAAGTGGGCTCGATAACACGCTTCGCGGCACGATGACCGGTGGAGTGTACAATGTTGTCCTTGTAAGAGAAGCTGTCGTCCTCATTGCACTTATGCATCGTGTAGCCGTCTTCGGTGCAAGTCGGCGGAACAACGGTAACGGTGAATGTGTACTTGGTGGGCAGGACCTTTTCAGTCTTGGTCGCATTACAGTTCTCGCAATGCAGGGTCTTTTCACCGTACTCGTCATAAGTAGGCGGGGTAGTGATGACACCCTCGTCCCAGATGTGACCTGTACCGCCGTAGTCATATGTCATGGTATGGGAAGCATCGCGCTTGCAGTGCATCAGCATGGTGCCCTTCTCGGTGCAGGTAGCCTTTTTCAGGCATTCGGTGTGCTCGGTGTCCCAATCATGGTAACCGATAGCGGGCACAGGCCTCAACACTCTTTCGTTGCACCCCTCGTAGCTGCAGTACATCCAACGCTTGCCTTCAGTTTCGCAATAAGGTCCCTCGATGATTTCGCCAAGGCGCGTGTAATCGTGGTTATGCACCTTGGGGATGTCTTCGGTCTTTGTTGCTTGGCATACCTTGCAGGTGAAGGTCTTGATGCCGCTCTCAGTAGTGGTCGGCTCCTTCGTTACAGCGCCTTCATTCCACTGGTGCTTGCCGGTGGCAGGAAGGTCACTCACATGCTGCTTATCGTTGCAGCGCTCACAGACATTGTCTACGCTGCCAAGAGCACCACAGGTAGCGGGAGTGGTGACTTCTTTGTACTGATGGCCCAGCGCAGCAACAGGCGTATCCTTGTATGTCTTTGCGGGATTCTCATTGCAGGTATGCAGCGTATAACCGTCCTCAGTGCAGGTAGGAGCAACGACAGTTTCCGTGAAGGTATAGCCCAAAGCAGGAATTACTTCTTTATGCACATGGGTCTTGTCATTCTGGCAGGTATAGGTGCGCTCGCCATCTTCTTCGTAAGTTGCTTCCTTGGTAACAACACCATCGTCCCAAACATGTCCTGTTGCAGGAACAATTTCCGTATAGGTATGGCTCTTATCATTCAGGCAGGTGAAGGTTTTGACGCCATCCTCAGTGCAGGTAGGAGCCTTGGTGACAGTGCCATCATCCCACTTGTGCCCCAGAGCTGCAATTTCTTCGGTCTTGGTCTCTGTGCAGCCGGTATTCTGGCACTTGTAGGTCTTTACACCGGGAGCCTCACAGGTAGCGGCCTTAGTGACAGTGCCGTCATCCCACTTATGACCCAGCGCGGCAATCTCCTCGGTCTTAGTCTCTGTGCAGCCATTACGGGTGCAGGTATAGGTCTTAACACCAGCCTTCGTGCAGGTCGCTGCCGTTGTGACAGTACCAGCGTCCCAAGCATGGCCCAGCGCATTCGTATAATCGCGTTTCTCGGTCAGAGCGGAATCCTGGTCGCAAATGTAAACGGTGTACCCCTGCTCGGTGCAGGTAGGCGCTACCGTATTGCCCTTATGCCAGGTCTTCTCGACCATCGGAATATCTTCCGTGTATGTAGTGCCGCAGGAGGTGCAGGTAAAGGTCTTGACACCCTTCTCATAGATGGTAGCAGGCTTCGTGACCTTACCAGCATCGTAGGCGTGCGGCAGCTTTGCCTTGTAATCGCCCTTATAGGTCAGACCGGGAACTTCGTTGCACTCATAGATGGTATAGCCCTCAGCGGTGCATGTCGGAGCAACAACGTTTTTGATATGATAGGTTTTGTTGAGAGACGGGATTTCCTCTGTGCGCGTCTCATCGCATTCCTTGCACTTGAAGGTCTTGATACCGGTCTCGGTATAAGTAGCAGCCTTCGTGACTGTACCGCCATCCCAGCTGTGTCCCTTTGCCGGAACAAAGCGGTCATTGTAGTTCATGCCGCCCCACTCATGGCAGATATGCTCATCGTAGCCTTGCGTGGTGCAGGTCGCCTCATGACGGCGAACCGTGAAGGTGTATTTTACCTGAGGCTTTGCGGTAGGAGCCGGAGTAGCTGCCGGAGCAGGTGCCGGTGTTTTTGTCGTGGCCGGTTTGGTAGTTCCGCCGGAAGTCGAAGTGCCGGAACTCGGCTTATTCGTCTTAGTCGGCTCGCTGGTGGCGTTATCCTTCTTATCAGTGTTCTCAGCGGGCGTGGCGGTCGGTGCAGGCGTAGCGGTCGGTGCAGGTGTGGCAGTTACCTCCGGGGTTTCCGGTTCCACAGCCTGACTTTGGCTCGTGGTCACATCCGAACTCGTCGTATCGTTGGTGTTTTTTCTTTTCTTGCAGCCGGTCAAAGAAACCGCAACCGTAGCAGCTAAAGCTACAGCAACGATTCTTTTCGCTGTACTAACTCTCCTTTTCATAATAGACCTCCTTCCCTTTAGGGGATAGTTTCTTAACTATATTATATCAAAGAAAACATCGCGTTTACATTGATTTTTATAGATTTTACAACTCCTCTATCAAGTTCTACCGTTTGCATAAATGCAACATCCTGTAACTGTGCATAGTATCCAGTACATATGGCTAACTCTCAACCTTCACCACAAACTGTTGATTTTCGCTATTTGCTAAAAACTTCCGTCATGTTGCATATTGACTCTTTTCATAGAAAGGAGTACGCTATTCTGAATCGAAGGAAGGGATTGTCATGGAAGTCAGTGTATTGCTCATGCAGCAGATAGCCCAGCTGTTTATCGTTCTTCTGATGGGCTATGTAGTCGTCAAGGCAGGGCTGTTGAAAGCCTCAGACAGCAAGGTTTTGTCCGTAGTTTTCGTGTATCTGGTCATGCCGTGTGTTGTTCTCAACGCATTTCAAATCGATGATACGCCGCAGATTCGCACAGGACTCTTGTATTCGATGGGCATAGCGGTCGGAATGCATGTCGTGTTTCTGGTCCTCAATGCTATCTTTAAAAGGCCGCTTAAATTGGATGTCGTGGAGCAGGTCAACATCATATACAGCAATGCAGCTGCGCTCGTCATCCCCCTGGTTCAGGCTTTGCTCGGCGAGGAATATGTCGTGTATTCCTGCGCTTTCGTCATCGTCCAGCTGATTCTTCTCTGGACGCACGCAAGTGCCTGCCTGCAAGAAGGCGCAAAACTCGAATGGAAGAAGATTCTCGCCAATGTCAATCTGATTGCGATTGTCGTCGGTGCGCTCTTGTACCTTCTGCACATCTCGCTGCCCTCGCCTATCGTGAACACGCTCAGCAGCGTAGGTGCTATGATAGGGCCTATGGGTATGTTGCTGGCCGGTATGGCGATTGCGGAAGTACCGTTAAAGAAAGTCTTCTGTACACCGCGCAACTATCTTCCCGTTGCACTTCGTCTGATTGTAGTTCCTATCATTGTTCTGCTGCTACTTCGCGTGTTCCACGCATCTGACTGGATTGCAGATGGTAAAGCAATTTTAATGACAGTCTATCTATCGGCTATTACGCCGTCTTGTGCGACAGTCACCTCAATGGCGCAACTCTACAATCGTGATGCGGCGCACTCAAGTGCATTGTATGTTCTGAGTACGCTGCTTTCCATCATGACGATGCCTCTGATGATTGGACTGTTCGATATGCTGGTGTGATATACCTTTTATAAGTACAGATTAAGAAAGAGAAAAGCGCCCACTGTCAGGGCTCTTTTTCATTGTAAATGTTACTGTTTCCATCCGCGGGCGGTGGGATCCAGCATCTCGACAGCGGAATAGATCAGCGCATTGCAGATAGCAGCTGCTACGGTGCTGCCCCCTTGCGTCCCATCGCAATGATGGCCGGCACACCATACCGCTCGCAGACAGCCATGTACGGTGTTGGAAAGTCCACAGGGCCGCATCTCATGGCTGAATTAGGTGATGTTCGCCGTTTCCCGCACACGCAGTTCTATTGTGGCCTTTGCAGGCGTAGACCCCGGCATTGTTGGTTCTGGCAAGTTGAAGCTTTCCAGTGTTGCAACTTCCAAGCGTGGATCACCTCAATTGAGAAAAGCACTCTTTCAACGTTTGCTTGACATTTTCTACGGTCATTCGCTCCTTGCTGTTAGCTGTCACAGTGGACATTTCCTAACTACAAAGGCCTCTTTGCTTACTTCGGTAAGCAAAGAAGCCGCACATTCTGAGCTTATTGTCAAGTATTTATAAGAAAAAAATCCCTCTATACCAATTTCTGCGTTGGTGTAGAGGGATTGCCTATTTAACTAAGTGACATTGCCTTTATCGGAATAGCTCTTTCCTTTACAGCAACCTCACCTTACAGTTTGGGAGAAACGCTTAGTGCTTCAGTTCCAGCAACGCATCCCCCTGCTTTACGGTGCCACTGGCTTTAGCCTCGACAGCGGCATAGTCATCGGTATTGCAGACAATGAGCGGCGTGGTCACGGGATAACCTTCGGCCTTAATGGCTTCCAACTCAAAGCGGATCAACGGCTGGCCTTTCTTCACCTTGTCGCCCTCGTTGACGAGGTAGGTAAAGTGCTTGCCGCCCAGCTTGACCGTATCGATGCCGATGTGCATCAGCAGTTCGGCACCGTCAGCCG
>ERZ772858.1095-NODE-1095-length-30209-cov-8.422199_pt1 | contig 30209 bp, 16 predicted proteins | sample MGYA00512136_ERZ772858 | MGnify/ENA primary metagenome ERZ772858 (study PRJEB29015, sample SAMEA2737726) | human gut metagenome | biome: human gut; feature: human-associated habitat; material: faeces | place: China | collected 2012 ...
CCGCAAGTAAAGGTGGCAGAAGCGGTGAAATCATCGTTCCACTTCCACACCGGGGTGCCATAGGCATGACCGGTAGCAGACAGGGTCTCCGTCTTGGTATCGGTGTAGTCCCTACCACCGAAGGTGACCTTGGCGGTGTAGGTGCGAACGCCGTCGGCCTCACAGGTGGCCTCGGTGGTCACGGCGTTGGTGACGGTGGCCGTCACATTCTCCACATGAGCGTCGTTGTTGGCGCAGGTGAAGGTGGCGGTGGCCTTGAAGTCATCCGTCCAGCTCCACACCGGCTCGCCGTAGGCGTGACCGTTGGCACAGGGGTCCTCATCACCGGTGACCAGCTTCACGTTATCCACGGCGAACATACCGTCGCTCTCGGTGTACTGGGCATAGGTCTTGTAGAAATGGAAGGCAAACTGTACGTTGCTGGTGAGATAGGCGGCGGGTACTTCGATTTCCGCCGTACCCTTAAACCAGTAGCCGCCGGTAGCATCCAGATCGGCAGCATCCCAGATGGTGGTCCAAGTCTGGCCGCCGTTGATGGTGGCCTCCACCGTGAACTTGGCAATGTCGTTCTGAATCATGTACTTGAACAGCAGATAATCGAAGGACAGAGTAGGCGTCTTGCCGGTGAGATCCACCACCGGGGAGATCAGATACTCATTCTGCTTCTTGCCGCTGCCGGCAGCCATGGGCTGCACCTCGCCGATGCCGTAACTCTCATACTCGTAGTAGTCGAAGTCGATACGGGCCTGACGGGTGGTGTTCAGATTCCGGTTGGTACCGGCATACCATGTGCAGCCGGTGTTCTCCGACTTCACCGTCCAGCCGTGTCCGGGGAACTCGTCCTGCTCAAAGTCGTTGTCAAACTCTGCGGCAGAGGTCGTTTTGCTGAAGGAAGCGGAGATGGTGTGGTTGGCCTTCACCTCGTCGAAGGTGTAAGTCTCCACAGCGCCTACGCTGTTGCCGTCCACCAGCACGTCAGCGATCTCATAGCCGTTGTTGGCGGTGATGGCGAAGGTCTGGGAGGCACCCTCCTTCACGGAGACGTTACCATTGGGGGTGATGGAGCCGCCCTCGCCGGCAGTTGCGGCGATGGTGTACTTCTGGGCAGCCTCGCCGGTCTCCACAGCCATCAGCTTCACATTGTCGATGGCCAGCTGACCGGCATTTTCGTCGTTGGGATGGACATAGTGGAAGGCGAACTGAACGCCGTCCACGTTGTACTCGGCGGGAACCTTGATCTCGGCGCTGCCGGCCACCGTCTGGGTGGTCTCGCCGTGATAGGTCTCCTGGAAGTTCCAGATAGGCGTCCAGGTCTGGCCGCCGTCGGTGGACACCTCCACTGTGGCCTCGTAGGTCTTGTTCTTCATACCTGCGTAACCGTAGATGTAATCAAAGGTCAGCAGGCCGTCACGGGTGGCGGACAGATCCACTGCCGGGGAGATCAGGTACTCATCCTGTGCGCCGGATTTATCCCAGGCGTTGGAGATATAGGCGTGCAGGCTGTCGTTGCCCTTTTCCTTCCAGTAGAAGTAGGTGTAGGACTTCCACGTATTCTTTTCATTGCTGCTCTTCAGCGTCCAGCCGTGGAAGGGGAACTTCTCGCCGCTGACGCTCTCGAAATCATTCTCGAACATCACCTGCGGCACGTCGGGGATGACCTCGAAGTCCGCCGTCACGGCGTAGTTCTGATCCATGGTCAGGGCGTAGGTGTTGTCGGTGACCTCCACCTTGCGGCCATTGACCTTGACGGAAGCCAGCTGATAGCCCTCATCCGGTACGAAGGTCACGTTCACGGTCTCGCCGGTGGCGACCTTGGTCTGGCCCGCAGGCTGAACCGCACCGCCCTCGCCGGCCACGGTGGTCAGCACGCTGATCTCGGAAGCCCCGGCAGGAGCCGTCAGCTTCGCATTGTCCACCACCACCGAACCGGCGCCGGTATAGGCCGTCTTGTAATAGCGGAAGGCAAACTGTACGTTGGCCGTCTGATAGGCCTCCGGCACAGTGATCTCTGCCAGACCCGTCTGGATACTGCCGGAGCCCTGAGTCACGTCATCCTTGGCGTTCCAGATAGCCGTCCAAGTCTTGCCGCCGTCGGTAGAGGCCTCCACGGTGAAGGTCATCTTGCCGCCATACAGCGCCGTACGCTCGAAGCCGTAGTTGAAGGACAGGGTAGCGGCCTTGCCGGTGAGATCCACCATCGGGGAGATCAGCAGCTCGTCCTGCTTGTCGCCCGCTTCGGTCTCATCGTAGTCGTCGGCATCCACAATGGCCTGCTTATCATCGGTACCCGTAGATACGAGGGGGTTGCGGGCCTGATGCCAGTTGTAATACTTCCCGTTGCCGTTGGTGTTCTTCACCGTCCAGCCCTGGCCGGGGAAGGCAGCGTCGTCAAAGTTGTTGTTGAAGATAGCGATCTCCCCACCGGCCTGTGCCTTCTGGAAGGTGGCGGAGATGGTGTGATCCGTACCCACACGCTCGAAGGTGTAGTAGGAGATGGGGCCCAGATCGGTGCCGTCCACCACCACATTGGCCACCTCGTAGCCCGTGGCAGGTACCACGTTAAAGGTCTTGCTGGTCCCCTTCTTCACCAGAGTGGTACCGGCGGGGTCGATAGCGCCGCCCTCACCGGAGGTGGCCGTCACGGCGATATAGTCCTCACGGACATCGGCGTACAGCTGGACATTATCCACGGAGATCTGGGCGCCGCCCTTACCGGTGTAGACAAAGGCGAAGCGCAGGTCGTCGCAATTCTGGAACTTTTCGGGGATGGTGACCTTGGCCTGCGTGGCAGCCCAAGCGGTAAAGGCCCCGGCATCCTTCTGCAGGTTCCAGACCTCCTCCCAGTTCTGACCGTCGGCAGAAGCCATGACCTGCAGGTTGCAGCGCTTGTAGTCCACGGTATAGACAGGAGTGGTGTAGAAGTTGAAGATCATGTGGACATCCGTCTCCACACCACTGATGTCGGTGGCACGGGAATACAGCCACTCGTTCTGCTGGAAGTCATCGTCGGCATCCACGGTGGCGGTGTAATCCACGTCACGATACCACGTGTTGACGGAAGCGCCCTTGGACTCCATGCTCCAATCGGCAGGCAGCCAATCGTTGTCGAAGGTCTCGGTCCACAGCACGTTGGTGGGCTTCACGATGCCATAATCGTCGCTGTTGCCGGGCACCTTCACGGTGTAGCTCTTGGAGTTGCCTGCGTAGTCGTGAACGATCATGCCGAAGGTCTCGCCCATACCGGTGACGTCATACTCCTTGACGTGGCTGGTGAGGCCCGGCGTGGTCTCGGAGAAGCCCTGGATCCCGTACAGCAGATCGCTGTTGCGGAGATTATAGAACACGATGGCCGAGACATACTGGTTGTCGCTGACATCCAGACTCAGATAGTAGCGGCCCTCGGCCTCGGTGACCTTCAGGTTGCTGGCATGGGGATCCTCATTATCGATGGTGATGGGGAAGGACCAGCTGTTCTTCAGGTTCTTGGTGCCGCCGTCGCCATAGGGCAGGGTAGCCTCAATGGTCACGGTAGCCTTGGTGTTGTTGGGCAGCTTGGAGTTGTTCTTGGCGGTGCCGTACCATGCGTCGATACCGGTATAATCGGCATTCACACCGGCGGGCACGATGCGGTAGTAGTCGTAGCTGTAGATGGACTTATTGACGTAGTCGCAGGTTTTTTCCAGATACACCTCGTCGGTTTTCTGATCGGTGATGGTGTACTTCAGCGTCTTGGTATTGCGCAGCAGGCCGGTGTAGATGCCGGTGAGGCTGTCCATCATGTCATTGCTGTTGTCGGGGGAAATGGCGTTGTGATCGGCAAAATAGGGCACATTGGCGTAGTTGTTGTCGCCCAGATAGGTGTCGATCTGGCCCTCGGCAGAGGTGGTGAAGGCGGTGTTCATGTAGGCCTGTGCCTTGCTCTCGGTGCCGTCCAGCGTCTCCCAGTAGTCGGTGGAATCGATGATGGGAGCCTTGGTCCAGTCGCCGTAGAAGGCCAGATAGGGGATACCCAGATCAATGGCATCCTCCAGCTTGCCGCCGTCAGCGGCCACCTGCTTCAGGGTCACGAAGCCCTCCACATAGGCGCCGTTCTCGAAGTTCTTCAGCTCCTCCTTGGCATTGGCGAGGGTCACGGTGACAGTGACCTCCTGCTCTCCGCCTGCGGGGACCGCCACACGGTTATCCTTGCAGTTGGTGGTGAAGGTGTGGCTCAGTGCCACAGCCGTCTCACTGCTGGTGAGGAAGGCCTCGTTGTCGCTGTTGGTATAGGTCGTGGTCCCGTCGGTGAGGACGATGGGCTGGATATCGTAGTACAGGGTGTCCTTACCGGTGTTGTGGACCTTGAAGGTCATGGTGTAGACGCCCTTCTCTGCGGGATCGTCGCCCAGCTCCAGCTTGGGCCGGATCATGCCGTCCACAGTGAGGTAGCCCTCGGTCTTGACGGCGTCATTGATGTTGATGAGACCTGCGCCCTGCTTGCGGGGAGAATAGGGCTGGCCGCTGGAATCGTAAATGATGCTGGCGGTGCTCATCAGCAGGGTATCGACCATGTGCTTGCGCTGGGTGGCGTCGGTCATGCCACGGGCCTTCAGGGCCTGCTGCACGATGGCCATAGCGCCTGCCGCATGGGGAGAGGCCATGGACGTACCGTCCATGCTCTCATAGGCGTTGCCGGGTACGGCGGCATAGATGCCTGCGCCGGGCGCAGTGATCTCCGGCTTCAGGGTCAGCTCCGTGGTGGCGCCCCAGGAGGAGAAGTCCGCCATACCATAGGTGGGGGAAGCCACCAGCTTGTCGGCGGCGCCCACGGTCAGGACCTTGTTCTCCTGCGCCTTCAGATACTCACCGGCCTCCTGAGAGATAAACGCACAGGGCATCTTCCAGTCGGTGATGGACATATACAGCATACCGGGTACGTTGTTGTACACCAGCATGGCGATGGCGCCATGTGCATAGGCGCTGCGTTCCTTCTGCTCATAGTACATACCGCCGCCACGCTGCACCAGCGCCACCTTGCCGGAGACGTCGATGCCCTCATAGTCGTCCTCCGTGCCGTAGCCGGGCACCACGGCATACTCCAGCTCGCCCTTCTTGGCCAGATCCCGGAAGATCTTGGCATTCTCGTCGGTGCTGATGGTGCCGCTGTCCTGATAGGCGAAGTCACGGCCGCCCACGGTGATGTAGGGGCTCTTGACCTTGCTGTTGGACACGGCAGCCACGGACATGGACTCACCGTAGGTGGACGGCTCGCTGATCAGGCCGTAGTCGGGGTTGCTGGCCAGCGCCTTGTTGCCGAAGGCATCGCCGTAAGCAGCGCTGTAAGCGTTACCGGCAGCCACAGCCAGAGACATACCGCTCTCGCCGGCCCGCTTAAAGACGTTCAGCAGGCTCTCGGTGAACTCGTCGGGATTCTCATAGTCGATGTAGCCGGCGTCGGAGCCGAGGCTCAGGTTGGCCACATCCACGCCCAGCAGCATACAATCCTCCAGAGCGGACAGGATGTCGGCGTAGGAAGCGCTGCCGCTGGAGTTAAAGACGTTCATGTTGGCGATCTGGGCGTCCGGGGCCACACCCTGCACATCCGCATTGATGCCGGTGCAGCCGGCAGCAGTGGAGGCCACATGGGTGCCGTGGCTGCTCTTGGTGCCGGGGGCGCCGTCGGTATCCTTATCGCCATAATCGAACTGGAAGGGGAATTTGGCGCTCTTATAGACGGAAGAAACGCTGAGGCCCTTCACAAAGCCCTCGGCCTGGAAGTCGTACTGGGACAGCAGACCCTTCACGTCATCCTGCGTCAGGGCGGGGCTGGCGGGAGCCTTGCTGAAGATCTGGTGGTCCATGTCCACGCCGGTATCCAGAATGGCGATCAGCATCCCCTCGCCGGTGAAGCCCGTCTCGTTGGCCAGACCGCCGCCGATCATCCGGGTGCTGTTGGCGGTGTCAGGCAGCAGGCTGAAGGTGGGGGACAGGAACACGGACTCTACGCAGTCCAGCTCCTTCAGAGCCTTATACTGGCCGTAGGTCACAGTGGCGGAGAAGCCGTTGAGCAGCGTCGTATACTGACGCTCCGGCTCCACCGCCTCCCCGATGGCACGGGACATGGTGGCCGCAGCCTTCTCCTGCTTCTGCAGCAGGGACTGCACCTGGGCCTGAGCCGTAGGCTTGGCCACGGAGTCGTCCACCACCACAATGATCTCCACAGAGTCACTGTCCTCATGGGTGGGCTTAGCCTCCATGCTCAGGGTCTCGTCTTTGGTCTTTGCGCCCCGCAGCAGCTGGGTGGTAACATTGTTGGCAATGTCCTCCACCGAGGTCTCCTCCATGGTGGCGTTCACCACGTGGGAGTCCTCCGAGGCCGCAAAGGCGGTGTAGGGCAAGGCAGACACCAGCAGTACCAGTGTCAGCAGCCATGCACCGATCCGTTTGCAGACTGTCATCTCTCATGATCCTCCTGTAATGGATTTTGTCGGAAAAAGTATTAGCTTCTCCCAATATATAGGTTGGATTATAACACCTACCGTCCCAGTATGGCAAGATAATTTTTCTCTATTTGGGAAATTTTTTCAAAAGTGAGTTTCGCGTGACGAAGTTTTTCCCCTGAATATCGCTTGTTTTCCAGATATGCACTTTCTGCCATCATCTGTTCTTACGACCGGGACATTTTGTCATTTTCTGACAAAATGTCTCCCTGCCGTTCCCTCTTCCGGCGGCATACCTTCCCGGCCCGCTTTTGTCCCCGGCGGACAGCTTTCTGCTGATCGCCCCTTTTCTATAGGGAACGTGCCTCCGCCGGCCCACTGTTCCCAGTAGTAGTTCTTTTTTATGTCTCCAACGGGTGACTTTCTTTCAATAGCGAAAGAAAGTCACCAAAGAACGCCAGCAGAAACCCATGGTTTCTGCACTTCCTTTGCCGTTTGCAAGAGTTGTATCCTAAATCCCGCCGAAGCAGGGAATCGACTTCCCCCTACTCACGCTGCCGCTACATTGGACAGTTGAAGGGGCTTACTGTTCTATCGTGGGAGTCCGTACTCCCGAAATACTTTCTTCACCTGAGCCGGGAGCGGCAGCGTTAATAGAAATAAGTCAATTCCCTGCTTCGACAAATTTTAGATGGCAGCTCTTGTACACAACAAAGGAAGTCTTGAAACCTTAGGGTTCAAGCGGCGTTTTTTGCATACTTTTTGTCGCTGCTGACAAAAAGTATGCCGCCGGAGGCAATCGGAAAAGTCACTCGTCGGAGACAATCGGAAAAAGCTGCTGTCCCCTCACAACCAAAAAGGGAGTCCTGAAACCTCCGGTCTCAGGACTCCCTTTTCCCTTGCATACCACTTCTTACCAGTGCAGCAGCTTCTTATAGTACGGCCACAGCCCCTCCTTCTCCGGATAGAAGGGCGCCAACTGGCACAGATCCGTTCCGGGGAAGTCGTTGCCCTCGATGATGGCGGGGCCGGTGGGTGTGATGGCCATATCCCAGCCCACATGGGCCACCTGCGGGATCTCGTGGGCCGCCTCCTTAGCCAGGGCAATGGCCTCCGGCACCATGGGCAGCTGATAGCCCACGAACTCCACCCCGGTGTCGGGATGGCGGTCATAGACGTTGAAATAGTCGTCGGTAGCGGGAGAGATGATCTTCCCCGTCTCCGGGTCCACCCGGCACAGGACGCCGCCCTGCCCGGAGTTGTCGCAGTACCCGTCGCCCCGCCCCATCTTTACGCTGATGTAGGCCACATGGACCTCCCCGTCCACCAGATCCGTCAGGATACGCATGGTGTTCACCGACGAGGGATGGAGCCGTGCCATATCGGGATGCTGGGGCAGCACCTGCTCCAGCACCACCAGCTGGTTCCGCCGGATGTAGTCCAGCATCACCGCCGGGGACTCGTAGTCCTTCACATACAGCTTGTTCACGCCCCGACCGCAGTCGCCGTGGTTGATCTTGGCGAAGATGGCCTCCTGTCCGGCGATAAAGTCCGTAAACTCCGCCAGCGTGGCCGTCTCGCCGTTGAGGGTCTTGCGGCCCAGATACTTGGCGAACCGCTGGTTGAACCGCAGCTTGTCGTCGAACTCGTCGGAGTAGCTGAGGTCGTTCATGTGGTCAATGACCTTCTTGTTGCGGACACGGGTGAGATAGGTGTCCCGCTGGCGGCCGTTCATGTTGTAAAACCCGAACATCACATAGTCGTAGTACCCCGCCCCATAGCGTGCGCCGCACCAGCACATATCGAAGAAGGTCTTGACCTTGTTCTGGCCGCACTTGTCGTGGACGATGTCGATCATCTGGTTCATTTTCTTCAGCCGCACGCCGGACATGACCCGTGCGAGATAAGAGAGCTTGGACATACATTACCTCCCGTATTCATGTGTTCTTCAGTATACCCCATCCGGCGGAGCTTGACCAGCCGTTTCTGGTGATACCTGTCATCAGTCTTAATAGAGATAGCTGCGCTTCTCGTCCCGGAACTCCGCCAGCCGGGCCTCATAGGCCTCCATGGCGGCCTCCTCGAAGGCCAGCGTGTCCTCGGCCCCCAGCTCCTGCAGCAGCTGCTTGGTAAAGGGGGGATTCAGCACCAGCAGCGGCCCCGTGAGATAGGTGGCCATCAGGCCGCCCCGGCGGAAGCCCTCCACCAGAGAGCCGGGCCGCCGCCCCACGCCACGAACCACCTTAAAAAGCCCCGTGCCGGGATCGTCGGCGCCGTAGGTGTGGCCGAACAGACTCTTGAAGCCCACGATCTCCATCCCGGTGCCATAGGTCCCCAGAAAGAAGCTGTTGTGCCGGTTCATCATCTGATACTCGGCATGGGTGGGCAGCAGGCCCAGTCCGTCGAACCGCAGCCCCTGATCCGACTGGACGTATTCCCCCAGCGCATCCAGAGCGTTGCCCGTCACCAGCATCCGCTGGCCGCCGTCCACACGAGCCGCCAGCTCCTCCCGATAGGGGGTCAGGGCCTTCACCATCAGCTCCAGTCCCTTCTCCGTGGCGGAGCCCATATATACCAGATCCACGCCGCCCTCCAAAAATGCCGGACGGGACTTCAGATCCGTCTCCACCACCTCCAGCTCCGGGCAGCACTGGCGCAGATACCGGATGTTCATCAAATCGCCGCAGAGGTTTCCCACCTCCGGGAACAGGATCTCTACCTTCATGCCTGCGCCTCCTTCTCCGCACCGCCCTGTGCATGGCGGGCGGCTTCCTCCTTCATGTGGTCATACACTTTATACGACAGGGCCAGAGAGTCCGTGCCGTAGAGGATGTACACGTCATCGCCGGGGGTATAGCGCAGCAGCTCCGCCGCCCGGAACTCGTCCGGCTCACAGACGATGCGCTCCTCCGGCACCCCCGCCATCAGCAGCCGCAGCTTGTAGTCCCGGCACCGTGCGCCGGTACACACCAGCTGCACCACGCTGTCGTTGCAGAGATACTCGAAGTCCGCATCGAAGATCCAGCAGGTGTTCTCCGACCAGTGGTGGGCATCTCCCAGACAGTTCATCATCAACAGCAGCTCCTTGGTGCCGGGCCGCTGGGCGATATACTGGAAAGTCCGGGACCCGGCCAGTGCGTTCTTCTCCTTGGACATCTGCCGCACCAGCTTTACATTCCCCACCTGCTCCTCCATGTGCCGGGTGGCCACCACCGCCGCACGGCTCATGTAGCCGCTAATGGTCTCGTGGCTGTATCCCAGCTGCCGCAGCACGGCAATGACCGTCACCATGTTGTACAGGTTCGGCACACTGTCGGAGATCAGTCGATAGGGATGCTCCTCCCCGCCCTCCCGCAGGGCCATAGTCCCCTTCTCCATGTCCACATCCGTGGCCAGATAGTCGCTCTCCGGGGAGCGGAACCCGCAGTCCGGGCAGACGCACTTGCCGATGTGGTGATACCGGCGGTAGACGTAGGTGAGCTTACCGCTGCACTTGGGGCAGATCCGCAGATCATCGATGAGGTTCTCGCACCGGGTAGTGTCTCCCGGCAGCCGGTCCACTCCGAAGTAGACCCGCCGGTTCTCCGGGGCCACCCCGCAGGTGATCAGATCGTCGGCATTAAGGATCATGGTCGCCGTCTGGGGGATGCTCCGGGTCAGGATATCCGCAATGTAGCCGGGGTGTGCGTTTCGCATGATGGAGTCCCGTGTCAGATTGGTGACCACCACATAGTCCGGCTTCACATAGGGGAAGATGCGGACGCTGGCCCGCTCGTCCACCTCCAGCACCGCCATGTCATAGGACTTGGCCCGCCCCAGCAGGTCGCAGCCCCGCAGCAGCGCCGTGGAGATGCCGGAGGTGATGTTGGAGCCGGAGCGGTTGCTGAGAACCTTCTTCCCGTCCGCCTCCAGAATATCCGTCAGCAGATTGCTGACGGTGGTCTTGCCGTTGGTGCCGGTGACGGCGATGATGGTGCCGGGCTTTCCCACATACCGCAGGAAATCCGGGCACAGCTTCAGCGCCAGCGAGCCGGGAAAGTCCGTACCGTTGTGCCGGGTGATCTTCAGCGCCGGAACCGACAGCTTCGCCAGCCACAGTGCCAGTAAAAATCGCAGTTTGCCCATTATCTTGTTTCCTCCTCCCGGAGCATGGCCATGGCCCGGCAGCTGCTGCCGTCGGCGTGCTCCCATTTCAGCGGCAGGGTCAGGAAGGTGAAGGTCTTGCCCACCAGCGCCTCCAGCCCTGTCAGATTTTCCGTATTGACCAGTCCCGCACCCAGCAGGATCATGTGATTGGGATAGTCCTCCGTATCGCAGGGGTCCAGCGAGATGCTGTCCTCCCCTACGCCCTTCAGGCCCAGCGACGCCACGTATTCCGCCGCCTCCGCCGTCAGACACGGGAATCCCTCATAGTACCGGGGCTGGCCCCAGTACCGGTCCCACCCGGTGCAAAACAGCAGAAACTCCGCCTCCCCCAGGGCCTCCTCCTGCCGCCGCAGCATAGGCAGCGTGATCTCCGCCGCTCCCCGGCAATCCAGCACGAAGCCCCGCCCGGCGAAGGTCTCCGCCGGGAAGTCGTCCAGCGTCCGCCCGTTTGGCAGCATATGGGCCGGAGCGTCCATGTGGGTGCCGGTGTGGGAGTACATCTCCAGCAGCGTCTCCCGGAAGCCGTCCTTCTCCATGGTACAGGCCGCCGTCAGCCGGGGCGGCTCCGTACCGGGATACACCGGCATCTCCGGTGTGATGCAGTGGGTCAGGTCCAGCATTTTCATGTGGCGTCCCCCCTCTCCGTCCGGGTGTGCAGCCAGATCATCAGGGCGGCAATGTCCGCCGGGGACACCCCGGAGATGCGGCTGGCCTGCCCCAGATCCAGAGGCCGCACCGCTGCCAGCTTCTCCCGTGCCTCCAGCCGCAGTCCCTGAATGTGGCTGTACTCCATATCCGGCGGCAGCCGGTGCTTTTCCAGCTGCCGCAGCTCCTCCACCTGCTTTTCCTGTCGGCGGATGTAGCCCTCATACTTCACGGAGATCTCCACCTGCTCCGCCACGTCCTCCGGCAGCTCCGGGGCGCCGGGGTCGAAGGTCATCAGCTCCCGATACGTCATCTGGGGCCGCCGCAGCAGGTCAATGAGCCGTGCGCCGTCGGTGACGGGGGCCGACCCCCGCTCCGCCAGCAGCCGGTTCAGTCCCTCGCTGCCGGGGATGCCCGTGTGCTCCAGCCGTCGGATCTCCCGGTCTACGGCCTCGTACTTCTCCCGCACCGCCTGCATCCGCTCCTCCGGCACCAGCCCCAGCCGGTAGCCGATGGGGGTCAGCCGCCGGTCGGCGTTGTCCTGCCGCAGCAGCAGCCGGTACTCCGACCGGCTGGTCATGATGCGGTATGGCTCCTCCGTTCCCTTGGTCACCAGATCGTCGATGAGGGTGCCGATGTAGCTCTCGCTGCGCCGCAGGATCATAGGCTCCCGCCCCAGCAGCGCCAGCGCCGCATTGACCCCTGCCACGAAGCCCTGTACCGCCGCCTCCTCATAGCCGGAGGAGCCGTTGAACTGTCCGGCGCCGTACAGCCCCCGGACGGTCTTTACCTCCAGCGTGGGCCGCAGGGCCAGCGGGTCGATGCAGTCGTATTCGATGGCGTAGGCGGGCCGTGTCATCACGGCGTGCTCCAGTCCCGGCACGGTGTGCAGCATCTCTATCTGCACCTCCTCCGGCAGGGAGGAGGAAAAGCCCTGCAAATACAGCTCCTCCGTGTCAAGGCCCATAGGCTCCACAAACAGCTGGTGCCGGGGCTTGTCCGGGAAACGGACGATCTTCGTTTCGATGGAGGGGCAGTACCTCGGCCCCACCCCCTCGATGACCCCGGTGTAAATAGGGCTGCGATCCAGATTCTCCCGGATGATGCGGTGCGTCTCCTCATTGGTATAGGTGAGCCAGCACACCGCCCGGTTCTCCGGCGGCCGGGTGGTGGAAAAGCTGAAGGGTACCGGCACGTCGTCACCGGTCTGCACCTCCATGCGGTCAAAGTCCACCGTTCGGGCGTTGATCCGTGGGGGCGTCCCGGTCTTGAAGCGCCGCAGGGGCAGTCCCATAGCCGCCAGACAGTCCGCCAGCTCTCCGGAGGGGTGCAGGCCATCCGGCCCGGAGGGCTCCACACATTCGCCCACGATGGTCCGGCCGTGAAGATACGTCCCGGAGCACAGGATCACGGCCCTTACGCCGTACACAGCCCCCGTCCGCAGCACCACCTGCCGAACGGAGCCGTCCTCCGTCCGCAGGGCCACCACCTCCCCCTGCCGCAGGGTCAGATGCTCCTGCCGCTCCAGCGTATGCTTCATCACCTGCTGGTACTTCCGGCGATCCGCCTGGGCCCGCAGGGAGTGGACGGCAGGTCCCTTCCCCCGGTTGAGCATCCGGTACTGGATGCAGGCGGCGTCCGCCCCACGGGCCATCTCGCCACCCAGAGCATCCAGCTCCCGCACCAGATGTCCCTTCCCGGTGCCGCCGATGGCAGGGTTGCAGGGCATATTGCCCACGGCGTCCAGATTCATGGTGAGGCACACCGTCTCCAGCCCCATCCGGGCCGCCGCCAGCGCCGCCTCGATGCCGGCGTGTCCGGCGCCGATGACGGCGATATCAAATTGTCCGGCAAAAAATTCCTTCATCCCAGCGCCTCATTCACAGTGTAAGGTCAGCACCGCCACCTGCGGGTGGTTGAAGAGCCGGGGGATCCCCCCCAGCCCACGGGTCACAAAGACCTGCGCCTCGTGACCGTCGGTGCAGCGGTAAAAGCCGTTGGTAAAGCTGGGCAGCAGCTGCCCGCCCGCCCCCAACAGGCCGTCGGTAAAGGGCAGACGCCAGATGCCTCCGTGACCGTGGCCCGACAGCACCAGATCCGCCCCCAACCGGCAGTATTCCCCGTCAAAGAGGTTGTTCCGGTGGGCCATCAGCAGCCAGAAGCCGTCGCCTGCCGCCTCCTTCACCTCACCGGCCACCTCCTCCGGGGACTTCTGGCCGGCGTAGCCGTTGGGATCGTCGATGCCCGCCAACGTAATGGTGTCCCCGTTCCGCTCCAGCGGCACAAAGGTGTTGGAAAGATACGTCACCCCCGTCTCCTCCAGCAGCTGCCGCATCTCCGGCATCCGCCCGGAGGCCCACTCGTGGTTGCCGGTGACGTAATAGACCGGTGCGATCTCCGCCAGTCCCTCCAGCAACGGCCGGAGGTATTCCGTGCCGCTCCACTCGTCCATCATGTCGCCGCACAGGCAGATGACGTCGGGCCCGGCTTTCCGCACGGCCTCCAACAGGCGGCTGTGCTGCCGTCCAAACCGCTTCCCGTGGAGGTCCGACAGTACCACCAGCCGTCCGCCGTCCCAACCGGCGGGCAGTCTTGCGCCGGTGAAGGCGAACTCCTCCACCGACAGCACGCTGCTGCCCACCCAGATGGCGGCTCCCGCCGCCGCCAGCGCCATCAGCAGCAGATAGAGCTTTCCGTGTCTGCGTTTTCTCTCCGCCACCTGCGCCACCGCCTTTCTCCGTGGGGAGCAGCCCGCCGTCGGCAGGCCCGATAAAATATCGATCCATTAAAATATCAACCTATTATATAATGTACCCGTCCCAAAGGCAAGCCCCTTCTTTGTGCAGAATAGCAAAATTTACTGGTTAGTTTTTGGTATAAATGTAGAATTTGGTTCTTGTATTTTTCTCACTGCCGGGGTATACTGTATCATAGAAAAGAGAAGAAAGGAGCGTGATAGCACAATGACCAACAAGTGGATCAAGGGCGATCTGGACGATATGATCTTCGCCGACTGCGATTGGCAGCCCAGCGAGCGGTAAGACAGATCCCCGAACAAAGCACCACGCCTGAGCGTGGATATTTTTTTGCAGAAGCGCCGTCGGGCGCTTTATTTTTTTATCGCCCCGCTGCCGGTTCATTTTCCCGGTACGGTAGATATCCCTATCGCCGGTTCATTTTTTCGATGCGATAGGCTCCCTGCCAGCGGTTTACCTCTCCCGGTGCGGGTGGTTTATCTTTCCCGGTGCGGGTGGTTGATCTTTTTCGATGCGGTGGGTGGATCGCACAGGTGCAGCCGCCGACCCTTCTGCCGGCTCGGCACTCCCTATGCAGCGCCTATACGGCATCTATATGACGGCGATCACTTCAACCGGATACAGCCGATGAATTTTTCCGCCGGTCGGCCCAATGATTTGTTAAATCTCTGACACTTAGCAAAGACTCGTAGGTTTTCCGTCGCTTTCTGGCAAGTCCCCTCAGTGGGGACGGACAGGGGCGGCACGGGACAAAATGGGACGTTCGGCGGACGGAAAGCGGACGTCCAGCCGGCCCTGTCTTTTGTCCGATTTTGTCCAGTGGACAAGGTTTTGTCAGGATGCCGTACCCTCCCCCGGAGCACTCCGGCGGGAGGGTCTTTTTCTGCCCGTCACCACCAGCACGATGCACACTGTCAGCAGCACCGTCACGATGGCGATGGCGCAGTTCCGGAAAAATGCCTCCGGCAGGATCAGGATCACCGGATCGGCGACGGGGTCAAAGAGCCAGTTATCCTTGCCGGGGAAGAAAATGCTGTGGAACACCGTGAAGGCCCGATCAAAATTCAGTGCCGCCAACAGGGCGATCAGCAGAAATAGGCCACCCAGCCCGCAGGCCGCCCAGAAGCCCGGTGTCCGGCCCCCTAACCGGGGCAGCCGCTGCCGCCGCAGGCGGCACACAACAGCCCCTGTCAGCAGCAGTCCCGCCGCCGCCACGAACACCCACACCGCCAGCAGGAACAGCCCCCGCACGTCGGCAAAGTGGCTGGCGCCCTCCGCCGAGAAGGGCAGCACCCCGGCGGAAAAATCCGGTCTGCGACCCATGCAGTAGTCCATGACGTCGCCGTAGGCCTCCGCCGCCTGCCGGCGGGTGAGGCCGCTGGCCTCGCAGATCCCCAGAGGGCCGATCTGCACCGTATAAAAGTCCCGCACCAGCAGCACCGGCAGGATGGAGCCGGTGAGCACCGCCAGAGCGATACAGGGGATGGCCAGCCATGACCACAGCTTTTTCGCTTCCTTCATGTCGTATTCCCCCTTCGCTTCGGAAAGCCGGACAGCACCAGCAGCACCTGCCCCGGCAGATAGAACAGCCACATCCCCACCTGCGCCGCCCCGGCAAGACCCGGCAGCAGCGACGGCTGGTTCCGCAGCCCCACGCATACGTCGCACAGCAGAAACAGCCACAGCCCCGCCGCAAACAGTCTCTCGGAGCGCAGAGTCAGGGACTGGAAGGCATTCACCAGAAAATTCACGAAATACAGCGCCGCCAGCTGGTTCAGGACCGTTCCCATCCCCAGAGCGCTCAGCAGCGGCCAAGCCGCCGCCACCAGCCCCGCCCGCAGCACCCACAGGGTGCGTCCGCAGGCCCGCCGGATGCGGGCCAGATACAGCCCCTGCACCACGCAGAACAGGGCGATGCCCATCCCATACCACCGATCCAGCAGCAGAAGGAAGGTGTCCGCCGCTAAGGTAAAGGCCATGGCCCACGCCATCAGGCAGCTGCCGCCGTGCCGGGCCGACCACACCGCCGCCAGCAGGCACACCACAATGGTGAGGTATTTTACCCCGTCGCCGCCGGTGGAAAAGGCATCCAGCGCCAAAAACAGCAGGTACAGCGCCGCCTCCAGCGCCACGAAGCATTTTTTCACCGGGACCATTTCCGTTGTTTCGTTTTTGCCTATCCGTTTCATGCACCCATCCTACGGCCCATCCGTTTCACGTCTTCTTCCCATGCCGTGGCAGAATGGCGGTCCTCCATCGTCTCAGCGCCGCAGCGCCACAGGGCGGCGGCTTCGCAGGCGACAGCCTGTACCCGGCAGTCCCCTTCGGCACGGCAGCTCATTTCGGCACGGCTCACAGAGCCCACAGGCTCTCGTCGCTGGCGGAGACGCACAGGGCGCCAGCCCCCAGCGCCGCCAGCACGTCCGCCTTGTCCGACAGCAGACCCCCGGCGATCAATGGCACCGGCAGCTCCCGGCTCAGCCGCCGCAGCACCTTACACAGGGTCCCCGGCAGAATTTCAATGACGTCTGGCATCCCGCCCTCCGTCTCCCGGCCCAGATTGCTGACGGCCTTGGAGTCAATGGCGAACACCCGCAGCACCGTCAGCATCCCCAGCTCCCGGCCACGGCGCAGCAGCATGGGCCGGGTGGAAATGATGCCGTCGGCCCCGCAGCGGTGCAGGAAGTCCACGGCAATTTCACGGGGGGCCAGCCCCGCCACCAGATCGGCGTGGATCACGGCGTATTTCCCCGCCTGATGCACCCGGTCAATGAGCCGGTCGATGTTCAGAATGTCCCCGCACAGCAGGAACACCACCCCCGCCGGTTGGGCCAGACACGCCTCCAGCCGTCCGGCATCCTTCACCGCCGGAAGCACCGGGTTCTGCTCCAGCACGCTCATCATGGGATGGCGCATGGCCGTCCCTCCTTTCCGCCGCCCACAGGGCAGGCCCATGACCCGCAGCGGCCCATGGCCGCCCGCAAGATGCAAAAAAATCCTCTGTCCCTATGTTACCACGGGACAGAGGACTTTTTCAACGCTTAGCCGATGTTTTTTGTGGCCACCACAGCCACGCCGGTGCCGCACACGTCGGCAAGGACCACCTGACCGGCCTGCACCGGTGCGGGGACGGCGGCGTGGTGCAGCGCACGGGCCACCTCCAACACCTTCTCCTTGGGTACCTCCCCCTGCGTCCGCACCGGCACCACCGGCAGCGGGCCGCCCAGCACCCGGACGGTGCCGGTGACGGTGCGCTCCGGGTGAACGCACTCCTTCCGGGCGTAGGCATCGCCACGGGGGCAGGTGTTGCCGGTAACGGCGGTGACGACGCCATCCTCCAGCGTGGCCCGCAGCTGGCAGCCCATGGGGCAGCCGATACACGTCAGCTCACGGATGTTCATTTCGCTTCCCCCTCCTCGATCTGGAATGTGACGGTCCGGGCACCCTCCGGCAGCTCCTCCCGCCGCAGGGTAAACTGCTCCATCTCGCCGGGGGTCAGGATGCGCTTAGGTACCCGGCGCAGGAGCTTACCGTCGGTATAGACGCACAGGGCCGCCTTCTGATAGGGTTGCCCCACCCGGAAGCGCACGGTGACGCTGTCCGCCATATGGTGGGGGTCCAGCTGCTGGGGAACGGTATAACGGACACCGTTTTTCCCCTCCAACCGGACGGTAGCCGTCTCACCCTGCCCGCTGAGGATATAGCGGGCGGCGTTTTCGCCGGCCTTGGCCGCCTCCTGAGACACGAAGTCCACCAGATCGTGGACGTGGAGCACGTTGCCGCAGGCGAACACGCCGGGCAGAGAGGTGGACAGGTCGTCGGACACCACCGGGCCGCCGGTGACGGAGTCCATCTGCACCCCGGCCTCCCGGCTCAGCTCGTTTTCCGGCAGCAGGCCCACCGACAGCAGCAGCGTATCACAGGGGATGCGCCGCTCCGTGCCGGGGATGGGGCGGCGGCTGCCGTCCACCTGCGCCAGCGTCACCGCCTCCAGCCGCTCCCGTCCGTGGATATCCACCACGGTGGTGGAGAGGTACAGGGGGATATGGAAGTCCTCCAGACACTGGACGATGTTCCGCTTCAGGCCGCCGGAATAGGGCATGACCTCCGCCACGGCGTGGACGTGGGCGCCCTCCAGCGTCATGCGGCGGGCCATGATGAGGCCGATGTCTCCGCTGCCCAGGATCACCACGTCCCGGCCGGGCATGAGGCCCTCCACATTCACCAGACGCTGGGCCGCACCGGCGGAATAAATGCCCGCAGGGCGGGTGCCGGGGATGTTCAGCGCACCACGGGGGCGCTCCCGGCAGCCCATGGCCAGAATGACGGCCTGCGCCTGAATCTGCACGAGGCCCGTCTCCCGGCCGGTGACGGTCAGCACCCGGTCCGGGGACAGGTCCAGCACCATGGCACCAGACAGACAGGGGATGTTCAACTCCCGGAACTGCCGCACATACTCTCCGGCGTACTCCGGGCCGGTGAGTTCCCGGCCGAAGGTATGCAGGCCAAAGCCTGCATGGATACATTGATTCAGAATACCGCCCAGCTCCCGATCCCGCTCGATGAGGAGGATATCCTCCACCCCGGCTTTCCGGGCGGCAATGGCGGCGGACAGGCCCGCCGGGCCTCCGCCGATGATGGCAAGCTGCACCTGCTTCATGCCTGCACCTCCTTCGTCTCGCCGGTCAGCAGAAGACTCCCGCCGCCGGATTTGGTCAGCTGCGTCTGGGGAACTCCCAGCTCCTCGGACAGCAGCTCCATGACACGGGGGGCGCAGAAGCCTCCCTGACACCGGCCCATACCGGCCCGGACCCGGCGCTTGACGCCGTCCAGAGAACGGGCGCCGGGACTGCGGCGGATGGCGTCCCGGATCTCCCCCTCGCTGATCTGCTCACAGCGGCAGAGGATATTGCCGTAGGCGGGGTCCCGCTCCACCAGCGCCTGCCGCTCCGGCAGCGGCAGCTCCCGCACGTGGACGATATCCCGGCGCTGAGCGATGAAATCAGGCTTTTCCGCAAGGCCCAGCTTTTCCGCCACCAGTCCCGCCACGTACACGCCGATGGCCGGGGCGGAGGACAGACCGGGGGACTCGATGCCGATGGCCTCGAAGAAGTTCTCGCTGCTCTCCCGGATGTAGAAGTCGTCGCTGCCGCCCTCCAGATGGGCCCGCAGGCCGGCGAAGCTGGTAATGACGTCCCGCATGGGCAGGTTCGGCACACTGCGGCCCGCCGTGGCGATGGCGTAATCCAGCCCCGTCTGGGTGGTAGCAGTGTCGTCCCGGTCCTGCTGATCCGTGGCAGTGGGGCCGAGGAGGAGGTTTCCGTGGACAGTGGGGGTCACCAGCACACCCTTACCCATGGCACCGGGCAGCTGAAAGACGGTATGGCTCACCAGACCGCCGTCCTTCCGATCCAGCAGGCAGTATTCGCCCCGGCGGGGGGTGATTCGGAGGGGATCGCTGCACAGCTGGTTATGGAGCACGTCGCCCCACACACCGGCGGCGTTGACCACGGCACGGCTCTCCAACGGGCCACGGCCGGTGTCCACCACGAAGTGGTCCCCCTCCCGGCGGATATGCTGCACCTGCGTATCGAAGCGGAACTCCGTGCCGTTGGCGGCAGCGTTCTCCGCCAGAGCAATGGTCAGGCCGAAGGGGCAGAGAATGGCGCTGGTGGGGGCGTACAGCGCCGCCACCGCCTGTTGGGACAGGGCAGGCTCCATCCGGTGCAGGGCCTCTCCCTCCACGATCTCCAGCCCCTCCACGCCGTTGGCAAGACCCCGCTGATAGAGGGCCTGCAGCTTCTCACGGTCCGCCGGATCCAGACACAGCACCAGCGCTCCGCACCGGCGATAGGGGAAGTCCAGCTGACGGGACAGGGCCTCCATCATGCGGCTGCCCTCCACGTTGAAGCGGGCCTTCCGGCTGCCGGGCTCGGCGTCGAAGCCGGCGTGGACAATGGCGGAATTGGCCTTGCTGGTGCCGGTGCAGACGTCCTCATTGCGCTCCACCACACAGATGCGGCCGCTGCGGCGGCTCAACTCCCGTGCGATGGCGCAGCCGATGACGCCGCCGCCGATGACCAGTACATCATACATGATCCATCTCTCCTTTCTAAAACAAAAAAGCCACGCAAAAACACCCGGCGTCTCCTCCGGGCAATTCTGCATGGCTCAGCATCTCACTGCATGACTGATTCTTCAATTATATATAGTATAGCAGACGGTCTCCGGTTCTGTCAACCGGTCCCGAAAAAAGTCTTTTCCGGCGTTTTCTCTGTTCTTAACAGGTTTTTAGCGAAATCTTAACGTGAAGTATGGTATAATCAGGTCAGAAAAACCTGAGGGTCGGGAGGTGGCAGGGATTTGAAGAAACCGCACATCCAATGGCCGGAGCAGTGGCTGCGCCGAAAGCGTATCCCCTCCATTGGCTTTTCCTACTCCGGCAAGGACTTTATCATCTCCATGAGCCTGTACACCCTGTCGGTGGTGCTGTGCCTGATCCTGCGGGGGGCCAGCCAGGACGGCGACACCGGGTATGTGTACATGATTTTTCTGCTGGACGTGTTTTTGACGGCGCTGCTGACGGAGGGCTTCTTCTTCAGCCTCATCATCTCCATCTTCGCCGTGCTCAGCGTGGACTACATCTTCACCCCGCCCTACTGGAACGTCAGCTTCACTCTGTCGGGATTCCCGTTGACCTTTCTGGTGACCATGACCATTTCCGTTGTGACCGGCATCGTTACCAGCCGGGCCAAGCAGATGGATGAGGTGCGGCGGGAGGCGGAGCTGGAGCGGATGCACGGCAACCTCCTGCGGGCGGTGTCCCACGACATCCGCACGCCGTTGACGGGCATCGTGGGGGCCACTAATGTGCTGCTGGAGCAGGAGAATACCCTGACGCCGGAGCAGCGCCATGAGCTGATCCGCAACGCCAACGAGGAGGCCCAGTGGCTGATCCGCATCGTGGAGAATCTGCTGAGCATCACCCGCATGGGCGGTGACGAGGCCAAGGTCAACAAGACGCCGGAGGCCGCCGAGGAGATCATCGAGGGGGCGGTGGGCAAGTTTACCCGCCGGTGGGGGACGGACATTCCGGTGGAGGTACGTCTGCCGGAGGAGTTTCTGCTGGTGCCCATGGATCCGCTGCTGATGGAGCAGGTGCTGACCAATCTCATGGAAAATGCCGTGCTCCACGGCAAGACCACCCGGCACATCACCGTGACCCTGTGCCGCAGCGGAGACTGGGCCCGGTTCATCGTGGAGGACGACGGACAGGGCATCGCCCCGGACCGGCTGGAGCATCTCTTTGACGGCACCCTGCAGGGTCAGCAGGGAGATCGGGGCCGCAGCATGGGCATCGGCCTGTCCGTTTGCCGGACAGTGGTGCGGGCCCATGGCGGCCACATCAGAGGCGAAAACAGGACGGAGGGCGGCGCACGGTTCACCGTGGAGCTGCCTTTGGATAAAGAAATTCAACAGGAGGTAGACAGCTATGAAGATCAAGGATAAGGTTTTGATCGTGGAGGATGAGCAGAGCATCAGCAGCTTCATCTCTATGATCCTCACGGCCAACGGCTACGACACCATCATCGTCAACACCGGCGAAGAGGCGCTGACCATGATCTCCTCCCACTGTCCGGACCTCATCGTGCTGGATCTGGGGCTGCCGGATATGGACGGCCTGGAGGTGCTGCGCTCCGTGCGGAAGTGGTCCAGTCTGCCCATTGTGGTGGTCTCCGCCCGGAACCACGAGCGAGACAAGGTGGAGGCGCTGGACTACGGCGCCGACGACTATCTGGTCAAGCCCTTCGGCACCTCCGAGCTGCTGGCCCGCATCCGCACCGCCATCCGCCATACCCGCACCTCCCTCTCCAACCCGGAAATCGCCCAGTCCGGGCGCTTTACCACCGGCGATCTGGTCATCGACTATGACAAGCATCAGGTGCTGATCCACGGGGAAAACGCCCGGCTCACCGCCAACGAGTATCGGATCGTGTCCCTGCTGGGCAAATACGCCGGCAAGGTGCTGACCTACGACTTCATCATCAAGGAGCTGTGGGGCCCCAAGGCCAAAAACGACAACCAGATCCTGCGGGTGAATATGGCCAATATCCGCCGCAAGATCGAGGAAAATCCCGGCCAGCCCAAGTACATCTTCACGGAGGTGGGTGTGGGCTACCGGATGCGTGAGGGCGACTGAGTGCCCGGCGCCGCTTGAAATGTGCTCTCTCTCCCTCTCTTTGCCGCCCCGGCTGCGTCATGCGCCGGGGCGGTGTGTTTTTGTGCTGCTTTGGCCTGCGGCGGGGGATGTTTTTGCAGTTGCTTATTTTATTGCCTCCGGCGGCATACCTTTGGGGAAGTAATCTTATTTTGTCTCCGACGGGTAACTTTCTTTCAATAGCGAAAGAAAGTCACCAAAGAACGCCAGCAGAAACCGATGGTTTCTGGCGGCATTTTTTCATACTTTTTGCTGCTGTTGGCAAAAAGTATGCCGTCGCAGACACGTTCCTTGCGTAAAGCACCGTTGTTGACAAAAAGTATGCCGCCGGAGCTGAAAGCGTGCAGGTCATCATGGAAGATGCGGCCTTTGCCTGCTGCACGCTGCGGGCGCACAGATTTCCGTTATATCGTCTTTTATAGGAGAACAAAAAGCTGTTTCGGCCAAACGGCAGCTCCCTGTTCCTGCGGGGTATCATGGCTGCTCCGCCGGGTTTGGGACAGTCCTTCTCCCATGCTGTTATCGCCGTTTCGTTTATTCTGCATTATAGAACCACGCATGGTATTTCAGCATTTTGCCGGTTAAGGGCCTTAATTTTCTTTCCATTGTATACAATCCTTGTATTTTTTACCAGTCAGCGTGTAAAATATCCACCATATCGTGAATATTTCTTGTGAAAAAAACCAAAAGGCCAGTTCACAATTTGTTAAAAAGAGGGAAAAGCACGCTAAGAACTTGACAATAGTCCGTTAGGACGAGTAAGATAGGGATACCAAATTTGAGGAGGTAAATCACCTAATGGAAAAGAAAGGCACCAAGATAGCGTATTTTGTTGCGCTGGCGGTGGTCGTAGTCGCTCTGGTCATTGCCAAGGTCACCAATGATGGCTCTGGCTTTGTAGCTACCGGCTGGGCCCTGTTCCCCCCTGTTGTCGCAATCGCACTGGCCCTCATCAGCAAGGAAGTGTATTCTTCCCTGTTCTTGGGCTGCGTGGCAGCCGCCCTGCTGCTGGCCAACTTCCAGCCCTGGCAGATGGTCGTGAATTTCATCGGCGCCGGTGAGGGCGTCGGCATGATCAACGCCATCGACATCTCCATCCTGATCTTCCTGGTCATCCTGGGCATCATGGTGGACCTGATGAACAAGGCCGGCGGTTCCGCTGCCTTCGGCCGCTGGGCCAAGAAGGCCGTGAAGACCCGCTCCGGCGCACAGCTGCTGACCATGCTGCTGGGCGTGCTGATCTTCATCGACGACTATTTCAACTGCCTGACCGTGGGTGCTGTGATGCGTCCCGTGACGGAGAGCCACAAGATCTCCCGCGCCAAGCTGGCCTACATCATCGATGCCACCGCCGCTCCCGTTTGTATGCTGGCTCCCGTGTCCTCTTGGGCTGCCGCCGTTGCATCCTACGTGCCCGATGGCTTCCCCGGCTCCCGTATCAGCATGTTCCTGAGCCAGATCCCCTTCAACTACTACTGCATCCTGACGCTGGTGATGGTCATCGTCACCTCCCTGCTGAACATTGACTACGGTCCCATGCTGACCCATGAATACAATGCTCAGGTCAAGGACGATCTGTTCACCACCCCCGAGCGTCCCTTTGAGGGCGCCGACGACTACGAAGAGGGTGCCAAGCACTCCTCCGTGCTGGATCTGCTGCTGCCCGTTATCGTTCTGATCGCCCTGTGCATCGTTGGTCTGGTCTGGACCGGCGGTATGTGGGACACCGAGAGCGACAACTACGGCAACTTCATCATGTCCTTCTCCGACGCCAGCGCCGGTACCGGCCTGTGCCTGGGTTCCATCATTGCACTGGTCTTTACGTTCATGTACTACTGGCTGCGCGGCCTCATCACCTTCGAGAAGTCCATGGAGGCGATTCCCAATGGCTTCATCCAGATGATCTCCCCCATCCTGATCCTCTGCTTCGCCTGGACCCTGTGCGGCCTGTGCCGTGACAATGGTCTGCAGGTGGGTTCCTTCGTGGAGGGCGTCATGGCCAACACCGGCAGCCTTGCTAAGTTCCTGCCCGCCGTGATCTTCATCGTGGCCTGCTTCATCGGCTTCGCCACCGGTACCTCTTGGGGTACCATCGGCATCATGGTCCCGCTGGTCTGCGCCGTGTTTGACTGGGATACCCAGATGACTCTGCTGTCCGTGGGTCTGGCTGCTTCCTGCGCCGGCGGCGTGTGCGGCGACCACCTGTCCCCCATCTCCGATACCACCATCATGGCTTCTGCCGGTGCCCACTGCTTCCACCTGAACCACGTGGCCACCCAGATCCCCTACGGTATCACCGTGGCTGCCGTTTCCTTCGTCAGCTTCATCATTGCCGGTATCGTCCAGAGCGCTGTGGTCTGCATGATCATCGCCATCGTGCTGATGATCGCCACCCTGCTGGTCATCAAGGCTATCACCGCCAAGAAGCACGCAGGTATCTTTGCCGAAATGGCCGAGGCCGACAAGGCGCTCTACAGCAAGTAAGAATATCGTTCCTTTGAGGTTGGTCTGAACCGATCCTACATCGTGAGGGCGCAGCGAAAGCTGCGCCCTCATTTTTTCTATCGAATATAGGACAGGGCATTCTCTAAGGGAGTGGCGCAGCGGGAGTTGCGCCACTCCCTTTTTTTGAGGGGCTTGCGGCCTGCGGAAGCGCCTACACACTTCGAGAGGGCAGCGTGCAGGGAGCTGTCCGCCGCGAGACGGACAGAATGGGTCTGCAACGCAAATATGCGATATTTCGATTTCCATTTTTGTCAGGTCAGCTGCTAGAAAAGGAAAAAGGCGCAAAAAGTGCGTTAATTTTGCGTTAAGAGATTTTTAAATATTAGCACGATTTTTATATGTTTTCCGTAAATAGACCGCAAAATCCTATTAAGAAAGTGAGAATCAGCGCAATTTTCAGAGGAACGTCCAAAAGATTGATTCATAATTTGTTCAAAATTCAGGCCGGAAGCGGTTTCTGGAATCTTGACAATACCTCCAAAAACCGCTACCATAAAGTCACCAAATTTGAGGAGGTAAATCACCTAATGGAAAAGAAAGGCACTCGTATAGCGTATTTTATTGCGCTGGCGATCGTTGTGATCGCACTGGTCATCGCCAAGGTGGCCAATGACGGTTCCGGCTTCGTAGCCACCGGTTGGGCGTTGTTCCCCCCCATCGTGGCTATTGCGCTGGCCCTCATCAGTAAGGAAGTGTATTCTTCCCTGTTTCTGGGCTGCGTGGTAGGCGCCCTGCTGCTGGCCAACTTCCAGCCCTGGCAGATGGTCGTGAATTTCATCGGCGCCGGTGAGGGCGTCGGCATGATCAACGCCATCGACATCTCCATCCTGATCTTCCTGGTCATCCTGGGCATCATGGTGGACCTGATGAACAAGGCCGGCGGTTCCGCTGCCTTCGGCCGCTGGGCCAAGAAGGCCGTGAAGACCCGCTCCGGCGCACAGCTGCTGACCATGCTGCTGGGCGTGCTGATCTTCATCGACGACTATTTCAACTGCCTGACCGTGGGTGCTGTGATGCGTCCCGTGACGGAGAGCCACAAGATCTCCCGCGCCAAGCTGGCCTACATCATCGATGCCACCGCCGCTCCCGTTTGTATGCTGGCTCCCGTGTCCTCTTGGGCTGCCGCCGTTGCATCCTACGTGCCCGATGGCTTCCCCGGCTCCCGTATCAGCATGTTCCTGAGCCAGATCCCCTTCAACTACTACTGCATCCTGACGCTGGTGATGGTCATCGTCACCTCCCTGCTGAACATTGACTACGGTCCCATGCTGACCCATGAATACAATGCTCAGGTCAAGGACGATCTGTTCACCACCCCCGAGCGTCCCTTTGAGGGCGCCGACGACTACGAAGAGGGTGCCAAGCACTCCTCCGTGCTGGATCTGCTGCTGCCCGTTATCGTTCTGATCGCCCTGTGCATCGTTGGTCTGGTCTGGACCGGCGGTATGTGGGACACCGAGAGCGACAACTACGGCAACTTCATCATGTCCTTCTCCGACGCCAGCGCCGGTACCGGCCTGTGCCTGGGTTCCATCATTGCACTGGTCTTTACGTTCATGTACTACTGGCTGCGCGGCCTCATCACCTTCGAGAAGTCCATGGAGGCGATTCCCAATGGCTTCATCCAGATGATCTCCCCCATCCTGATCCTCTGCTTCGCCTGGACCCTGTGCGGCCTGTGCCGTGACAATGGTCTGCAGGTGGGTTCCTTCGTGGAGGGCGTCATGGCCAACACCGGCAGCCTTGCTAAGTTCCTGCCCGCCGTGATCTTCATCGTGGCCTGCTTCATCGGCTTCGCCACCGGTACCTCTTGGGGTACCATCGGCATCATGGTCCCGCTGGTCTGCGCCGTGTTTGACTGGGATACCCAGATGACTCTGCTGTCCGTGGGTCTGGCTGCTTCCTGCGCCGGCGGCGTGTGCGGCGACCACCTGTCCCCCATCTCCGATACCACCATCATGGCTTCTGCCGGCGCCCACTGCTTCCACCTGAACCACGTGGCGACGCAGCTGCCCTATGGTATCACCGTGGCCGCCGTTTCCTTCGTCAGCTTCATCATTGCCGGTCTGGTCCAGAGCGCTGTGGTCTGCATGATCATCGCCATCGTGCTGATGGTCGCTACTCTGCTGGTCATCAAGGCAGTGGTTGCCAAGAAGCACGCCGGCGTCTTTGCCGAAATGGCCGAGGCCAACAAGGTGCTCTATCAGAAGTAAGCAATCGTCTTTCCCATACAGGGTATGCCCCCGGCTCAGCCGGGGGCATATTTTTGTATTCCGAAAACCTGAGCTCTCGCCCCGGTTTTGAAATTTTTTCCCTGCTTCTTCTTTCGTCCTCCGCAGAGCCGAGGAAGCCGCCCAAAAGTGGTTTGACACCTCTCTCCGGGGCAGGAATGCTGCCCCACTCCGAAAGAGACCACACAGCGGCTCACAGGGGCGGACATATGGTCTCTGCGCTCTGTACCGACAGCTTTTGCTGCACTCGCTGACGCTCCAGTGCGGTCATTTGCCGCTGGTAACACTGCTCCAAGACCTCGTGCGTGGGAACGATGGTGCAGCGCAAGTTTCCGTTTTTCCTAATACCGTTTTTCATCTGCGTCCATTCCGTGATGATGAGCCCGTGTTCCTCCAGCAGGCGCATATGCTTGGCGGCGGTATTGCGGGAGAGATGCAGGACTTTCGCCATGTGGAACACATCATCAGTGCTTCAAAGGCCCCCTTCGGCTGGTCTGCGCTGGTCAGCTGCCGGGATCTGAAATCCCTCACCGTCCCCAAGAGGTGTCGGAGGCTGTCTTTGGCAGCTGTGAGGAGGAGCGCCAGCTGTTCCGGAAGCTCCAATATGCGTAAGGGAATATAGCAAGCTCTCCCACAGGAAAAGGGACGGTCCACAGGGACCGTCTCTTTTGCTGTTATGGTTGCCGACCGCCTACATTCCCTTGCCGGGCATATCGCTGCGATTGACTACGAAAATTCCCACGCACACCAGTACCAGCGCCGCTAAGCTATACGGGGTAAAGGCCTGCTGTCCCTCCCGCAGGAGCAGTGCCGACAGAAGCACGCCGAACACGGGATTCAAAAAGCCGTATACCGCCACCCGCCCCACCGGATTGTACCGGGTCAGGGCGCTCCAGATAGTCTGGGCCACGGCGGACAGCAGCACCATGTATCCCAGCAGCAGAAGGGACTGCCCGGTGAAATGCGGCAGCGTACCGCCGAAGCACAGTCCCGTCAGCAGCAAAAGCCCCCCGCCCACGATGAACTGATATCCGCACAGGGTCAGGGTGTCCTCTCCCTCGGCATACCGCTTGAAAAGCGAGATGGAGAAGCCGTTGGCCAGCGCCGCCAGCAGCACCGCACCGTCCCCCAGCAGGGTGAAGCCGCCGCCCACCTCCGCCTCCGGCCCGAAAAACAGCTTCAGCCGTTCCGTCACGTTCTGTACGCCGGAGCCTCCGGCCTGATGATCCCGGAGCTTCTCCAGCACCTCCTCCGGGATACCGGCGCCGTTATCGCTGACGGAGATCACCAGCTTTCCGTCCTCTGCGGTGGCCGACACCTTCACGTGCAGCGGGTGTTCATCCTCCCCGGCCCCGTGCAGGATGGCATTTTCCACCAGCGGCTGGATGGTCAGCACCGGGATCATCAGCTGCCCGCAGGCGGAAACGTCCCCCACCTCGAAGGAAAAGCCAGGCCCCAACCGCTGGCTCTGCAGGGTCAGATACTGCCGGGCGCACTGCATCTCCTCCGCCAGCGTGCAGATGGAGTCCTTGTAGTAGTACGCCCGCCGCAGCAGATCCGCCAGATCGCAGATGAGATCCGCCGTCTGGGGCGCTCCCTCCCGATAGGCCGTCCTCATCAGCAGATTCAGGGTGTTGAACAGAAAGTGCGGACTGATCTGGGACTGCAAAAACTTAAATTCACTGGCGTGCAGCGTCCGCTCCAGCGCCAGCTTCTTCTCCACCTGACGGGCGTATTCCCGCCGGGTCTCCAGCTCCGCCTCGGAGGTGGCCACATACCCGGCAAAGACCTGCAGCATCTGCATCCTGGCATCCAGCTCCTCCGCAGAGAGCACCCGCAGCGTCCCCGCCAGCGCCACCATTTCGTCGTAATCCAGTTCCAGCTCCTGACAGTGCCGGCGCAGTGTGCTGTAAAACGCCTCCTCGGTATCCCGTGTGAGGAACTGCCCGTATGTCAGGCTGAGCCCTCTGGCCTCCGGCAGCGGCACCGGCACGGAGATCACGCTGATGCCCATGTGACACTGGGACACCGTACACCGCTGCTCGGCGTCCAGCCCGAAGCTGTGGTTGCAGGCCAGACAGTGCTGAGCGCCCTTTTCGCTGCTGATGACCCTGCGGCAGAAGCCGGTAAACACGTCCAGCCGCAGCGGCCCCTGATAGTGTCCCTCCTGATCGATAAAGGACACGCTCTGCCCCGTCACATTGGAAAATGTGCGGTCCATCTGCTGTAATAATTGATTCAGCGCATGGCCTGTTACCGCCATTTTGCTCCCTCCTCCATCATCGGCTCCCAGACCCTACCCGGAAGCGCTTTCCAAAAGGGGACTTGCCAAAACAAATGGCCTATGCTATAATCGTCCCCGACATTTGGCAGTCATCACTGCTGTATACCAGAAAGGAGATCCTCCCATGAAAAAAGCTATTTCCACCAACGGCGCTCCTGCCGCCATCGGCCCCTATTCTCAGGCCATCGACTGCGGTGAATTTGTATTCACCAGTGGCCAGCTCGGTCTGGACCCCGCCACCGGTAAATTGGCAGACGGCGGCGTACAGGCTCAGGCCACGCAGGCTATGAAAAATATCCAGGCGGTTCTGACCGCAGCCGGACTGACTCTGGATAACGTGGTCAAAACCACCGTTCTCCTCACGAATATCGCTGATTTCGCCGCCGTTAACGAGGTCTACGCCTCCTTCTTTGAGGGAACTACCTACCCCGCACGCTGCGCCTATCAGGTGAGCGCACTGCCCGCCGGGGGGCTGGTGGAAATCGAGACCATCTGCCAGAAGTGATCGCAGTACTTGCCTGCATTATACCCTCATTCCGACTTTTCTGTCAACGAAAAACTCCGGACGGATCGCTCATCTGACCCGGCTCTCCGCCCCATGCACAGGGACGTTTTCCCCTGTTCACTTCTGGAAAATCTTGGATATTCCTCTGCATTGGCCCGGAGATTTTCCCGCTTTATCCCAAGCCTTTGGCCCCCGGTCATGCCGGGGGCCTTTTCTTATCTACACAGCCACGCACAAGAGGGACGGTCCTTACGGACCGTCCCTCTTGCTTACAGGAAAGATATCGAGAGATATCGGGAAAAGCGGGATATCAGTTTTCCTTCTTGCGCCGCAGCATCAGACCGGCACCCAGTGCGCACACCAGCATACCGCTCACCCACAGCATCAGCTGACTCTCATCGCCGGTGGCGGGGGTATCCGGCGTGGTGGGCTTCTCCGGCTGCTGGGGCTTGCCGGGCTCCACGGGAGTGGTAGGCTCCTCAGCGCCGCAGCGGCTGCAC
>ERZ772858.1160-NODE-1160-length-28748-cov-11.525668_pt1 | contig 28748 bp, 27 predicted proteins | sample MGYA00512136_ERZ772858 | MGnify/ENA primary metagenome ERZ772858 (study PRJEB29015, sample SAMEA2737726) | human gut metagenome | biome: human gut; feature: human-associated habitat; material: faeces | place: China | collected 2012 ...
ACGGCGGCGCGTCGTCTTCTTGGCCGGAGCGGCTGGCGCCTCGGCACCCTCGGCAGCCGATGCCGGTGCCGGGGCCTCTTCCGCCTTCTTGCGCGAACGGCCGCGCTTCGGCTTCTCGGGGGTCGCCTCCGGGGCGGCCGCTTCCGTCGTCATCGTCTCTTGGGTATCGCTCATGCGTTCTGCACTTTCTCCCAGTCCGTGAGGAACGACTCAAGGCCGCGGTCGGTCAGCGGATGCTGCACGCATTTCTTCAGAATGCCGAAGGGAACCGTGGCGATGTCGGCCCCCATGAGAGCGGCCTGGGTCACATGGTTGGCGCTGCGGATGGAGGCGGCGATGATCTCGATCTGCTCGCCGTTTACGGTGTCCTCGGAGAAGTCATAGTTGCCGATGGCGCGCACGACGTCGTCCAGCTGCGCCAGGCCGTCCTCGGAGATGTCGTCGAAGCGGCCCACGAACGGCGAGATGTAGCGGGCGCCGGCGCGGGCGGCCAAAATGGCCTGGGGCACGGTGAAGCACAGCGTCATGTTCACCGGAATGCCCTCGTCGGCCAAAGCGCGCGTGGCGGCCAGGCCCTCCACCATGGTGGGGATCTTCACGACGACGTTGGGGGCAATGGCGGCGAGCTCCCGTCCGTCGCGGACGATCTCGTCGCGGGTCATGGCCACCGACTCGGCGGACACCGGGCAATCCGGCCCCACGATGTCGCAGATGCGCTTGATGTGCGCGTGGAAATCGTCGAGCTTCCCGCCGATGCGCGAGTACAGCGTCGGGTTGGTGGTCACGCCGGCCAACGCGCCCCAGCTGGCCGCCTCTTCGATTTCGGCGAGGTCGGCCGTGTCCAGAAAGAACTTCACGTTCATCCTCCTTCTTGAGGTTTACAGGCAAAGGAATGGGAATGGCGCTCGAATCGACCGCGGTAAAGCGCACTACGAACCCGAACCGTGAGAACGTTGAAAATGGGCGATACGGGACTATGGGAAGGAAGTGGGGCGCCATTGCGCCCAAGATTCAGAGCTGGAACCATAGTAGCGCAACCGACCGCACCGCACAAGAAAAAGCACAGACTGCCCGCGACTCAACTCGGAGGGGAGCCCATCGGCGTTCCGACGGCATTCCAGCTCGCTCAAGCCGCCCCCGCTCACTCCTCTTCTTTGCGAAACTCCAAGTAATCGAGGAAGCGGCGGGTGGCCAGGGGAAGGTGGCCGGCGCTGCGATAGGCCACGCCGATGGTGCGGAAGACCGGATCGGACAAGGGCAGCGTGACCACGTTTTGGGACAGGCCCCGCAGCATAAGGCGCGACAGCACGCTCACGCCCATGCCGTACTCCACCATGGAGAGAATGGCCCGATCGTCCCACGAGGTGAGACGCGTGGTAGGGCGCACGCCCCATCGGATGAGGAACTCCAGAAGCTCGTCGTCGGACTCCGATGCCGGCGAGAGCAGCGGAAATTCCGCAAGACGCTCCACGGGAAACACCCCCGCGCCCGCCAGCTCGTGGTCGCGCGGAAGCACGGCCAGAAACTCGTCCTCCTCCAAGGCGCGCGCGATGAGCCGCGCGTCCGTGCGCAGCGGGAGCAGCACGAAGCCGCAGTCCACGGTGCCGTCGGCGATCCACTCCTCGATCTCGGTGTAGTCTCCTACGCGCAGCTTGTAGTCGATGCCCGGGTAATCGGCGCTGAAGCGCTTGATGATGCGCGGAATCCAATGGGCGGCCACGCTCGGGAACACACCGATGCGGATGAGGCCGGTCTCAAGTCCCCGCACCTCGTCCACAGTGGCTTCCAAGGCGCGGAAGCTCTCGCAGAGGGCGCGGGCCTCGGGCAGAAGCCGTGCGCCATCGCCGGTCAGCACCACCCCCCGGCGGCTCCGCTCGAACAGCGCCACGCCCCAGTCGCGCTCCAAATCGGAGACCATGTGGCTTATGCCCGACTGGGAATAGGCCAGCGTCTCGGCCGCCTTGGTGAAGCTGCCGGCATCGGCCACCTCCACGAAGGCCTGGTACTTCTGGATGTTGGCGTCCACGGCTCCCCTCTCCTCGTTGCTTCGTGCCTCATTGCCTCATGTTATGAGAATTTCTCATGTGAACTATGAAATAGTTTCGCTTTTCAGGGGATTTGTCAAGCGCCATAATGCAGCTGCATCAAAAGGAAGAAGGCGGCGCGCTGAGTCTGCGGGGCGCGCGCCCTGCACCGAGAAGGAGAGGCTTGCCATGCGCACGAAGATCGCATCGATGAAGTACCTTCTGTACTTCATCGCAGCCGTCATGATGTTCGGATCGTCGGGCATCGTCGCCAGCACGCTGCCGCTGTCGGCCTTCGAGGTCTGCCTCATGCGCCTCATAATAGGCGCGCTGTTCATGGGCCTCATCTTCGTCGTCACCCGCCAGCAACTGCCCCGGCACATCGGCCGTCGCCAGTACCTGTTCGTGGCCCTCTCCGGCGCCTGCCTGGGCCTTGCCATGATGACCATTTTCGCTGCCTACCGCCTGCTTGGCGTGGGCCTCGGCGCCGTTCTGGCCGCCACGGCCCCGGTCATCACCATGGCGCTGTCCCCTCTTCTGTTCAAAGAGCACCTGCGGCTTCCCGTGGTGGTCGGGTTCGCCATCGTGGTCGGCGGTCTGCTTTTGCTGAATGCGTCCGCCCTGGAGGGCACGCTGTCGGTTCCCGGCATCCTCATGGGACTCGCCGCGGCCGCCGGCACCGCTGGCATGGTCATCTTCAACAAGCTCGCCCGCGACATCACCGGCATCCCCTGCACCACCATCCAACTTGCCACGGCGGTGGCGGTGGCCCTTGCCGTGGCCGCGGCTGGCGAGGGCTTCGCCTTCATCGGCCGTATTCCCTTGAGCTCGTGGCCCACCGTCATTGCCCTGGGCGCCGTGTTCACTGCCCTGGCCTACTTCCTCTACTACCGGGCCATCGACCAGCTGCCCATGCAGACCGTGTCGGTGTGCGCCTACGCCGAGCCGCTCACGGCCGTGGTGCTGGGGGCGCTCGTGCTCGGCGAGGTAATGACGCCGGTGCAGCTCGCCGGCGCCTGCTGCATCATCGGCGGCGCGCTGCTCGGCGAGGCGCGCGTGAAGATGCCGGCCGCCCAGCGACGCCGGATGCGCCGCGCCTACGTGCGCCTCGTGCGCGCCCAGCGCCGCGTCCTGCACCACGCGGCCTAGGACCTGTCCGGCTATTCCCCCAGCATTGAGCGATAAAAGCAGGTGCGCTCTCCCGTGTGGCAGGCGGGACCGGCCGGATGCACCAGCGCGAGCAGGGTATCGGCGTCGCAGTCGTAGCGCAGATCGACCAGCTTTTGGGTGTTGCCACTCGTGGCGCCCTTGTGCCACAGCTCGCGCCGGCTACGGCTCCAGAACACGGTTTCGCCGCGCTCCAGCGTGAGCGCCAGCGACTCAGCGCTCATCCACGCCATCATGAGCACCTCGCCCGTATCGGCGTCCTGCACGATGCAGGGGACGAGCCCCGCCTCGTTGTACTTCAGCTCGGGAAGATTCACCTCTCCTCCTTAGGGCAGCGTGACGAGCATGACCTTGATGTCGGCCTTGCGGAAGGCCGGACGCATGTACTCCGGATCGCACAGCTCGGGCAGCACCTGCTGCAGCGCGAGGAAGATATCGGCGGAAGGCGCGCGCGAGGCGTCCTCCAGCGCGTAAATCGTGCGCTCCGAGATCTTCATGCCCGTCTTCTCCTCCACCGCATCGGTGAGCTTCTTGCCCCGCGAGTACCCGTTGGCCAGCCGCGCCGCCTTCAGCAACGTCCCGTAGGCCTCCCAATCGATAACGCTGTTCTCCTTAGCCATTCAAATCTCCTATTGCACGAGAGCTTACATCGCGTTAAAACATGAGTTGCATGATAGTTCAACTTTAACGTAAAGGCAAGCCCCTGCCCTACAGCCGCACGGGGATGCCGGCGTCACGCATGGATTCCTTTACTTGGCGCACGGTGAGCTCGCCGAAGTGGAAGACGCTGGCGGCGAGCACGGCGTCGGCCTCGCCCTCGATGATGCCCTCGGCGAAGTGCTCGAGCTTGCCCACGCCGCCGCTGGCGATGACGGGGATGTCCACGGCCCGGGCCACGGAGCGCGTCAGGTGACAGTCGAAGCCGTCGCGGCTGCCGTCGCGATCCATGGAGGTGAGCAGGATCTCCCCCGCCCCGCGCCGAGCCGCCTCGCGAGCCCATTCGATGGCGTCGATATGGGTGTTCTTGCGGCCACCGGCCACGTAGACCTCCCACTTGTTGGGATTGCCGGGCACCGCTTTCGCGTCGATGGCGCACAGAATCGCCTGAGTGCCGAAGGCCCGGGCCGCATCGGTGATGAGCTGAGGGTTCGCCACGGCCGCCGAGTTCACCGACACCTTGTCGGCGCCGGCGGCGATCATCTTGCGAATATCGGCCACGCTGCGGAAGCCGCCGCCCACGCAGTATGGGAGGTGCAGCTCGGCCGAGGCGTGGCTCGCGAGCTCCACCGTGGTGGCGCGGTCGTCGCTCGTGGCGGTGATGTCCAAGAAGATCACCTCGTCGGCCTTCTGCTCGTCGTAGGCACGGGCCAGCTCGATGGGGTCGCCCGCATCGCGCAGCCCCACGAAGTTCACGCCCTTCACGACGCGGCCGTCCTTTACGTCCAGGCAGGGGATTACTCTCTTTGTCAGCATCTTTTGTCAACCTGTCCGTCAGCGAACCAGACGGTATTGCGATTCGCTCAGACAGTCCTCGCTGGTATCGAAGGCGTCAGGGCTAACCGCTCCCCATCGTTTATCGCCTTCGATACCATCTGCGGAACTCGCTCGGTCGCAACACCGTCTGTTTCGCCGACTACTCTCACTCTCTCGATAAGATTCGCTCGGTCAAGGCACCCGACGTCGCCCGGGCTGCTCTTCCTTGCTTGCTAGCTTTCCAACTCTTCGATGGTTAGGGGGCGCTCCTCCTCTTCCAGCCGATCGGACAGGTGGAAGGTGCCGTCGCACGCCGCGACGCCGTCGGCCACGGTAAGGGTGCCCTCGTAGATGGCCCGACCGGTAATGACGCCCTCCACGGCGTCGGCGATGGGAGCCAGCGCCCGGATGTCAGCCGCGGTGGCAATGCCGCCGGAAACGATGACCGGGTTGCCGAAGGCGGCGGCCATCTTCGCGTAGGCGTCGTTCTCCACGCCGGTCTGCATGCCGTCGCGGGCAATGTCGGTGTAGACGAGGTGCTCGTACCCCATCGCCGCCATGCGGCGGGCCAGGTCGGCGGCAGCCACGCCCGAGCCCTCCGTCCAGCCGGCCACGGCGGCCTCGCCGGCCTTCGCATCGATGCCGGCAACCAGGGCATCGGGGCCGAACTTCTCTATGACCGCCTGGGCGAAATCGGGGTCGCGCACGAGCGCGGTGCCTAGAATAACCCGGGTTGCACCGGCGTCGAGCAGGCGATCGGCAGCCTCGAGCGAGCGCACGCCGCCGCCTACCTCCACTTTCAGGCTCGTGCGCGCCAAAATCGCGCGCACCACTTCCAGGTTGTCGGGATTGCCGGACTTCGCGCCATCCAGATCGACCACATGAAGCCACGTCGCACCGGCCTCCTCGAACAGCTGGGCCTGATACGCCGGATCGTCGTTGTACACGGTGACGGCATCGTAGTCTCCCTTGGCCAGACGCACCGCGCGCCCGTCCAAAAGATCGATGGCAGGAAGAAGGTACATGGCTACTCCTTTGACGCGACGGGGTTTTCCGCCACCTTATCAGCGTGCGCGCTGTCGGCGCGCGCGGCTCGTGCAATGGTTGCGAAGTTGGCAAGCAGGCGCGCGCCCGCATCCGAGCTCTTCTCCGGATGGAACTGCACGCCGAAGACGGGGCGGCCCGGCACCTGCACGGCGCAGGGGAAGGTCACCGAGTGCACCGTCTCGGCAATGGTGGCCGCGCTCGGCGGCGCCACGAAGCTGTGGGTGAAGTAGAAAAACTCGCCGGGCGCAATTCCGTCGAACAGCGAATTCGGCTCGGAAAACTCCACGGAGTTCCATCCCACATGGGGCACTTTGTAGGCGCGGCCGGCAGCGTCGGTGCGGGGCATGGCGTCCACCACGCCCTCGATGAAGCCGAGGCCGCGCGGCAGCGAACCGTCAACGGGCGCGTGCTCGGTGCCCGCCTCGAACATGAGGTGCATCCCTAAGCAGATGCCCAAAAACGGCGCACCGCCGGCCACCGCCGCGCGCACCGCCTCCATCTGGCCCATCTCCTCCATGGACGCGGCGGCATCGGCGAAGGCCCCCACGCCGGGCAGCACCACGGCGTCGGCCGCGCGGATGACATCCGCCTTATCGGTCACGACGACGTCTGCCCCCGCGCCTACAAGTCCCCGCTCCACCGAGAGCAGGTTCCCCTTGTGATAGTCGACAATGACGATGCTCACAGAACCCCCTTCGTGGAAGGAACCGCGCCGCCCAAAGCCGGGTCGACGGCCACGGCCTGGCGCAGGGCGCGACCTGCCGCCTTGAAGGCGGCCTCGAAGATGTGGTGCACGTTGTCGCCGGCGAGCTGCCGGATGTGCAGGGTGATGCCCGCGTTGGCCGCGAGCGCGATGAAGAACTCCCGGGCGAGCTGGGTGTCGAAATCGCCCACCATGCCGAAGGGCGCCTCCACATCCCAGTGCAGCTGCCCACGCCCGGAGATATCCAGGGCCGCCAGCACCAGCGCCTCGTCCATCGGCACGAACGCGCTGCCGAACCGCTCGATGCCGGCCTTCTCTCCCAAGGCCTCGGCCAAAGCGCGCCCCAGCACGATGCCCGTGTCCTCCACCGTGTGGTGGCCGTCCACATGCAAGTCGCCGCGCACCGACACCTTCAGATCGAAGCGGCCGTGACGCGCGAAGGCGCACAGCATGTGGTCGAAGAACCCGATGCCGCTTGCCACGTCCGCGCGTCCCGCGCCGTCCAGGTTCACCGTGACCTCGATGCGCGTCTCCGCCGTCTCGCGGAGGATGGTGGCCTCTCTCGTCATTGCTCTCCTTCCCTATTGCATAGCCCGCGCGCGCCGCTCGCGGCTCTCGGACAGAAAGTCGCGCAGCCCGCGGATGAACGCGTCGTTCTGCTCCGGCGTGCCGATGGTCGCCCGCAGACAGCCCTCGAGCATGGGGGCGCTGCTGAAATCGCGCACGAGCACGCCGCGGTCGTACAGGTACTGCCAGGCCGCCCCGGCATCTTCCATCGAGAACAGGATCCAGTTGGAATCCGACGGGTAGGCGGTCACGCCGGGCAGGGTGCGCAGCGCCTCCATGACGCGGCCCCGCTCCTCGATGATCTCGCGGATGCCCGGCTCGAAGCGGGCGCGGTTCTCGAAGACCACCTCTCCTATGGCCTGGGAGACGGCGTCCACGGAATAGGGCTGGCGCACCTTGCACAGCTCCTCGATGACCGGCGCGTTCGCCAAAACGTAGCCCAGACGCACGCCCGCCAGCGAGAACGCCTTCGAGAACGTGCGCAGGATGGCGAGATTCTCATGGGTCGCCAGCAAGGGGCGCACCGTGGCGCGCGAGAACTCGAAGTAGGCCTCGTCCACCAGCACGAGCGCATCGGTGGCGTCGAGCAGCTCTTCGATGAACGCCGTGGACGCCCTCTGGCCCGTGGGGTTGTTCGGGCTCGTCACGATGACGAAATCGATGTCGCCCTTTCCCACGCGCTCAAGCACCGCCGCTTCGTCGATGGAGAAGTCGGCCCGACGCGGCACATCCACGCAGCGGGTGTTCGTGAGCCGTGCGTTGGCCGCGTACACCGAGAAGGTCGGGGGCAGGTTCAGGAAGCTGCGCCCCGGTCCGCCCCAAGCGAGGGCCACATCGAACAAAAGCTCGTCGCCGCCGTTGCCCAGAAGGACATTGGCGCGGTCGAGCCCGTTGGCCTCGGCGATGAGGTCGCGCAGGCGGTTGGCCAGAGGATCGGGATAGCGGTTCAGGGGCACCTGGGCAATGCGGCGCGCGATGGCGGCGCGCACCTCGGCGTCCACGTCGCGCGGATTCTCGTTGGCCGACAGGTACGCCTCGGCCGGCAGGTACTTCGGGTCGTAGGGAACGAGCCCCTCAAGCTGGGGCGCCGACGCGCGAACCCTATTCACCGCGCGCCTCGCCATCTTCCACGCCCGCCGCCGCCGAGCCGGCCACGCTCGCCTGCTCGGCGTCCAGCAGCGCCTTAAGACGCAGGGCCACCGAGCGGGCATGGGCCCACAGCCCCTCGTGGGTGGCGATCTGCACCACGGCGCGCGCGTCGTTCTTCAGGGCCGCGGGGCTGTACTGGATGATGGAGGACTTCTTCACGAAATCGTCCACGGAAAGCGGCGAAGAGTAGCGGGCCGTGCCGCCGGTGGGCAGCGTGTGGTTGGGGCCGGCCACGTAATCGCCCACGGCCTCCGGCGTCCACGCGCCCAAGAAGATGGCGCCGGCGTTGCGGATGGCGCCCAGATACTCCATGGCGCCCTCCACGTGCATCTCCAAATGCTCGGGCGCGATGACGTTCACTGCCTCCAGGGCCTGATCCATGGAAGTGCACACGACGATGAGCCCGTGACCGTCAAGGGAGGTGCGGGTGATGTCGGCGCGGGTGGAATCGGCCAGGTGCACCTGGATGGCCGCCTCCACCGCGTCGGCATAGGCGTCCGAGAAGGTGACGAGGTAGCAGGCCGCCAAAGGATCGTGCTCGGCCTGGGCCATGAGATCGATGGCCACCAGCCGCGGGTCGGCCGTCTCGTCGGCCACGACGCAGACCTCCGACGGCCCGGCGATCATATCGATGCCCACATCGCCCGAGACGAGCTTCTTGGCCGCGGCCACGAAGGCGTTGCCCGGGCCGGTGATCTTGGCCACCGGGCGGATGGTCTCGGTGCCGTAGGCGAGCGCCGCCACGGCCTGGGCGCCGCCGACGGTGTAGATCTCGGTGACGCCGGCGATCTTGCAGGCAGCGAGGATGGCCGCATCCAGCGTGCCGTCCTTGGTGGGCGGCGTCACGCAGACGATGCGCTCCACGCCGGCCACCTGGGCGGGCAGGGCGTTCATGAGCACCGTTGAGGGGTACAGCGCCCGTCCTCCGGGCACGTAGATGCCCACGGATTCCAAAGGCGTCACCTTCGAGCCCACGATGGCTCCGTCCTCGCGGGCGAAAAACCAGCTCTGCTGCTTCTGGCGCTCGTGGAAGTCGCGGATCTGGGCCGCGGCGTGCTTCAGGGCCTCGAGGGTGTCCGGGTCCACTTCCGCCATCGCGGCATCGATGGCCTCGCCCGGCACGCGGAAGTTCTCGATGGCCACGCCATCGAACTTCTCGGTAAGCGCGCGCAGGGCCGCGTCGCCGTCCCGGCGCACCTGCTCGATGATGGCGGTGGCCGCCTCAAGGGCGCCGGGATTGAAGGCGCCGGTACGGTCGATGAAGTCGCTCGTGAAGGGCTCGAGGGGTTGCAGGTCGATTCGTCTCATGGTCATGGGGCGCACTCCTTAGGACAGGGTCGGTTGAACAGGGTTGGAAGCGCCGGCGATGGGCGCGTAAGTATGCTTGGGGGCATTTTCGGCGAGCACCCGGGCCAGCGCCACGATGCGCTCGTCGGTGCGCAGAGCGCAGCCGTTGGCGAAGAAGCGGGCCGTGGAGGCGAGCACCTCTTCCACGATCTCCAGGTTGTTCTCGCGCAGGGTGGTTCCCGTGGCGGTGATGTCGACGATGCGCTCGGCCATGCCGGTGATGGGCGCCAGCTCGATGTTGCCGTGCAGGTAGACGATCTCCACCTGGGTGCCGGTGCGCGCGAAGTGGGCACGGGTGATGGAAGGGTACTTCGTGGCGATGCGTATGCTGCCGAGCTTGCGGTAGCGCTCCTCGATGGCCGCGCTCGTGCCGGCCGACTCCGCCACGACGAAGCGGCAGCCGCCGAAGCGCAGATCGACCAGCTCCTCCACGGCAGCGCCCACTTCCAAAAGCGAGTCCTTGCCGCAGATGCCGCAGTCGGCGGCGCCCAGGGCCACGAAGACGGGGGCATCGGAGGGCCGCACGATGATGTAGTCGACCCCGGGGTTGGAGATGACGAGCGAGCGCCCGGGGTTGGCAAGCCCCGTCACATCGAGGCCGGCCTCTTCCAAACAGGCGATGGCCTCGGCGTTCAGGGAGCCCTTGGGCACGGCGATGCGCAGCGGGCGCGCGTCTGCGGGCGCCGCGTCCACTTCGGCAGAGGCGGCGGCCATGGCCTGCTCCAGCGAGAAGGCGAAGCCCGCGGCGGGGCGATCGGCCCCGAAGGCGCCTATCATGCGGTCGTAGCGGCCGCCGGAGCCCAGAGGCGAGCCCAGATAGGGCGAGCAGGCCTCGAAGACGAGGCCCGTGTAGTAGTTGAAGGAGCTGGCCACCGAGAAGTCGACGAGCACGGAGTCGGCCAGGCCGGCCTCGCCCAGAAGATCGTAGGTGGCCTGGAAGTCGTCCAGGTCGGCCACGCACCCGAGCGGGGTCACGAGCGCGCGCACCGCGTCGATGGCGTCCTGGGCGCCCCGGATGCGCGCGAGCTGACGGATGGCCTCGGTGTAGGCGGGCGCGGCAGCCCCCGCATCGACGGCCTCCCCTTCCACGACGCGCCCCATGGCGGCGTCGCACAAACGGTCGAGGGCCACGAAGTCGGAGCCGTGATAGGCATCCAGCACCGCGGCCTTCCACGGCTCGGCGGCCCCCGAGCGCTCGAGCAGGGCCCGGAGCACCCCTACTGTGGCCATGGCGAGCACAAACTGCGTCGCTCCGGCCAGCCGCAGCGCCTCGGCGAACAGCACGACGATCTCGGCATCGGCCGCCGGCCCCACTTCCCCGATGCACTCCACGCCGCACTGGGTGAGCTCGCGGGCCTGCACCTGGTTCTCCGTCTCGGCCTCGCGGAAGACCCGCTGGGTGTAGCGGAAGCGCAAGGGGCCGGGGACGTTGGCCAGGCGCGTGGCGCACATGCGCGCGATCTGCAGGGTGACGTCCGGGCGCATGGCCAGAAGGTCGCCCCGGGAGTCGAAGAACTTGAAGGGAGTGGCCGGCACCCGCCCGCCGGCCCGCAGGACGTCCATCACCTCCAGGGTGGGCGTCTCGATGGGCACGTAGCCGCGAGAGGCGAACAGGTCGGCCACGGCCCGGGTGATGGCCTCGCGGACGCGCGCCTCCTCGGAGAGCACGTCGCGGAAGCCCGATGGTGTCACAGCGTTCAACGCACATTCCTCACTGGCGCAAACGACGCGCGAACGGCCCAAGACCTGTGACCCGGCATGCATGCAGCCGGAGCTTTCGCCCTGGCTCGCAGTCAGCCGAGGCCATCGCCTGGCTCGTCTCGTCGCAAGCGCCTTCGATTACCGAGATTGTCATGTTACACGCCCTCTCCCCTCCCGGCGCACCGGGACGGCAAACGGCGAATTATCGACAGAGTTCCCGCGCAAAGAACGCACGAGGATCTCGCATCGATGCTAGTACTTTATCACAGTAGAGTGCTAAAGCAATGGGATTTTCGCCTACGGTTGGAATTACTCCGCAGGCTCGATGATCATGGCGCGGAGGATGCCGGGGGTGTCGTAGGCGCGTTTGCCGGCGCCCATGCCGATGGCCTTGATGGAGAAGCGCTCGGGAAGGGCGGCTTCCGTGCGCAGAGCGGCGGCCGCGGCGGCGCCCGTGGGGGTGACGAGCTCTCCTTCCACGTCCACCGGGGAAAGCGTCAATCCGGCAGCTTCGGCGATGAACGCCGTGGCCGGGGCGGGCACGGGGATGAGGCCGTGCTGGCAGCGCACCGTGCCGTACCCGCAGGGCAGATCGGACACGACAACGCCGTCGGGCGCCAAGTCGTCGGCCGCCACGGCGATGGCAATAATGTCGGCGATGGAATCCACGGCGCCCACCTCGTGGAAGTGAACTTCCCCAACAGGTACGCCATGAGCCCGCGCCTCGGCGTCGGCCACGAAGCCGAACGTGCGGTGCGCGATGGCCTTGGCGCCGTCGGCCATGGCGGCACCGTCGATGATCTGCGCTATTTCCGCAGGACCGCGGTGGTGGTGGCCACCGGGGGCACCGTGGGCATGGTCGTGATCGTGGGCGTGACCATGGTCATGGTCGTGGCCGTGCTCGCTTGCGCCCCCCTGCCCGTGCAGGTAGGCCATATCATGGTCGTGGTTCTCGTGGGCGGCATCCAGCACGACGCTGAAGTCGCAGACGTCCAAGCCCGACTTCTTCACCCGGGATATCTCCACAGCGAAACCTTCCACAGGCAGGCTCTCCAGCGCCCGGCGCACCGCTTCCTCGCTCGCGCCTGCATCCAGCAGGGCCGCCGCGCACATGTCGCCGCTGATACCGGAGGTGCATTCCAAGTAGAGAAGTTTCGTCATTGCATCGCCTTTCATGATGGTGCCGCCCTCGAGGCGCCCGCGTTCGGCGGGAACCGCCGCAGGTTTATCCCTGTCGGGAATTCAAGTGATTGATGGCGCTTGCCTGGAAGGCGGCGCCGAAGCCGTTGTCGATGTTGACCACCGACACGCCGCTCGCACACGAGTTCAACATGGCGAGCAGGGCGGTCACGCCGCCGAACGAGGCGCCGTAGCCCACCGAGGTGGGCACCGCGATCACCGGCGCGGAGACGAGACCCCCCACCACGGAGGCGAGCGCGCCCTCCATGCCGGCCACCGCCACCACGGCTCGGGCCGCGCGCAGCTCGTCGGCCACATCCAAGAGTCGATGGATGCCCGCCACGCCCACATCGTAGAAGCGCCGCACCTCGTTGCCGAGGAACTCCGCGGTGAGCGCCGCCTCCTCGGCCACGGGCAGATCGCTCGTGCCGGCGCAGGCGATGGCCACCACTCCGTCCCCGTCGGGCGCGGGCATGCCGCCGAACACGACGAGCCGCGCCGTCTCGTAGTAGGCGCACGGGGCGATCCCGCCGTCGTCGCCCCATAGAGCGGCCACGGCATCGGCCTTCTTCGCGTCCACGCGGGTCGCCAGAACGCGCGGTTGACCGGCGCCCATGAGCGACGAGGCGATGGCGGCGATCTGCTCGGCGGTCTTTCCCTCGCCGTAAATCACCTCGCCGGCGCCCTGTCGCATCACACGGTCGTAGTCGGGCCGCGCGAACGCGGCTCCGCCGCAAAGACTCTCAGAATTCTCGCTCTGGTGAAAGGCCACGGCCACCCCGCTTTCCGACGAACGCCCTCACTCGCTCTCAGTTGGTTTCTCGGAAAGCCATGATAAATGTTGGAGTCAGCTCCAATAAAAGACTCGAGGGCAACGCCCACGGAACAAACGCATTCGCGGCGGTTACTCCCCCGCGCGCAGAGTCCGCTCGGTGGCCGTCATGACCTCGTCGTAGTGCTCGATCTTGTACTCGAGACGCGCCAAGGCCCGCTCCAGGCCGGCAATGCGCTCCCGGATCTCGTCGCCCTGCCTCAAAAGAAGCTCCTTGCGGGCCGCCGTCGTCTCGTCGCCCTGCTCCAGAAGCTCCATGTACTCCACCAAAGACTCGATGGACATGCCGGCATCGCGCATGCATTTGACGAACTCGACGGCATTGCAGCTGGCCTCGTCGTAATCGCGAATGCCGCTCTTGTTGCGAGGCACATGGCGCAACAGGCCAATGCGCTCGTAATAGCGCAGCGTGTCGGTGGAAACACCGTAGCGCTTGCTGACTTCCGCAATCTTCATGCCGTCCCCTTCGAAACGCGCCGCTGCGCATCTCACGTTCGCGCAGCCTGCGCGTCCATTAGACCATATGGAGTATGCTATAAGTCAATAGATCGAAATAATATCCCACGGAAAAGCCCCGCACACAGCCCATTTTTACCGTTCGTCAACGCTTTGGGAAAGGGCCTTTTTGAGCACGCGCAAGGCATTTCCCCGATGAGATATGCCGTTCTTCTCGGCCTGGGAGACCTCGACCATCGCACGCCTGCCGCCGTACTCGTCGGGCAAAAACAGCGGATCGTAGCCGAAACCCTCGCTGCCGCGGGGTTCGCGCCCGATGGAACCCTCGATGGTGCCGCGGGCCACCGATTCCGTACCGTCCTCGTCGATGAACACGAGCGTGCACACGAACCGCGCCGTGCGCTCGGCGTCCGGCACGGCGGCAAGCTCGGCCAGAAGCTTCGCGTTGTTGGCCGCATCGTCCCCGTCGGGTCCCGCGTAGCGCGCCGAGAAGACCCCCGGCGCGCCGTCCAGGGCGTCCACCTCCAAACCGGAGTCGTCGGCGAGCACCGCCACAAAGCGCCCCAGCGACTCCCGTGCCGCCGCACGCGCCGCCCGGGCCTTGATGCGGGCGTTGCCCTCGAAGCTGTCGGCGTCCTCGGCCGGATCTGATGTCACCCCCGCCTCGGCCAGCGTCGTGAACGTCCAGCCCTCGAAGTTCAGGGCCGTGCGGATCTCCTCCACCTTGTGGGCGTTGTTCGTAGCGATGAGCACTTCCTTCACGGGCTCCTCCTTGCAGACGGGCACCTCGCCGGTGCGGGCGGTTGCTTACAGTGCGGGCAGATCCACGTGCGCGACGACGTCCATGGGGCGGGCGAGCACGCGGCCGCCGAAGCGCCGGAACTCCTCCACGTCGTCGGCCGTGGTGAAAAACGAGTGGACGGGCACGTTGCCCGAGCGGGCGTGGGCGCGGCGCCGGCGCAGGATGTGATCGACGTCGCGGGCCGTCTCGTCGGCCGAGTTCACCAGCGTGACCTTGCGCCCCACCACGCCCCCGATGAGCGCCTTCAGAAGCGGATAGTGGGTGCAGCCCAAAACGAGCGTGTCGATGTCGCAGCGGCGCAGCGGCTCCAGGTACTGCCGGGCGATGTCCTCGAACTCCGGGCGGATGTAGACCTTGGTGGTGTCGGCCATGTAGTCCTCGATGGGCCCGTCGGAGAGCTTCAGCCCCATCTCGGCGATCTCCACGAACCGGGGCGTCGCCGTGGAGAACACGGTGATGCCGGCGTCGATGTGGCGTATGGCGTCGCTGTAGGCGTTGGAATCCACGGTGCCCTTGGTGGCGATGACCCCCACGCGCCGGTTGAGCGTCGTATGGGCCGCCGCCCGGGCGCCCGGCTCCACCACGCCGACGACGGGCACGGAGAAGTTCTCCTGGGCATGGGCGAGGCCGGCGGCCGTGGCCGTGTTGCAGGCGATTACGATCATCTTCACGTCCCGGCCGACGAGCCACGTGCAGATCTGCTGCACGAAGCCGTCCACCTCGGCCTGATCGCGGGGCCCATAGGGGCAGCGCGCCGAGTCGCCGAAGTACAGAATGGACTCCTCCGGCAGGCGCTTCTGCAGCGCGCGGGCCACCGTGAGGCCCCCGTAGCCGGAATCGAACACCCCGATGGGGCGGTTGTCGAAATGCTCCGTATCCACAGCGCCCTACTCGTGCACGACGACGACGTCGCCCACCGACAGAAGCCCATGGAGCTCTTCGGCCTTATCGGGAGGCAGGTTGATGCAGCCGTGGCTGCCGTGCTCGACGTACCAGTCGCCGCCGAACTTCTCCTGCCAACCCGCGTCGTGGAAGCCCACGGAGTTGTCCTTGAAGGGCATCCAGAACTCCACCTCGGTCTCGTAGTCCTTGGTGCCGTCGGGCTTGTAGCCGCGCAGCACCGACTTGCCGTCGTTGGTCTTGATGTAGTAGGTGCCCTGGGGCGTGTCGCGCCCGTCGGCGGGCTTGCCGCTGACGATATCGCTCTCCCAGACAATGGCGCCGTCCTCGCCGTAGAAGCGCGCGTGCTGCTCGGTGAGATCCACGTCAATGTAGCGGGTGCCGAAGTCGCGGCCGCCCTCGTCGGGGGCCTGGGCCGCGTTCTGCTTCATGATGATCTCCAGCGTGCCGCCCGCCCCGGAGGTGAGCGCCTCGCGCACGGCGTCGGCGGTGGCCTGGCTGTCGGTGATCCAGCCGTAGTCGCCGCCCTTCACCGTGACGGCCTTGCCGTCGGGACGCGTGAACGTGCGGGTAGCGCCCGTGGTGTCCATGGCGTTCACCTTCTCCTTCACCGCCGCCACCAAAGGCTCAGGGTCGAAGGTCACGGAGAGATCGTCGCCCAAGGTGATGTGCTCGGCGATCTCGTCGGCGGTGATGGCCATCTTCTCGGCGCCCGCCATGGTGAGGGAAAGCGCCCCGCCGAGGTACTTGTTGGCCGCATCGCGCGCCTCAGCCAGCGCGGGGTCGTCGCGCGTCACCGTGGGCTTGGCCAGCACGGCGTCGGAGAGCGTCACCTTCGGCGCGAAGTTCACCGTGCCCCGCGTCACCTCGTCGATGACGACGTCGGCCAAAAGGGTGTTGCCCTCCTCCTCGGGCACGACGACATAGCCGCCCTCGTCGGCGTCATAGGCCACGGTGGCGTTCTTGGGAGCGGTGCCGCGGGCGTTGGCCTCCTCCACGGCGGCGGTCAGCGTGTCGGCCAGCTTCGAGTTCTCCAGAGTGGAGACCAAGTCATCGGTGTCGTCGTGGCGCTGAAACACCTCGTAGGGCCACGCCCAGGGGTTCATCTCGGCCAGAAGGCCGTCGGCGATAGATTGGCTGTCGAGCGCCATGCCCATGTCCGTGGCGTCCAGCGTGAGGGAAAGACCCGGGCCCTCCACCTTGAAGGTGTAGTCGCCCAGCACCTCGTCGAGCATCTGATGGACCTCTTCGGGCGTCTTGCCGGAGATGTCCATGCCGATGATGGTGGACTGCGGGAAGAAGCGCCCGGAGAACACGATGACGCCGGCGAAGTAGACAAGGGCGATGGCGCCTAGAATGGAGGCCATCACGATGCCGAAGATCTTGAGCCCCCGATGCTTCTTGGGCGGCCGGGCATTCACCTGGTAGCCGGGCACGTAGCCGCCGGACGTCGGGCCCATGGGGGGCACGACGGGCATGGCGCCGGTGCCGCTGATTGCGGGGCGCGAAGGCTGAGGGGGCATCGCGGCGGTTCCCTGGTCGTGCTGGGGCGGCATCGCGCCCGTGGCCTGGGGCCCCACGGGCCTCGGCGCGCCGAAGCGGCCCTCGGGCATGACGAAACCGCGGGTCGCGCTTGCGCCCGCTTCGGAAACTCGATTGTCAGATGTGCTGTGTCGTGGCATAGTGCGCTTCCGTGGTGCGATTCAACTTACTTTGGGGCCGCCGCGCAAGTCGGCGGATGCGCCTTAGGCCCATTATAAGCCAAGGAGCCCGCGGCCGCCGGCGGATACGTCGTTCGGCGCTACTTTCCCACAGACCGCGCCCCGCGCGCCACCCTGCACGCCATTCCCCACGACTCCCCCACAGAACTTAAAGGATTTTCAGCCTGTTTCCCCAGAACATGACCGTTTTCGTAAGATATATGCCGCGAGAGGAAGGCGGCCGGATCTTCAATTAGCTGAGACGCTCAAGGGAATCAGCTGGACCCAGAAAATTGGCGTCAGCTCTTTCGCCGATATCGAGGATCGAATCGTTCCAAATCCTAAGCACTTTCTGGTCAAAGATATACTGAATCGAACGCATGATACGAGAAGGCTCATACATTGATCTGTCCATAATAGCTTTTGGAACAGTGGCGAGTGGCCACCTCTTATTCTCGCCGCGTGAAAGCACTGGCAGTTTTCCCTCTTTAGATGCACTCGAATAGCGTACGCTCATTAAAGACCCATCACTTAATCGAGGCGGAATCGGAGAAGACTTAAGCAATGCACCCAAATTCTTAAACGCGAGCTTCTCGGTCATGTCCAACGCGAAATAGGGGGTTATTCTGCCATCGAACGGATTTAAGTACACATGGTTGAACCAGTCTATGTCCACGATGCAACCGTGAACGCGACCAATTCCTCCGATTTCCTTTATTTCCTCCGAAATTATCGAAATAGCCTTCTGGTAAGGAGCAAAAGCACTGCGCATTTTCTGAACATATTCTGGAAGATGATCAAGATAATAGCTGATGCTATAGTCGAGCTTGTGCCTCTTTCCTCCTTCTAAAAGGCAAAGGCTTTTTGCCCCATCCAGCACGAACATATAGACTCCATCATATTTCAGCGCAAACAAATTGCCCGAATATCTCATGCCTTGCATGTTAATGCCTTGGCAACGATTGAACTCAATATATTGCTCACGCGTGATGCAGTAAATCCCATCAGCAAAGCTCTCAAATGGATCGTATTTCTTAACATCAATACTAAAACCTTTTAAAAACCAGCGGGTAGGTTTATAGCCGACCTGGTTGTCCGAAAAAACCGCAACCCCATCATCCTGCAACAAAAGCGTGTTCTGGTGTGTGTGCCCGCTCACATAAATCCAATTCGGATTGTATTGAGCGTCCGACCAATTCTCCTTTTGCGTATGCGTCAGCACGATCACCCGATGATTGCCTGCACTCGCCAAAACCTTCTCGTATATTGCCCGGAAGCGCTCTGATCTCAAAACATCCTCTTCAGGAGACACAGCCCTAGCATAAAGCCCCATTTTGGCATTGTAAAGCGGATTTAGCCCAGAAAAGCCAATACCGCCAAGCAAGATAAAGGTGGAGTTATCGCACACCGCTGCAAGCTCTTCGATGCTTGAGCCTAGGATCGTCTGCTCATCGAGTATTTCAGTTCGAAGGCCTTTATAATCAATCAATAGTTCATTTTCCAACATCACCACAGAAGAGGGCATAGCTTGACGATAGTCGGCGATGGTCTCATCAATGGACCGCGGCGTTTGAAGCCCCCTTGGATCACCATCCCACAACTCATGATTTCCCAACACAGCAAAAATTCTCCCTCGCCATCCATGCACATAAGACGAGAGCTCTTCATAGAACATAGCCTCTAGCTCAACACTATCCGCCACATCACCGCCAACGAGCAGCATACCATTTGCATCAGAAACGGACGTCAGCAGTTCGGAAACCTTCTCCTTGACACGCGCGCGCACTTCAGGCATCGACAGCTTCATTACGTCAGAAGAGCCCGCTGCAAGTTGATGCTCAAGGTGAAGATCGGTAATATAATAAATCGATTCAAAGGAACCATCAGTAGTTGATAGATCAAAAACGTGCGCCCCTTCTGAGAATGAAAGCATTTGCACATCTTCCTCGACAGGTGCTGGCGTTTCGAGAATCAATGGCTCATAGTTAATGAACTGACTCTGGAACTCGTCTTTCAACATTTCGTATATACGATCCGGAAACCTCTCAATGGGGATAGAAGGATCTCTTCGCATAGCATCGCGGCATAGCTCAATCGTCAACAACGGCTCCGGCACCATCAGAATAGCTCGTGGATCAGCCTTCACTGCACAAGTTACCACCTTCTCGCTAGGACTTTGACAATACTGCAAATTCATAGGATCTTGTCGTATCAGCTCAAGACAGAGTTCGAGGGAAACACACTCGGCAGGTGCCCACTGCAGGCTTTCAGGATTGGCACGAGCCGACAAAGCCACGATCTCTCTCGTTACGTATCTCTCAGGAACGAGCGACAAGACTGGTTCGCCACTTCTGCAAGCGCTGCGCGTCGAGCAAGATCCGTCCGGCCAATGAAAGTTTCGAACAGGCAAAGGGCAGCCAACAGCTAGCTCAACGATTTCTTTGGTCATCAAATGGTCAGGAACAAACTCAAGAGCATATCCATTTGATTTCACGGCCGCTTCGCAAAGAACTCTGCCTTTTTCCCCGCATAGATAACAATCAGGAACGAATGCAAGGCTTCGCCCCTCGAAGTCATTGCAGATCGCAAGAGAGCAAATTCTGAAACCGTCATCACCGAGCAATACCTGCTCGGGCACTTTCGCTAAAGCCGCACCGTCGCTTTCCACAGCCCCCAGACACATGCGCGCATCTCGATAGCACTCGGGAACATACTTTAAATTCAAGCCGTTCTGCCTTACCGCGATCTCGCAGACTTCACGCGTAAGATACTTTTTCGCAATGACCCTGAGAATGGTGTACGAACGATTATCGACAATAAAGTTACGAACAGCCTCGTCCACTATCTCCCTTGTTTGCGCTTGCTTGCCCATTCCATCTAAATGAAAATACCAATAGAATGGGTGTTTTGTGTCTTGCACCCCTGGTTTGCCCTCTAGGCGCTCCGTCAAGCTTGACGACCGCGCGGTAGCATCTTGCCTCGTATTTTCGTTTTCCGCTGATTGCTTTATCTGCGTTTCGTCAATCATCCGTAATGCCCTTCGAATCATGCCTTTTAATCGCAGAACCAACCTCGCTCTTCTTGAGCCAAAAGTCTATCGCGCTTTAAGGGTTGTTTTTAATCTCTCCTATCAGTACTACATATACAGTATAGTGCCTCCATCAGACATAGCGCAGTCATTATCCGGCTTCGAAGAGACGCCAAAGCTTCCCATTATTCACTAAAATCCTGAAACGATTCTGCCCATCCCTCTGCATTCAAGAATTTCAGCCCGCTTCCCCATAACATGACCGTTTTCGTAAGGAATAGGATGAGCTATCGGAGAGCAGGCGCGGCTCTTGCGCAAACCGCGCGGCTTCATTGAGAACTTATTTTCCCAGCTTTCTCACACATTTCCCCAAGTTCAGATTTGGTAACTTTTTTCGATCTAAAATTATTGATCAGTGTATTAATGGTACTCTGTCTTCTCTCTACTTTACAAAGTATTGAAAAATACTAAATAAAAGTTTAGAATAGCATTATTGAACGGAGCGTCTGATGGTCAAGCGAAAGGATATCTTGAAGTTTTTCAAGGAAGAAGGCTTCGTTTTGGTAAAGGGCACCAACCACGATAGGCTTGTCCACCCCGATGGTCGATGGACGACGCTAGGACGTCACACAGAAATTGGAAACAGGCTCTTCGACGAAATGAAAAAGCAGGCAGGGCTCAAATGACCTCCGTCGCGGGAAAGGAGCAGGGGATGCTTCACATATATGAATTTGAAGTCTTCGAAGATGAGGGACTGGTTATCGCCCTCCCCTTCGATATGGACGGCGGCACCCAGGGCGTCGATTTCAGCGAAGCCTGCGAGATGGCTGCTGATTGGTTGAAGACGGAAATGGAGCATCGGGCCATGCGCAATCTTCCGTTCCCCAACGCCACATTCGGCAACGAGCCGCGCCACGGAGGGCGAACGATCATCGTGGCCGTGGACGCCGGCAAGGAAACCGTGTCCCGTATGACGGCCGCCGCGGCGGCGCGCGAGCTTGGCGTCACGCCAGGCCGCGTCTCGCAGATGGTGAAGGCCGGACTTCTCGAGTCGTTCGAGATGGACGGCCGCACGTGGCTCAACCGCGGCAGCGTCGAAGCGCGCAAAGAAGAGGCGCCGAAGGCAGGCCGACCCCGAAAAGCCGCCGTTGCATAACGCCCTGCGGCCCGCTCCCTCCCTTTCGATGAATGCATTCACCGTCGATCCATTGGCTATTTATTGGCTAAAAACAGCGTAAAACAGGGGAAGATAGCGGAAAATAGCAGCCAATGGCTAGCAAATTTCACAATTCCTACACACAATTTTGAGAAATAAAAAGTGCACTGACCTGGGTAAACTCCCTAGATCAGTGCACAAGATGCGTGGTGGAGGCGCGGAGAATCGAACTCCGGTCCATACTAAATTGTCCACAAGGCGCTACAGGCTTAGTCAGCGATCGGGCTTCGGAGCGGATCGGTTCGCAGACCAACGTGGCCGCTCCTAGTCGGTTCAGTCTTTCCCGCGGCCATACCGACTACGTGCCGCAGGGCATTCCCCTCAAATGACACCTTGCCCGGTTCGGGGAAGCACCGGGGTCGGTGATCACCAGAACTGCTGTTAGGCAGCCATGGCGGCCGGCATGTAGTAGCCGGTCTTAGAAGTGTTTTTGCCAATTAACTTGACGGTACCCCTGTTTAGCGTGGCGAGGAGACCACGGCCTGCTCCTCGTTTCGAACTTACCATGTCGAAACCAGTCGCCCCCTTTAAGGGTTGTCGATTTATTCTAGCGGGCGCGCCGCTCCTGTCAAGAGCCGCACCATCGGCCCCGTCAGCCCGACACGCCCGAGCCGCCGAGCCACCGCGGCGCTAGGCCGCCACGCGGATGAGCTCGTCGCCGTTCAGGTCGTAATCGTCCAAGCACACGCTCTGGCGCGCCGGCTCGTCGTAGGTGCACCAGTAATAGGTCTTGGTGGCCGCCGAGTAGCCGTCGGAGAACATCGTGTACTCGAAGCGACCGTCGGCCATCTGCGCGCCGCCCTTGCACATGGACGCGCCCTCAAGCGTGCGGAACAGGCGCGTCACATTGGCGGCCTCCCCCTCTTCTGCGGGATAATGCGCATTCAGGAAGGCGGCCCGCACGAAGCGGCTGGCCGGATCGTAGCCGCCCGGGAACCCGATCATGCCCGCGCCGCTGCCGAACGCGCGCAGGGTGTCGCGCGTCCACGCAACCGGCTCGGGATGCGCGGTCTCGATGTGCATATAGTTGCGCACATTCTCGGTATGCCAGGGGAAGGGCGGCTGGTTGGTCAGCACGTCCAGCCCGTCGTCGTACACGTGCATGCCGTCGGCTTGGCACTCGATGACGATGGACTCCTTCCCATCGCCTACCAGCCAGTGCAGCTGGGCCACGCCATAGCCCTCGCTGGGCGCCTTGGCCACGATGACAACGTCCTTAAGCGCCTTGCGCACCTCGGCCACCGTGGAGAAGCTCGCCGCCACCCACAGAGGGAACTCGTAGGCCGCCACGTTCACCGCTCCCTTTTCGGGAGCTTCGGCGAACTGGGCATAGCCGGGGAAGTTCAGGCCGGCGATGGCGAGCCCCGCCTCGTTGGCGCAATCGAAGTAGCACGGCACGCCGCCCACGACGATGCCCATGCCCACGCAGGCATGCTCGGGACTCAGCGAACCAAGGAACTGCGTGGGGATAGACGCCCCTCGCGGGGTGATGACCACGCCCTCGCCGTAGCTCTCGCACCAATCGAGGTTGCGGCCGAAATACAAGTTGCCGGCTGCATCGGCAAAACGAACGCCCGTACACATAATGATCTCCTAACGACGAAATGGGAGCGACCCAACCGATCGCTCCCATTCATGGTAGGCCCCAACGACCGACGTTCGCCGATGCGGGCCGTCTCCGTTGTCGTTTCGACAGCGCCTTGTCGCCGTTACTTTTTCTTCTTAAGGAAACTCAGCGAATCGGAGATCTCGTCGAAGGTGCTCTTCAGCTCGGCGGCCACCTGAACACCGTCCTTGTAGATGGCGTTCACGTCCCTGGTGGCGGCGGCCACGCCCTCGCGGCTGATGCCGAGGTCGAACTCATCGCCGTCGGAGGTGCGCTCCACGCGCACGCCGTCGCCGTCGTTGTCCTCGTCGACGTAGTAGTACTCCTGCTCGTTGCCGTCCTCGTCGAGCAAGATGAAGCCGATCTCGTTGTCGTGCTCGTCGACGATCACCGCATAGACATCGCCATCCTCGATCTCCATCTCGATGACTTCGCTCTCCTCTTCGGGCTCCTCCTCGATGTGATAGCCCTCCGAGTGCAGGATGTCGGCGTCCTCCTCGGCCTGGATGGCCTCGGGCACCTCGTCGGGATCCCAGCCATCGTAGTCGGCCTCGTTGTCGGTCATGAAGCTGTCGTAGGCGTGCTCCAAGTCGCTTTCGGCGGCATCCTCCTCATCGGCGTCGAAGAGGGCGTCCTCGTCGTCCTCGGCATCTTCCAGCTCTGTTTCCTGGTCGGTCCACTCGGCATCGGTCTCGCCGACCTCTTCCATGCTCTCAAGCTCTTCGTCAAGACCCATTGCCAGACTCCTAACCTCGTGATGTACGTGCGCGGGCGACCTCGCCCGCCGAACCTATGATGCCACGACTTCCCGCGCCGTGGCCCTCCCGCGCCGTTTCGTTGACCGAGCGTGAACGTGCCAAGGCGCGACGCCGGTCCTGCAGCCTGCGGACGCCGAGCGAAGACGGTGGCGCGATCGGGCGCCGGCGCGCGGCGCGGCCCGCAGACCCCGGCCTAGCGGACGCGCTCCTTCAGCGCGCGGTCGATCTCGCGCTTGGTGTCGCGCTCCTTCATGGAGGCGCGCTTGTCGTAGAGCTTCTTGCCCCGGGCCAGCGCCAGCTCCACCTTCACCCGGCCGTCCTCGTTGAAGTACATCTTCAAGGGCACGATGGCCAGGCCCTTCTCGGCCACCTTCGCGTCCAGGTAGCGAATCTGCTTCTTGTGCAGCAGGAGCTTCCGGCGCCGGTCGGGGTCGGGGTTGAAGATGCTGCCGTTGGAGTACGGCGAGATGTGCACGTTGTTGAGCCACACCTCGCCGTTCCGAATGAGGGCGAAGCAATCGGTGAGCTGGCAGTTGTTCTCTCGCAGCGAGCGCACCTCGGTGCCCGTCAGCTCGATGCCGGCCTCGTAGGTCTCCAAGATCTCGTAGTCGTGGAAGGCCCGGCGGTTCTTCGCGATGGTCTTTTCCTCGCGCTTCGGCACGGCCCTCACGCCTCCTCGGGTGCGGCGGAAGCGTCGGGCGCATCGGCATCGGCATCGGCGGCCTTCCCTTCCGCATTCTCGGTCACCGCGCCGCCCAGCCCCGGCACGAAGCTCGTGTCGGGGGCGAGGTCTTGTGCGAAGCGGGCGATGAGGCGCACCGTGGCCTCCAAATCGCGCAGGCAGATGACCTCGGTGGGAGTATGCATGTAGCGCAGCGGCACGGAGATGAGGCCCGTGGGAATGCCCCCGCGCGTCACCTGAATGGCCCGAGCGTCGGTGCCGGTGACCGACGGCTCGGCCTCCAGCTGGTACGGAATGCCCTCCGCCTCGGCAGCGGCCACGAGGCGCTCGAACACCACGGGGTTGATATTCGGCCCCCGCGCGATAACCGGGCCCGCCCCGCAGACGATCTTTCCGTACTTCGTTTTGTCGATGCCCGGGTAGTCCGTGGCGTGGGTGACGTCGAAGGCGAGCGCCACGTCTGGATTCACGGCATGGGCGCTTGTCATGGCGCCGCGGGTGCCGATCTCCTCCTGAGTGGTGGCTACGGCGATGAAGTCGCCCGGGGCGCGGCCGGCGCGGGCCAGCTTCTCCGTGACGCGACAGGCGATCCACACGCCGCACTTGTCATCGAAGCACTTCGAGACGGCCATGTCGTCGCCGAACCGCTCGAATCCGACGCCGAACGTGATGGGGTCGCCCACCCGCACAAGCTTCTTCACGCGCTTGGGCTTCATGCCCAAATCGATAACGAGGGAGGAGAGCGGCGTCACCGTCTTGCGCTCGTCCGGCTCGATGAGGTGGATGGGCTTGCGGCCCACGATGCCGCGGAGGGTGCCGGAAGCGGTGTGCACGTCGACCCGCATGCCGGGCAGGATGGCCGCGTCCACGCCGCCCAAAGAGGCCACGGAGAGGAAGCCCTCGTCGGAGATGTAGGTGACCATGAGGCCGATCTCGTCCATATGGGCCGCCAGCATGAGCGAGGGCGCACCGGCGTCGCGGCCCTCGAGTACCGCGCGCACCGAGCCCATGGTGTCGGTGGCCACTTCGTCGGCCACATCGGCGAGCCTCTCGCGCACGAGAGACGCCGCCGGTTCCTCGAAGCCCGTCGGCGAGGGAGTCTCCACCAGCTGCTTCAGAAATTTCAGGTGCTTCTTCTTCATATCACCAATATCCTTTCGAATGCTTGCGCTTGCGCTCGGGCTTGGGAGGGCGGAAGTCCAGCGCCAGCTGGCCGTCGGTGGTCTTCTCCCGCTTCTCGGCGGGAGCGGCGCCGGCGCGCCCCACCTTCTCGATGGTCCACGACACCGCGCTCGCGCCGAACAGCTCTAGCATCTTCATGCGCGCGTCGTGGGCGTTGGCCTTGGTGCCGGCCCGCGCGTCGCTCTCGAACTCGAACAGCCCGCGCTCCCTCTCGTAGGAGCCCTTCGGCGACTGGTAATGGGCGATGTACGTTGCCATAAACTCGCGCGCTTCCTTTCTCAAACGTTCCCGAGCCATGATAGCAGAGCGCACGAACTTCGTGGATGGCCCGGACGCCAGATTCTGCCAGGTAAATGCCACTTCGACCCCGAAATGTGCGCCCCATTTTCCACGTCTTGTACATTTCTATCTTCAACTGGCACTTTTCTGCCATTTCAGCCCCGAAATGTACAAACCGTCTCTTGTCCATCAACCATTTCTAGGCCAAAGTGGCATTTCGAAGGCAGAATCGGAAAAACATCTGGAGACGACCGGCCACCAGCCTGGGCACCGTTGGATACCAAACAGTATCTTCAGTGTCCAAAAAAGAGAAAAGGCCAGAGGCTATAAACCTCTGACCTGGTAAAACATGGAGCCGGTGACAGGAATCGAACCCGCAACCCACTGATTACAAATCAGTTGCTCTACCGTTGAGCCACACCGGCGACGAGCGCGTGAACGGCCGACCCTCCCCATCGATGCCGTTCCGCGTCGGCCCATTGTACGACAACGCTCCGATTTAGGGAAGTTGCAACCGCAGATTCCCTACTCCTTGGCGCCCCACTGCTCGTAGTAGGCGTCGATGGCGGCCGCGATATCGTCGTCGATCACGATGCGCCCGGCCACCTCGTGGTTGTGCAGGCACTCCTTCACCTCGGCCATGGACACGATGGAGGCCACCGGGAAGCCGTACTTCGCCTCGATCTCCTTCTGGGCCGTGGTGACGCCGCCCTTCCCCACCTCCATGCGGTTGAGCGACACGATGAGCCCGCGCACATCCACATCGGCAGCGGCCTTCAAGATGGGGTAGGTCTCGTCGATGGACTTGCCCGAAGTGGTGACGTCCTCCACCATGATGACCTTGTCGCCGTCGTGAAGCTCCGCGCCGAGCAGGTTGCCCGCGTCGGCCCCGTGGTCCTTCACTTCCTTGCGGTTGCAGCAGTACTTTACCTCCTTGCCGTACAGCTCCTGAAGCGCCATGGCCGTCACCACCGCCAAGGGGATGCCCTTGTAGGCTGGCCCGAACACCACATCGAAGTCCAGCCCGAAATTGTCGTTGATGGCCTGGGCGTAGTACAGACCCAGCCGATGCAGCTGCTCGCCGGTCACATAGGCGCCCGCGTTCATGAAGAACGGCGACTTGCGCCCGCTCTTCAGCGTGAAATCGCCGAACTTCAGCACGTCGCTCTGAACCATGAACTCGATGAACTCGCGCTTGTAAGCCTCCATAGCCGCCCTTTCATCCGTGAGGAGTTCCCTCGTCTTTCCTGCGCCGAACATGATACCCGATTCCCCCACCCGTTTCCGCAGAGCCGACGAAATCCTTTGGAGAGAAAGGCACGCAATCATTTTACTGACACCGGTAAAATGATCTTGGGCAAGGAGAATACCGTTCGGCATCACGCTACCATCCCCCTTAACCTCCCAATTCTATTGACACGCGAACATCTATTCGAGTAGTATAGCGTACATTCATTCGGGCGAACAAGTGTGCCTGTTAGGGCTGGCGGTTGGAAGGGGTTGCGCGGTGAACGTCATCGAGAAGCTGGAGATTCTGGCCGATGCGGCGAAGTACGACGTGGCTTGCACCTCCTCCGGGGTTCAGCGCGCGGGCAAGGCCGGACAGCTGGGCGCGGCCACCCAGGCGGGATGCTGCCATTCGTTCACGCCGGACGGGCGCTGCGTCACGCTGCTCAAGGTGCTCATGACCAACGTCTGCGTCTACGATTGCTGCTACTGCGTGAACCGCGCGAGCAACGCCGAGGCACCCCGAGCCGCATTTACGCCTCGCGAGTTGGCCGACCTCACCATCGGCTTCTACCGTCGCAACTACATCGAGGGGTTGTTCCTCTCCTCGGGCGTCGCCGGATGCCCCGATCGCACCACCGAACTCATGATCGAGGCCCTGCGCATCCTGCGGGAGGAGTACGGCTTTCGCGGCTACATCCACACCAAGGCCATCCCCGGCACCTCGGTGGAGCTCATCGACGAGCTGGGGCGCCTGTCCGACCGTCTCTCGGTGAATCTGGAGCTGCCGAGCCGGCAGAGCCTGGGGCTTTTGGCCCCCAACAAGTCGCGTGCGTCCATCCTGGCCCCCATGCGGCATATCTGCGACTCCATCGCCGACGATGCGGAATCGCGCTCGCTGGCGAAGAAGCGCACTACGGTATACCTGACGAAGAAGAACGCCCGGAAGGCACGGGCCTTCGCGCCGGCGGGCCAGTCCACCCAGATGATCGTCGGAGCCACCCCGGAAAGCGACTACCAGATCCTGAACCTGTCGGCGGCCCTGTACACCCACCTGTCGCTGAAGCGCGTGTTCTTCAGCGCCTACCTCCCCGTCGTGCCCGATCCGCTCCTGCCCGCCACCGACGCCGTGCAGCTGAACCGCGAGCACCGCCTCTACCAGGCCGACTGGCTCTTGCGCTTCTACGGCTTCAACGTGAGCGAGATCATCGACGAGGAGAACCCCTTCCTCGCCCCCGATGTCGATCCGAAGGCGAACTGGGCTCTGAACCACCTGGACTTCTTTCCCGTGGAGGTGAACAGCGCGCCTTTGGAGGCCCTTCTGCGCGTGCCCGGCATCGGCGTGCGCGGGGCGAAGCTCATCTGTCGGGCACGACGGCAGTCCACCCTCGGCGAGGCGGAGCTGAGAAAGCTCGGCATCGCCTACAAGCGGGCCCGCTACTTCATCACCATGAACGGCGCCTGGGGCGGATCGGGAGTCGATTTCTCCCGCGAGGCCCTGCACGCGCGGCTTTCGGCCCCTATCGACGGCGGTCGCCATGGGCGCCGCGCCGACCGCGCCCCAGCTGGCCAGATGAGCCTCTTCGAAACCGTGGAGGTACCGCCCGTACTGCCCGAGGCGAGCCCCGATGCGGCAACCGCCCGCGAGGTCGCCTTCGCCGCCCAGCGCCGGGCCCTTGAGGCGGCCGGGTACTTTTTTTGCAGCTTTCTTGAAAATACTGAG
>ERZ772858.1172-NODE-1172-length-28584-cov-10.314382_pt1 | contig 28584 bp, 28 predicted proteins | sample MGYA00512136_ERZ772858 | MGnify/ENA primary metagenome ERZ772858 (study PRJEB29015, sample SAMEA2737726) | human gut metagenome | biome: human gut; feature: human-associated habitat; material: faeces | place: China | collected 2012 ...
AAGGTATCAACCAATTTGAACTTTGTTGACAGAGAAAAAGAAACAGAAAAATTCTATAAAGTATTTTGCAAAAAAACACAAAGCAAAAATGGAATGTGGGAACAAAGATTTTACACAGATGGAAAATTAGCTCCTTGTTGGGGATATCAAATAGATGAAACGGCTAGTGTAGTATATGGAGTTTATGAACATTATAAATACACAAAATCTGAGAAATTTTTAAAAGATAATCTAAAAATGTGTGAAAAGGCAATAGATTTTTTAAAGAAATATTTAAAAGACTGGTTAAACATCGAAGGAACAGAAGAAAGAGATAAAGATAAAGTGCAGGAAGAAATAGAAAATAGTGTAAATAGACAAGGACACAAATATCATATTAGCTATGATTTATGGGAAATGAATGAAGGAATTCATTTATATTCATTAGCAAGTATCTATTCAGCATTTGATAGTATATTAAATATATATAAAGCACTTGGAAAAAATGTATCTGAGTTTGAAAATAATAGATTAAAAGAAGAAAAAATACAAAAGAATAAAAGAACAATTGAAAATTTACAAACACAATTAAAAAAATATATTAATGAAAATTTATATGATGAAGAAAAGAAGTCTTATGTAAGAAATACAGAAGATAGAAAAATGGATATAAGTATATTAGGAGCTATTACTCCATTTAATATGTTTAAACCAAAAGAAAAGAAAATTAGAAATACAGTAGAAAGAATAAATATGTCATTAAGAACATATACAGGTGGATATCAAAGATTTGAACAAGATAATTATATGAATGGAAATCCATGGCCAATTGCAAATCTTTGGATGACATTGTATTATTTAGAAACAGGAGAAAAGAAAAAAGCAAAAGAAACATTTGATTTTGTAGTTAAAACAGCCGGAAAGCATTATTTATTAGGAGAGCAAGTGGATAATGCAACTTTAAAACCTAATTGGGTTATTGGATTAGGTTGGTCACATGCAATGTTTATTATAGTATTAGAAAAATTATATAAAAATAATTTGAAATAAGACTTGAAAAGTACTTTTTTTTGGTATAGAATTGAATTGCCATAGAAATATTGGCAATAATATAAAAAAGCAAATTATAGAGTGCTTTAAATCAAAAGGAGGAAAAAATATGTCAGTAAAAGTAGCCATTAATGGTTTTGGACGTATAGGACGTCTAGCATTTAGACAAATGTTTGGAGCAGAAGGATATGAGGTTGTTGCAATAAACGATTTAACAAGTCCTAAAATGTTAGCTCATTTATTAAAATATGATTCAGCTCAAGGAAGATATGAAAAAGCTGATACAGTTGTTGCAGGAGAAGATTCTATAACTGTAGATGGAAAAACTATAAAAATATATGCAGAAAAAGATGCAGCAAATTTACCATGGGGAGAAATCGGTGTAGATGTAGTATTAGAATGTACAGGATTCTATACATCTAAAGATAAAGCTCAAGCTCATATAGATGCAGGAGCAAAAAAAGTTGTTATATCAGCACCAGCTGGAAATGACTTACCAACAATTGTTTATGGAGTAAATGAAAAAGTATTAAGCCCAGAAGATAAAATTATATCAGCAGCATCTTGTACAACAAACTGCTTAGCTCCAATGGCAAAAGCATTAAATGATTATGCTCCTATTCAATCAGGAATAATGACAACAGTTCATGCTTATACAGGAGATCAAATGCTTTTAGATGGACCACATAGAAAAGGAAACTTAAGAAGAGCAAGAGCAGCAGCTGTAAATATTGTACCAAATTCAACAGGTGCAGCAAAAGCAATAGGATTAGTAATACCAGAATTAAATGGAAAATTAATAGGTTCTGCACAAAGAGTTCCAGTTCCAACAGGATCAACAACTATATTAGTAGCTGTTGTAAAAGGAAATGATATCACTGAAGAAGCTATAAACAAAGCAATGAAAGCACAATCAAGTGAATCATTTGGATATACAGATGAAGAATTAGTTTCTTCAGACGTAATAGGAATGAGATATGGTTCTTTATTTGATAGCACGCAAACAATGGTAACAAAAATAGAAGAAGGATTATACCAAGTTCAAGTTGTTTCATGGTATGACAACGAAAACTCATACACAAGCCAGATGGTTAGAACAATCAAGTATTTTGCTGAATTAAACTAATCGTTTAACAAATAAGTAACGAGAGAAAAAACCAGGGAATATATATTATGATATTCTCTGGTTTTTATCTTATATCAAGTATTATTTTGTGATGGATTTATTCATCGTATGTCAGAAATGAATTTGGAGGAAATAAACTATGCTTAATAAAAAGTCTGTTGATGATATCAACGTTAATGGCAAAAGAGTATTATGCAGATGTGATTTTAATGTACCACTTGATGGAGACAGAATAACAGATGAGACACGTCTTGTTGCTGCACTTCCTACAATCAAGAAGCTTATCGCTGATGGTGGTAAGGTTATTCTTTGTTCACATCTCGGAAAACCTAAGGGACCAGATGCAACATTTTCACTTGCACCTGTTGCAAAGAGACTTTCAGAACTTCTTGGTCAAGAAGTAAAGTTTGCTGCTGATGACACAGTTGTTGGCGATAATGCAAGAGCTGCAGTAGCAGATATGAAGAATGGTGATGTTATTCTTCTTGAGAATACACGTTTCCGTCCTGAAGAGACAAAGAATGGTGAAGCTTTTTCTAAGGATCTTGCTTCTATCTGCGATGTATTTGTAAATGATGCATTTGGTACAGCTCACAGAGCACATTGTTCAAATGTTGGTGTTACTAAGTTTGTTGATACAGCAGTTGTTGGTTATCTTATGCAGAAGGAAATTGATTTCCTTGGAAATGCAGTAAATAATCCTGTAAGACCATTTGTAGCTATTCTTGGTGGATCTAAAGTTTCATCAAAGATTTCAGTTATCAATAACCTTCTTGACAAGGTTGATACACTTATCATCGGTGGTGGTATGTCATATACATTCCAGAAGGCTCATGGTGGTAATGTAGGTAAGTCTCTTGTAGAGGATGATTACCTTGAATATGCTAAAGAGATGATGGAAAAGGCTGAAAAGAAAGGCGTTAAGCTTTTGATTCCTATTGATACAGTTGTAACAAAGGAATTTAAGAATGATACACCTAGCCGTATCGTAGCTGCAGGTCATCAGGAAGATGATGATATGGGTATGGATATTGGACCTGAGTCATGTAAACTCTACAAGGATGCGTTAAAAGATGCTAAGACTGTAGTATGGAACGGACCAATGGGTGTATTTGAATTTCCTAACTTTGCAAAGGGTACAATCGCTGTTGCAGAAGAGCTTGCGGCATTAAAAGACGCTACAACAATTATCGGTGGCGGTGATTCAGCTGCAGCTGTAAATAATCTTGGTTTTGGCGATAAGATGACACATATCTCTACAGGTGGCGGTGCTTCTCTTGAGTTCCTTGAGGGTAAAGAACTTCCAGGTGTAGAAGCTGCTAACGACAAGTAAAAACCGACTGACATAATTTTTATATATGTCCCGGGATTTCATATAAGAAATTCCGGGAATTTTTACGTAAATTCTGTAAAATAAGTGGCATTTTTAGAAATTGTATGATATAATTAAATAAAATCAATCGTGATGTTTTTGCGAATGTATTAATGTTACAGGAGGGGTATCTGTATGCGCAAGAAAATGGTGGCTGGTAACTGGAAGATGAATATGACTCCAAGCGGAGCTGTTAAACTTGCAGAAGAACTAAAGCCAATGGTAAAGAATGACGACGTAGACGTCGTATTTTGTGTGCCGGCAATTGATATTGTCCCAGTTGTTAATGAAGTGAAGGATACCAATATAAAAGTCGGTGCTGAGAATATGTTTTATGAGGAAAAAGGAGCATATACAGGTGAGTTATCGCCTGAGATGCTTGTTGATGCCGGAGTGTCATATGTTATAATCGGACATTCGGAGAGAAGACAATATTTTCATGAAACAGATGAAATAATTAATAAAAAGATGAGGAAAGCTATAGAACATAAGCTTCTTCCGATTCTTTGCTGTGGAGAGAGTCTTGAACAGCGTGAGAGTGGAGTTACACTTGAATTTATCAAAAAACAGATTGTCAACGCTTTCAAATACATACCACCGGAAAAGGTTATTAATTGTATTATTGCATACGAACCTATATGGGCGATAGGAACAGGAAGAGTTGCAACAGCAGAACAGGCACAGGAAGTATGTTCTGCAATTCGTACTAATATACGTGATATATATGGTGCGGTTGTTGCTGAGAGAATAAGAATTTTATATGGCGGCAGTGTCAATGCAGGCAATGCCAATCATATATTCTCAATGCCTGATATTGATGGAGGTCTTGTTGGCGGTGCCAGCCTCAAGCCTGAATTTGCAAAGATAGTTCATTACGACAAGTAATTATAATATTGCGGACACACAGTGTTGTGTCCGCTTTTTCTTTACTTTTTCGGGATTATATGGTATGATACGTTCGGTAAAAAATGAAGATAAGATTTTTGCTTCGCAAAAACAAGGAGGATTTTGATATGTCTAAAAAACCAGTGGTTTTAATGATACTTGACGGATATGGTTTAAGTGATAAAAAAGAGGGTAATGGTATTGCAAATGCCAATACACCTGTAATGGATAAATTGATGGCAGAATATCCATTTGTAAAAGGATATGCCAGCGGGCTTGCAGTAGGACTTCCGGATGGTCAGATGGGTAACTCAGAAGTAGGACATCTTAATATGGGTGCAGGTAGAATTGTATATCAGGAGCTTACAAGAATTACAAAGTCTATTGAAGATGGTGATTTCTTTGAAAATGAAGAACTTCTTGGTGCAATTGAGAACTGTAAGAAGAATAATTCTGATTTACATCTTTATGGACTTCTTTCAGACGGTGGTGTTCACAGCCATCTTACACATGTATTTGCACTTCTTGAGCTTGCAAAGAGAAATGGTCTTAAAAATGTATATGTTCACGGTTTTATGGATGGACGTGATACGGCAACAGACGGAGGAAAAGATTTCATTAACCAGCTTTATAACAAGATGGACGAAATCGGCGTAGGTAAGATTGCCTCAATCATGGGTCGTTATTATGCGATGGACAGAGATAACAGATGGGATAGAATTGAAGCAGCATACAAGGCACTTACAGAGGGCGTTGGTAATGAAGCTGCCTGTGCAAGATGTGCAATAAGCGATTCATATGCAGCCGGAAAGACTGATGAGTTCGTTGTTCCTACAGTTATTAAGGAAGATGGCAAGCCACTTGCAACTATCAAAGATGGTGATTCAGTTATCTGCTTTAACTTCAGACCTGACAGAGCAAGAGAAATTACCAGATGTTTCTGTGATGATGATTTTGCTGGATTTGACAGAGGTCCAAGAAAGAAAGTTCATTATGTATGCTTCACAGATTATGATGTTACAATTCCTAATAAGTATGTTGCGTTCAAAAAGCAGGAAATTACAAATACATTCGGCGAATTCCTTGCAAAGAATCATTTAAAGCAGGCAAGAATTGCTGAGACAGAGAAATATGCACATGTAACATTTTTCTTTAACGGCGGAGTTGAGGAGCCAAATGAAGGTGAGGACAGAATTCTTGTTAAATCACCAAAGGTTGCAACATACGACCTTCAGCCTGAAATGAGTGCACCTGAAGTGTGCCAGAAGTTTACAGATGCAATACGTTCAGGAAAGTATGATGTAATAATTACTAACTTTGCTAATCCTGATATGGTTGGACATACAGGTATCATGGACGCTGTTGTTAAGGCAATAGAGACTGTTGATGAGTGTGTAGGCAAGGTAGTAGAGGCTGTTAAGGAAGTTGATGGTGTAATGTTTATCTGTGCTGACCATGGTAATGCTGAAAAGCTTATTGATGACAATGGCGAACCATATACAGCACATACAACAAATCCGGTTCCATTTATACTTGTAAATTATGATGAGGCATATACTCTTAAAGAGAATGGCAAGCTTTGCGATATTATTCCTACTCTTATAGATATTATGGAACTTGAGAAACCGGCAGAAATGACTGGTGAATCTCTCTTGATAAAGAAATAATAAATACTTGATATTATTAAATGCTTGTGTTAAAATTATACTATTGTGTGACGATTTTAACCAAGTAGGAGGTGTTACTGATGTTTGGAATGTCATGGGCAGATACATTTAGAGTATTACTTATGGGACTTTTTATATTAGTTTGTATTGCAATAACAATTGTAGTTCTTATGCAGGAAAGCAAGCAGACAGGCTTGTCTGGTGCAATCAGCGGTGCTGCTGATACTTACTGGGGTAAGAATAAAGGACGTTCAATAGAAGGTAAGCTTGTATTATTTACAAAGATACTTGCAATCGCATTTATTGTTATTGCTGCTATATTGAATATTAATTTCTAAAAAGTTATAAGGATGCTCTTTAAGGATAGCTTGAAGGGCATCCTTTTTTATGCAGACGACAAGGTAATCACGGCAAAAACAGGGAGGATTGTTATGGGACATAAATCAAAAAGAACATATGATAAAGTGTTTGAAGACAGAAAAAATATGCTGGAGGATCTTATTTTGCATAACGACCTCTATGTACCAATGAAAACTAAGGAGCTTGCAATACTTATGCAGGTTCCGAAAGAGGACAGACATGAGCTGCAGGCAGTGCTTGATTCACTTGTAGCAGAGGGCAGAATAGGCGTATCAAAAAAAGGCAAATACAGTAAGCCTGAAAATACAGCTATTATTGGAATATACCAGAAGACAAGCCGTGGTTTTGGTTTTGTTGTTGTCGAAGGCAGGGAAGATGATATTTTTATCAAAGAATCTGACGATGGCGGAGCATTTCATATGGATAAAGTTATGGTTGCCATAACAGCAGAAAAACATGGAGATAAGAGATGTGAAGGCAAGATTCTCAAGATTCTTGAGCATCAGATAAAAGAGGTGGTTGGAACATACCAGAAGAGTAAAACATTTGGATTTGTTGTTCCGGACAATAAAAAAATCTGTTATGACATTTTTGTGCCACAGGAAAAGTCCATGGGGGCCGTGACAGGACATAAAGTTGTTGTAGAGCTTACTTCTTATGGTACATTGAAAAAGAACCCGGAAGGTCGCGTAAAGGAGATTATAGGGCATATTAATGACCCGGGAACGGATATTATGTCTATAATAAAAGCATATGACCTTCCGATGGAATTTCCTGAAAGTGTAATGAAATCATTAAATGATATTCCTGATGAACTGTCGCCTAAAGATTATGCCGGAAGAGTTGATTTGCGTGATTTGCAGACAGTTACTATAGATGGTGAAGATGCAAAAGACTTGGATGATGCAATAACTGTATCTGAGGAAAATGGAATCTATCACCTTGGAGTTCACATCGCAGATGTGAGCAATTATGTAAAAGAATACAGTCCTCTTGACAAAGAAGCATATAAGAGAGGCACAAGTGTCTATCTTGTAGACCGTGTTATACCGATGCTTCCGCATAAGCTGTCCAACGGAATATGTTCACTTAACCAGGGCTGTGACAGGCTTGCACTCAGCTGTCTTATGGATATTGATGAAAAAGGCAATGTGATTTCACATAAGATATGTGAGTCTGTAATCAATGTTGACAGAAGAATGACTTATACAAATGTAAAAAAGATTCTTGAAAATGAAGATGAAGAAATTTTAAACGAGTATAAAGATTTTGCTGATATGTTCAGACTTATGGAAAAGCTTGCACTGATACTGCGTCAGAGAAGATTCAAACGCGGTTCGATTGATTTTGATTTTCCGGAGACAAAGATTACGCTTAACGATAAGGGTGAACCGGTGGAAATAAAGCCGTATGACAGAAATACAGCGACAAGAATTATCGAAGATTTCATGCTTATTGCAAATGAGACAGTGGCAGAAGATTATTTCTGGCAGGAAATACCATTCCTTTACCGAAGTCATGAAAATCCTGATCCTGAGAAGATAAGAAGGCTTGGAACATTTATCAATAATTTTGGATATTCGATAAAAATAGGTGATGAGATTCATCCGAAGGAGCTTCAGAAGCTTTTGGGGAAAATAGAGGGAAGCGACGAGGAGAATTTAATTGCACGCCTTACACTTCGTTCTATGAAAAGAGCATCATATACAACGGAGTGCGTAGGTCATTTCGGACTTGCTGCCAAGTATTACTGTCATTTCACATCGCCAATCAGAAGATATCCTGATTTACAGATTCACAGAATTATTAAAGAAAATCTGCATGGTGGTATGAGTGATAAGAGAAGTGAGCATTTTGCTGCTATTCTTCCTGAAGTCGCAAAGCAGACAAGTGCTACAGAACGCAGGGCTGATGATGCAGAAAGAGATACAGATAAGCTGAAAATGGTACAGTATATGGAAAAACATATCGGAGAGACATTTGAGGGTGTTGTATCCGGAATGACCGCATGGGGAATATATGTAGAACTTCCGAATACAATTGAAGGAATGATTAGTGTAGCCTCGCTTCGTGACGGATATTATATTTATGACGAGAATCATTATGAGATGGTAAATGAGACAACAGGAAGGACATTCAAGCTGGGTCAGAGACTTAATGTTAAGGTTATCAACTGTGATAAGATTCTTAGAACTATAGATTTTGAACTGGCAGAATAAGGAGATAATATGAAAGAATCAAGTGGAAATAAGCTGATTGCTAATAATAAAAAGGCTTATTATGACTATTTTATAGACGAGAAATATGAGGCTGGACTTGTACTTCACGGTACTGAGGTTAAGTCTTTAAGACAGGGAAAATGCTCAATAAAAGAGGCATATATACAGATAATCAACGGTGAGGTTTTTGTTATTAATATGAATATTACACCTTATGAAAAAGGAAATATTTTTAATAAAGACCCGCTTCGTCCGAAAAAGCTGCTCCTTCATCAGTCTGAGATTAATAAACTTGAGGGACAGACGGCACAGAAGGGATTTACAATAGTACCTTTGCAGGTATATTTAAGCAAAGGACGTGTAAAAATGGAAATTGGTCTTGCAAGAGGTAAAAAACTCTATGATAAGAGAGACTCTATTGCAAAGAAAGACCAGCAAAGAGAAGCTTTAAAAGACTTTAAGGTAAGAAATTTGGGATAATTGTATTCAAAACTATCGCCGAAGACATAATTTGAATTTTATGAATTAAACTATTGATTTAATTTGGTGTTTTTAGTCCTGTTTGGGGTTGACAATATAAATTTACAGTGATAGTATTTATCTCACAGCTATCCACAAGGGGTAGTAAAGGTTTCGACAGGGGTTTTGAAGCTGGTGAAGCTATTCGCAGGTGATGCGTCAAATCACAAATCTAAATATAAACGCTAACGAAAATTTAGCTTACGCTGCCTAATGGCAGCAGTCTGACCTAGAGCACCTACACTTTAGGACTCAGGCTTCGATCATGTAGGAAACGACTCAGTCAAAGCTTTGAGACTGTGGGCGTATTATGAAGCTACTGAAAGCATGAGGATGTTGATTTTCTTATGCCGGAGGGAATGAGGGAAACCGAAGCAATCAACTATAATAGTAGAAGAACAGTGAATGGGCTTTTGGACACGGGTTCGACTCCCGTCTACTCCACTATGATAACGGCATTGTATGTTGCGAAAGTGATGTACGGTGCCGTTATTTTTATGGTATAAGAGAATGGCGAAAGCTGTTTCTTTTTTCTCAGGTATATCTTAATTAAATTTTCCATAATTAACATTCTTGGCACTGAACAATAAGGGTTTGCTAAGATTATAACCATAATTTTCGGCAGTAGAATTAATAGTTTGTGAAATATCAGAAGCATTTTCGTTTGATTGTTCAATGATATCCTGAATCAAATCATCTTTAGCCGTATTAATCTGATCTTTAAGTTGCTGAATATTTTTCTTGCCTTCCTCTGAATTGTCACCCTGATAAGCAGAATATTGTTTCTCCAAAGCATTAAGGGCTTCAGTTTTCCTGTTCTTTATCAATAAGGTCTTGTTTTCTGTCAAGCAATTCTTTGTCATAAAAGTCATTTGTCAAATTCTCATCCTTATAAGCCTTTGCCTGATTAAGATACAATTGATATTTCTGTGCAAGTAATGCCTGTGCAGCCTGACCTTCTTTTGTCATATTACCGTTGTCGTCAGTTATACCAACATCTTTAAGCAACTCAACAAGGAAATCCGTTTCATTGATAAGATTTTCAACATCATCACGAGTCCTGTCAAAAGCATCCCAGTTAATCTGACGAATAGAATTATCGTATTCGATAAATGCTTTTTCTGCATCAAGAATAGAAGAAGTACAATCATCTATTGATGACTGCATATCATACCAGTCTTCGCTGTATTCTTCGATTTTACCAGAATCAATGGCTGAATTAAGTGCGTTTAGCCATACTCTGACCATCATAATTATCTCTGTTGTTTGTGTTAAAAACTTTCCATAAAGAATTTTTAAAATCAGTATCAATAGTTGTGCCTATGATATTGCCTTCAGATGTTACATAACCACCATTTAAAGCTTCTTTGTATTCTGCAATATATTCAGACATGGAAGTTTTTAAATTATCAAGGTTTGTTATCTTCCTTAATTCATTTTTATATTCTATTTCCTGTAATTCTATTGCACGTTCCAAAAGCCCATTTTTATCAGCTATATAACCGTTCTCAGTATCTATCCTTCTGCTAACGAAGGAGATATGCCAACAATTTGCTGAACGATTTCTTGGTATCTTGCATATTGCTCTGTTGTAAGTGAAATGTTGTCTCCATATTGAGAAATACCATCTGACAATTCTTCAAATTCATCTTTTAAATCATTTAAAGTTTTTACATTTGATGCATTTGTCTCTTTAAAATCATTATACTTGTCTCTTAGTTCTTTGGCTTTTTCAATGGCTTTTTCATTTGCATGAACTAAATTGTCTACTAATTTTATCAATGCAGAAATTGCAATACTGACACCCATACTAACTGCTACGTTTAATGCCAATGCAGCCACTTTAGAAGCAACCATTGATGCGGTCAGTCCATTCTGTGCTAACTCAGCTTTTGCAACAGCGGCTTTATAATCATCCATTGTAGCTGGTGCACCTTTGAGTTGTTTTAACCAGCCATTCATAAAATCATTGCCAGTTCCTGCCTCAAAGAATTTCGCTGTCGCTTCCGCACCTTTGTCTAAAGCCTTATTATAATCATTTAAAACATTAACAACGCTATCATCTGACAAAAATTGAACAGGGGATGTGCCTTTCCACGCAGACATCATTCCTGATATAGTTGCATCATTTGTAACAGCAACGTAGTCAGTAACTTGTTTCCATTTTGTCGTTATTGTATCTCCAATGTCTGAGAATGATTTTCCAAACATTCCCCAACGAGAACTCATATTATCAATATCACTGTCAAATGTTTTGAATATCATACTTGTTAATGTTTGAAAATATGTTTGAGGTATTTTCTTTAATGTAGTATAATATGAGATGTTAATTGGAGGTATATATAATGAAAAACAAAAAGAAAACGTCTATAATCATTGGGATAATTATTTTGTTATGTATTTGTGCAATAATTTTTATACTAATTTTAAAAAATAACAGTGGGTATAAGACTACAAATGATTTATTAAAAGAACTTTCAAAAGCGATTAATAATTTGAATATAAGCAGAATAGAAGATTGTTATCCAAGTTTTATACAAAAATCATTACCTACATTATCTACTGAATCTGCAAAAGAATTTCATAATAAAGTAGGAGACATTTCTTTTGATATTACACATGAGAATAAAATTGATCCAGATGAGTTGTTAAATAAACAAAATCAAATAAATTCAAAATACGATTGTAATATTAAACTAGAAGATTACAAGTTAATTACGTGTAAATACCATGATAATTTTGGAGAATCAACCTTTGAAATGATTAAAATAGATGGAAGATGGTATTTGTATTATGCTGGTAATTTCCCTGAGCCATTACAATATTTCGTAGAATAAGATAAATACACCTAAACATATGTTCTGACTTCCAGATATGAAATAGAAGAGCAGTGAGAAATTGCTACTCTTTATTGTATACAAATCATAATCAAATTCATTAACTAAAAAAGGACACCAGAAAACTGATGTCCTTTTTAGGATTGATACGCAGTACCAATCTGCTAATGTAATTTGAATCATGACCTACATGCAATGTAAGCCTGCTAACGTAGTAAATACACTTATCTTGTATATTATATTATCACTATTACAGAAATGTGTCAAGAGATTATCTTAAATTTTTTGAAATGGCAGACCGTATATCTTTAAAGCACTCATTAGTGACAACAGCTAATTTAGTAGAACAAATTCTTTTTCTGTCTATTTCTCTTATATGTGCTACATTTACAAAACCGTTAATCTGTTGTTTATATCCATTTTCTATGGTAATTGGCACTTCATAATAGTCAAGATATTTTATACGACTTGTTCCATCCTGACATGTCACTTCAATATAATATTTTTTCTTCTCTTGATCATATTTAACAGATTTTTCATGTGAAGTAATTGGTGCTATAATAGTTGTGTTCCCACTTTTATTACCGAAATTATTTTGCAATACTACTACAGGTCGATATTCACTTTGTTCACTACCAATATTAATACCAAGGTCACAATTATATATTTCTTTTTGAGCAACCGTATATTTTCGTCCTCCAATAGAAATCTTAAATTTTCTATTCACCCATTCAATGAACTGTAAATTTTTCTGCAATTTATCCATATGCTTTTTCTCATTATTAACATTTTTCAAAAGCTGTTCTTTCAATATATTTATTTGTAATTCTATTTCTTTCTCTAATTCAGAAATCTTATCTGACATCATATACCTCGCATATAAAAATATTTTGACATAAATTACCAATGATGTAATTATACGACAAGATATTATATAATTCTATCAGAACATATGTTTATAGATGAATATAAAAGAAGCGTAATCAATCGACTACGCTCTCCAAAAATCTTGCTGTAATTTTCTTACAATATTTCTCTAATAATCAATATTTCAAACGACAAACCCTAAAGGAAAGGATGTGATAATTTTAGAACTATTGTTCTGAATTATACTGATTTACTATAAATAACACCATTGAGATATATAATATACCACGCATTTTAAACAAATGTAATACAAAACATATAAATGATAATATTGTGTTTTTACGGTTTAAAGTGTATATTATATAAGTAACTTTAAAAGCTAATAACTAATATTTCGGAGAGAATGACATTTGGAAAAAAAGAAGATTAAAAGAGATATAATGCTGATAGCGACATTGATTATTGTATGTGCAGCAGCATTTTTGATTATTAATTTTGTTGTGAAAAAGGATGGTATTACAGCAGTTGTGAAGGTAGACGGAAATATTGTCTATATGCTTCCTCTTGACAAAAATGCGTCTGTTACTGTTGAGGGGTATCAGGGCGGCAGTAATACTGTAGTTATAGAAAATGGTACAGTTTATATGAAAGATGCCGACTGTCCTGATAAATTGTGTGAAAAGACAGGAAAGATAAGTAAGAATGGAGAGACGATAGTGTGCCTTCCGCATCGCGTGGTTGTCGAGATACAGGGCGGTGAAGGCAATGTAGATTCGCTTGTCAGATAGATGAAAACGGGTAATAAAATATATAAATAAAAATTAACAAATAAAAACAGGTGAATGAAAATATGAAGAATTCAACACGGACGCAAAAACTCGCACTTTGCGGTGTACTTACGGCTTTGGCGATGATATTTGGCTATATCGAAAGCGTGATTTCTGTGCCGCTTCCGGTTCCGGGAATTAAGTTAGGACTTCCCAATATTGCTATAATAACGATTTTATATGTTGTCGGAATAAAAGAAGCAGTTGCAGTTAATCTCATAAGAATAACATTAACTGCTGTTCTTTTTGGCAATTTGAACAGCTTCTTGTTCAGCATGTCAGGAGCGGTTCTTAGCATGATAATAATGATAATACTAAAGAAAATACAGTTTTTTTCGTCTGTTGGTGTAAGTGTTGCCGGCGGAGTACTTCATAATATAGGGCAGATAATTGCAGCTGTATTTATAATGGGAAGCGGTGCGATAGTATATTATCTTCCTGTACTTATGATAACCGGAACAGTGACTGGAGCAGTAATAGGAATTGTATCAGCTATGGTGGTGAAACGCACTGAAAGAGCATATGGACAAAAATAAAGAAACGGCATTTCAGATTAACTGAATGCCGTTTCTTTTATTGTTTATATTGCTGCTGCAATTCAATTTCTTCCATAGATTTGGAAACACAGTGTGTGATAGGTTTCCACTCAACACGCTTGAATAAAGCGACAAGAGAAATTGGAATATATGTAAGCATAAATAATGGGAAAGTGAACAGCGAAATAATCTTTTTCTTAGGAGAAGCAAGAATCTTCTTCCATTCTGTTATTACTGTCAGCAATCCGATTGAAAACATAAGCAAATAAAAGCTTACACAGGCAAAACCGATTGATTCCATAGCGACCGGAAATACCTTTTTAAATAAAGTAAAGTTATGTGCACCAAGCACTAAAAATATGAGATTCAAAAGCATGCAGCCTACTGAAAGAAGAGTAGCAGGAGCAAGTGTCATAAACATATCATAACATGATACGAACATCTGACGTTTTTTGAATGCCATGGCTATCAGTTCACGACCATATTTGAACATTACCTGATAGAAGCCCTTTGACCAACGCATACGCTGGTTCCATGACTGTTTAAATGTCTCCGGCTGTTCATCATAGAACATTGCCGAATCACAGTAGCCGATTTTTTCTCCCTCAAGAATATTAACAACTGAAAACTGAATATCCTCTGTCAAAAGATTACATTTCCAACCACCATTTTTCTTAATAATCTCGCTGCTTGTAAGAAAGCCTGTTCCTGATACAGCACAGCTTGTTTTAAGAATCATTCGTGGATTATTAAGATATTTTGCTTCGCGGCAGAACCAGAGCGAATATCCTGATGTAATCCAATTGGTATCGAAATTTTTTGAGTTACGATAACTTGTGACCACACGATACCCCTGATCAAAAGTTTTGTTCATTTCACGGACATAATTTCTGTCAATGACATTATCCGCATCAAAAATAAAATAACCGTCGTAGGCGGTATAATCGCCTTCATCTTCTTTTATCTTGTTGAATGCATAGTCAAGAGCATAGCCTTTACCGACTAATACCTTGTTAAAACGTTCATATACAATTGCACCGCAGCTTCTTGCAATCTCGGCTGTGTTATCCGTACAGTTATCAGCAACGACAACAACATCAATAAGTTCAGAAGGGTAGTTCTGTGCTTTGATGCTCTTAATCAGGTTACCGATTACGGCATTCTCATTCCGGGCTGCAATAATAAAAGCGAACCTGTGAAGTTTCTTAGGTTCGTATTCTGGCTGCTTCTTCTTTCGTTTTTCACCGATTAAGGCTATCACAATATATATAAACTGATAAAAATACAATACAGTCAACAGGGTGTAGATAACGGTGTTGATTGAAGCAATAGCTTTCATTAAAAGTCCTCTCCATTTTAAAAAATGAAAAAATATAGTATTGCGGACTACCCAAAGTCCTTTGTTGATTATATCATTAATTTCTTTTGTGTCAATAGTTCAATAATAAGAAATAGGTCATAACTCAAATAAAATAAGAAAATATTTGACAAAAAACTTTATTGATATAGTATAATAAGAAATACACTTAATTTTAATTATGAAATGGAATGGAGAAAATAAGCTATGTACAAAGAAATTTCAAGACTGATAATATACGGAGATATGGATGAAGACAGCATCCTTTCACGCATGGCAGACATTTTCAGAAAGTTTGATGTTGAGGATACGGGAAAAGAGGAACTTACAAGAGAAATCTATACGCAGATTAAAAGAATTCTTAAAGTCGCGACAGATTATGGATTTGATAAGAACCTATGGCAGAATTATCTTACATTTATACTTATCACAACAGAAAACCCATTCAGCATAACATGTGAGAAGGTCGGTGCCAATGACGGAAGTGTCAATACATTTGCCATGAATGATTTCGGAATATTCAGAAAGCTGTTCCACTATGATTTCAGCGAGATTGAAAAAGAACTTTCAATAAATTGTTTTTCACTTATTACAAACTACAAAGCAATTGTGAAAAAAGAACTTATGTATAACAGAAATGTAAGCGAAAAAGTACGCACATTAAGCGAAAAACTTGCAGCCGCAACAACAGACGAAGAGTTTTTTGATGGTGTTACTACATTTTATAAAGATTACGGTGTTGGCATGTTTGGTCTTAACAAAGCATTCAGAATCGGCAATAATCCTGACGGCAGCGTTAAATTTATGGCAATTAACAATATGGACAAAGTTATGCTTACTGACCTTGTCGGATATGAAATCCAGAAAAAGAAGCTTGTTGAGAATACAGAAGCATTTGTAAAAGGAAAGAAAGCCAACAATGTCCTCTTATTCGGTGACAGCGGAACAGGTAAATCTACAAGTATTAAGGCAATTGTCAACCAGTATTATGATGACGGATTAAGGATGATTGAGATATATAAACATCAGTTCAAAGATTTATCAAATGTAATAGCACAGATAAAGAACCGTAACTATCGCTTCATAATATATATGGATGATTTGTCATTTGAGGAATTTGAGATTGAATACAAGTTCTTAAAGGCTGTAATTGAAGGAGGCGTTGAGACTAAGCCTGAAAATATCCTTATATATGCAACATCTAACAGAAGACATCTTATCAAAGAAACATGGAATGATCGTGATGATATGGAGTCATCAAACGGCTTACACCGTTCAGATACGATGGAAGAAAAGCTTTCACTGGTAAATCGTTTCGGATGTCAGATTTGTTATTCAAAACCGACACAGCAGGAGTATTTCCAGATTGTTATCGAACTTGCAAGAAGAAGCGGCGTGACTATGTCAGATGACGAACTCAAGTTAGAAGCAAACAAGTGGGAATTAAGCCATGGCGGCATTTCAGGAAGAACTGCACAGCAGTTTGTTAATTATTGTCTGGGAATGGAGAAAGAGATATGATTTCCTATATTAAAGGAGAACTTACAGAGATAATGGAAGATGCTATTGTTGTTGAAAATAATGGTATCGGCTTTAATATCCGTGTTCCTGCAACTGTTATAAGTGAATTCTGCGTTACGGGTGAGCAGGTAAAGGTATATACATATTTGCAGATAAGGGAAGATGCACACAGTCTTTATGGCTTTCTCACAAGAGATGACCTTGAAATATTTAAGATGCTTATCAATGTAAATGGTATCGGACCGAAAGGTGCTTTGGCAATTCTTTCAACAATTTCGCCTGATGATTTGAGATTTGCCGTGCTATCAGATGATGTAAAGCTTATATCAAGTGCACCGGGAATAGGTGCTAAAACAGCACAGAAACTTATAATTGAGCTTAAAGACAGGATTAAGCTTTCAGATGCATTTGAGCAGGCACTGGCACATCAGGAGAGCAGCACCGGCATGTCAGTTGATTTCAATGCAAGGAATGAGGCAGTTGAGGCACTTGTTGCACTCGGCTATGGCAATGCTGAGGCACTTCGTGCAGTTAAGAATATAGAAAATATAGAAGAAAAAGATACAGAGACTATTTTGAAAGAAGCACTTAAAAGACTTATCTGAGAGGGAATTTGATGGAAAAAAGAGTGATTTCAACAGAGCTTGTTGAAGAAGATATAAAAATTGAAAATAATTTACGTCCGCTTGCTCTTGAAGATTACATTGGACAGGAAAAAGTAAAACGCAACCTGAAAGTGTATATAGAAGCTGCAAAAGCACGTAATGATTCACTTGACCATGTACTTTTCTATGGACCTCCGGGACTTGGAAAAACAACACTTGCAGGGATAATTGCCAATGAGATGGGAACACATCTTAAAGTGACGTCAGGACCGGCAATCGAAAAACCGGGTGAAATGGCGGCAATCCTTAATAATCTTGCTGAGGGGGATGTTCTGTTCGTTGACGAGATTCACAGACTTAACAGGCAGGTTGAAGAAGTTTTGTATCCGGCAATGGAAGATTACCAGATAGATGTTATGATAGGAAAAGGGGCAACAGCACGTTCAATTCGTCTTGAACTACCTAAGTTCACACTTGTCGGTGCAACAACAAGAGCAGGTCTTTTGTCCGCACCTTTAAGAGACAGATTCGGAGTGGTAAATCATCTCGAGTATTACACGGTAAAAGAACTCGAGACAATTATAATCCGTTCTGCCAATGTACTTGGTGTAGAGATTGATTCGCAGGGAGCCAACGAACTTGCAAGACGTTCAAGAGGAACCCCGAGACTTGCCAACCGTCTGTTAAAGAGAGTGCGTGATTTTGCACAAGTGAAATATGACGGAAGAATTACAGGCGAGGTTGCCGATTATGCACTTAATCTTTTAGATGTTGACAGGGATGGTCTTGATGCAAATGACAGGCTTATACTTGGCACAATAATAAAGAAATTCGGCGGTGGTCCGGTGGGGCTTGACACTCTTGCAGCATCTATCGGTGAAGATGCCGGAACACTTGAAGATGTATATGAGCCTTATCTTATACAGAATGGATTTATTAACAGAACGCCGAGAGGACGTGTTGCAACGAACGAGGCGTATATTAATCTGGGGATTGAACAAAAAGTATAAAAATGATATAATTAAATAATTCGGATAAAGTATTGGAGGGCGTTTTCATGTCATCAAAAAATAATACAGAAGTAATTTTGGGTGGAAAAGTATTTACATTAAGTGGATATGAGAGTGAGGAATATCTACAGAAAGTTGCATCTTATATTAATAACAAGCTTGCTGAGTACAGCAAAGAAGATTCATTTCGCAGACAGAATGCGGAAGTTCGTGCTAATCTTATGTATCTTAACATAGCAGATGACTATTTTAAGGCCAAAAAGCTCGGTGACAGTCTCTCAGAAGAAATCGAGAATAAAGACAAAGAGATATATGATTTAAAACATGAACTCATAGCTGCACAGATTAAGACAGATGCGGCAGAAAAAGAGATAACAGAATTAAAAAAAGAAATTGCTAAATATCAGAAAAATATTGTTCAGTTAGAAACAGAACTTAATGCAAAATAGGAGTCAGAGTTGAAGAATCACAATGTAGAAGTGCTTGCACCGGCGGGTTCATATGATATTATGAAAGCCGTGATAAATGCCGGAGCTGATGCGGTTTATCTTGGCGGTGACATGTTTGGTGCGAGGGCATATGCAGGCAATCTTAACAAAGAAGAGATGATAAGAGCGTTAGATTATGCTCATTTGCGTGACAAGAAGATTTATCTTACTGTAAATACTCTTTTGAAGGAAAATGAGTGTACGCATGAGCTTGTCGATTATATTGCACCATTTTATGAGGCAGGACTTGACGCATGTATAGTTCAGGATATGGGTGTGTTTAAGATACTTCACAGTGCATTCCCTGATATGCACATGCATGCAAGTACGCAGATGACAATTACGGGAGAAAAAGGTGCATCCATTTTAAAAGAGATGGGTGCAATGCGTATTGTTACGGCGAGGGAGCTTACGCTTGATGAAATAAGACAGATTCATGAAAAATGTGATATAGAAATAGAAAGTTTTGTGCATGGGGCTTTGTGTTACTGCTATTCGGGACAGTGCCTGTTAAGCAGTATGAATGGAACAAGAAGTGGCAACAGAGGAAGATGTGCACAGGCTTGCCGTCTTGATTATTCGGTTGTTAATAATGATAAAGTGATAAATGATTCAAAGTCATCATATCCTTTAAGTCCAAAAGACATGTGTGCACTAGATATTCTTCCTGATATAATTGATGCGGGAGTATATTCAATGAAAATTGAGGGCAGAATGAAAAATGTTACATATGCAGCCGGTGTCACATCAATTTACAGAAAATATACAGACATGTATCTTGAAAATGGACGAAAAGGATATCACGTATCGCAGGAAGATAAGAATATGCTTCTTGATATATTTAACAGGGGTTCATTTACAAGCGGATACTACAACAGTGAAAAAGGAAAGAACATGATGTCGCTGTCACGACCGAATCACATGGGAGTGAAAGCACTCCAGGTTGTAAAAAATGATAACGGAAGAATTCTTTTTAAGGCACTCACTGACATTAATCCGCAGGATGTGTTTGAAATTGATTCTGATAATGCATATACAAGTGGTGATTCATACAAAAAGGGAAGTACATTTACTGTTAATTTGTCAAGAAAACTTCCTTTATATAAAGACAGAATCATTTACAGGATGAAAAACGGTTCTGTCACAAAAGAAATTGCTGAAAAATACGCTTCGCAGGCCGGTACTCTAAAGAAACCAGTAAATATGCTTTTTACGGCAGAATGTGGCAAGCCGATGAAGCTTGAACTTGAAGCATGTAATACAAAGGTAAGCGTTTTTGGTGCATCTGCTGAGATTGCCGGAAAACAGCCGGCTACGGTTGAAAGCTGTATAAAGAATCTTTCAAAGCTTGGAAATACAGACTTTACAGCCGGAAAGATTACAGCAGATATCGGCACAAATGTATTTGTTCCTGTAAGTATTCTTAACGATTTACGAAGAAAAGGAATAGAAAAGCTCACAGAAACAATTCTTGATAAATACAGAAGACAGACTGTGGATGAATCGGTATATAATGTATGTAAAGCATCATCAAAAGATATATCTGTAACAGTCAATGATAGTATACATGATGGAAAATACAGGACCTCGGTTTATTTGAAAACCAAAGGACAATTAAAGTCATATATTTTATCAGGGCTGAATAATGATAATGTGTATGCTGATTTTAAGTTGTTTGATGATGATGAATGCAGGAAAAATATTAAAGAACTCGCAGATTCACAGAATGTTACAGCTGCACTTCCATATATAATAACACAGTCGCAAAACAGGATTTTTGGCTCATTGATTGAAAACATCCGTTCATGTAATATAGAGATGTTCCTTGTGAGAAATCTTGAAGAAATTGGGTGCCTTGGAAATCTGGGACAAAAGACAGGATTTGTTCCAAAGATTGTCACAGATGCCGGATTGTATTGCTGGAATAGTTTTTCGGTATTGCAGCTTCGTGACATAATATCAGTATGTGGTTGTGAACTGACAAGAATAACACTGCCATATGAGCTTAATTATAAAGAGATGAATATGGTAAATTATGGTGTTCCGACAGAATTTGTTGCAGAAGGATTTGTGCCTGTTATGATTTCAAAGCAGTGCGTAAGAAAAACTTACGGATTGTGTGATCATAATAACGGAATTATTTATCTTAATAATAAACGAAGCGGAACATATATGGTTGAAAGCGTATGTTCTTTCTGCCATAGTGTTATGTATAGTGCAAAAAGAATTGATGTCGGCTATGACAGCAGTCTTTTAGAAGAGATTAATCCTGATTATATCAGAAAGGATTATGATAATATGCATGATGAAACTGCATGGACAGGTCATTATGCTGTAGGAGTGGAATAATGCAGTTAGTGTTTATAGAAGTATCAAAGTATATATTTGCATTTTTGCTCTGCTTTTATGCGGCAGCGGCATATCGTGGTGCCGTTATGAAAGAAGAGAAGCGAAAGTTTACATACGCATTTCAGAATGTAATAATGTTTATGATACATTTATTGGGCTTTTTGATACTTTATCAGCTTAACAATGAAGATATAAAATATCTTATATTATATTTCGCACAGTTTATATATCTTTTTGTTACGATATTTGTGTATGACGTTTTATACCCAAAAGCTTCGCGTCTGCTTGTAAATAATATGTGTATGCTTATGGCTGTTGGATTTATAATGATTTGTCGTCTTGATTATGATAAATGTGTGAAGCAGTTTCTGATTGCAGCCGGTGGAACTATTATTACTTTTTTTATACCGGCGTTGTTAAAAAGAGTAAAGAGTTTTAGAAATATGGGCTGGATTTACTGCATAACAGGTATTACACTCCTGCTTGCTGTGCTTTTATGCACGGAAGTATTCGGTGCTAATCTTGTGCTTACACTGGGACCTGTTTCTGTACAGCCTGGAGAATTTGTTAAAATTCTGTTTGTGATGTTTGTTGCTTCAATGTTTAATAAATCTACGTCATTTGAACAGACAGTAAAAGTTACTGTTATAGCGGCAATTCACGTTATTATACTTGTAATATCAAAAGATCTGGGTGCTGCACTTATATTTTTCGTTGTTTATCTTATGATGCTCTTTATTGCGACAAGGAAACTTAGCTATGTCGGAATAGGACTTGCTGCCGGAAGTGTTGCTGCAGCCGGTGCATATAAGATTTTCAACCATGTAAGACAGCGTGTCCTTATTTGGAAAGACCCTTGGAGCACAATTGATTCAACAGGTTACCAGATATGCCAGTCATTATTTGCGATAGGTATGGGGTCGTGGTTTGGAAGCGGACTTGCACAGGGACTTCCGGATAAAATTCCTGTTGCTGAAAAGGATTTTATGTTTTCGGCAATAACAGAGGAGTTCGGTGCTATATTTGCAGTTGCATTGCTGCTTATATGTCTTAATAATCTTATACTGATGATGAATATTGCTTCAAGATGTAAAACACTGTTTTACAGGCTTGTGGCGGTAGGACTTGGTGTTACATATGGATTTCAGGTGTTTCTTACGGTTGGAGGTGCTATGAAGATGATACCTATGACAGGTGTTACGCTTCCTTTTGTAAGTTACGGCGGAAGTTCTATTGTAAGTTCACTTATAATGTTTGCATTGATTAACGGAATGTATAATATGAGACAGGACGAGGTTGAAATTAAGAATGAATCAGCAGGTAAAAACACGAAACTTAAAAAAGAAAAACACAAAGCCTAATGATATAGTTGATAAAAAAAAGCAGGGGCTTAGAAATCGTGAAACTAATGTAATATCATTTATTTTCGTTGCATTATTTCTCATGATGGCAAGTTATCTTGTATATTTTAATGTCTTTGAGGCTTCTACAATTGTAAATAATCCTTATAATAAGCGAATCGATAATCTTGAAAATAAGGTCGTCAGAGGTAACATTCTTGCAGCTGACGGACAGATCCTTGCAGAAACAGATATTGATGAGGATGGAAATGAGACGAGAGTTTACCCGTTTTCCGAAGTGTTCTGCCATGTTGTAGGACTGGCTTCTGCAAAAACAGGTGTTGAAGGTGTTGCCAATTATGAATTATTGTCCACATCAGGTAATATAATTAATCAGCTCTCAGATGATCTGAGCGGTGAGAAATCAGTTGGATATGATGTTGTTACAACGCTTGTTCCAAAGCTTCAGGAGGCTGCATATAAGGCACTGGGAAGTAATAAAGGTGCAGTAGTTGCAATGGAACCTTCGACAGGAAGGGTTCTCGCAATGGTTTCAAAGCCGGATTATGACCCGAATGAAGCATCTGAAATGTACAGTGAGTGGCTTGGCTATGACAGCTCTGATTCTGTGCTTCTTAACAGGGCAACACAGGGACTTTATTCGCCGGGTTCTACGTTTAAGGTACTTACTGCTCTTGAATATGTAAGGGAATATCCTGATTATGAAAATTATTCTTTTGACTGTACAGGAAGTGCCTATGTCAACGGAGGAACAACAATTCCATGTTATAATGGTTCTGTCCATGGACATCAGGATTTAAAACTGGGATTTGCCAATTCGTGTAACGGTGTATTTTCAACAATAGGATTCAGGCTGAATCTTTCAAAATACAGACAGCTCTGCGAAGATTTTTATTATAACAAAAATCTTGATATCGGAATAGAGTCGAGCGTCAGCAGCTTTACACTTGACGAAAATTCAGGGGTAAGTGAGATTCAGGAGACCGGTATCGGTCAGGGTAAAACAATGGTTTCACCTATGCACAATCTTATGATTATCTCTGCAATTGCAAACAGAGGTGTTATGATGCAGCCGTATTTTGTTGAAAAAGTCCAGACGCGTTCTGGCGATGTTGTGAGTACGACAACACCAAAACAGAAGTCAGTTGTATGTACGCCGTCTGAGGCTGATACAATCGGAGAGTTCTGTCGTGCGGTTGTGACTGAGGGTACAGGTTACGCATTTACATATACATCATATACAGTTGCCGGAAAAACAGGAACGGCACAGTTTGATAACAGCGACAGGGTACATTCATGGTTTATCGGTTATGCACCATATGAAAATCCGCAGATTTCTTTCTGTGTTATACTTGAAGGCGGATATACAGGCGTGCCTGGTGCACAGCAGGTAACAAAAGCACTTCTGGATGCATTTTTTGATGAATATTGATTTAAAATACTGATTTTGTATTTTAAATAAGAAGAATACTGATTCATTGGTTGATATTGTGGTTCTTTAGTTGTATAATTAATATATATCACAGGAGGAATTGCAATGGCTGAGGCAACAAGCTGTGGTGGTGTGGTTATTTTCAGAGGCAAGATTCTTGTATTGTACAAGAATTACAAGAACAGATATGAAGGCTGGGTTCTTCCGAAAGGAACGGTAGAACCGGGAGAAGAACCACAGGATACTGCGGTAAGGGAAGTATTGGAAGAGAGCGGTGCATCCGTTAAGATAGTTAAGTATATAGGCGACACACAATATACGTTTAATACGGTGTCAGATACGATAAAAAAGACTGTTCATTGGTATCTTTGTGCTGCGGACAGCTTTTACAGCAAACCGCAGAGAGAAGAGTTTTTTGAAGATTCCGGGTATTATAAGTACCATGAGGCATTTCATCTGTTACGATTTGCCAATGAAAGACAGATACTTGAAAAGGCTTATAATGAATATATTAATATTAGAAGGCAGGGAAGATGGGAATGAATGTAATTCAACCGGTTACAATACTAGATGGTAATCAATATCTTGTACAGGGTCCGGCAGATAAGACAGGTCAGGCTACATCATTTGATAATGTATATAACCGTTCATGCGGCGATGAGACACTCGATGAGATTTTTGAAGATGTTTCACAGGAATATGGAGTTAATGTTAATCTTTTAAAAGCTGTAGCACAGGCAGAATCAGGTTTTGATGTCAATGCCACATCATCATGCGGTGCAATGGGAATAATGCAGCTTATGCCATCAACGGCAGAATCATATGGAGTGGAAGACCCATATGATGCAAGACAGAGCATAACCGGAGGTGCCAAGCTTCTGTCATGGCTTTTAGATGATTATAATGGCAATGTTTCACTTGCACTTGCAGGCTATAATGCCGGATGTGGTGCGGTTCAGAAGTATGGTGGTGTTCCTCCATATGATGAGACGGTTAATTACATAAATAAGATTAATGACATATTAGACGGTGCGTTGAGCAACGATTCATGGACAACTGATTCAATGCAGGCAACAGATTTGAGCCATGCATATGTAAGCACAGGAAATGCAGGAAATACATATTATCCTGGTCTTTCAGTTAATACAGAGGTGCATTCAATCGGTTCAGGCAGTGGCAGTAAACTGAATTCATATATGAGCAGTGACCTTTTTAGTTATGAAGATTATGAATATTTTCAGAATACAATTACAGAACTTCTTGAAAAGATTAACGGACAGGGAAACAGCACTGATTCAAAAATCCAGTCAGTTGACAGCAGCAATTCAGTTTCATCAACATCAGTTCCTGATTTAAAGCATTTTGATGAATTACAGTTAAACAGTGTGGTCATGCCGGCAATGTCACAGGCATTTCAAAGTATAATGAAAAACAGTCCACAGAGCTTCTACGAAGCACAGGCATCGGCAGTAAGTCCGCTGATAGCAAAATTATTAGAACAATAAAGAATATGCGGGGTGGGGAGTATGAAGGAAAGAATCAAAGTATACCTTTACAACAAAACAATGAAAGAGATTGATATGTCAGACTTCTCGTACATATCAGAAGATGTTTTTTCAGAGCGTACAGATATTGTTAAAGTCGTTCTTCCGGAAGGTGTAAAAGAGATTGGCAACAATGCATTTGAAAATTGTATACATCTTGAAGAAGTGGTTTGTCCAAAGTCACTTCAAAAGATTGATTCAGAAGCTTTCATAGACTGTATCAGTCTCAAAAAAATTGATTATGACACAGCATCAGTTAAGGTGGATGCAAGTGCATTTAAGGGGTGTTATAATCTTTAAAAATTATGGTTTCCGGCATTGTTCGGAGAGTGTACACCGCAATATGGCATGGGCTGTATTGCGGTGTTTTAAGAATTACATCATTTGCATGTTATAAAGTTGATTTATATATGCATGATATGTAAATTATTGTAAAATTAATGATAATAAAAATTAGAGGGTAAAGATAAATAAAATGGCTAAATGTGATGTTTGTGGTAAAAATGGAGGTTCAAGAGTAATATCAGGAATTTTATTTTGTGAGGCATGTTTTTCTAAACTTCAGAAAATTAGAAATTATGATATGTTGACAATTCAATATTATTTGGATCCTGAAAATTATGCAGAATCAACAGAAAAAGCAAAGAACTACATGATGGAGCAAGCCCAGTCAATGACTGAATATTGTAAATGTAATCAGCAGAAAGATCAGCAGAGTCAAATTGATACAGAAATATATAAAAACATAATTATGACAACTACAAATTCTATTGAAGGTTATAATATTGTAAAATATATTGATTTGGTATGTGGGGAGGTTGTTGTACCTAATGGATTGCTGGGTATAATAACGTCAGGTACATTTTTTACTATAAATTCATTGGAAAAAGCAAGAGTGGAGGCTATTAAGGCTGTAAAGAAAAATGCTTATAATATTGGAGCAAATGCGATTGTTGCAGTTGATATTGATATTAACGATATGAATGGAAATGGTGTAATAGTTTCTGTAAATGGAACTGCGGTTTTTATTGAAAAGGAAGAACAAGTGGAATCCTAATTATAAAAGAGTTATGTTAGCGTTAAAATAAAAAAACGATATGGTAATTGGTAAAATATTCAAAAGAGAGGATGATATGTTATGATTAGAATAAAATTATTAAATGCAATTTTATTAATAGCTGTAATATTTACGCTATTTACACAGGTAGCGTGTGGTAAGAAAAATTCAAATAATACAACAGATATAAAATCTTCAATGAATACAGAGAACGAAAGTGCTACAGATAATTTTAATAAATCAAGTATTATAACTTTTGATTACACTGATGAGATTGGTAATACATATATACTCAAGGGTAAGGCGGTATCAAATGAATCGGGAGATGTAATTATTGAGGTAATAGACGCTGATGGGAATAAGGTAATATTTACAGGAAAAGCAACAATGATTGATGGAAAAATGTCAGTTAGCAATATAGCGGTACAAGGTGTAGAGAACGCAGGAATAAACATTAAGTCAGATGATTGTAAAGTAAAAGTAAGTACTGAAAGTATAGCATCGGATGATAATGAACGTACAGATAATGAAGCGGTGTCTGGTATATTAATTTCTGATGATGTTAAGAATGAAATGAACTCGGTAATGGAAGAAGAAATTATAAAAGATAATATAGAAATAGGAGTACCGGATAATAATTGTTCATATGACGTTTGTGAAAATGTGACGGAAACACCATCAATATCGGATATTGATGATGGCATATATGAACCAACAGGACCATTAATTCCGAATGAAAAAGCGGAAGAATCTTCTGATACAACTTCTGATGTTTTTATAATTTCAGGTGTTGATATTCGTAGTGGTGAAGTAATTAATAAAGATGTATATATTACATATAATGGAAATGCAGTATTTAACAACGTAACAGTTAATGGAAATATATATTGTTATGGTATACTTAAATGTTCACAAGTAACTGTAAAAGGCTTGTATACATATGCATATAATGGAATGGCTAGTTGTTCTAAAAGTGATGGAGTGCGTGGTGTTTCGGGTGGATTAAATTGTAATAAGATGTATATACAAGATGATGCTTTAGATTATGCTTTTTCAAGGTGGGGAAATTATTGAACGAGTTAAAACCCAAGTATACACAATCAAAATGGTAAAATGTATAATAATGGTTATATTTTCACAATGTATAGATTGCAAAAAATTATATAGGCAAAAATAAAGATGGCAAGCAATCATGTAAGGCGTTTTTGTATGGAATTCCCCAAGATGACTAAATGCTAAATATCATTAGTGTAGTGATTGGTAATGTTCATTGCTTATCTAATAATTATTTTATAAATATAATATTAAACCAGCCCGGATATTATCAATTAAGATATGTCCGGGCTGTTGATGTTATTAAGTAAAGTGCATTGTCATGTAAGGTCTTTATTTAAGATTTTTACGAAGCTCTTTAATTATGGCTTCAAGTTCAGCTATTTTAGCATCGGATTGAGTCTTTGCATTTTCAGCTTCCTGTTTAGCAGCATCCACTTCCTGCTTGGCGGCATTTGCTTCCTGTTTAGCGGCATCCACTTCCTGCTTGGCGGCATTTACTTCCTGTTTGGTGATTTTTAATTCCTGTCTGGCTGCTGTAACTTCCTTCCTGGTAGTTTTTA
>ERZ772858.1177-NODE-1177-length-28485-cov-11.068097_pt1 | contig 28485 bp, 25 predicted proteins | sample MGYA00512136_ERZ772858 | MGnify/ENA primary metagenome ERZ772858 (study PRJEB29015, sample SAMEA2737726) | human gut metagenome | biome: human gut; feature: human-associated habitat; material: faeces | place: China | collected 2012 ...
TGAAGGCCCTCCAGGAGGAGGGCGTCTACGGCATCGGACATATCTACACCGCTGAGGAGGCCCGGGAGAAGGAGCATCTGTACGGCGGCTTCAGCTTCGTGCTGGAAAGCGACGGCTACACCTCCTTCGGCGACAAGGCCGTGCGTCCGCTGGTCCAGAATTTCGACGTGGATGACTACCGCTTCGGCCGGGCCACCCACGGCTATCTGCCGGACTTCGGCGCCCAGCCGGTGTTCGTGGCCAAGGGGCCGGACTTCCGCTGCGGCGTCACGCTGGAGCGCGGCCTGGTGGTGGACGAGGCTCCCACCTACGCCAAGCTCCTGGGCGTTGAACTGCCCCAGGCGGATGGCCGCCCCATGGAACAGTTCCTGCGCTGACACACCGATCTCCCGCCTTTGGCGGGATCTCTGGAGGCTGTGATGAAACACTTATATCTATCCAATTACTGCGTCCTGTTCCAGGACTACGACTGGATCGAGCGCTGTGTCCGCTCCTTCCAGGACTTTCCCATCGGCGTGGAATTCGCCACCAGCTGGACCACCCCCGGCTTTTACGAGGAGCTGGAGCGGCAGGTGGAGGTCTTTCGGGACATCCCCACCACCCTCCATGCCCCTTTCGTGGAGGAATGTACTCTGCCCGGCAGCGAAGCCGAGCAGTATATGGCCCAGCGCTATCAGTACGCCTGCGACCTCTATCCCCGCTTCGGTGCCACCTCCATGGTGATGCACACCCATGAGGGCGGCTTCCCGCCGGAGGAGCGGGCCGCCCGTCAAAAGCGGTCCCTGGAGGTGGTCCGGGACTGGACCGGCCGCATGGTGCGCCAGGGCATCCGCCCCACGGTGGAAAACGTCGGCTTCGCGCTGAAAAACAGCGTCCTGTTCGACCAGGCGGAATTCGAGGCCCTGTTCGACCAGCTCCCGCCGGAGGTAGGTTGCCTCCTGGATACCGGCCACGCCCTGCTGAACCACTGGGACATCCCCGCCCTGATCCGCCGCTTAGGCAGCCGGATCTGGGGCTACCATCTGAACAACAATGACGGCCTGCACGACAGCCACTATCCCATCTACGATCCGGACGGCGTCTGCCCGCCCCAGGAGATGGACGAGATCCTACGCTCCATCGCCAAGTACTCCCCCCAGGCAGATCTGGTGCTGGAATACGCCCCCAGTCCCCGGGTGACGATTGAGTCTTTGCACCAGGACTTTCGAAAAGTGGCCGCCATGGTATGACGGCCGGCGGCGATCCCGCAAAACGGGTCTGTTGCAAAATAGGCTCACAAAGGCCGCGGGGGCAAAGGGTCTTTCTCTGACCTTTTGCCCCCGCGTTTGTTTGTACGAGCTGCTATTCTGCGAAAATTGCAAGGCATTTGGACGTAACAAAGCTGACCCTGACTCCAAAATCAGCGCCCAATGTGGATGATCCAGCTGTTTTTGCGGCTACGCCACTGTGATCTCAGAAAGATGCGTTTTCAGCCGCCCGTTTTCCCGCTTCATCCATAGCTTTTTGAGGTCGTACGCCAGTGCAAGGAAGAAAAGCTCAGTCCGGATATTGGCTTTCCCTCTGGTCAGAAAACGGCGAAAACCAAAGTCGTTTTTGAGCAGTCCAAACGCCTCCTCGACCTGGATAGAACGGCACATCCGCAGGTAAATACTATGCTCTGTTGTAATGTTCTCCAGAGATACCGCCCGCATTTTCCAGAAAGTCTTCTTCAGCATGAATTCCTTCGGCTTTGCAAGATCCTTTGCCTGACAGCAGGCAGACCGGTGCGGGCAGTTCGTGCAATCCTCGCATCGATACCAGTTGGTCGTCACTGGCCGTCCCTGCACTATCTCCGTAGTCTCTCTGCGGAGCGAGAGCGTTTTTCCATATGCGCAGATAAACGCATCCCACTGCTCATCATATGTATAACGATCTTCCTGCGTCATAGAAAAAGTGATTGACCCAAACTTCTTCAAACCGAACTACGATGAGATTGTGGAAACAATCCGTCTGGTCGCGCCTTACTTTGATGACTTCATTTTGGAACCCCAGGAGGGTAATGAAGAGCAGATCGTCCTGCGGTGGCGTCAGACTGGCTGTGAAGATGTCTTCAATGCTTCTCAGCTTTCGGACGGAACACTTCGTTTTATTTGCCTGACAACGCTTTTGCTGCAGCCCCATGAGCTGCAGCCGGCTACCATCATCATAGATGAGCCGGAGCTCGGCCACATCCCTATGCAATCACGATTTTCTCTGAGATCGTGCGGCAGCTTTCCAATGAAAAGCAGATCATTATTTCCACGCAATCTGTAGAACTGTTGAATGAGTTCGATGTGGAAGATGTCATGATAAGGTATAATAACTTGCGCAAATTGAAAACCGCATAAAAGAAGACATAGCTTGCAGGCTCTGGTAGAATGAAGTCACGACACACCATTCTGAAAGGAGACAGCAAACTATGTCCGAGAAAATTGTACAGCTAAACGAGGAAGTAATCAAGGGCCAAATCAAGGAATTGGTTCGCGGCAGCGTGGAGGAAACCCTGAACGAGCTGCTGGAAAAGGAGGCGGAGTCCCTGACGCAGGCGGCCCGCTATGAGCGCAGCGAGGCCCGTCAGGGCTACCGCAGCGGACACTATGACCGAAACCTTACCACGACCTCCGGTGACGTTACGCTCCACGTCCCCCGGCTCAAGGGCGTGTCCTTCAAGACTGCCATCATCGAGCGGTATCGTCGCCGGGAGAGCAGCGTGGAGGAAGCCCTCATCGAGATGTACCTGGCGGGTGTTTCCGTGCGCCGTGTGGAGGACATCACGGAGGCACTGTGGGGCAGCAAGGTTTCGCCCGCTACCATCAGTGAGCTGAACAAGAAAGCCTACGTCCACATCGAGGACTGGCGGAACCGCCCCTTGCGGGGCGGGCGCTATCCATACGTCTACGTGGACGGCATCTACCTGCGCCGCAACTGGGGCGGAGAGTACGAAAATGTGGCAATTCTGGTGGCAATTGCCGTGAATGAGGACGGTTTTCGTGAGGTTTTGGGTGCCGCCGAGGGCATGAAGGAGGACAAGGCCAGCTGGGTCAGTTTCTTCCAATGGCTCCGCGGACGCGGCTTGGACGGTGTAAAGCTCATCGTCGGCGACAAGTGCATGGGAATGCTGGAGGCCGTGGGTGAGGTGTTCCCGGATGCCAAATACCAGCGCTGCACGGTGCATTTCTACCGCAATGTTTTCTCTGTTGTGCCTAAATCCAAGGTCAAAATTGTGGCAAAAATGCTCAAGGCGATCCACGCGCAGGAGAGTAAGAAAGCCTCCCGTGAGAAGGCGAAAGCCGTGGTCGCCGAGCTGCGCGCCATGAAACTGAAGGAGGCTGCCAAGAAGGTCGAGGACGGCATTGAGGAGACACTGACTTACTGCGATTTTCCCAGCGAACACTGGACCCGCATCCGTACCAACAACGTGATCGAGCGGCTGAACCGGGAGATCCGCCGCCGGACCCGCGTGGTGGGGACATTCCCCGATGGCAACTCCGCCCTGATGCTGGTCTGCGCGAGGCTACGCCATGTGGCGGGCACCCAGTGGGGCTGCAAGAAATATATGAATATGAAGCACTTGGAGGCGGCTCTGGACGACACCTCTATTGCCGGCTGACTTCACTCAGCCGGAGCCTGCAAATAAATTTGCGCATAAATCTTGACGGGACCAAAACGGCTTGGATCCGTATCAATATCTGCTTTGGATCCTGCGAAACGCGCCGCAGCTGAGCGAAACTGATGAAGCATGGGCTGAAAAGCTGCTTCCCGCGAGAGCCCCGAAAGAATGTTATGTGCCGCAAAAATAATTGACCGCCATCTCGGTGAGCAAAAGCTCCTTGAGATGGCGGCCTTTTTATACGCGGGGAGGTTTGACGCTTACCTCACATTAGTCTAACAAAGCCCTTTTTCGTATTCGTATGCTAAAAGCAGCTTAATTTGCAAAAAAAGCAGGGCGATAGTGAATAACGCGGATATAGGAATATGTCTCAAAATATTTACTCAGAGGATAGTTATAATGTTTCGAATTATGCGAATTCACAAAGATATTTTCGAATGAACTTCCTGCAGTTCGAACAATCACAGAATGCCGTATGTCATTTGCAGATCTACCTAGTTGGACAACATCTCCCCTCTGAATCGAACTCGCATCATAGTTACTATACAGAACTGCTGTAGTACTTCCAAGTCCAAATGGACCCAAACCGCTGCCCGTATTTCCTAAAGCAAAATTTCCATGTGATGTTGCACTTTCCCACGGGCTGCTACCACCGTTTTTGTGTGCAAACCAACTGGTCGTATACCAATCACTGTTATTGTGATGATACATGCGGTAGTGAGCTGCAATGTTTTGTGCATTGGCAGTCTCATCACCATTTACCCAACCGCCATATCCGGCCCATACACACTGTGACACAAAGTTTGTGCAATCCTTATCGGCTTCATAAAAAAGTGAATTTTCTGTAAGCGCATAGCAATCGCTATAATTAACCGCTTTGTTTGCATCGTATGCCACAATTAAAGCATTACGCATGCTACTTGCTTTAGTATCTTCGACGGATGTATTGAGTACCTGCGTCTCCTTGGGATCTATAGGCGTTCCATAAAGCATTTTAGTATGAGGCAATGCTTTTGCTTTCGCAAGTTCTTCATTTAATAAGCGCTTCAATTCCGAAACTACAGTCGTTCCAGTTTTTTTCGCTGAAGAAGTCTTTGCATCTTCAATCCATTCTTCGTCGCCTTCGCGAGTTATAGCCGAGATTTTCCAATTATCATCGCTTGCTTTTAACGTAAATGTAAAATCAATTACCCCAAGCGTTTTCTCGCTCTTACCATCATGCCAAATATTTGCCTCATAACTCAATTTTACATCGGCAACGATTTCGTCATCAACTGCGCTGATATTACTAAATTCAGGATCAATCGAAATGTTACTATATCTGCTATCCCATAAGCTGTCATATTCAATTCGATAGTCAGTAAGTAGGGCAAAAACAGTTGTGCTCTCCGTATCCCAAAAAAAATCAGAATAGTCGAGCGGTGTTAACTCTACAAGAGATGTTGAATATGCATCAAGAAAGTCTACAATTAATTCCTCAGCAGCGGAATTTATTTTGATATTCTCTTTTTCGATAGCCATAGCATTGCAGAGCAAGACTGACATAATGATAATCGCAGAAAGGATATTTCGAATAGATGTCCTCATAATATACCTCCTTGTATAAAATTGCTTAGTAGCCTGCCATTTGTAAAAGTGTGCTTGCGACAGGCTGTCTCCCCCATCGCCGCTTATCAGGATAACTTATCCCCCATAGACATAAGTCCAATAGAAATGTTCCCAACATAGCCGCACCCCAAACAAGTAGCATTACTTCCGGGCGTTCTAGCATAATGCTGTGCCAAAACAAACTCACCACAGCCGCCATTACAAAGCCCTCTGTGATAAGTTGCATTATATTTCGTCCAAGAGTTGCCGCTATGAATGTGTAGTCTACTTAAACTGTTACTAGCAATCGTTCTCGCATTATATTCAACTCTCTTTCTATCGTTGTTATGAGAATTGATGAGGAAAGAATTGCCACCAGTTGCAACGCAAATAACAGAGTGTGATTGTGTTGCACCTCTCCCAAAAAAGCCAACATCTGCAACACAGAAAGAATCTGGGCTTGGATCAGTATCAAAAGTGGATGCATAATATGAAGAAAGTTCTTTTCTTAGTTCAGTTGATTTTCTCCACGCCTCTCCGCAAATATGCGTATTCGTACACGTATGACCAACTCTTGCGTCATGGGTACTATCTGTGCAAATACTGCCATTATTGTTATAATACCAGTTACTCGTTGTGCCAAGTCCGGCCGCTTTTAAGCACTGCGACACATAGTTCGCACAGTCGCCGCCCGATGCATTAAAGTTTTTATATTGTTTATTATAGTAAGTATAATCTGCAACATCCCCAGATGAAAACGAGTAGTTTCCAACATAGGCGTCTGCATAACTAACTGCTGCAGAACGAGAAAACGACGATGCTAACGCAGAGAATGTTGATACATTACCTCTTGTATCATAGTGTGGTAAAATTTCGTTGTCAAAATCATTCGCTTTACTAACGGTGTTGTTAAAGCCACTAATATCACTTTCGTCATAAATATCTTGGACAATTTGATAGCTAGTATCTCCAGCATTCGGAGCAAGTGTTAATGTATGCCACGTTCCAAATCCAGACGAAACCGGATCAGGAAAATCATCACTATACCATGTATACTCCACCCACTCGTATACTTTGCAAGACACAAGTCCGTTTTCCATTGTTGTAATGTCCTGAGGCTCCCCAGTAAAGGCTTCCCAGCTCAGCAAATGAAGCTTGCATGATTCAAAGTAATCCATCATGCCGCTTGTTCTTAAATCTGTGTTCGTCTTCGCCTCCATGGCCATCGCTGGAGCTTCAACATCATTACACACTAACGCAGGATAATCCATACTATCAGCAGTGTATCCTGCACCAAAGCTTGCTGTCATTAGCTTAGCATTTCTATAATCAAAATAGTTATCAACCGAGATCATCATCTCGCTGTTCGTATTCGCATCGTCGTTAGCCCTCGCTCCAATAGCAAAAAGGGGAAGTCCTGCAACAACAAGGCATACTGCGAGTATGATTTTGGTTATCTTCTTTTTCATATCTTTCTCCTTTACAAAAGCACTGATTCGAGCCGCTCAACAAAATCGAGGATTTGGTTGCAGTATGGATTCTGTGATGAAAAAATGGCATAATAGCTCAGTGTATATGGATAGTCTTCATTCAAAATTGTTTGTGCAGATGGATAAACCCCGTCAACTGTAACAACAGAACCATTAATACCAACTTCTCCGGTCAATAAGCTAAAATAGTATGGCCACACGCCCGTTCCATTTAGGTTTTTTTCTATAATGGCCTGTGCAGGGTTATCAGAATCGGCCGCCGAAACTATGTTTTTCGAAGTTGCAACGAGGTCAAAGCACATTGAAAGTTCCTGCCAAAGTTCAACTTCCAAGTCCAAATATCCCATTGACGGAATAATGGGTTCGCCCCCTGTTCTATCCCAATAAATCTGTGCATCTGTTGTATACGCATCCACAATCTGCGACTGATTCAGGTTATACAACTCACTGCTATTATTACGGACAAATACGATTGCATCTTTTTGAATCGGTATTGCTCGAAACTGTGAAAACCCTTCCAAGATTTCATCATTGCAGGGAATTAAAATGACGTCACTACTATTAGTTAAAAGAGATGTAATACACTCCTCCAGAGGCGCACGGTTACAAAAATCACTTAGAAGCATAGTCTTTTGATGCATCGAATCGGAATAAAACCAATCACAGATACCAGCCCATGTTGGTTGGTCGCAAACAAGCACGGAAAAATTGGGAATCATAGCCGTATTTGGTTTTTCTTCCTCGTTCGATTCGATTTCTTCGTAAGCCCCCAAGGATTTCTCACCGTATTCTTCAAGAGCATTTCTGGAAATAAAATCATCCAAGATGCCGTCCAGTTCATTTTGGCGGACGTTTTCCATAAAGCTATTTACCGTAGGATCTAAAGACTGTACATCACTTGGAAATAGGACGCAGTAATATCCCCATTCATCTCTTGCAAACACATATTGACGACTTTCGCTCTGCAAGTATTCCTCGCAGTACTCGCTTTCAGTATATCTACAGATTGAAAAAATCCATCCTAGATTTTCCGCCGCAAAAGTATCAGCATGGAATACTGAAAAAACAGTCTGATCGGTGATGTAAAAACTTTCCGACGGATTAACGATTACTTGATTAGACAGCTCACAAGGCAACGCAAGGGAAAATGCACCATTGGTGAAAACAGTCTCTTGAGGTTCAAATGCAGCGTTTCCTTGCTTATTAAAGCATCCACTAACCATTGAAATTAGCCAAAGTAACATCAAAGCAAAAAAGCATTTTCTATTCACGGAGTTCTCCTCCAAGATATTCACGTCACGCTAAATTAATAGCGTAATATGCATCTGCTGAGCTGAATTTTGAGTTATTACGATCATTCGTGTGTCCAGTATATCGATGCGAGACAGTATCATTCAAAGTGCAGAGCGTAATATGTCCTTCCCAGTAAACAATATTGCCAGCATTACAAGTCTTATATGTCACAGCATATCCGCCGACCTCATTACTCGTAATAAAATCGATTAACCTAGACGCACTTACCCATGTGAGTGATCCATAATACCAATCACTTGTAGGTAAGATTCCGCCGGCTACCATGCATTGAGACACAAAGCAAGCGCAATCATTATGGCAATGGCCAAGCGCCATACACGACGGATAATCTGTGGTGTTCCAAAAACTGCGGTCCACATAAACATACGTTTTGTTGCCATTCTTGTCATAGAATGTATGCCCGCATGTTGTCGAAGGTGTATAGCCGCCAAGATCAGGATCGTTCTGATGATAGCCATAGCCAGGGGCCGTGTGTTGCCATGCGTAATCTCTCGCAGCTACGCGATTATAATTATCAGCTGCGGCAAGAGGAACTACCGCCTGCAAGGAACTCAAATCAGATGCCAAACAAACATCAATTTCTTCCTCCGCAGATTTCTTCAAGTCCTCAAAGGAAAGCGGCTTGATTTCACTCTCTGATTCAACAGCGTAATCCCCATGACGTTGCTCAATTGTGACATTGCTAAATGTTCCGTCGCTATTGTACTTCGCTGCAAAGGAAATCTCGAGTGTTAATAACGTCGGTACTCCAATACACTCAGCTGCGTCAACGAAATTATTTGCTACCAAAGAGATGATATCTTCCGCCTGGGCTGAAGTAATATGCATCGAATTCTTCAAAGTATCGACTGCTCTCTTTGTAGTAAGCGCACTATTTCCTTTGCTGTCCATCGAAAGTTTGCTTGCTACTGCAGACGAACTGCTTGTCTCAACTCCATAGTCAACAGATTTACGAAGTTCAGCAACAGCCGCCTTACCATATTTTTGCGCAAAGTCTGCAGGGACGATCTCAGCAAGAGAAGATATATTTAGTTTTTCCTTAATTCCTAACATGTATGGCAAAGAATCAACACTTGTATATTTTAAGGTAGTATAAGCCCCCAAAGGCACTGTTGCTAAGATTTCATCCCCAGTAATTGTGAGTTCTGAGACAGATGAAGAATAATCTGACAAGATATAATGTTCTGAGAAATTTTCAAAAAACCATGATTTCACATATTCTTCGACAGCGTTTTCGATTACATCCACATTATCGGCAGAAAAGGTTGCCTGAGGTGTTGAAAAAGTGCTAAAAAGCATCAACAACGCCAAAAACATGCATAAACTCTTTTTCCATTTATACTGTCTCATTTTATCCTCCAAATCTATTGAAATATACGACAGAGTGAATTGGTATTGGCCGTTAATAAATAATTAGCCCATTGTTATCACCTTCTTTACTCATTTTCCTATTTATACGATGAAATAAATTGATTTTGGACAAATAATTCATATTTTAGCAAAGGCATTTTTCTTACACTTATTAGATAGATAAATCTTATAAAAGGGATCATTTGTCCATTAACAGAAATTAAAGAAGATGGACGAGCTTTATCTCAATCAGTTAACTATTTTTTCTTGCCAATTTTTCTTTATCCTTGGCCCATATAGTTATAAATAGTGTAGCTATACCTGCTTTCGCGTCGTCGTAGTATTGCAGTGAGATGAGTGTTAAAACTTTTTTCAAGAAGGCGGTCTCCTCCCTATGAGGACACCACCGATATCACTTAGGAGCAATTTGAAAATATAGTCCTAAAGTAATCTCTTATAAAACAATCTCTTATATAGAATCTTATCGTAAATACTGATATACTTATAGGCAATAGCGGCATATGCGTTAGGAGGTAACCCAAATATGGCAGAATACATTCGTGAAGTCGAAAAAATTATTGATGCCTATCATAAACAAAATCCATTATTTTCTCTGAATAGAAAAACAGCATTATATAATGCACTAACCGTCTTTGAGGATGCTTGCCGCTTGGGTGGCACAACAAATCTTGCACAAATCGGTGATAGCTTGGAGTATTCAATGCTAATCCGAGAGCAGTTAGATTCATTAAATGTTCTAATTCAATGGATATTCCAGGACTGTTCGCATAAAGACACAGATACTTTGGAAATGAAAATCATATTTGAGCGATATTTAGAAGCTGCACAGCTACTGGAGTTGCAAGCAAAGCCATACTCGCCGATTTGTAGTGCGTATATTAGTTATTCAAGAGGATATTTTTCTGCAACGGTCAATGAAACGCAAAAAAAGATAACTTTCTTGGATAATCCCGAAAATCGAAGTATCGTAATATCCGATATGGTTGAATCAATTTTAAGAGATCAATCAACGGGTCTTAAATTTCCTCCAGTCCAGGACTTGTCATTGGCAAACAGTAAACTCATAGCTTCTATTAAGTTTCAAGATGGATGCATTTCATATAGTACCGATGAAAGCATATGGGATTCTTTTTATGTTCTACGTAACGCAGATATAAGTCGCTGGATTTTTCAGCAGCTTTGCGTAGCTGCGCATCCGTGATCAAAATTCACCGCCTCCTTCTTTGTATAGTATCTCAAGTTGCTTTTTTGCTCTCTGATCAATTTTCTGTGCCCAAGATAATGTAATGCCTAGCATCTTTGAAATTTCCCGTAAACTGTAACCGTGATAGTACTTCAGCCAGATAACATGACGCTGTTGCTCCGGAAGCTTGAGGATAGCTTCTGTAAGCAAATCATCTGTGTGAAGTTCGGAACTCAGGCCGCTAAGAATTTCATCGTTGTATTCTGCGGCGGGATGCCGGCCATTCATTCGCAGCATGTCAGTTACTCTGTTATTAACTATAGTTACGACGAACTGCTTTGTTTTTGGACTCACTGGATCAATAGCCGTAATATTTTCAGCTATTTTCATAAATGCATGATGTACTGCGTCCTCTGTGTCTTGTTCATGATGTAAGCGCTTGTAAGCGACATAATACATAAGGCCACGATATTTCTGGTATATGTCTTCAAACTTGTTTTTGTCTTCCTCTGTTTCGATTACTTGAAGATAAATCAGCATAGCCCTAACTCCTACTTATTATATTCGTATTATATCAAGGTACCAAAAATGTGTCCAGTGATTATGAATTGATTTTCATCAGCCTGACTAAAACCGGAATGCACTTGTCACATGATAAGGGATTGTTAGAGTTCGTTCAGCATAAATCTCTATTACCAAGCGATTTTTAATCCTTGCGTTTTTCTCAATCAATCTGCCCTAACAAAGGCAGATGATGCTTTATTTTTTTGAAAGGCAAGTTTAGAACTCTCATTTTTAAAGGAAAATTCAGATGGTTTTTAATGCTTGGACTTTAGAAGTAATGAAAGCTCGCATGTCTTCAATAGACTTTCGGAGTTGCGAATCATTAAATCTCGTATTATATGTGTTTTCAGAATGTGTCCAGCGATTATAAATTATTTTTCATTTACCAACGATTCTATCCCTTGCGTTTTTCAATTCATCCGCTCCGTCAAAGACAAATAGTGCTTTAATTTTCTGAAAGGCAATCCCTGTTCGGATTAGAATTCTCATCTTTATGGAAGTATTTAAGTGGTTTCCGGAGTTTGGGCTTTAGAAGTAACAAAAGCTCGCATGTCTTCAATAGACCTCCGGAGCTGCGAATCATTAAACCGCGCATTATATGTGTTTTCAGGATGATGAATTTGGTGTCGAATGTATTCTGTCATGCATATCTGCTGCTCTCGCGTTGTGCCATTGGCGCTGATTTTTTTATAAGGAACGGTTGTCTTACCTTGCTTATACTCGTTAAGCCATCCCTGTTCTTCGAGGTAGCCATATAATTCGTCGTGATACCCTTCAGATATCTCGGAAAATGCAAGATAATTGACTTCATTAAGTGAAGGAAAAGGTAACTGTCCCGAGCGCACAGCCTCAACACGTTTTTGAGATCCATCCGCACAAATCAGTCGGATATTTTTGAAGTCGAGCGCATTAACAAGTACCGCGCTATGAGTAGTGACGATTACTTGGACATTGCTTTCAGTGGAGAGTGCGATCAATGCATTGATAAGTTTTTTCTGGTTTTCTGAATGCTGTGACGTCTCCGGCTCCTCAATGGCGTAAATAATGCCGGGAGCATTTGCTTCATCCTTGCGACGCTCAACTTCTGCACGAAAGAAATTAAGCAATATCAGTCGCTTAGATCCGCTACCACGTTTGTTAATAGGAATGCTCTCATCTCCGGAAATAGTGACCGATTTGAACACATCTGCCCATTTCAGGCTCGAAGCAGGTGGAATGACAGGACTCAATGTATTGGCTATATCAGGACTCATCTCTCGCAGCTTTTCAAGAGTACGCGTCGCAACCTCTTGCAGCTTTCCTTCTACAATTTCTGCGACATGATCTAAGGTTTGGCTGATATCTTCATCTTGCAATATCTCTTTTACGGCCGCATGCAAAGGATCTTGAACTTCGCTGTCACTATCACTGTTCTTTCGGTCGGCTTGAAATAAGGAGTAAACCGGAAGGTACTTTTGGAGCTTCTCCCAAATGGGTTTGGCATCACCTTTAGTTACATCAAGCTCGACTGAATTGACCTGCAAATCATCACCGTAATAGCTCCAAATTGCTGTTCGCATTGCAGAGTTTCTCGTCTTATCTTCACATGGGATATCTCTCGTCTCAATTATTTTTCTAAGATCACTATCTTTTTTAGTAAGTAGGTCTGCACATTCCGGATTCGTCGGATGCATCGCACAAATAAAAACTTTTGGTGTACCTGCATTAGGATAACGTTTGACAACTTCAAGCAAGCCGTCCGAATTAAGCAGATACTCTGCGCTAAGTGATGTCTCATTTGTTGTGTCGATAACAATCTTTTCAGGAAGATCTGTAAAGCAGACCCAGATTGAGATATCTGTTTCCTGACGCGCTTTACTTTCAACATTCAGATCTGCCTTGTCCAGTTTTGTTACGCCTTTCCCGTCATTAAAGAAAATGTCAAGCGCCTCTAAAATAGTTGACTTTCCAATATCATTTTTCCCAACGAATGCTGTTAAATCTTCAAAGTCGCTATTAATCTCATCGCTGTAGCCTCTAAAGTTTTTGATAGCCACGTTTTTGATTTTCATAAAAGTCCCTCCATTTTGAATTGCAGCCGTGAAACGACTTCCCACATTTGTGGTGTGTTGCGTGTCGAAAAACGTTGCATATTGTCTACTATAAAATGCTTGCATATTGGAATCTCACAGATTGCTGGATTCCAATATTGCGAGCATCGATAGTGGAGAGGTATACTTGCTATAATGATACCAGATCATAACGGTAAAATAGCAGCGCACTTTGAAAAGCCTGCTCAACATTGACGAAGGGGATGCAAAATGCGGAAAAGGTTTGTCAAATTATTACTTTTTAAGGTGGATACACAATACAGACTTCTCTATGGGTTCAGCAGTGAAACCGAAGAATCCTCATATCCGTGGAAGGCCTTTCCTGCTGACAGGAAGGGGCAAAAGCTGATTGCAAAGGCGATTCTATCGCCAAGCGAAGCAGATAATTTCTTGATAAGTCTGACGGGCACCGAACCAATCATGTTATGCGAAAGGGTAACTCTCAAATCGCCGCAGTTGTATAAAAGAGAGCAGCTCCTATATTCCGATGATGAAGAACAGCAGGCTGTGCCCATATCCGAATTCTGTTATCTCTTTGAATTTTGGAACAGAGAAAAGCTTTCTCTTTTGAGTGAGATACAAAATGAATTCAGTGCAGATGGTAGAACACGCTACGAGCAGACACTTGAACTTCTTAAATGGGCAAAATGCAACTGTGGAATTGACTTCTGTATAGATGGACGTCGTTTTGGCAACTACGAAGTTTATTATCGTACCCCTGAGAATAGCAGTTTTGAAATAGATATCCACAAGGATCAAGGCCTGCGGGTTACAACGATTCGCAAGCGCAAAGATTTTGCAGAAGACATCATTGTTAACTGTATCGGAAAGTATAAAGACTATGTGATCTGTAATCAGACACAAGTATGGCCTGCAAATAAAAAGGAAATCTACTTCGAGGCTAATGAGCCAATGACATCGGTTGTGGTCCACGCATGGAATGTCGCCACAGGAAAGCTAATCGTCTCCCAAAGCATTGCGCTGATGATGGGACTCTCCATCATCTCGAGGTGGGGCGGTACTCCATATCAAATCGGAGACTCTTGGACAAATAAATTATTACATTCTGCAGCAAAGAGCAGCGAACTGATTCGAACTCAACTCATGAAAGTCCAACGCATCACTACGGATCGTGCAATCAGCATTCGCAGCGAACATGAGTCCGTGTTAGATGAGGCGATGGAGGACGGCTACTCTCTTTTTAAAGATTATCAGGGAAAAAAAGAAACTGGGGCATTTATTTCTAACGCCCCCACAACCGGAGAGATCGATAGCTTTTTGCAGGTAAGAGCATATATTGAGCAATCCTCTGTTTGCAAGGCGGTAATTGCCGATCCATACTTCTCTGCACGGGCAGCAGAAAAGCTGTTGACGAGAATACAACGAACAGACCTTGAACTGGAGATCATTACCTCGCTTGGCTCGCTTGATCCGGACACAAATCAAAAAAGTAATGTTTGCGAGGAAACTCGCGCTTTTTTACAGCGGACAGCACCCCTTCTCCACAACAATCTGGTGGTAAGAAATCTGACGCGTGGTGAAAAAGGCGTCTTTCACGACCGATATCTGATTCGATATCACAAGGACGGTACGATCGATGGATTCCTTCTGAGTAATTCTCTCAACTCTATGGCGCAAAAGTTTCCGCTTGTCATAGCTCCGCTGGAGCATCGGGTATGCATGGAAGTTTGTGAGTACCTGAATAGTCTCTCTGATTCCGATATCCAACAGCAGAAGCCAAGAGCATTGAGGATCTCAAATGAGGTTCTTTTTTGCTCTGAGACATACCGGTGTCAGGTTCAAAGCGAAACTTCAGTAGAGTCAGCAGCGGAAAGGTATTTGCGGCAGTGGTATGATGAATCGTCAAAGCAGATATGTATTTGCAAAGATGATTTCTCTACAGTCCTTACGGCCGTAGCAGAGCGAGCACAAAGTGATCGAATAGATGCATGTAAAATGTTCTGTTATGCGCTGAGCAATATCTGCACGAGCCAAGTGGAACTGCTAACGGAAATGCTTCAATCCGCGGGTGGAGTTAAGGCTCTGTTCTTATCAGAGTTTCCAAATTTGGCAAAGGCCGCTGAGCAGCAGTGTGATTATCTGAAGTGTGGAGCATCTTCTCCAGAATATACGCTGTGGGCACTACTAAACGGAAAAGCTCGGCCAAGCCCACAGGGGTACCACTTGCTGATTGACCATGCAGGACATATCCATTTACGCGGACTCACATGGTTAAACTGCGGATACCATATGATGCTCGAATTAGATATTGCAGGATTCCTGACGCTGCTAAGTCAGCTGCGTTCTCCAATGATGTTTGATACACTGGCCTTTCAAATGGCAATCTCGCCACTCGATAGAGAACTATATTGTGCAGCAGCTTGCTCGGAACTGCTATATGTCCGCTTATTGAGTGCAGAATGGCTTTTTAATGCTATTCGCGACGAAAGGTCACAGTTTGAAGTTGCCAGAGAGATTTGGAATCGCTTCGAACCGGATGTGAGAGCTTTACAGGAAGCTATCGTGCTATCTAACGTTGTATTTCACGTTAGGACACGGCGGTTAGAATCAGAGGCGCAGTGGCAAGCAATTCAAGAGGTACTGCTGTCCAAATTAGCATCCGACCTTCCTGCGTGCAGCGGTGAGGTAATAAATACCGCGTTAGATTGGCTGCATGATAGCAATGCCGTATCACGAGCAGTTCTTCTTATGGCACTTGCTGAAAGAATGGAAAACTCTCATCCGCAGAAGCAATTGCTGACAAGGGCAGAACCAATCTTAAAACGAGAAATTCAAGACTGCCAAACCGCCTCGGATATTCCTAGGTCAATAGGACTCTATTTGAACTGCGTAGATGCGCTATACGGTGAAAATGCAGAAAATCACATTTTCAAGGATATTTTAGATTGGAACACATTTGAGGACGCCACAGAGCCAGAACTGCAAAACTACGATTATCATCGCTCGCGCAACGCCTTCATTTTAGCTCAGCGGCAGATTCAAATACTGGAAGGAATGTTAGTAAAGTGGCCTGAATCGGAAAAAGCAAAGGCTTGGCTGAATGCCTGGGCGTGTCGGTTAAAGCAAATACCCGAAAAACTCTGAACTGTTGTTGCATAGAATAAGCAAAGAGGCGCCGGGAGCGGTATACTCCCAGCGCCTCTATGCTTATTCTTGATCGATAAAAGCAGATAGAATTATCGAAACCGCATGATTGCTATGCCTATCTTATTGATCGAATCATTTCTTGGATCAAGGGCACCTTGTCAGGGAACTGCGCTTTCACCATATCCAAGCAACGCTCCAGATTGCTTCTGATATCCTTTTTTGTCAGGCGATAGCGCTCGTTATGTATCTGGATACTGTCGCTCTGCACCTCTTCAACCTGCTGGGCAAGCTTTTGATGAATCGCTTGAAATACCATCCTACGATCAACACGAAAATCCACTCTGTCAGGATACCGTAAAAGCTCGATGGCAGAGAGCCATTGCGGAGGCGACAATTGGGGAGCAGCGTCCTCGTCAGCATTTTCAGGCAAGTGATCAAAGCGCTCTGTCACATTTGTTGCACAGAAGCTGGCAATGGCCGCATCTTTATAGTCATTGCAGCGGTCATGTTCCTGTTTTGCCTGTTCCAGCAGAAGACGCCCCTTCCAGTAATGTCCCATCGCCAGCCCGCCGTTGATGGCAATGTTAAGTGAGGTCAACTGTGTGCTGCTCGATTCGGAGACGTAGCCCTTGAGCACAAGCTCAGCCTTCTTCATGTGAGAATACGGCTGGCTGCCGCGCTGAATGCCGCATACGCTTTGAAGCACACGGTAGGCAAGCGCATAGTTGTCGTTCAAATGCCAACCATAAGATGCGGCATGTTGCTGGACAAAGGCGCCGATATCAGGATGACTCCTAAAAAAAGGAATCCTTGGGTCAGATTCATACTGATTTGCCTGATTGATCAACATCTGTGCCAGCAGATTCAACGCACCACCGCTTGTCCCAATCGCAGCCAAAACAAGGTATGCCTTGCTGACATAACCAAGGCGGGCGATCTCTTGATAGTTCTGATTGTTCTGATTAGCGGCGGAGACATATTTTTCATACGCCGCTTCAAGAATAATCTGAAAAATGTCGCAGCACGCCAGAACATTGCCCAAGCTGGGCTTCCATCGAGGGAATAAATTTCTCCTAAAAGTACGAACAGCTTCATCCCGTTTGTACATCGATCCCTCGTGATAATCCCTGACAGCCTCTCGAACTGCATCAGCCAGCTGAGAGGAAAAAGGCAGCGTACCGTTCATCTTGGTATCCGTCACGTTGAGCAGATCTTCCATACGGGCGTTGAGACATAAGGCCACCTGAAGGTAATAACACATCGCTTTCAAAATAACGCCAACAAATCTATCTCTTAACCCACAGCAATCATAGTGGTTGAGTAGATAAGTTTCTACTTCAAAAAACTGTCCACCACAATTCATGGGTACTTGTTTAGGGAGGAAATCCATTATATAGCACGGGGTTTCCAAGAGTTTGTCAATTATGTTCACTTAATCACGCTCCTTTATCAAATCACGATTTGTTTGCCACATCATAGCATATCCCCCAGTAATGTGTAAAGCCAAATTCTACACCGAAAGGAGATCTTAACCTTGGAAGATGCAACGCAATTTCATATCCGACCTGCCCGCCCAGAGGAGGCGGGCTTATTTTATACCCCGCACCCCGAAGAGGATAAGCGGCTGGGTACCGTTGGACATGTCCGCATGGATTTCGGGCGCAGCGGCAATGAGTTCTGGCATACCTGGTGGCCCCGCGGCCCGGAGGAACTGAACAGCCCTGTGTTCAAAGCGGAGCTGCAAGAGGTCGTGGACACGCTGCGGGAGAGTGTGCTGAAAAACCGCTTTGCCATGGAGCGTTTCTGTTATGAACACGGTGGGAAAATCACTGGTGGCTATGTACAGAACTACGGCTACGTCGTGGAAACCGAGCATTACCGCTACTGCCTGCGCTGCAATCCGTCTCCGGGCGATTATAACGGTTATCTGACCTGCTTTGACCTCGATGTCCAGCGGCAGAACATGGTGCGGGACAAGCCCCTGGTGGGCCGCGTTACCTATGCTGGCGGTGATACACATGAGTTTACCGATACCGAAGCCTTTCTCAAATGCATCCGTGATGAACTTCCATATCGCCCCACCACAGGCTTCCGCTACGAAGTGCTAACCGACGATCCCAGCGTCCGCAAGCAGGTGGATGACATGATCTTTGACTTCTATGGCGAGGAAAATCCCCGCCAGTTGGAGGAATATCAAAAAACGCCCGATCAGGGCATGACAATGGGAGGAATAAAATGATGGACAGAAAAATGGTGAATTTTATCAAGGAGCAGTATCCCCCCGGCACCCGCATCCGACTCAATTCGATGGAGGACCCTTATCATCCCATTCTTCCCGGCACGGAGGGTGAGGTGGACTTCGTGGACGATGAAGGACAAATTTTTATGAAGTGGGACAATGGCCGCACGCTGCCGCTCGTCCCCGGCGAGGACAGCTTCACCGTGCTGCTGCCCAAGCTGACCACCATCAAGCTGTATATGCCCCTGACCGCCGATCTCTACGAGCGGAACGAGTACGGTGATTTCGACGACAGCAGCACATTGCTGGAGGGCAGTGAGTTGCGCGGCTATCAGGATCAGATCACGGCAGCACTGGTGAAAAACCGGATGCCGGAGGAAACCGAGCGAGGTCTCATGCATTGGTATGATGAAGCCGACAGCGTTGACCGCAAGGTACGCACCGCCGTCTTCACCGTGGAGGAGCGTGATCGCCAGCTCTGGGGCGTGGCGGAATGCCGTGTCGCCGGGGAATTATCGGACACGGAACTGGAAAACTTAAAGGAATACCTCACCGGACAGGCATCGGACGGCTGGGGCGAGGGCTTTGAGCAGCGGGATATCCTTGTGGATGGTGGAAGTGAATTGTATGTCCACCTTTGGAACTCGGACGAGTGGAGCATCCAAACGGAGCAGGAGCTTTTCTCCCCCAAGCTGGCGGAGGGGCTGCCGGAGTTGTGCTTCTCCACCCTCTCCGGTACCGGTGAGCTCATCTGTATCAAGCGCGGCGAGAGCGGCTACTATCCCAGTGATTGGAGCACAGACGATCCAGCGCATAACCAAGAGTTGGCAGACTATAACAACGAACGGCTTGGGGTGACGCGGGAGCAGCGCCTTGCCATGGAATGCGGTAGTATGCACGGCTGGGGCGTCCCCGGTGCTGACCCCGGTTACTATGAGCAGAAGATGGGAGGAATGAAGTTTGGCTATGGCTGGATGCGGGGCTCGTTCCGCGCATGGATGGATAGCTGAAGGCAGACAACTGCAAAAACCGCAGTGAGTTTATCAACAAAGCGCTGCGCTTCTACATGGGCTATCTCGGCACGGAGGACAACACCGCCTATATCTCCCAAGCCATCCTCACCGCTATTCAGGGTACGCTGGACGACAACAACAACCGTCTGCGGACGATCCTCTTCAAGTGCGCGGTGGAGCTGAATATGCTCTGCCACACCATTGCCGCGCACTTCCGTACTGATCCCATCCACACGCGGGAGCTGCGGGCCTACGCGGTGGATGAGGTGAAGCGCACCAATGGTCAGGTGAGTTTTGAAAACGCGGTGCGGAGCCAGCGGCGCATAGAGCCGGATGACACATGGCCCGGATCGTACTGATCTCCCCCTACCTCAAGGGCGGGCAGAACGCGGCAAAGCTCGCGCATCGCACCCGCTACGTCGCCACCCGTCCCGGCGTGGAGCTGCTGGCGGATGAGAGCAGTACACTCCACGCCACAAAAAGGGCTACTCGATGCAGATGCATATGTAAAAAGGTTTGGAAACGTATTTTTTGCGCCGCAATAGTCAAAGAAACATTTCGGAAAACAGTAGCTTTGTGAGCGGAGTTGTGGTATGTGTTGTGGTTGCCAAAAGGAGGTACCGCAATGTATGACTACATGAAAGCCCTGCAAAAGCGTTTCGACCGGCAGTCTCATCCAGAATTGGACACCCAGATCGAACGTGCCCAGGAAGAACTGCGGCGGGACATGGACGCCGCAGGGAGGAAGAAGCTGCTGCGGCTGCTGGACGCACAAAACACATTGCTGGTTGAATCCAAGCTGATGAGCTTCACGGTGGGCTTCAAGCTGGCGTGGGGCATGGCGAAAGAGCTGGAGGCAGACGGGCTCTATTCCTTCGAGCGGGAGGAAGAAGAACACATCTGCCATCCGGCGGAACAGGAGGACTAAATGGCAAAACGAAGACCTGCCGGTGACGGCATGGTGCGTAAGCGGGAGGATGGGCGCTGGGAAGGCCGCATCGTGGTGGGCCACAAGAAAAACGGTACGCCCATCTTTCAGCACGCCTATGCTCATACACAAAAAGAACTGACGGAAAAGCTCCATCAAAATATCGAACGCTATCAGGATGTGGAGTTGACCGAGGACAGCCGCATGACGCTGAGCGAGTGGCTGAACCGCTGGCTCGCAGAGTACAAGGCGGGCACGGTGCGGCCCGGTACGCTCAAAAGCTATCGCTGCTATATCGAATACTACATCAAACCACAGTTGGGCGACAAGCAAATCTCCCTCATCTCTCAGCAGGACATCCAGCGGATGTACCGCCGCCTGAAAACAGAGGGACGCATTCATGAGCATCCCGAAATGAATCATCAACTCTCTGACTCCATGGTCCGCCACATCCACTCCGCGCTTCACGCCGCACTGAAAGACGCGGTGCAGGCGCATGTCATTCCCAGAAATCCGACCGAGGGGGCGACCGCACCCAAGCCAAACTACAGGCCCAAGCGCATCCTCACCCGTGCGGAGCTGGATGCTTTCCTTGAAGTGGTGGAGCAGGATGAGGTGTGGAGGGACTTCTTCCAGACGGAGCTGATGACCGGCCTGCGCCGCGGTGAGATTTGCGGTCTACAATGGAACGACTTCGACGAGGACACTGGTACGCTGAAGGTATGCCGCACCCTCCACAGTCAGAGGAAGGGTGAGTATACCGTCGGTGAGACGAAGACAAATCATGGCATGCGCACCATCATCCTGCCGAAAAGCGTGGCATCCATCCTGCAGCAACGCAAGATGGATGCCATCGGTCCGTGGATATTCCCTAATCCGGTGAGGCCGGAGGATCCCGTCAACCCCAGCAGTGCTTACACCCACATGAAAACCTTACTCCACCACGCAGGGCTGCCAAGCATTCGCTTCCATGATCTGCGTCATACCTTTGCCACACATGCCCTTACCAGCGGCGTGGACGCCAAAACGCTGTCCGGTATCCTGGGCCATACCAACGCTTCCTTCACGCTGGACACCTACACCCATGTCACAACCGATATGCAGAAGACAGCCTCTGGCATCGTGGGCGGCTTCATGGAAGACATCTTCGGAAAGGAGTTGAAACCGTGGCAAGAAAGCGAAAAGCCGGAGACGGAACCGTAAGGCAGCGCAAGGACGGACGGTGGGAAGGCCGCATCGTCATCGGCTACGATGATAACGGCTATCCAAAGACGAAAAATGTCCTCGCCAAAACCAAGAAGGAGTGCGTCGAGAAGCTCCAGAAGCTCAAGGAGGAATGCGGCGGGCTGAAGCCCGAAAAAGTTCGGTCCGAGATGGTCTTCGGGGACTGGCTGACATACTGGTACGAGAATCACTCCAAGCCCAAGATCCGTCCCACCACGCAGGAGACTTACGAAAGCCGCATCCGACTGCACATCATCCCGGAAATTGGAGACATCTCCCGCTGAACAAGCTGACGCAGAATGACCTACAACAGTTCTACGGTCGGCTCAAGAAAAGTGGCCGGAAGCGCTTCACCGACAAGTACGGCGAAGGGCTGTCCGACCGAATGGTGCGTATGTGCCACGCCACCTGCCGCTCGGCGCTGGAGAAAGCGGTGCAGGATGGGCTGATCCGTGTGAACCCGGCCCTCGGCTGCAAGCTGCCGCCGAAGAAGGCGCGGGAGATGCAGGTGCTGACACGAGAAGAGTTGCAGCGATTCCTCATTCAAGCGAAGTTTGAGGGCTACTACGAAGTGTTCCTTCTGGACTTAGCCACCGGCCTGCGCCGTGGCGAGCTCATGGCGCTGCAGTGGGATGACCTGAACTTCAAAACCGGCGTACTAAACGTGAACAAGCAGGTCTACGATGTGCGCGGCCAGCTTCAAATCAGCACGCCAAAAACAAAGAACTCTGTCCGCAAGATCGTCCTGCCGCCTGCTGTGGTGGAGGTGCTGCGGGAGTATAAAAAGACGGTAGACTCTCGCTGGATGTTCCCGTCCCCGGTGAAGGAGGACTGCCCCATTACGCCCGGCGTGGTGCGGCGCAGATTGCAGCTCATTCTGGAGCACGCAGGATGCAAGCATGTGAGATTCCATGACCTGCGCCACACCTTCGCCACGCTGGCGTTGGAGAACGGCATGGATGTGAAAACGCTCTCCGCTATGCTGGGCCATGTGTCGGCGGCCACCACGCTGGACATCTATACCCACATTACCGATGACATGCGGCTCACGGCCGCCGCCAACATCGACCGTGGCATTGGCAAAGTAGCACCACAGGAGGATGCTTCAGAGCCGGGGTGGGAAACTGCCCCGGCCCAGGCGGAAAAGCCGAGAATGACCGACTTCAAGCCCTATGTGGGCCGCAAGCGCAGATCCGGCACCGGCTGCGTCAGTGAGATCAACGACCACCTCTTTGAAGGACGCTATTCTCCCAAATGGCCCGACGGCAAAAAGCACGCCCGCAATGTCTACGCCCACACCCGCGAGGAGTGCGAGGAGAAACTGAAGGTGTTAATCGTAGAGATGAAGGCAGAGATTGAGGAGACGCAGCGGCTAAAGAATTTGGGCGAGGGCGATGGAAGCCCGCTGAATCCACCGAAGAAATTGAAAAAGGCAAAGAAAACGGAAAAGAAAAGCAAGAGCACAAAGAAGTGGAAGTAAAATATGCGCCGCCCTGGGTGCCGAATAATCGATACCCGGGGCGGTGTTTTTCATTGTTATAGCTTACAATTGAGGATGCTCCTTTATTAAGAAGGAAAGTTAATAAATCGTTTCGTCTGCCTGCAGTGCTTCAATAAACTTGCTGAAAAGGTCTTCCTCTTCTGGTGTGAGAGAAGATGGGGTTTCCAAGCCAGCGCCTTCCAACTGTTCGAGAATTGATTTTTTCATTTTACGCAAAGCATTGTATAACTCGGAACGTGTAGCAAATTCAGGGTTATGAAATTTATTAGGAGGGTTGGAATACGAAAAACCAGGGTTATAAAACTTCACATTTCGATTCAAAAGTTCATTAAAAAACCTATTTTTCTTGGCGTATTCAAAAGGTATTCCAGGCAGCTTAAGCCACTGATTTTTAGTTGATTCGTATGCAAGCAACCAATGAGATGTCCACATCAGTGAGTTTGGAGTGCCCTTTTCGTTTGTATCCTCGCTTTTAAGATAATTGTGAAGGTTTTTCCGTTGCTGGAGAATAGCAGCAACATTCTCCTGACCTGAGGAATGGACAATATCTAACATTATGATAATCGCAAGTTCATTCGTGGTCTTTAGGACTTTAGTAATATAGGCTTGGGAGATATCAGGCTGGAGATGTATATACTGCTTAAAGTGCCGTTTGGCTTGTTCTAATAAGGCAACATAGTCAGGGTTGTTTTGGTTTTCTTTAATCGCCAATGCAATTAGAGCCATACCAACGCTAACCTTCACAGGTTGTTTGTCACGATCAAACAGAGGTAATTCGTAATCCGATGTTGTTGTACGGATCATTTCTTCCAAATAGGAATAAGCAAATGGGGTGAGAATGGAGTACGATTCAGGGAACTTCTTATAGATGCTTTGGGCCAAATACCAATCTGGCACCCAGTTCCACATATGCGCATAATCTAATATCAAATCAAAATCGTCAAATACAGACATGCTTTTTCACCCCATATGTTAAAGTGAAACAGACATACAGTGAAGACTGTACGGCTGCCTTGGCGGCGCAGAGACCTACCGTTAATTAATTATACTGTACTTCGGCAAAAAATACAATATTAAGTCTACACTTGTCGAAATTATATGTTAAGAATAACAAGTTCAATGTTTGCGCCGCAATAGACAAAGAATAAGAAAAACCCCTCTGAAATCAACGATTTCAGAGGGATTTTGGTCCGAGTGGCGAGGCTCAAACTCGCGGCCTCGTGGTCCCAAACCACGCGTTCTATCAGCTGAACTACACCCGGATATTCATTTTTCTGCCATGATATCACGGCGAGAGGGAAAATCAAAGATTTTTCTGTCTGTGGTCATTTATGTGGTCAAAGCCGATTTTATACCGCTTTCAGCAACCGGGGAGAGTCCCGCAAACGCAGGTGTTACAAGGCTTTGCGGCGTTTCGCCTTGCCCTGTTCCGGATACCGCCACGGCACTCCCAAACCAGGCGCGATACCAACTTCGCTATACCCAGATACTATTGATACTTGAATAGGGCTTCGATTCGAAGCCCTATTATTATACCGCATGCTCTGCGCGGTTGCAAGGGTTATTTGCGGTGCGCGGAGCGTTTTTCGGCATCCTTGGGGCGCGTGCCCTTCATCGCCTCGTGTTCCTGACGGAGCTCGTCGTGCAGCTGGAGCGAACTCCACGCGGCATTGTCCTCGGTGACGACGGCCTTGAGCGCGACGACCACGCGGCTGCGGCGAAGAGACGAGAGCAGCGCGTCGAGCTGCGGACCGGAAAGACCGCAGAGCACGAGCATCTCGTCGGAAAAGCCGCCCTCGACGGTTTCCTCGACAGGGGAGAAACCTTCAAGATCGCAGAGATAGCCGATCGGCTGCGAAAGCTCCTCCGGCGCGACGACGCGCCCGCTCACACCGAGCTTGAAGAGCGCGAAGCGGACCTTTTGCAGCCGTGCGGCGTCCTTAAAATTGTAAAGCAGTGCACATGCCATGGTCAAACCCTCCTCAGCGGTGCTGCGCGGCCTTCTGTGCCATGATATCGGGGTCGATGCAGAAATAGGTGAACTCGCCCGTGGCGAGGAGCTTGCCGCCCTCGCCTAAAATGTCCACGTTGACAAGGCAGGTCGTTCTGCCGCGGTGGCGGACTTTGGCGTCCGCGCGCACGACGCCCTCCGACTGGTTGCGGAGAAAATGCATCGAGCTGCCCTGCGTCACGTAGGATCGACCATCCGTGTGGGCGGCGTAGCCCGTGGCGTTGTCGGCCATCGTGTAGATCGCGCCGCCGTGCACGATACCGTAGGGATTCTTGCTCTCGGGGCGGATCTCAAGCTTGAAGATCGCGTGGTCGGGCTCGACAAATTCCGCTTCAATGTGATTATAGGTGGCAAAAAGATTCTTCTTGTTCAATTCCGCCGCCTGCTGGGCGGCTGTGAGCTGTTCCATGAAAGTGCTCCTTTGACATTGTTACTGTCGTATCCTACCACAGTGCGGCGATAAAAGCAACAATGCGGTGAAAACATCGAATCAGTAAAAATCGACAGAAGAATACGGATTTTGTATAACATTATCATGTTGAGTGCAAAAGATGAAAAAACTTGTATCGCTTGACCACTTCCATTTTGCGTGAAAGCCTGCTATACTACCTTTATCATAGAAAAATATGCGCTTGAAGGGGAAAGCCCTATGGTATATGGGAGTAGTGCGTCCTCCCGCTGCGCCGCGGGGCCGAAGATCGCCGCCATCGGCGGCGGCACGGGCCTGTCGACGATGCTGCGGGGATTGAAAAAATATACAGACCGCTTAACGGCCATCGTCACGGTGGCGGACGACGGCGGCGGGAGCGGCGTGCTGCGCCGTGAAATGGGTATTCTGCCGCCGGGTGACGTGCGGCAATGTATGCAGGCGCTCGCGAATACCGAGCCTGTGATGGAGCAGCTTCTCGGCTATCGCTTTCCCGAGGGACAGCTCAAGGGGCAGTCGTTCGGAAATCTGCTGCTTGCGGCGCTCAACGGCATGGCGGGGAGCTTTGAAGAGGCCGTCGCCATGATGGGACAGGTGCTGGCGATCTCGGGCCGCGTGCTGCCGGTGACGAACGCGGATGTACAGCTCGAGGCCGTGTTTGAAAACGGCACGCGCGTTGTGGGCGAATCGCACATCTTCAACGCGAAAAAGCAGCAGGACTGCCGTATCCACCATGTTTCGCTCGTGCCGGAGCGCCCGAAGGCGCTGCCCGACGCGCTCCGCGCTATTTCGGAGGCCGACCTCATCCTGCTCGGCCCGGGAAGCCTTTATACGAGCGTGATCCCGAACCTGCTCGTCGACGGCGTGGCCGACACGATCCGCGCGTCGCACGCGCAGAAGTTTTACATCTGCAATATCATGACGCAGGACGGCGAGACCGAGGGCTACACCGCTGCCGATCATCTGGAAGCCCTGCAGCGTCACGGGCGGGAGGGGATCGTCGACCTCTGCCTTGCCAACAATGCGCCCATCCCGCGCGGGCTCGCCGCGCGATACAGTGAAGAGGACGCGGAGCTGCTGCGCGTCGACCGCGAGCGCATTGCGGCGCTGGGAATCGCGCTCGCGGAATACCCGCTGCTCTCGGCGCAGGGCGGCTACGCCCGCCATGACCCGGCGCTGCTGGCGCAGGCGGTCATGGAGCTCTACCGCGAGCGCACGGTGCGCATCTACCGCGGCACCCAGCAGTACATTACGGAAGAACAGGAGTGGAAATAATGCTCAACAGTAAGGAATTTGTCAGGGAATTGCAGCTGCGCCATGAGAGCGCCTGGATGAACCCGAATGTCGGGAGCGCGGACGCCGCACTCGCTGCGCTGCCGCTCACGCGCACGGACGTCGACGATGCCGAGGCGCGGCTGGAGCGTTTCGCTCCGTTCATCAAGAAGGTATTTCCCGAGACCGCGGCTGATCGCGGCCTCATCGAATCGCCGCTGACGGAGATCGAGCATATGCGCGCATGGCTCAACGAAAATGAAGGTGCGCAGCTTGCAGGCAAGCTCTTCTTGAAGCGCGACAGCGACCTGCCCGTCGCGGGCAGCGTCAAGGCGCGCGGCGGCTGCTACGCGGTGCTCAAGCACACGGAGGACTTAGCGCTTGCGAACCGGCTGGTCGAGATGCGCGATGATTACAGCGTGTTTGCCACGCGCGCGTTCCGCAACTTTTTCTCGCAGTATGAGCTGCACGTCGGCTCGACGGGTAATTTGGGCTTGAGCATCGGCATCATGGGCGCGGCGCTCGGCTACAGGGTCACGGTCCACATGAGCGCGGACGCGCGGCAGTGGAAAAAGGACCTGCTGCGCGCAAAGGGCGTAACGGTGCTCGAATACGGCGCGGACTACTCCTACGCCGTGCAGAAGGGCCGCGAGCGCGCGGCGGAGGACCCGAGAAGCTATTTTATCGACGATGAAAACTCTGTCGACCTCTTCCTCGGCTACGCTGTGGCTGCGCGGCGGCTCAAGGCACAGTTCGCCGAGCAGAACATCGCGGTCGACGAGGAGCACCCGCTGCTCGTTTACATTCCCTGCGGCGTCGGCGGCGCGCCGGGCGGTATCTGCTTTGGCTTGAAGCAGGAGTTCGGCGACGCGGCACACGTCTACTTCGCTGAGCCGGTGGAAGCGCCGTGCATGCTGCTCGGCCTCGCCAGTGGCTTGCAGAATGCGATCTGCGTGCAGGATATCGGCCTGACGGGCCGCACCGCGGCGGACGGACTCGCCGTCAGCCGCCCTTCGGGTTTTGTGGGGGAGACGGTCAAGGAGATGGTCGGCGGCGGCTTCACGGTGTCGGACGAGCATCTGTTCACAGACCTTCACGCCCTGCACGAGACGGAGAGACTTTTTGTCGAGCCGTCCGCCTGCGCGGGCTTTGCCGGTGCGGTGGAGCTGTCCAAGATGACGGATTATCTCGAAAGCAGCGGCCTTGGCGCGCACTGGGAGAATGCCGCGCACATCGTCTGGGCGACGGGCGGCGCGCTCGTGCCGGAAGGCGAACGCGAAAAGTACCTCGCAAACTGAAAAGAGACAAAAAGAAGGACTTCACGCATTGCGTGAAGTCCTTCTTTTTTGCGCCGCGGCGGGGAGGGGAACCCCGCTACGCAGGCGTCATGGTCAGGGTGTAGTTCGTCGTGCGGATCACGATCTGCGTTACGGCGCTCTTTGCTGTATCGACGCTTACACTCGCGGTGTAGCCGGTAAAACCATCGCTTGCAAACGTGACTGCCAGCGCCCATGTTTCCGTGCTACCCGACGAGG
>ERZ772858.1182-NODE-1182-length-28391-cov-4.470391_pt1 | contig 28391 bp, 19 predicted proteins | sample MGYA00512136_ERZ772858 | MGnify/ENA primary metagenome ERZ772858 (study PRJEB29015, sample SAMEA2737726) | human gut metagenome | biome: human gut; feature: human-associated habitat; material: faeces | place: China | collected 2012 ...
CCCACGGATGACCTGCCGCTCACCGTTGACCTCGGTGTGCAGGGCTACGCCGGCACAAAGGAAGGCGTAACCGGCAGTCTCTTTGTCCAGTACGAGTTCTAAGCAATCCTCAGGAAGGGGGCTCCGGCACGGTCCGGGGCCCCTTCTCTCTTCTTCAGGACGCTGTCATAACAGAGGCCCCCAGCCCGGGAAAACGGCTGGCCGTATTACGTCGGGACCTTCCGCATCAGGACGGAGCTTCTCTTCTGCCGACATAGGATTTCTCCGGATGGGATGGATATTTCCCCTCCCCGTGTATGCGGGTGCTGCATTCAGACCGCAGCTCCTCTTTCGGAGCAGAGCGGAGCTGCTGCTGTTATTTCCCGTTATACTGCTCGTCAGTCACCTTCTCCATCCACTCCACCACTTTGCCAGGCTCTTTTTCCTCGCAAATGGAGATATGCGTCATGGAGCTGTCCGGCGCGGCCCCGTGCCAGTGTTTGACGCCGGCAGGGCAGATCACCACGTCACCCGGCCGGACTTCCCGGATGGGTTTGCCCCATTCCTGAGTCCGGCCCACACCGGAAGTAATGATCAGCACCTGTCCCACAGGATGAATGTGCCAGTTGGAACGCGCACCGGGCTCAAAGGTCACGTTGCCGCCGCTGGAGCGCATGCCATTGCCGGCTGGATATAAGGGGTCAATGCGCACGCTGCCGGTAAAGAACCGGGCAGGCCCCCTGATGGCGGCCTGTCCGCCATTGCGGATAATCGTCTGCCCTCTGTCCGTTCCTGCGGCAGAAGCCTGCTCCGCAGACTCTAGCCGGCCGTGCATCCCTGTCTCAGCTGCGATCCTCGCAGGTTTTTGCCTATTCCTCCAGGACACATGTGTCACCGCCTGCCAGAAGGCGGCAGGGAGCTCCGTCCTTCCGTCTCTGGCCGGTAAAACGGGTTTCCAGAGAAGGACGCATGCCTCCGCTGCTGGCACAGCGTCATGCTGATGCTCTCTGTCTGACGTCTGCTCCGGATGGCGGAAAAAGCGCCTTTTCAGGCGTGCCGCTGACCTTTGGAAACCTCAGTCTCTGAACGTCAGACGCATTTCATGCCACGTCACACCGCCGTGGCTCGAATCCGAGAGGCCTTCGTCCTCAAAGCCGAACGTCCTGTACCAGGGAATCAGTTTTTCCTTGCAGGTGAGCACCACGCCGAGGCGGCCCTCCCTTTTCACGTCTCTGATGAGTTCTTTTATGAGCGTTCCGGCGAACCCTCTGCCGCGGTATGCGGGATCGGTATCCACGCCGAAGATCATCTGCCAGCTGCCGTCCTTCTCATGCAGGCCCGCGTCATCATACATTTCGTCCCTGAGGTGAGGCTCGCCGGTGCACAGGCCGTTGACGAAGGAAACAACGCGGCCGTCTTCTTCGTACAGCCAGAAACGGTCCGCGTAATGCGCGAGCCTGTTCCTGAGTGACTCCCGGCCCGCCCCCTCGCTGGGAGGAAAACAGAGGTTTTCGATTTCGGAGAGGCGGTCAAGATCGTGTAAATGGGCGTGGCGTATGGGCATGGTTGTTCTCCTGCGCTTCTCCTGCATGAAAGATGCCGGATCTGTCAATATTTTCTGCTCAGAGCTGGTCAGCTTATCAGGAATGTATTACAATAATAAAAATTTATGAGGAGATTTTTGCCATGCTCAAACCAGTGTCACCAGCTGAAGTCAGAGACCTTCTCAGGAACGGCGCCCGCCTTGTGGATATCCGTGAGCCTGACGAATACGAATCCGTGCACGTCGAAGGAGCCGAGCCTCTGCCCCTTTCCCTTGCCCGTTATATGCGCCCTGCACCCTCCACGCCGGAAAAGCCTGTCATTTTTACCTGCCACTCAGGCAAACGCGTGGGCCAGAACGAGCACATGCTCGAAGACCTCGCCGGGGGCCCCGCTTATAAGATGGTGGGAGGCATGGATGGCTGGATCAGCGCGGCGCTGCCCGTGCGCCGCGGCATGAAGTATTCCCTCGAACGCCAGGTGCGCATCGCTGCGGGATCGCTTGTCTTCCTTGGCACGCTGTGCGGCGTCGTCATTCACCCGGCCTTTCTTGCCGTGCCACTCTTTGTGGGCGGCGGGCTTGTTTTTGCCGGACTGACCGGATTCTGCGGTCTCGGAGAACTTCTGAAGAAGCTCCCCTGGAATGTCAGGGTATAAAAAACGGGCCGGTTTTTTCCTCTGTTCCTCTGTACGCGCCCGGAACCGTGATCTTCTGTTCCGGGAAGAAAAATTGTATAAGAAAGGCGAACGCCGTTACAAACCGGACGCGGCGGGAAGTGCGTGTTTTCTTCAGACAGGCACAGCCCGGCGCCCGTAAGCGAGGAAACAGGTATGGATGCCAAGAAACTTCTTATTGTCTGTGACAGGGACGGGAAGGCAGGAGCCCAGCTTCTGGCTTCCCTTATCAACGCCGAAGGAACCGTACGGGGCGTGCCGGATCCCGTGAACGCCTCGGTCATGGATCTGTATGACTGGGCCAGGGTAAAGCCTTCGGACGGATATACGCTTTTCTTCGGCGACTCGGACGATCTGCTCCTGGCGAGCGACGGGATCCCCTTCTCGTTCCAGCATCTCGGCCTGCGCTATGGCTTCATCGGCACACGGGCCCTCGCCAGTGTTTCCCTGACCGACAACGTGCTCAATAACTACAAGGATTTCCTCTGGTACTACAGGTCGGTCTTCCCTGAGGCACGGGATCTCTTCGCCTCTGACGCGAAAGGCAATTCCAGCCTCTTCGACTTCATCGTGCCCATGTCCGTGGTGATTTCCACGGATATCATCAAGATGCGCCGTTCCCGCGTCGCCGTCATCGCCCAGAAGTTCGAGTGCCTGGCGAGAGTCCTGCAGAAAACCCTGCTCGCTGATTTTCTCAACGGCAAATAAGAGCAGACTGAAAAATCTCACGCAGTAATTGAAAAAGCCGCCCCGCCTTTCCGGCGCGGGCGGCTTTCAGTTTTTCCGGAACGTCTGCCTCTTCCGGGAAGACGCTGCTTTCCGATGCCCGGTGGCTGAATCCGCGGGGACGCGTTACCGGATCTGTTTCAGTTCAGCGGAGAGCCCGTCCTGTCCGAAGCGGATGACGACATAGCCGCCCTCCCCCAGCATGCCGGGATTGATGATTTTTGTTTTCCCGATGCTGTCCTCAGCCATGGACTCATGGATGTGTCCGCAGATACAGAGTTCGGGCTGCACGTCCCCGATGAAGGAACGCACGGCTTCGGAGCCCACATGCATGCCATTCGTGAGGCGGTCGCATGCCGTATCCTTCGGCGGATTGTGGGAAGCGAGAATGAGGTGGCCGCAGCGCCGGGCCTCTTCCGTGAGGGGGCTGAGCCAGGCGCGGTACTGATCCTCGGTGAACTCGAGGGGCGTGTGCCCGGGCGTGGGCGTGGAACCCCCGAGACCAAGAACGGAAACACCCGGCGCCAGTCCGGTTATCTTTGCGTGGATATTGCAGCCCTGATCCGTGAGCCACTCATCCACGGAAGGGGTATCCAGGTTGCCGGCCTGCGCGAAAACACGGGGACAGCGGGCGCGCAGAACCCGCATGATTGAGGCTGCCTTCCCGGGGCCGCCGTAGTTTGTCAGATCGCCGGTGACAATGATGCCCTCCGCTTCCGCCAGTTCAGGAATGCTGTCAAAAGGGGCGTAGTTTTCGTGAATATCGCCGAAAGCTATCCAGACGTGGTTCTGAGACATGTTTCTGCCTTTCGTTGGAAGTTAAACCTATGCTCTGAGAGTGCCCCTGAATGACGGATCTGGCAAGCGTAATTCCGTATTTCTGGCGTATTCCGGCGGAGAGGCCCGGACAGACGCGCCTGCGTCCTTTCACGGCCAGGCCGGGAGGCGGAAGCCCTGTTCTCCTTCTCCGTACTGGATTCGGCAGCCTGTTCACGCTCCACCGGAATGTTGTTATCGCCATCATATTACTCAAAATGATGGAGATAACTGTAAGATGACGGAGATACCGGTGGAAAGATTTACGTCCGGGGAGGAAGCGCGCAGGCGGCTTCCCCGAGCCTCGGTTTCTGTCCTCTGTCATGGACACACAGGCAGGACCCGCCGCAGAAAATGGGCGCTGACAGTCCGTGCGGCGTACAGGGCCCTCTCCTTCCGCCTGCCGAATGCGCCGCCCGGGGCTTTACACACGGTTTTTGCGCGGCTCCTGCCCGTCTTTGTTCGTCATCATGCGTATGTAGACCATCATTTCCTTGTAGGAGGAGACGTAAAGCTTCGAGTAAATGTTTCTGTTATGCGTGCGGATGGTGTTGATCGAAAGGTTGAGCCTGCCCGCTATTTCATGCGAGTTCAGCCCGGCCGCGTACATATCGAAGACCTGCCGCTCCGCCCTGGAGAGCGTTTTAATCTGTTCGATGAAGGTCAGGTAGGGGGTGATGTCAGCCTGATGGCCGGCCTTTTCCTTTTTCCCTATGGCGAGTTCGCGTTCCTTCTGCTGCGCGAGAAGTTTCTGTTCCTTTTCCTTCATGTACGCGAAGAGATCATCAATTTCCCTGACATTGGTGCTGTCCGTGGCGCCGCCTTCGCGGACGCGCTGTATGCCGAGCAGCAGGGGCGAGGTATACCTGTGCGCGAGGACAAGGGAAACAACGAAGGAGATGCCGAGAAAAAGCAGGAAAAAGCATCCGATGATGGCGTAGCGCTTCAGGCAGAAGCTGATCGCCCTGTCCCGCGGCGTGAGCGCGGCGACGACCCATGTGCCGCTCTGCCCCGGCAGGGAAATGGGGGCCAGATGCAGGGGCCTGTCGAGGCCCACATAATCCAGATCCCCTCCCGTGTAGCGGTTGAAATTCGTTCCGGTGGAAACGGCAAAGTCGACAGGCGTTTTGAATTGCCCGGCATTTGTTCCGCTTGTGAAACCGCTGCCCACGCGCAGCAGGGCGCCGCCGGACGTTTCGTTCTTCAGGGCCAGCACGCCCAGCAGGCCCTTCGCCTCGTGCTGGGGAAGCCTGTGCGTCAGGCGGTACAAGAGAGAGTTTATCTCGAGGCCGCAGATCCCGTAGACGGTTCCATCGCTGCCGCGCAGCGGGACGGAAAGAAGCATGATTTTTTCCCAAGTGCCCGGCAGGGGAATCAGCCCGGAAAGAAAATATCCCCGGGCCGCATCCGGGTTATCAGCCGCCGCCTTCAGAAGTTCCCGGTAGAAAGGAAGCTTCCTGACGTTGAACTCGAGATTCCAGTTGTTGTGAAGCTCGATTTTGTGCCGCTGCGAGAGCCCGGGCTGGCCCCTGACAAGGAAGAGCTGGGGATCCACAGGTTCGGTGACAGTGATATGACCGATTTTCAGATAGACGCCGGCGCGGGAATCCCCGGAGCCGGGAAGCGCGCTGTTTACCGTCGCGTCCAGAATGACGAAGCTGGCGCTGCAGTCTGACTGCAGGAGGACGTTCCGTAACCAGAAGACGGATTTGTTCTCGAGGGTCCCTATTTCCACGGGATTGTCGGAAACCCGGCTGAAGGGGATGCCGTCCACCCTGAGTGTCCGCTCGATCATTTCGGACAGTTTCTGTCCGAGCAGAATGGCCCTTGCCGCGGCGGAACTCATCTGATCAGAAACGCTGCGCTCATAACTTATGATATAGGAATCGAGGGCCCTTCCGATCTCCTTCTGGGGCATGGGGCAGAGCCCGAACGAGATGAGGAGCGGAATGAGGCAGGTCAGCAGAATGGTGCTCAGAATGAAGAAGTAGAGAAGCACCCTCCCCCGCAGGGTCAGCGCAAACGGCCTGTTCCGGAAGATTTTCCGCAGGATGCCTCTCATGATGTCCTACCTTCCCGTCCGCGAGCTGAGGTTCCGGGCTGTTTCCTCCATTGTCACTGCCGTGAAGTCCGGCGGGAGGTTTCCGGAGGACATGTTCTTCCTGTAGTTCCCGAAAGCGTCGAGCATGGCAGAGGCAAAGCCGAATTCGATACCCGCGTATCCCTCAAAGACCGGCGGCCGGTAAAAGGACGAATTCGCGTAAATGTCCAGCATTACTTTATACTGATCCCTGTGCCTGTTATCAGGAAATTCCGCCCCGCCTTCCCTGCCAATCCGTCCGAGCGCCTTCTTCGTGACAGGATAATACCCGCAGCGGATGGCGAACGGGAGGTTGATGTCTTCAGAGGCAAGCCACCTGCAGAATATGGACGCCGCGTATTCACGATCGGGCGTGGACTTGAGCGCGCAGAGCCCTACCCCGCGCTGTATGGCAAGCGGTTTTGCCCCCCTGAAGAGCGGAACCGGCAGCATGACAAGGCGCAGCGGAACAGTCGTGTTGTCGGCAAAGGTAACGGTATCCTTGAAGTACATGACGGATGCCGATGAGCCGATGCCGCAGACCGCTTCGCCGATCATCATGGCCTTGGTGCAGTATCCCGGGGACAGGTTGACTTCGCCTTTAAGCGCGGCCCGGGCCAGAGGCGTCCAGATTTTCTTCAGAACGGGACTCTCCCAGCTGATGCTGCCGCCTGAGAAGAAGGAACCGCCCAGGGCCTCGGTATTGATCATAAAATAATGCAGCCAGTCGTCGTACTTGAAAAACGCTTTGCCTCCTGACCACTGGTAATATTTGTCAGCCGCGCTGAACATGCCTTCCCATGTGGCGAGATCCGCGTAGGTGACGCCCGTGTCCCTGCTGAATTTGTCGAAAATGGAGGCGTTGACGTAAAGAATATTGGTGGATTTGGTGATCGGGAAAACCCGCAGGCCGCCATCAAAAACGCCTTCTTCCAGGAATCCGGGAACAAAGGCTTCCTTCTCTTTTTCTGAAAACCATGCGTTCCAGTCGAGCGCCCTGCTGCTGCCCATGGCCGCCAGTGTCTTGGGGTAGCAGACGAAAAGGTCGGGGAGATCCCCGGATCCGGGCTGCAGGCGCGCTGCGGAGACGAGAGCGGAGTGGATGGCCGTGGAGTTCGATACGGATGTCACTTCGATGACGATGCCCCGCTCCTTTCCCTCTGTCCTGTTGAAGCGCTCGACGAGATCATTCATGGGAGATTCGGTCTGCGCCCCATAGACATGCCACATGGTCAGAGTGATTGGATAATCCCGTGAAAGGGGATCGCTGTCGCAGGAAAGGAGCAGACAGAAAAGGAGGAGCAGAACAAGGACGAGGCCCCTGTTTCCGGGCTGGGAAGAACTTCTTCTACCGAGAGGAATGCATGGGCCGCTCATCAGGATCTTTCTCCTATTCCCCGGCCGCGGTCCGGCCCTGCGGCACGTCCCCGGACGGAAAGCCGTTTTTGTCCTGCCGGTTCTCCGATTGTGCCCGGCGGATCGTCAGAAAGATGATTTTCTCTATCTATAGCGGTATTTTTTGCAGAAGTCATTACGGAGATGATTTATTCCGGTGCCGTTTTGCGCATACTGCTGTTACGAAAACGGGCGTCAGAGGCAGAAACTGAGTCAATCTACTTTTACGGGAAGGAGTGAAATATGTCCGACAATGACAGCTTTACCGAAACCACAAGTACAAGCTGGGGCTCACGGCTTGGCAGTTCCTTCGGAGGAATCGGCATGGGCATCGTCCTCTTCATTGCGGCGACGGCCCTTCTGTACTGGAACGAGGGCCGCGCTGTCCGCACGGGCGACGCCATAGCCGAGGCACAGCTTGCCACCGTCCCTCTGCCCTCCATAACCAAAGTCGATCCCGCCTTTGATGGTAAGACCGTGTACGCGACCGGACGGGCGGTGACGAAGGACGTGCTGACGGACCCCGACTTCGGCGTGAAGGTCAACGCCATCGGGCTGAACCGCAAGGCCGAATTTTATCAGTGGACCCAGCAGTCGAAGTCCGAAACGAAGAAGAAGCTCGGCGGCGGTGAGGAAACCGTCACCACATATACCTACTCAAAAAAGTGGGTTTCCTCTCCCGTGGATTCCCAGAGCTTCAAGAGCCCTTCCGGACATGAGAATACGGTCCGCGTCCAGACGGATTCGCAGAAGTTCATGGCGGATAACGTCACCTTCGGCGCCTACCGTCTCCCCAAGTTCCTGGTTAAGTCCATTTCCGGCGCAAAGCCCCTCGACATCAGTATGACGGAAGAACAGCGCGCTGAGCTGCAGAAGAAGCTCTTCTCCCGCGACCCGAATCCCTCTGCCCAGAGCGCCGGCGGTCCGACCACCATGGTGCACACCCAGGGCAACATGCTGTACTTCGGCCGCTCTCCCAGTGAGCCCCGCGTGGGCGACGTGCGCCTGACCTTCACTGAGATTCCCCAGAACGATATTTCCATCATCGCCACGGTTTCCGGCAGTACCTTTAAGCAGTTCCGCGCTTCCAACGGCAATACCTTCTCGAAGCTCAGCATGGGCGAGCAGGACATGAACGCCATGTTTGACGCAGCGAAGAGCTCCAACAGCATCATGACCTGGGTCCTGCGTCTCGCCGGCATTCTGCTCTGCATCGGCGGTATCAGGATGCTCGTGGCTCCCCTGCAGGTGCTGGCTGACGTCGTTCCGTTCATCGGCAGCATCGTGGGTCTCGGCACCAGCCTCGTCTCCGGCGTTATCGGAACGGCCTGGTCGCTCCTGGTCATCGCCTTTTCCTGGATTCGTTTCCGTCCCGTGCTCGGTGCCTGCCTGCTCGGTGCCGCCCTTCTGCTCTGCGCCGCCCTCATACTGAGAGCCCGCGCCAGAAAGAAGCAGGCTCCCGCGAGAAGCTGACATTCCTTACCCCGCCCGGGTTTCCCCCTGACAGCCCTCCAGAGCTGGCAAAAAACGGGGAAACCCGGCGTACCTGTCAGAAGGGGCGTGTGGCAGAGCGCGCCTGAAAAAAATCAGATGGAGATTACACCATGCTCATTGCCCTCGTTGTGTCTGCCGGCATTCTCCTTTTTTTGTGCCTCTTCCTCATCGCGTACTACAATAAATTAGTCCGCGGCCGGAACCTTGTGGAGGAGGCCTGGAGCGGCATCAGCGTTCAGCTCAAACGGCGCCATGACCTCATCCCCTCGCTGGTCAACACGGTCAGGGGCTACGCGCAGCATGAGTCTGCCGTCCTCCGGGAAGTGACCGAGGCCCGCGCCTATGCCCTGGCCGCCTCTTCCGGAGCCGTGCAGGATGTCGCACAGGCCGAAAACGTCCTGAACCGGGCCCTGCGCTCCCTGTTCGCTGTCTCTGAAAATTATCCCCAGCTCAGGGCCAGCGAAAACTTCCTTCAGCTCCAGGAGCAGCTCGCTGAACTCGAAGACGCAATCCAGGCCTCCCGCCGCTACTACAACGGGACGGCCCGCGATCAGAATGATAACGTCCTCCAGTTCCCCGGCAACCTGGTTGCCAGGCTTTTCAGCTTTAACAGGGTTGAGTACTTCGAACTGGACAGCGAGGAGGATCGCCGCGTTCCCGAAGTGAATTTCGATACCGGCACCGCTCCCGCTCCGGCTTCCGCTCCGGCGCAGGCCGTTTCCCGGACAAACGCCGAATCCCCGAAGCAGGAATCCGGCCTCCAGAATCAGGGCCGCAGAATAGGTTTTTAGAAGACGCGCTTCTGACCGGGCTGAATGCTGAATGTTAAAGCAAAAGATGAAGAACGCGCTTCCAACATCCCTGTAATATAAGTTAACAGGCTGAATTCATGTAATATATGAGAGAATATCTGGCACACCGGGACAATGCCGGTGTGCCAGGAAAATATGTCTCAGAGCTCCGGCTTCACCACAGACCGGGAAAAACGCCCCGGGCCATTCCCGCTGCGGAAGACGCTGGCCGGGGAATCCGCCGGACATGACCATCCGGGATACAGGAGGCCTGATGAAACGAACGCTGATCTTATTCCTCATGCTGCTGGCCATGGCTTTTCCTGCCCTGTCCCAGGCTGCCGGCGAAGGCGGGGAACGCATCCTGGATTATGCCGTGACAGTCCGTGTGGAGGAGGACGCCTCCCTCGTGGTGACGGAGCGCATCACCGTCAGCATTGAGCATAAGGCCATCATCCACGGCATTTACCGCATCTATCCCGTGAAGATCCGCGAAAACGGCGACGTCCTGCGCCATTATGGCTTTGAGGTGCTTTCCGCGAAGCTCGACGGGAAAGACACTCCGTATTCCGTCACGGAAGAAGGGTATACAGCCGGCGTGGCCATGGGTGATCCGGAGAGTAAGGCTCCCAGAGGCAGTCATACCTATGAGCTCACCTACAGGACAACGGGACATGTGCGTTTCCTTCCTGCCCGCGATGAGATTTATTACAATGTGACCGGCAACTTCTGGAAATTCCCCATAGATCACGTGTCGTTCACGCTGGAACTCCCGGGCGGCGCTTCGCCTGAGGCTGTCACGGCTTTCACGGGCGCTCTGGGCGCAAAAGGCGCGGAGTACCGGATGACCGGCCCCTCCTCCCTCGAAACAACGGGGGCGCTCAGCCCCGGAGAAGGAATTACCGTGGCCTTCGGGTGGAAGAAAGGAATCGTCACGGAGCCGGAAAAAAACCTCTCCGACTTCATGGGGGACAACCGTGCGCTGACGCTCTCCGCTATCCCCCTCTTCCAGCTCCTTCTCTTTCTCCTTCTCCGCCTGCTGTGGACGCACCGCCGCAGGGGCGTTGCCTACCCCCTGTTCCACGCTCCCGAGGGGATGTCTCCCGGCGCTGTCGCGTGTCTCAAAAACCGCTCTTATCCCGCGGCCCTGATTCAGGCCGACATTCTCTGGGCCGCGGTCAATGGTTTTCTGCGCATGCGCCTGAGCGACAAAGAGACCATCACCCTTGTCAGAACAGCTCCCGCACCCCGCAGGCGGCGCCCTCTTCCCGAATGGTGCGCGGCCCTTCTCCGGGGCATACAGAGCGCGCTCTTTCCTTACGGGAAGGAGTCGGTCATTGACCTCCGCAGTGCTAAGGAAGGCAGAGACCGGGACACGATAACCCGGAGTTATCTGAACCTTAAGAAAAAGTATGAAAAGAAGCTGAAAGGGGCATGGACCGAAACAAGGTTCCCCGGCATCATCAGCACAGCCGCCGGACTGGGGCTTTTCTGGTTTGCCATGGACTGCGGCATTTATTACCCCGGCCTGAACTTTGATCCGCCGCTCACTGCATCGCAGATGCTGTTCTTTGTGGGAGGCTTTGCCGACCTGTGCATGCTCTTTGCCTACGGCTTCAGAAAAACACGCGCCGTATTCTCGGGAGTGCGCCGGATAGCGGGCATGGTCCTGAGCGTGGGCATGATTCTTCTGCTTGCGCTTCTCCTTTTCTTTTTGCTGGATTTCAACCTGGCGTTCTTCGCCGGTTCCGCTCTTGTCATGTGTATCGCCGTGTGGAGCCTCTACCGCCCCTGCGCGCGCCTCAGCGACAGAGGGGACAGGATGGACACGGAAATGCGCGGGCTCGAGATGTACATCCGCACGGCTGAAAAGCACAGGCTCGCGAAAATCAACGCTCCGGAAGACACCGTGGAAAAATACGAGGAGCTCCTTCCGTACGCGGCGGTCCTGAACTGCGCCGAAGCCTGGCAGAAGCGTTTTGATCCCCTCCTGGCCCGTCTGAATTACGTGCCCGACTGGATTGACGAGCCCGGGACCCAGGATGTGTTCACACCGAAGAGAGTCAGCCGGATCATCAGAACCGTCGCCGGCCCCTCCGCCATGACGAAAGCGGTGAGCGCGGGGGCAGCGGCGTACGCTGCTGCCACATCGGGCTACGCGGGCAGCGGCAGCACGTCTTCTTCTTCCGGATTCAGCGGCGGTTCATCCGGCGGCGGATCCGGCGGCGGTGGCGGAGGAGGATGGTAATCCGTCCGGAAAGAAACCCGATCTTCCCCGGCGTCCACCGCGTCAGCGCTGTTCTTCCTCCCTCCCTGTGACCAGACTCCTTCCTCAGGCCCCGGCGGCTGAAGCTCCGCGCTTCCTCCGCCGGGGCCGCTTTATATCCGCCGTCCGGAAAAGAGCGGCGGAAGAAAGGTACCAGCCAGGGAGCTGACCGGAGGAGCGGAAGACATACGGGAGACGGCCGCGGAAGTATGGCGGACAGGTGTCTGGCCGGATGGAGCGGGAATGCCGCCCTGCCCTTTCGCGGGAAATGACGCCTGTTCCACTCAGGTTATTTTCCGAGTGCCCTGACGGCCTCTTTTTCTTCCGCGGAGAGCTTCGTGGATTCCAGGATTTTCCGGATGGCTTTCTGCCGGATAACCGGATCGAGTCTGTCCTTTCTGAAATACGCCGTCATCTTTTCCGGGTGGCGGAGATACAGGATGGAGAGAGCCCACGCGGCGGCCATCATGGCATAGTACGGCTCATTCCGGAGCTTTTCGAGCACAGCCAGATCCCGCTCAAGCCATTCCTCATCAGGGTAGTAGCAGAGGAGCATCACGCAGGCGAAACGCACGTCGAATTCCCTGTCTGAGCGGAAGTACGGGGCAAGAAAGTCCCAGACTTCTTCCAGGCAGGTCCTGGCGAATTTCAGTCCTGAGCAGAAGCTGTCACAGACTGACCAGTTGCGGATCCGCGGAACGAAATCCCGGATGAGCCGGAATCGTTCTTCCACGCTGCACCCTGCGTACCCGATGACCATGCCCTGAAGCATCACTTCCTCGAAAGTCTCGTCTTCACCGGCCTTCAGGAAGGCTCTCCAGTTCTCTCCGGCCGCGATGCTGTGGGCCAGCTTTCGCAGATCCGGCAGCCGCACGCCGAGAACCCGCTCCCCTGGCGGCAGGAGATGAGCGGAAAAATCCCTGTACTTTGCGTCCGCCATTCCGGCGAGCTTTTCCCGTATGGTCATGGTGCCTCCCTTTCCTGGACAGTGTGCCGGCATTCTGTTTCTGCTCCCTGCCGCAGAAGGGCGTTCCGCCCCGCAGCGGCTGCCGGGCACAGGGAAAAGCCAGGGGAAAACGTTTTCCCCGGCTTTCATTCCTGATCAGCAGCCTGTGCCGTCGATACGGCAGGCGCTTCCGTCAGCGGGCCTGGATTTAAGTCCCACGTCTTCAGGCTTCAGCGTCACGGTTCCGTCTTCAAGGACAAAGCAGGGGATTCCCGCGTAGCCGTTCTTCTTCGCGTCATCGAAGGCAGGGCTGGTGTCGCGGAGCCTCAGGAATTCCTTGAGATTTTTCACGTGAGCGCCGATGTCGACACAGTGGAATTTCTCATTTCCTTCTATCTGGGCATCGACATAGCTGCAGTCCACGCAGGTGGGCATGCCGTATACGGTAATCATTGGTCTGCTCCTTTTTTTGTTTTCTGAAAATCTGCCGCAGACGGGGGAAAGTCCGCGGCTAAAACATGTTCGTCGAAATTTCCGCGGAGTCGTTTTTCCCGCCGCGGTGATCCGAGGCGGATTTCGCCACCGTGGTTTTATAGCGGCTGTCCCCGTAGTAGGTAAGCCTGTAATGCTTTCCCTTGTCCCTGATGGTAAACCCGAGGTTCATGAGCTCCTGACGGATGGGATCGGTCATCGTCCTGTAGCCTTTGAAAAGATTTTTGATGACGGTTTTGCGCTTTTCCGTCAGATGCCTGTACCCGTTTTTCTGCAGAATATCGCTGTAGACATCATATCTCCGGGATTTCGGCGGGCAGTCCTTCAGCTTTTCGCTTATGGCGTCCAGGATCATCTCACGGATTTCGCCGGGATAGAGATCTTCCTCGTCCCCGCGGACCAGAACCGGCGTATCGGGAGCCGCGGATGCGCGTGCCAGCATGGCCTGGTTTTCCTGCTGCAGGGAGTAGTTGGCGCGCGTGAGCTCATTCAGCCTGGTCCGGAGCCTCTCGTTTTCCTGATCAAACTCTCCCATGTACTTCTGCACTTCCGCCTCGGCCTCCTGCCGGGCCGTTTCGGCGGCCATCTTTTTCTGACTGTCCCACTTCTCCCGCACGATGGCATTGGTGACGCCGTCCCAGGTATAGAGCTGCGGTATTTTCTGGGCGTTGTCGTACTGAAAGACGGCACTGGTTACTTTTTCCAGAAGAATATTGTTATACTCGTCGTATTCCCTGTCGATGAAGCGCCGGTGCCGTCCGTTGGGATAATAAATGCCGACGCTTCCATGATATTCACCCTGGTCACCGCACGCTTTCCTGACTGCGTGATTCAGAGAGATATCACTCTGCAGCAGAACGTGAGCCGCACCCTTGAGCCTGCTCCCGAGCCTGGCGCAGTCCAGGGGATCCGCATTGAGGCTGGTCTTCGAGACGTAAACAATGGGAAGCCGGTATTTCCGCTCACCGCTGATAATATCGGGAAGTATGCCGAAATTGCCCTGCGTTATGAGAAGGGGCTCCCTGGCAACGGGGAGATCCAGATCATCCTTCAGATATCCCTTCCCGATAAGGAGCGTCAGAAAATGCGGGGTTGAGAACGCCAGGTTTTCCATCGCTGCGTCTTCGGTGTAGCTCCTGTCCAGCCGGACGGCCATCTTCATTTCCCCGAAGTTCATAATGTAGTCCGTGTCCCAGACGGCACCGTTATCCTGCTGCTTTTCGTAGCGGACAGCGATGATATTGTGCGCAGGGCATTCTTCTATGTCGAGCCAGAGACAGTCGCTGCCGAAGCGGATGTTCCGCTCGCCATTCCACCGCAGATCCCTGATAATGTTTTCTTCATGCTGATCATTCTGGTTCCAGTCTATGACCAGATGAATGAAGTTATCCTTTGTCAGAGCCGGACTGATATCGAGTATGGTCGAGTAAAGTAACATCTCAGATCTCCCCCGCCTGTGTCAGGCCTTTGTGCATGCTTTTTCCCTTTATACCATGAAAGTTCTATCTTTTCCGCACCCGGGATGCCGCGTCAAGCATCAGCCCTGCCCATCAGCCCCGTAACTTTGGAGCGGGCAGTGCTATCCGGACCAGCTTTTCGTCCTCGCCATGAGCCCAGCCTCCTTGGAGGAAGCCCGGGCGGAAGCTCCCGGAAAGACCTGGAAGCCCAGTTGCTGTCTTCCCGCCGGAAACGCTGCCGCAGTCTTTGCGTGATACTGCAGATGCAGGGGGCTGCAGGCCTCAGGAATGGAAGCCCCCGGGACCCGGTCCAGAGGATATTGTGGGCTGTTCCCGGAACAGACCATGAGAGAAAATCGCGGATAAGGGGGTATCCATTTGGAATCCGGGGGACCGGAGACCTCACCCGCCGGCTTGAGACCGGATGCTTCAGGGCATCAGAGGGAGCCTGCGCCCCATCCGGGAATGTCAGGGGATGCTTTTCCGGTTCTGCAGAGTCCGGATGTCTCTGTCAGGGGGAAAAGCTGAAGAATTGAGTGAACATTCAAATAAATTTTTATTACAGAGAATATTTTCAGTGTGGCGATACAAAAATGATAATCTGAGACACAAAAATATCTGCCCGGGAGAAAATTCCAGCTTTCTGATTTTTTCTCTTCCCTCATAAAATCAGACATTGTGTCTGATTTTTTTCAATAAAAGAGGGCTTTTTTACGGATATTCAAAATTTATGCTGTATATGAAAAATGATGATGGATGAACTTCGCATTGCCCCGGGTCAGGATGACTGTATCTGGCCGGCTGCAGTTAAAAGAAATTTTTGTATTGTTAATGAGACAATACAATATTTAAAATTTTATATAACATGAAAAATTTTCTGTAAAAATATGTTAAAAGTTCTTTCTGGGGGAAGATAATACCCACCCCGAAAAGCAGAGAAAAAACAAGTATTAGAAAATTATTATCATTATCATTCAGACAAACATAGCCCCCATCTGTCTGGCGATTTTCCATTACTACCTGAATTTTAATGGTTTTTTATTATTTTGCAGGCAGGCGGCCAGCCGGAAAGACGTTTTCTGCCCTTGTTAAGTATGAAAGTTTTTTGAATGTTTACAAAACATCCTATTGAAAAAAATTTTTTTTCATTATAATGTCACGCAGGAATCTAGCCGAAGAGTCCTTTGAAACATTTTTTATGGACTCAGCTATCAGAGGAAACAGGGACGCGCGCTCTTTTTGCGCCATTGAGCTGTCGTATCTTGTGTGCTGGAGCCATCGGAGGAAATGCTATGCAGACGAAAAAGGCCATTGGGAACCTGCTCAACAGGTATAGGGCAGTACTGAAAAAATGTCACCTTCTGAATACCTTCGGGACGCTGGCACTGGCGTCAGCGTTGATGGCGGCGGGAGCTGGTTCTGCCCTTGCAGCGAGCTGGGGATGGGTGAATAAATCGGCCGAAGGTCCTTACACAGCTTGGACATCTATTAACAAAGATACAACAATAGTAAACGGCAAGGTCGAAGGCAACACACTTAATTCCACTGCTGAAAAGGATGTAATTGGGTTTGTTTATTTTGCTGGTTTTGAAAAAGACAGCGGTACTGCAGTAACAATCACAGATAGCTCCTTTAAAAATAATACGATCTCTGCCAAATATGGTGTTAGCGCTGGTGGTATTATGAATAAAGGTATGACCATCGATCTGAATAATGTTGAATTTTCCGGCAACAAAATCAGTTCTGGTGGCTATTCCAATGGCGGAACCATTTACGCCGATGCAGCTAAAAATGACGACGTTGGAGTCAAGGAGGGAATCCTGAATTTTAATGTCACGAAGGATATGATTTATTCCAGCAATACAGTTGAAGGAAAAGCAGACACCTGGACGGATACGTATGGAGCCGTTGCCGCTCCTGTCTCCGGCGGCTTCCTTTACCTCGATAGGAACAGCACCGCGAACTTTAATATCTCTGACGGCGCGACCCTGACTATTGGCGCTGAAGATGCCAGCGGACATATGGACTCCATCGCGAGTTCCCTTGCTATCGATGAAGCCAGCAAAGTCAAGAGTTCGACACTCGTCAAGAAAGGCGGCGGTACGCTGACCGTCAACAGCCAGCTCAACGATTTTTACGGTCATGTGGCTGTCCCGGAAGGCACCATGAACGTGACCAAGGACTGGGATGTCAAGAACGACATCTCCGTCAGCGGCGGCACGCTTAATCTGGCGAATGCCAGCCTCGTCAAGGTTCCCGATATCGAATACATCGGTACTGACGGGAAGACAAAAAAGACGCTGACATCTGACAAGACCCCTGCCGGCAGGATCAATATTTCCGGCGGCACGGTAAACGCTGACAGCCTGACTGTCGGCGAAAAGAGCTCTGTGGACATGACCGGCGGCGAACTCAACATGAAGAACTCGCTCACGCTGAATGGCGCCATGACGCTTTCCGGCGGCGCAGCGGCGACTGTTGCTATGCCGGACAAGGGAGGCGTCAGCGCCGGTTCCGGTGAATCGCTGCTTGCTCTCGGCCAGCCGGTTACCCTGGGTAACAGCGCCAAACTCCATGTCGGTACGGTAAGCGGCGATGCCACCGCTGCCTTCGGTTCGGACTCCATTCTTGTGGTGAACGGCGGCGTCTCTTCCCAGAACGCCATGATTAACGGCAGCGGCAACCTTTCTGTCGGTGATGGGGCCCAGCTCTATGTCACTGACGCCAAGGCTAACACGAAGTACATCATTACCAAAGGTCTGAGCCAGGACTCTTACTGGAGTAACGCCAACCTCATGGCTAACCGTCTTATCAGGGGCACTGTCTCTGAGGAAGGTGACCAGGTTGTCGTGACGACGGAAGTGCAGGACGTCTCTCAGGCTCTTCCCGGTGTCATTCCGGCGACAGCGCTGACGACGATGCTCTCTCAGAACCTGAACAATACCGAGTCCGATGCCATGGGCGTGCGTTTCCTGAGCCGGGCCATCGAACCTCTCTACATGCCTGATGACAAGACCGCGGTCACGACCATCAATGAAGTCTCCCGCGCCGCTGTCATGGCCGGTGTGCAGAACACGGCACTCCGTCTTGCCAACGCCGCTTCAGATACCGTCCTTCATCATATGTCTCTCGGAAACTTCGATTCCGGCAACACCGTCCACAAGGATGGCACCGATGTGTGGGCTACGCCCATGTATGGCAATATCTACACTCACGGCATGAACGTCTCTGACGATTCCGTTGTCGGCAATTACGGCGGCCTCGCCATTGGCGCCGATACCGAAATCGGCTCGTTCGGAGGCGGCATGCTCCGCATGGGCCTTGCCGTGCACGGCGGAGCCGGCCGTTCTGAAAGCCAGGGCGCCGTTACCTCGACGGATGACAACTACAACTTCGGCGGAGCCAACCTGTACGCTGGCTGGAACCGCGACAGCCTGAACATCCTTGCTTCCGTGGGCTACAGCATCAGCAGCCACAGCCTGAACATGGATCTGCCCTCCTCTCTCGGCATGGACGATGCCGATGCCGACGTGCAGACCGGCGCTTTTACTGCCGAGCTGCGCGGCGAGTATCAGTTCAGGACTGACTGGCTGGACATCATGCCGCATACGGGCGTGCGCTACACGGCCCTGCATACCTACGGTTATGATCTGGAAGTGGACGACCGCACGCTGAACAGCGTTGACGATGACTTCCAGAACATCGTGCAGTTCCCCACGGGCGTGACGCTGACCAAGAATATCGCCGCCGGCGGCTGGAACATCAAGCCTCAGTTTGACGCCTCCATCATCCCCGCGGTCGGAGATACCAAGACCAAGACCAGAGTCACCTACTCCGGCATTGACGCCGAAGACAGCATCCGCAACACCATTACGGATACCGTCAGCTGGTCCGGTATGGCCGGCCTGCAGTTCGAAAAGGGTGATTTCACCGTTGGCGTGAACTACAACATCCAGGCCTCCACGCACGAGACTGATCAGAACGTCTCCCTGAACCTCGTCTACAAGTTCTAGGGCAGGAAATCCTTCCGGTTTCCTTCGGATAACGGGCAGGACGCATACAGATGCGCCCTGCCCGTTTTTGGCTTCCAGACGGGGAAAAACGGGCTGCTCACCCCGCAATGAGATGAGAACGATGCTAGAGCTCGGGTATCTTCTCGCGTCCCGCCGCTGAAAGTAGCTCATAGACGGCAGACGTTGTTATACGGACGGTATGCCGTCTATGAAGGGACCCCCAGAATCATATCAGCCATGATCGCGAGAAGGAACTGTTCATTGTGTGAATAGTTTTCAAAGGCATAGTCCTGAATGACTGCTCTCTGTATCTGGGGATATTCAGGGGGAATCTGTCTATTCGTGTCCCAGTTCACGCGTGCGCACACCGTTTACTGCTCCCAGTGTGCGCCTCTGTGGTGTATGTGTTTTGCCTCTGCTGATAGAGAACTCTCTGTCGGGCATGGCGTTGCCCCCTTGGGAGCAGCAGACGAAGTTCTTCATTTTTAGCCCCTATCGTAAATGCCCGTAGAATTTCGTTGGATTCTAAGTTAAGGAAAACATGAGCCATATGCTCTTCTTTCGGTTTTTGTGTTTTTTTGATGATTCCAAACATACCGAAGTCGCTTACATTGCTCAACTTTTTGCCACGGAAATCTACACTACTATATGGACTCTACCATAAGTACTACCATGGAGAAGTAATATGGCGAAGCAGTTCAAGATAAAAGACTGGTTGAGTAGTTTTCTGGCCAGCAGGGAACTTGACGCCCCAGACGGCCGCCATCTGTACTCCTACCATGCAACCCCGGATGAATTTCTGACTCTGGAAGAAGGTCTAAAGCAAGACATGGCATTGGCCTACAGGCTCGGGTATTCAACACCTTTCCGTCTGTGGTACGATGTCCCCTCTTTTGATGCTGTTTTTGTGCTTTATGCCGCTTTGTGCTGGCAGCAAAGATACGGAGGAACGACATGGTCATATGACGTCATTCTGAACGGTTTGAACGTCTTTCTTCCCACTCCCAGCTTGGAGCTAAAGGATATCATTGAAAAGGGACTGCACTTCTGGGGTCTTGACAAAAACAAGCGAGGCTATGTCTATCTCGGAGCTATCGCTCGCGAGGCCGGACTTCCGCAGAAACTACTCACTGAAAATAGAGGTGCCGTAGGGCGCCTTCTCCATTCTGTTTTGAGAGAAGCTCTGCGTTCTGGCCAGTCCGGCAACATTATCACAAGCTGGATTAAAAGTTGTGAAACAATTCTGCCTCAATCCTACCGGAATGAGGAAATTATCGATCTGTTGGCCGACTCCATCAACGCTATTCTCAATATAAAGAAAAATCTTTGTGCCAGTACGCTCGAAGAAGTCATGGCAGAGCTGGATGAAAAAACTCCAGACTGGCGTTCCTGCTTCCCGCTTCCTCTTTACGATGATACTGCGCGTGACCTTTTAAACCGACTTTTGGAAGATGCAGCATCTTCCACACAGACAGTACAGACCGGTAGTCCTGTATCTGCTGTCCGCAGTCTTATCAGAAAAGCTGGGCAGGGTTGGGATATTCTGGCTCGTCTGAATATACCATCTCGCATAGAAACCGGTATCCGCCAGGATAGGCCGCGCGTGCTCTCCATGAGTATCACTTCCGGCCAAAGTTCTTTCGAGTCCGTACTGAAAAAACATGCAGATAGTAAATTTTATTTTTTTCAGCAAAAGAAAAATGTAACTTTTTTCAATCCAGACGCCGTGCAAGAGATCATTGTCCGGTATATGGCCCCTTCGGGGTTCTGCCTGACTCATACTTGTCCCGGTGGAGCAGAACTAGACTCTGAACTGCCTTGGATTTTCGAGGGAGAGCAATATGGTTACCGTTTCCGGCAACAGGGAGGCGGCAGTGTAAGAGGAACGGTCTGTTATGTTGCGCTTGCTCCTGGATGGGAAGCCGAAAATGCGGAAGACCTAGGTCCTTTGCTAGGAACAGACAGGCATATCCACCGCATGACACACTCTGGCCGCCTAAAAAAAGACAACCTCGAGTTCCCTATACGTACCTCTGAATTGTTCAGTGAGGAGTACGACTGGAGCAGGGATAACCGTTTCTGGGATGTGGAGGTGCTTCATCCCTCCTTGGCATTCCGCGGTATTCCCAAGGTCGTTGCATCCTTGTGTGGCATGAAAAAAATTTCACACGGCAAAATATTGCAAAAAACAGCGGGGATGGAAGATTTTATCCCGTTATCTTCCTCAAATACGCCTGTAGGAGTCGCTCAGGGATGGTTTAAAGCCAACAGCGGTGCAAGCTTGCGCAGCCGCATGCTCCTTCTGCCAATGAAAGCCTCTATTAGTCTGTCTGCAGATGAGGAAGGAAATGGCCTTCTTTGTCTTGAAAACTGGAGCGCGGAAACAGCTACGTTTGATCAACCGCAGCCAGGGTTGGATCTTGTCTGCCGCCCTCAGGGAGACAGCCTGGAACTTGCCTTTAAAACTTTGCCTGGGCATGTGCCTCCTGCTACGGTGGATCTTCGCGTGTCTTGGAGGAATAATCCTCAGCCCGCTTGTATCCGTATTCCATTTCCCCAGACAGGAGCTCACCTCTTCAACGCCGACAGTCAGGAAATCCTTTCAAGCAGACAAATCTGCGCGTTGCATCTTCACGGCCTGCGCTTGTACTGTTTCAGCGTGGGAGTGCATCATATTGTGCTTCGTCTTTCCCTGTCCGACAAGAAATTGGACTATCCTTTGGAAATTCATGAGCATTGCACGGTGATCCGCCTTATTGACTGGCAGAATGCCCTTTTGGAAATGCTCGCCTTGACAAATGGGCTGGACGATTACGTGTCGCTTGATATTCTCTTCGATAGCCAAAAAGTAGCTGGCTGGAAAGTAGCCCGCTATGAATCCTGCCTTTTCCCTGAGGGAATGGATGCCGTGCTCGCTCTATCAGAGTTCGGAATCCGACCTTCACGAGGCTATGCCAAGAAGGCTTTACCGCTCGACCATCCGGAACTCGGTCCGATGTTGCTTGAGGAAAGCCTGAACGAAGACGGCACGGCTTCGGGTAAGTGGGATCTTTCAGAGGTGTTGGACAGGCCCGGCCCCTGGCTCATTTTTGATGATACGGAAGGTACATCCCTGCGTCCCCTTGTCTGGACTGTAGACGGCGACATCGATGAAACGTCCCGCAACCGTCTCCAGATCGCCATTGACGAAAAGGACAAAGAAGCCCGGCTGCAGGCATTGCTATCCTGCGTTGCTGTCATGGAACACGACCTTGATGCGCCGGAATGGACGACCCTTCTTGCGCTTCTCGACTGTTTGAAGAATCAACCACTTTCCACGTTGGAGATCTGGCAGGCACTTCTTCGTTTCCCACTCATCATGGCTATGATCGCTCTGCATCCGGGAATTTCCTTTCAAAGCGTTACATCCAGAATTGAAACGGAATTTCCTTTCTTGTGGAACTTTATTTCCCGGCAGAACTGGAGTGCAGCCAGTCAGTGTATCAAACACTATTTTGAAAAGTTGATTCCAGGACAGATGGCATTCAGCATCTGGCAGGATCATATGCAGAAAACCATGGAAAACCTTGGTTCATGTTGTCCGTCCGTCAATGCCCTCGTGCATATCGCTATTCCTCTGCCCTGCCATGAACAGGAATTGAAAAAAATAGAATACTTTTCCCTGGCAAAGACACAAAAAATACTTTTTCAGGATGACAGTTCCTTGCTGCAGGCTCTTCTGCATACTCATGCCGATGACGACTATTGGCCGATGACATTTGAGTCGCTTGTTAACTATGAAAGACATAATGATAATGTCAGGCCGTTTTTATCTTTCTCACAAGGGCATAGGAACAGTGTGATTGGTTTGCCCGTTCTGCTTACGCTTCAATCTTTTGAGCCACGATTGGCTTTCTTCTCAGTTCCACCCGATCAAAACACTGTTTTTCACATCAGAGAACATCTTCATTTCGACACCGAATGGTTTGAGCAGGCGTCTACTTTCACTGCCTGTAGCTGCGCATCGGTTCGTTTTATCATAAAGGAATCATAACCATGCCCCTGTCGTATTTTTCCAGAATTTTTCCTCTCCTTCAAGAACGTATCCGGCAGGATGTGTCCTCCGCATTGCCTCTGAATAATGATTCTTTGCGCCACTGTCTGGACACCATGCTTTCCTGTGCGCCGGGTGAAGAAGGAAGTCTCACAAACGATCCGGCATTTGAAGCCATGTACGGCTGGAAGCAGGCAGATCTCAGCATAGCCGACCTTGCAGGGAGTCTCCTGGACGAACGCTTGGCTCGCTGCCTCAACGAGCCGCCCGAGGAACTGCGGCAGGATTACCAATTCCCATCCTTTCGCAGGCCTTACACACACCAGCTTGAAGCGTGGAAAACTCTTTGCAGAAAGGAACCTTCCTCTGCAGTCATCAGCAGCGGCACAGGATCAGGGAAAACGGAATGCTTCATGATTCCCATCCTCGACAGGTTAGCCAGACAGAGCGCAGCCCTCGGCGGCCCTCTGGAGGGTGTACGTGCCCTTTTTCTCTACCCGCTCAACGCACTCATCAGTAGCCAGAGAGACCGGCTCGATGCCTGGACGCGAGGCTTTGGCGGCAACATCCGCTTTTGCCTCTACAACGGAAGAACTCCCAAAAGTTTGCCTGCTCATGAAAAAAAATACGCCAATGAAGTACTCTCCCGCGATGAGCTGCGGGCAAGTCCGCCCCCTATCCTTTTTACCAACGCATCCATGCTGGAATATATGCTGGTGCGAACGGAAGACGCACCCATTCTGCAGAAATCCCAGGGCACACTGGAATGGATAGTACTCGATGAAGCACACTGTTATATAGGCTCTCAGGCTGCGGAGCTTTCGCTTCTGCTGCGCCGTGTGCAGATGGCCTTCGGAGTGACTTCCGACACAGTGCGTTTTGTGGCTACATCCGCAACCATTGGGGATCCGGACGGCCCGACCGGATTCGAACTGAAACGCTTTCTCGCAGATGTGGCAGGCGTTCCAGTTTCTCAAGTCTCACTCATTGTGGGAGAAAGAATGATTCCCACACTGCCTCCGCTGGAAGAAAAGCCCATCACGCTGGAAGAGTTGGAATCCATGGCTCCCGAAGAAGCCCAGGACGGCTCTCGGAATAAAGCTCTCTACCGTTCGAAAACGGCAAGGGCATTGCGTGCGCTGTTCACCCGGGACAAAAACGTAGCACGCCTCTCCGAGGTACGGACTCTGTTGGAAAAAGAAGGCCTCCCTTCTAACACGAGTGCCGCTCTGCGCTGGCTCGACGTACTGTCATGGACAAAGGACAGTGACGGCACGCCGTTTCTCCCGCTGCGCGCTCATATATTTGTTCGAGGATTTTCCGGACTCTGGGCATGCGCGGATCCGAACTGCCCACATAAGCAGAAAGAATTACAGGATGATTGGCCTTACGGCGCAGTATGGACTGAGCCGCGCGAACACTGCACATGCGGAAGCCCTGTCTTTGAAGTCGTCACGTGCAGAGGTTGCCGTACACCTTTTCTTCTGGCGCAAAAAAATGACAGTTGCGATAGCGATGGACGGCCCGCAGAATTTCTCAGTCAGAAGGAACACACCTTAGATCAGGAAGATGAAGATGACAGCCTCATCGATGAAGAGCCGTCCGGTAGCCACATTGTAGATTCCTACGCCGTTTTGTTGTGGCCAAGTGTATCATCAGACTCCTTCTTCCTCGACAAGGAAAGCTTACAACTCATGGACACGGATAACGGCCATGCCATCCGTGTTTCTTTGAAAGAACCGGATCCTGAAAAAGGCAGTCTTGACTGTCCGCTTTGTCTGGAACCTTCACGTGGACAACGGGAGTTTTATTATTACAACGCAGCCCGTACGTCCTATCTGCAGAACACCATAATTCCGTTGCTTCTGGAATTTGCTCCTAATGGCAAGGATCCTGTTCAGCATCCTTGCAAAGGCCGCAAGATGCTCACTTTCAACGATAGCCGACAGGGCACGGCTCGTTCAGCCATGAGGATGCAGCTGTTCTCAGAACTCACGCGTATACGTGGACTACTCTATCATATCGGCCTGCGGGAATGTCAGAGGGGAAATGATGCAGAGAAAGCCAAGTTGCAACAGGAGATCGCTAACTTTGAGACATTGCCCAAAGAAATTCTCCCACGCTTTCAGAGCCTGTTAGACGAAACAAAGGCAAAGCTTGCCAATCTCAGGGATATGCGCCCTATTTCCTTTACAGATATGGCCGAGCAACTTCAGAAACAACGTTCCAGTTTTGAAGCCCTGTTTCGAATCTATCAGGAAAAGGCTCCTGTGCTGTTCTCCGCAGATTTCGGTATGGCGGACTTTTCCAAGATGCTCGTTTTCCGAGAATTCGGCAGGCGGCCGGCAAAAGCCGTCAATCTTGAAACCATGGGACTTATGACCGTATGTTATCCGGCACTGTCGCAGGTAACCAGACTCCCTTTGGAATTAAGCCGTGAAAATATTACGTTGCAAGACTGGAAAGATTTTTTATTGATCTGCCTTGATTTCGTGTTTCGGGGCTCAGGCGCTATCGATTTTCCCAGAGAGTGGAGAAAATGGCTGGGCATGGCCTACAGGCAGAACTTCATGCTGCCTCCGGATAGGAAGGAACACAAAAAATTCCAAATCATCTGGCCTCTATGCCATCGAAACAGACAAAGCCGACTTGTACGGCTTCTCGAACGGGCGCTCCATCTCAATGCTGACCAGTTGGAGCATGCTGATGTCATCGATAGCATTCTTTGGCAGGCATGGAATCAGCTCACACGTATCCCAGAAATCTGCTCGCGTCACGAAGACGGTGTCCTTCTCAAGTACACAGCCATGGGCTTTGCACCTTTGAGAAAAAAATACCTCTGCCCTTTCACTCGTCGTTTTCTCGATACTTCATTCCTTGGCATTTCTCCCTACATTCCTCTGAAGGGCGAGCAACTTGCGCCATGCTAAGAATATAATATACCACTCTATCCCTCTCCGTTTGGCCCTACAACCGAAGAAGGCATTCAAAAAGCCCGCATATGGCTTACGAAAAACAAAGAAGTTCAATTGCTCCGACAGGCCGGACTTTGGTTTGGCTCTCACGATAGGGTCGTGGAGCTCGCCCCATACTTTAGGGTTCAAGAGCATTCCGCACAGCTTACATCTACTGAGCTTGATGCTTGCACTCAAAGATTTCGGGAGGGGGACATCAATGTGCTCTCTTGTTCCACTACTATGGAAATGGGCATCGACATTGGCGGCATTTCCATAGTGGGCATGAATAACGTTCCTCCCCATCCGGCAAACTATCTTCAGCGTTCCGGCCGTTCCGGCCGCCGCGGGGAAACGCGTGCTCTCACCTTTACCATGTGCAAAGATTCTCCCCACGAAATGGCAGCGTTTGCCAATAGCCGCTGGGCTTTCGACACAGCCATTCCCGTCCCCCGGGTATCGTTAAACAGCCCAGTTATATTGCAAAGACACATCAATGCCCTTCTGCTCACGAGCTTTCTCAAGGAACGGCAGCAAAAGGATGTCCGGGATATGGTTAAACTTTCGTGTGATACTTTCTTCACCGGCAAAAATCCGGAAGCCCGCCTCTTCTCTCAGCGCTTTAAAACGCTGAAAACAGACTCGCCCCTTCTGGAAGGCATACGTTTTCTATGCCGCAATAGTATCTTTCAAAACGAACGCCCGGAAGCAATGGCTGAAAAAGCTTCCGAAGCCATGGATAGAGCTTACGAACGCTGGCACAATGATTATGACAGCCTGTGCCAAGAAGAAAAAAATATGCAAAGCGATGGCGAAAAAGAAAACTCTGCGGCCAAGAGGGCTGTCACTCTCCGCAAAGAACGCATGGCCAGGGAGTATTTGCTCAAAGAGCTTATCTCGCAAGAATTTCTGCCTGCCCACGGTTTCCCTCTTCATGTGGCCACTTTCGATACTATGCATCTTGCCCTTTTTCTGGCTCAGCAACACCGAAAAAAGGAAAACAAAGAAGAAGCGGATAACCTGTTCATGCGCCGAGAACTGCCCAGTCGTTCTCTTTCCTCGGCCCTCTCCGAGTATGCCCCGGGTAATAGCGTGGCACTCAACGGCCTTATCTATGAATCGAAAGGAATAACCCTAAATTGGCATATTCCCGCTTCCGAAGAGGCCGTTGCAGAACTACAGAATATACGGAGCCAATGGCGATGCCCAAGTTGCGGCAGCTTCGGCACAGCGGCTAACCGTTCCCTAACGTCATGTAGCAATTGTGGCGCTCCCCTTAAACAAGAAAACTGGCATGAATATCTTGAACCTGCTGGCTTTGCTGTCGATTTTTTCAGTGAGCCATCTAATAACGTCACGCTCGGCATAACGAATCTGAGTCATGCCGAGGCCAATGTGTGTGCTTGCGGCCCGTGGGTATCTCTGGGGCTTCCCGAAATAGTCCGTTTTCGTTGCACTACGTCCGGCACGGTATTTCATCGCTCCCGTGGTCTTTATGGCAAGGGATATGCGGTTTGTCTGGCCTGCGGTAGAGTGGAATCCATCTCTGAAACTGGGGAAATACCCTCGGCCATGAGGCATCATAAAAAACTCCGTGGAGGAAAAAACGAAAACGATCCTGCCAACCATATCTGCCCCGCATGCCGAGAAGGTATGGAATGGAAAATAAAAGCGCCCATCTGGCTTGCCAGCGAAGGTAGGACTGATGTCCTTGAGGTGCAGATACGAAAAGAAGACCTCTCTTGGCTCAACGATAAAACGCAGGCCTTTCCTGTAGCTCTCGCCCTCAGAGACTCTCTGGCTGCACGACTCGGCATTCAAACTGAAGAGTTGGAATGTACTGTAGACACTCGCAAAAGAGAAGACGGAAAGTTCTGCACCTCTATCTTTGTTTTCGACAAAAATGCCGCGGGCTACGCCTCTTCCGCCGGGGTGTATATGACGGATCTTCTACGTGATGCGCGTGAGCGGCTGCTTTGTAGGGAGCATGAGTGTGAAACGGCCTGTCCCCACTGTATTCTCAGCTTCGACCTGCGTTATCAGAGCCGGGATCTCGACAGACACAAGGGACTAGAAGTTCTTACACCTACCTGGCTCACTTTGCTTGATCTTCCTCCGCAGGCACGTATTTTCGGCCCCTCGACTACAACGGAAACTATGCCCCTTGAAGAATCCGTGCTGTCCGCATCCTTGGCGGCCCCAGAGGCAACTATTATCCTGCATCTCGGGGCACATTCGCTGTGGTTGCCCGGTGACGGAGATATGTTGCATCTTTTAAACATTCTGAGACAGCAACAAAGGCATGTCGAGCTGGCGTTGGAAAAAGAACTTTATGAAAGTTTCAGCCAGGAAGAACGAATGCTCCTTGTCCCTCTTATTCAGAGTAACGTAACCTGCTCCATTCATGAAGGGAATGTTTGCCATTCTCATGCCCGCCTTGCCGTCACTATGGACAACGGAAAACTTCAACGCTGGGCCGTGTATGAAGAAGGGGAAAACCGTCTGTTGCTTAAGGGCTTCCCAGAAGGAAATACGGGCATACGCAGACCGCTTCTGCAAAAGAATCTTCAGGCAAAATGATTATTCCGCGCGATCGGAGCATGCGCTGAAACCGTTCAGCGCATGCTGACCGTAGTTTAGAGCAGCCCTGAACGGAGTCAAGTCCGGATTAGTGTGTAAAATTGCCTTTCGGGGGACAACGGGTGATGGCCGCCCAGGCGGCCATCACCCGT
>ERZ772858.1224-NODE-1224-length-27527-cov-8.933023_pt1 | contig 27527 bp, 23 predicted proteins | sample MGYA00512136_ERZ772858 | MGnify/ENA primary metagenome ERZ772858 (study PRJEB29015, sample SAMEA2737726) | human gut metagenome | biome: human gut; feature: human-associated habitat; material: faeces | place: China | collected 2012 ...
AATGTGGGGGCTTTAATCTTCATAGTCACACTTTTCGGTAGTGTGCTAATTATAGCATATCACCCACCTTTTGTGCAGAGGTTCCTTAATATATCCACGCACTGTTGCGGAATGCGCAAAATCTCTCCGAAATAAGTACTCAAAAACAAACTAAAGATTTAGCGATACGATTTGGTTTTATCGATCTAGGTCAGGAATGACTTTTCCATGACTATTTCACGGTAGTTCTTCCCGCCAATCTCAACATCGGTCTCTACCATTATCCGGAAGCCTCTCCGTTTGTAGAGCGCAACGGCAATCTCGCTTTCAGAAAACGTCGATAACCACGCTTTTTGAAAATCGTTTTCTTGGATGTATTCCATTGCGGCTCCAAACAAAAAGTTTCCTAGATTGTTTTCTCTCCAATCCGGTCTGACGGAAAACCATCTGAGCTGCGCAGAGTCTCCTCGATCCATTACTCGGATGGTGCCGACAAGTCCCTGCTCGTCTTCCACCATCCAAAGACGATTTCTCGGTTTCGGATCAATAACGTACTCAGCGAAAGTTGTTGCCACATAGCCTTTAAACGCGATCGGATAATCGAAATCCGAATGCCCGTAGATTCCGGAAAACTCAATCAGTCTGCCGAGGTCACCGGCTTTTAGCTCATGCCTCAATGTAAGTCCGGGAACGTCAAAAATTTCCATGTTTTTGAAAAAGAAAAAACCGCAGTACATTTTATTGTAACTGCGGCTGGGGGATAAAAGCGGTGTTTTTACACGGCTCATTGCCCTATTTCATTACGGTCGGAGCCTGATATTCATATTCCTTCTTCAGGATTTCCATCTTGTAGAGCTTTTTCAAGCCTTCATAGAAGGAAGCTTCATCGGCTCTGGACTGAGCTGTCAGGGCTTCTCCGCGAATTTCATCGACTTGGCTGTCGTCAGCTGCAGGCATCTTGCTGGATTCAACATAGCTGATCACATAAGCACCGTCAGGAACGGTGGTACCTGTGAAAGCAGGAAGACTCTTAGCAGGAACCGCCATCTCAGCCTGGATCAAAGGCATTGACTGAGACTGAGGATTGATACGGGAAACAGTCAGTTCGTGACCGAAACCTTCCAGATCCTTCTTAGCCTTGAGTTCTGCCAGCTTAGCTTCACCGGCTTTCTTAGCCAAGGCAGAAGCCTGTTCCAGTTCAAGCTGGTCCTTGATATCACCCTTCACTTCGTCAAAGGACTTAATGTGAGCCGGAGTGTGTTTAACAATACGGGCAGAAACCAGTGTGTTGGCAGCAACTTCCACGGCCTGTGTATTTCTCTTTTCCTGGAGGCAGTCCGGAGAGAACAGGTCTTCAATGACACGCTTCGTGATGTACTGAGCATCCGGAGATGTCTTCGGAAGACCGGACTGAGTCAGACCGTCAAGCGTATGAAGTGTCAGACCGTATTTTTCAACTGCCGGGTCTAAGCTGTCGCTCTGCTCGTAGACCATGTTGGTAAAGCCGTCGGCATTTTCAGCAAACATAGACTGACGGTGCTGGTCTTGCCAGAACTTGAGGATTTCACCGCGAACTTCTTCGAACGGACGAACGTGAGCCGGATTGATGTCGGTCACATGAATGATGTGATAGCCGAACTCGGTTTTGACCGGTCCGACGATTTCGTCTTTCTTAGCTCCGAAAACGGCTTTGTCGAATTCAGGAACCATCTGACCCTGAGTGAAGAAGTCAAGATCGCCGCCGCTTTCAGCTGTTCCGGGGTCGGCAGAATTTTCTTTAGCTAACTGAGCAAACTTAGAAGGATCGGCTTTGACTTCGGCAAGGATCTTTTCTGCCTTAGCTTTGGCATCCTGGTCAGCCTTGGCTTTATCGGCCTCATTGGCATCCGGAGCGATCAGGATATGGGCTGCGCGTCTGGATTCTTCGACTTCATATTTCTTACGGTTCTGTTCGTAGAAATCTTTCAGTTCCTGCTCAGAAGGTTCAGCTGTCATCTTGACGGTTTCAGGGGACATCACAACGAACTGAATGTTCAGGGATTCAGGAGCGCGGTAGTCGTCCTTGTGTTCGTCGTAGTATTTCTTGATTTGTTCTTCAGAAACCTTGACGTCTTTCATGTAGGCGGACGGATCAAAGCTCATCGTACGAACAACGCGGGTTTCGCGAAGAATGTCGTTTAACAGAGCAACCGTCTTCTTAGGAACAAAGGTTGTCTGAGCAACAGAATTAACCAGCATATCCTGAACGAGGTCTCTTCTCAGTTCATAAACGAACTGCTGGTCACTCTTACCGCGAGCGGCAAGATAGTTTTCATACAGCTCAGGAGAGAACTGTCCGTCTTTCTTGAAAGCGTCTGCGTTCTTAATCACGTTGATAGCATCAGCTTCGCTCACATTCATATAGTGGTGAGCCATCTGTGCCTGGAGAGCGCGTCTGGTAGCAAGGTTCTGAAGGATAGCGGCATTGGCTTCCTGTGTTTCGAAGATGCTCGGATCAACGGCACCTCCTTCCTGCTGGCGCATACGCTCAATATATTCGCGTTTCTGGTAATCGAATTCTTCAGGCTGAATACCTTTACCGTCAACCTTGGCGATTGCATTTGCATCCGGATTCAAACGGCTGTAGCCATTAATACCGATAAAGACAAATGCAGGAATAATCAGAATCATGGCGATAAGCATCAGCCAACGTTTCTGGTTTCTAAAAGATTGGAACATTATGATCCTCAAGCTCTTAGCGAGCGATTCTTATTGGAATACAAAACAAAGGTCTAATTTTACCTTCCGCGGGAAATTTTGAGTAAAAGTTCACGTCAAAAACCTTGAATCTTGGTTAACTTTTGGAAAAATGCCGCTCGAAAAAAATAACTCTGTACATTGCACCGGGCAGAAAATTAAGAAAAACCGAATTGCGATCGAGCCGGAAAATATTTTTTCCCGCAAAATCAGGCTACTGCTAATTTTCGATGTAACAGAACGCAAAAATTTACGATTTCGAGTTGCACGAATTTTTAATCTATGTAGAATTCGTTTCACTTCGATGACGCGTAAGCGTTTGACGAGAAGGAGTGGTAGTTCAGTTGGTTAGAATACCGGCCTGTCACGCCGGGGGTCGCGGGTTCGAGTCCCGTCCACTCCGCCAAGATTCCAGCCTCGTGAGAAATGTCTCGCGGGGCTTTTCTCTTTTCAACGCCATTTTTAGACTAGAGAATCCGACTTATAAATCCTCTTTGATAAATAAGTTCTCAATAATTCAAACAGATAAACTTATTTTATTTTCTTTTTCAATCTTCTCCATAAGGAGGTTGCTTGTAATTAATCCGAAGTAAATAGGTTACAAATAAAAACATTTTTACAATCCTTTTTCTTTATAACTTTTCTTTGCTTTAATTCAAATAGATACCCAAAAATTGTTCGTACAAAACGGATGAAAAAATTAGCGTGCTTCACTTTAGAGTTTTTTTTTGTCTTAAAGGGTTACATATAATCAGCCCTTCTTGAATGCTTCCTTCGGCTCACTGTTGTTGGGGTGAGCGCTAAAGAATGTATAAAACAAAGATAAAGGATCCCATGAAGCACCTAAGACAGAGAACAAAAACTCAAAGAGCAAATGCAGCCATTCTTTCAATCCTGACCGTTTTGTCCCCGCTCTAGGTTTTCGGTTCGGTTTTGGCACCTATCGATTTAGGAGAATATTTTTTCGAGGTTTATGCCACTGCGCAAAAACCGGCATTCTCGGGACCAGTTGAAAGAGCTCTAAAGAAGGAACCGGAAGACTTCGTTGGCTCAGGAGATTACAATTTCTTTTCTAAAAAATGGGAAATTGCCTGGAATGTAAGGGCGGAAGGCAGCATTAACGGCAACTCAGTTCATTCCAAAGACAAAAACCTAACGCTTACGGCCGAGAAGGGCAGTTTTTTTCTCTGGCCTGAAGCTGTCGCCAGCGGCGGCTTTGGTTCTGCCGTCGTAGCCGGATATGAAAGGTCGGTTCAAATCTCCGCGGGCGAAAGTATTGTTCTGAACAGACCCGCACATCCGGAAGACCAAAAAGATCATCTTTCGATTGCATTGGGAGAGGGTTCAACAGTTTCCTTGAAAGCTAAAAATATTATTGTGAACGGCTCTATCGGTTCGATGGGCGGCGGCGCCCAAGCCGCACTCAAGGCTTCTGAGATTGTTGATATCGCTTTATCTGAACAAGAGATAAACTCCGTCCATCATCCTTTATGGGTTTTTAACAGTTCGTTTATTATCGATGCCCCGACCGTTTTTATTGACAGAGACGTTTCGGTTACTCGACTGGGTGATGAATATCGCTCGTTCGTCCAGATCGGCATGGATCCGGGTCCGGATCCGGAAAGTAGAATTGAAACTAAAGATATTTTGTTTAGGGGGCGTGTGCTCGTCGGTGCCGGAACTTCTTTTAAGGCCCGTTCATCGAATTCGATAGCTTTTGAGAAAACGCTGACCATCCACGAAGGGGCCGAAGCCTATATCGGAAGCAGACACATTTCGATTGACGAATTGAAGTTTCATGGGAACGGCGGTTTAGCTTCGCTCGCGGTTCTTCCGGAAGGTTCATTGAGCTTTTCTCGTCCTGTCACTGTCAAGGACGGAGCTAAGCTGAATATTTCTCTAGGAAAAAACAGTCGACTTACGGGCGCTGTCTTTACCGATGATCAAACGGGTTCCGGAGGTTCCTTTATTTCCTTGGGCGCGGGAAGTGTTTGGCAAAACGCCATGCATTCCAACGTCACTGAATTGAAGGTTTCTGAAGGCGCTGTCATTGAAGTCGGAAGCGAAAAGGGTTTCCGTCCGCTTCAGATTCAACAGCTCAAGGGATCTGGCGCGACCTTTTACCTTCCCGGCGGAAGAGCCGGAAGCATTAATCAGACGCAGGGCGGCGAGGGCAAGCAGTCGGTTTATCTCGGAACGAGCGGCGCCAGCATTACTGAAACAAAGTTGGTTCAACATGTTTTCAGTTATGATGATTCACTTCCGAACGCCGGCAGAGCGGAATTCATTTTAGCCAACGACGGGCTTGTGGATGCCGGTCCCTACCAATACAAGCTCGATCTACAGCCGTTTGATTACCACGATAGACGTGTCTGGCTGATTACAGCTGAAAAAGAAGAAAAACTGACGTCATCCGTATTTCCTCCGGACTCAAACGGCCCTTCGGAGAATCCGGATGTTCCTCCATCTGTACCGGGAGGTGTGCCTGTCACTCCGCCGACAGGCCCCGACAACTCTCAAAACCCGCCTGCGCCTGACGGATTATCCCGTACCGGACAAACGGTTCTGTCGGTGGTCAGCTCCGGTGCTTCCGTGGTTCAATACCTTAGCTCTTTGGCTGATTTGAGAGAAAGAACCGGCGAGATCAGACGCGGTTCATCTGACGGCGCCTATGTTCTGGGCAGATACGAAAAAGGCCGGTTTGATCCTTATGCCGGCGTACACAGCAAACTGAGATACACCACAGTTTCGCTCGGCACAGATAAAAAGATTGATCCGAACTGGATTGTCGGAGCTCAAGTGGGCTTTACCGACGGAGACGTGAGAGTGAAGGGAGGAGCCGGTAAAACTGACATTCACTCTATCGGCGGTAAGGCTTACCTGACTTGGTTTGATGAGAATGCTTATGTCGATACGGTTTTGACCTTTAATCGCCATAAGCAGAAAATTCGAGCCCACCTAATGGAAGGCACAAGTGTTCATGCGCCATACCATAACCTTGGCTTCGGTATTTCTTCCGAAGGGGGCATTCGTTTTAACTTCCTGAAGAACCAGGACGGATCCAATTGGTTTATAGAGCCTCAAGTCCAGCTTTCTTATTACCGATTGCTCGGGGAAGACCTATCGTTCTCTCACGGTATGAAGGTAAAAATTGATGACTCCGACAGCTTGAATATGCGCCTTGGCTTGACGGCTGGCCGCTCGTTCAATCGTCCTGACGGACAAAATGTCGGAAATCTGTACGTTAAAGCCGGTGTGAACCACGACTTTTTAGGTAAGACAAAAATCCGAATGAACGAGTTTGACTTCAAAACCCGTTCGCTGGGAACGCGCTTTTATTTCGGCGTTGGCGGTGAGCTCGTCATTGGAAACCAATGGAAGGCGTTTGCTCAGATCGGCGGAGAGCATGGTAATCGTCTGAATGTCGACCTGTCCTGCAAGGCCGGAATCAAATACAGCTTCTAAGAAGAAAACCCGAGCCGGAATTTCCGGTCTCGGGTATTTTGAGTTGAATGGTTCCTTAATTTACAGGCGGCAGTTCAGCGGCTAAGCGATCAAATTCTTCGAGCCATTCTCTTTTCCAAGCGGTTTTTTGCTCGTCGCTGACCCAAGCGGCCTCAATGCTGTTTTCCAACATCTTGCGCAGCTGAGGCAGTGTGAAATCGAGCCAGTTGTGCATAAGAAGCCAGGATTCGGAAATAGAAATATGGTGCATCGTCGGGTCATCGCTGTTGGGGAAGACTTATCGCCTCAGCTCAACCATCTTGCGAACCGGATGCTTAATGGCCCATTCTTCGTCCGATAAAGTCCTGAGATAATAAGAATTGGTCGGAACAACTGCAAAATGCATATTGGCTGCTTTTGCTTCTTCGACAAGTTCCGGACTATCGATAATCGTGTAGCCGTGATCGATGCGGTCAGCACCGAGAAGTTTCATGGCAGTTTCAACGTTGCGCCAATGTTCTCCGAACTCGCCGGCGTGGATCGTGATTTTGAAACCGGCATCTTTTGCCATCTTGAAGGCTTTCCAAAAGTTTTCCGGTTCATGATTGGTCTCCCGATAATCAATACCGATCCCGATGGTGTATTGATCAGGGTGCCGGATCATTTCTTCAACGAGTTCGACTGCCGCTTCAGGTGTATCTTCTCGGTCGATAGAAGGGATGGAGCGGGCGACAACACCATAACGCTGAAGACCTTGTCTGATGCCTTCATTGATCGCCTGACGAGCTTCGTCGTAACTCATGAAATGCTTTAGCCCCGTCCAGTTCCAGTAGAACTCAATATATTTGACGCCTTGACTGGCAACCCTTTGGATATGCTTGAGTGTGATACGTGTTAAAAAAGAGGGCTTGGAAAGCACCTTGCTTTCCAAGCACCTGAAGATTCGTAAAACGCCGATTGGCTTGTCGCCGCGGGTATAGAAACTATTGATATCTTCTTGACTGACATCAGCACCGGATTCAGCAACAAGTTCTTCGAAAGTCTCTTTACCTGTGGTGCCTAATAGATGGCAACGTAGTTCAAGTTTAGGGAAGGTTTTGAAGAATCAGAGCCATTCTTCGGGAAGCTGCTTAGAGAAGGGAGAATCCGGAACGAAACCGGGATTATCTGAACGCATAAAGCCTCTCTTTGTCTGGATTTGAGTCTCGCTAAATATACAACTGAAAACTTTCTAAGCTCATGAGCCCGTGATTCATATCGTTACAAAGAATGAAAAACTAAGGCAAAACCCGAACCTCGGAGTCTCAAATGCTCGCAAAAAATTCCTGATCGGTAAAATTTGGCCATACCTCAAATACAAAATCACCGTATCTCACGGAGAGTTCAAATGATCGACAGCATCCTTGCCGTTATTGTTCTCATCATTGCAGGTTGGGCCATAGCAAAAAATTACGACGCCAAAGTTGTCTTGTTTATTGCAGCGCTCGTTCTTCTTTACTCCGGACTTCTCTTAGGACACAACGTTCTTGGAGCAAAGGCCACCACGGGATTGTCCTGGGTGGATCCTTTTAAAGTCATCAAAGATCAATTTGTTCGTCAGTACAGCAATGCAGGTTTAATCATCCTCACGCTTTTCGGTTTCGCTGCCTATATGTCTCATATAGGCGCGTATGATATGGTCATTAAGGTTTTGACGAAGCCGCTATCTACGTCCGCAAGCCGATCATCTTGATTCCGATGGTCTTCTGGGTTGGGACCTGCCTGCAGATCATTATCCCGAGAGCCGCCTCGCTTGCTGTGATCTTGATGGCAACATTATTCCCGGTGCTGAGAGCCGCCGGAATGTCTACCTTAACGGCTGCAGCCCTGATTGCCACAACTGCCACGATCGTTCCGACTCCCCTCGGCGGTGACAACGTGGTCGCGGCCCGAGTGCTGGGATTTGAAAACGTTGTCGATTACGTAGCATTCCACTTGGCACCGATCACGATTCCGGCCTTGTTTGTGATGGGTATCGTTCATTATTTCTGGCAGACTTACTTGGACAAGAAAGATGCCGTACTGCTGAAAGAGCTGGATAAAGAAACGGTTATTGAAGCCGAGCGTCCCGAGAAAAATACACCGACCTGGTACTTTATTTTCCCGATCCTCCCGCTGGTTTTAGTGATCTTCTTCTGGGTCTTTTTCAGAAAAGCCAAAGTCGGTCTGGTAGAAATCACACTTTTCTCCTTTGTCCTGGCATTTGTCTGCGAACTCTTTAGAAAACGCAATGTTAAGGACGGTATGAAGGATCTCGGAATCTTCTTCAAGGGTATGGGCGACGGCTTCTCTAAAGTTGTCGTCCTGATCGTTGCCGCTTCTTCTATGGTGTTCGGACTTCGTGTTATGGGCTTGATTGACGCCATTTCGAATTCCATTTCCAATTTCGAAAATGCTAAGGTCGGTTTAATGCTGGCGTTCTCCGGCATTACCGGTTTGATTACCTTCATCAGCGGTTCCGGCAATGCTGTGTTCTACAGCTTTATTGAACTGATTCCGCAGATTGCGCAAAAAGCCGGCATTGATCCGATCATGGTCGCGCTGCCGATGCAATGTATGTCCAACCTGTTCCGCTCCATGTCTCCGGTTGCCGCTGTGATCATCATCGTCTCGGCATCCGTGAAGGTCAATCCTCTGGTTCTCGTCAAACGTACCTGGGTTCCTCTGATGAGCGGAGTCTTGGTCGTTTTGGCGCTTTCGTTCTTCAAATACATGTGAGAAGTCAACGGTGCAGGCAGGAAACTGTCTGCACTAAATTAGTCAAGGTTTGAAATTGTCTTTAGAAAAAGCAAAAAATCATCTGGTGAAATTCGGTCTTGAAGATCGAATTCGGGTTGCAAAAGAATCGACTGCTACGGTAGCGCTTGCCGCCAAAGCGTTCGGCTGTGAAGAAAAGAAGATTGCTAAGACTTTGTCGTTCATGCTCCCGAGCGGTCCGATCCTGGTACTAACCGTCGGTGATGCACGAATCGACAATGCCAAGTTCAAACACGCTTTCGCGGCAAAGGCAAAGATGATTAAGCCGGAAGAATGTGAAAAAATAATCGGACATGCACCGGGAGGTGTATGTCCGTTCGGTATCAATGACGGCGTGAAAGTCTATTTAGACGAATCGCTCAAAAGCATGGATTCTGTTCTTCCTGCCTGCGGAACATCCGACACCGGCGTCGAGCTCACTATTCCGGAATTAGAGAAAGCTTCCTGCAGCGCAGGATGGGTCGATATCACCAAAACACCGTCAAGCTAACTCAAGACATCTTTCATTGGGGTCTGCAGCCACTGGTCGCGCAGACCTTCTTTGACCCAGCGGCTTTCTGCATTGTCTCCCTGGAGCAGAGAGTTGCTCATATCCATGGAGAACTCTTCGAAACATTCCTCAAGTGTCTTGCTGTGTGCATCGGCGAGAAGTGCCCAGCTGCTGTTGGCGTCGGCTCCGATTCGAACGACATAATTCGTGGGAATTAATCTGTTGAGAAGTGCGTCCACGGCCTCCGGATAGCTTCCGATCTTATCGGCCAGTTCGACATTGGTCATCTGAGGGTTACCGACTTCTTTAGCCAGCATGAGGATCCGGAGGAGGGCAACTGCGGACAGCAGGTCGTCTCCGCTCTTATCAAAGTCTTTATAGCGTCTGGCGCGCAGCATCGGAAGCGTGGCGGTAATCGCAGCGCCGGCCAAAACGAACATCCAGTTGATGTACATCCAGGTCAGAAGAACGGGGATGGCGGCAAAGGCACCGTAAATCGTGGTGTAGGAGCCGCGCATTACGTAAATGCCGAAGCCCCAGCGGAAGACGGTAAAGACCAAGGCAATCAGAGAGCCTCCGACGAGGGCGTCTCTCCACAGTACTCGACAGTTAGGAACGTATTTATAGAGAGCCGCGAGAATGATCGACTGGAAGATCAGCTGACCGATGGGAATAAGCCACTTCGCATATACCGATAAGTGGCCCGCCATCGCCATGCCGGTTAAATACGATGAAGCGGCAAGGCTGATGCCGATGGCAACCGGCCCGAGCGTAAGAAGCGCCCAATACATCAGAACTCTTTGCCATAAGCTTCTGAGCTTGAGCACTTCGTAAGTGGCGTTCAAAGCCGAGTCGATGGTCGCAATACAAAGCAAGGCAGAAATGACCAAGCCGATCAAACCGAAGGCGGTTAAGCCGGCGGCTTGCGTAGCAAACTGTTTGATATAGCCCAATATTTGCTCACTGTACTGAGCCGGAAGGAGTGTCGAGAAAATAAACTGCTCGAAGGCTTCACGGTAGGGAGCAAAGAGCGGGAAAGCGGAAAAAGCCGCCATGATGACCGCTAAGGCCGGAACAATGGAAAGAAGGGTCGTCAGGGTCAGGGAGGAGGCGACTTGTTTTAAAGAGGCCTTGTCGATACGTTCCATCACGAACATACCGAAATTCCACATTCTTTCTAAACATGCATGTTTGGTGACAAATGCCGGTATCTGACGACTCATAATTTTTCCTTTAGCACTCGACGACGCAGACGGCCAAGCCGCCGAGACTTGTTTCTTTGTATTTATTCGCCATATCCTTGCCGGTCTGCATCATAGTTTCAATGACCTGATCCAGACTTACATAATGGGAGCCGTCTCCCATCATGGCTAAGCGCACGGAGTTGACCGCTTTAACGGCGGCAATACCGTTGCGTTCAATGCAGGGAATTTGTACCTGGCCTCTGACCGGGTCGCAGGTCAGACCCAAGTGGTGTTCCATACCGATTTCGGCGGCGTTTTCAATTTGTTCGTTGGTGGCGCCGAGCGCTGCGGCTAAGCCGGCGGCAGCCATGGAGCAAGCGACACCTACTTCGCCTTGGCAGCCGACTTCTGCTCCGGAAATAGAAGCGTTCTTTTTATAGAGTGCACCGATGGCGCCGGCGACTAATAAGAACGTACGGATGCCTTCTTTATTGGCCTGTGGAATGAACTGGCGGTAATAGTTAATGACAGCGGGAATAACACCGGCTGCACCGTTGGTCGGGGCAGTAACAACTCTTCCGCCTGCGGCATTTTCTTCGCTGACGGCAAAGGCGTAAGCGTTGATCCAGTCAATGACCTGCAGCGGATCGTCTGCGACTTTAAGAGGGCTATTAAGAAGCTTTTCGTAAAGTTCATTGGCGCGGCGTTTGACTTTTAGAGGGCCGGGCAAGCATCCCTTTGCGTTCAGACCGCGGTCGATACACATGCTCATCACGGACCAAATGTGATCCAGCGAATCGTCGATCACTTCGCGGCTGCGGATGACCTCTTCATTGGCTCGGATCACGGCTTCCATGCTCAGTCCGTGTTTACGGCACTGCTCCATGAGTTCATTGGCCGTGGAGAACGGATAGGGAAGCGCCTTTTTATCTTCTTCGGTAGCGGGAAGGGCGCGAGGTTCCTGCTTGAGCTTGGCTTCTTCTTCGGTTTCGATAAAACCGCCGCCGACGGAATAGTATTTTCTGGTCAGGAGTTCTTTGCCCTTATCGTCGAACGCTGTAATGATCAGCGTGTTGGTGTGGTAAGGATCGAGAACAGAAGGCTCAAATGTAAGGTCGGTACTGTAGTGGAAGGGAATCGGCTTGCAGCTGTCGAGCAGCAGGCGATCTTTTTCTTTGATGTCCTGAATCCATCCTGGAATGGAGTCCACATCGATAACAGACGGGCTCTTGCCCATTAAGCCGAGAAGCACTGCGCTGTCTGTGGCATGTCCGATACCCGTTGCGGCAAGAGACCCCATTAGTCTGACTTTAATGTCTTCGACTTCGGGGAAGAGATGCTTATTTCTCAGGAGGGAAATAAAGTTGCGGCCTGCACGCATCGGCCCGACAGTGTGGGAGGAAGAGGGACCGATACCGATACGGTACATGTCAAAAACAGAAATGTTCATATTGCCTTCTTATATATGTCTAAATAATGCCCGATTGATAACCGAACGAAATACAAAACTGCCTCAAATCGGTTATTCTTTTGGTGCACGCATTCTATAGTTTTTGGCCGTTGGAAGGAACTGAATTTTCATGAAAATCAAAGCGTTGTTGGTTGCTGCTGTATTAGCCGGAGAATTCGGTTTGTGTTTTGCCTCAACAGACGGCGACTTAATTCAAGGCGTGATACCTTATCCCGACAGTGTTTCCGTGACTTCTGTGGTGATTGAACCGTTCCATCCTGAAATTGAAAGGCACACCGAAGGCTTCAATAGCGGATTTAAACCGCTTTGCCTGAAGATAACTCGAGTTCGTGAAGCTCAAGGTGCTTCTTGGGTGACTCAGACAAACGTCAAGCCTCTTTTTAGTGAAGAGGCTTGTCGAAAGGCAGCGATGGAAACGCCGAGCAGGCGCGAACATTTGCTTCATCAGGACTGAGGAGTCCTCTTCGCAGGTGTGCCGTGAATTTCTGTGGTGAAGAACCGCAACAAAAGCAAACCTAATCCAAGCGCCACCGTGCACACGGCAAAAGACGTTGCCTGAATATTTCCTAAGCTCACGATCGGAGAGACGATGCCTCCGAGCAAGAAACCGATGCTTCCGATGATGGCAGAAGCCGCGCCGGCGTATTTTCGACCTAAATTCATGGCGGTTGCCGTGGCGCCGGTAAAGATAAAGCCTAGGCAGAAAACCATCAGCAGCAGGCAGCCTTCATAGGTATACAAGTCTTTTGTCGTTAAGGCGAAAATAAAACCGGCGATTGAAGCGATCAGACTGCCTGCGGTTCCGAAGTATGTGGCTTTGGCCGTCGTAGAGAAGCGAACGGCAAGCAGGGCGCCTGCGCCGATCGCGACTGCGTTTAGGGCAAAAATCAGAGAGAAATGGAATTGAGAGAGACCGTATTCATTCTGAAGAATGAACGGTGTCGAAGAGATGTAGGCAAAAAGTGCGCCCATACCTAAGCCGAAAACTGTCGTGAAGACCGCAAAATTCGGAACCTTGCAGACCAAAGCAAAGCCCTCAAAAGAGCGCCAGAAAGAGCCTTGTTCGCGGGCTTCTTTCGGAAGCGTTTCTTTAACCGGAATCACCAAACCTGTAATCACCACTCCGATGCCGAGAAGTATGTAGAAAATACCACGCCATCCGATGAGGTCAGCAACCGAACCGCCGATAACCGGAGCCGCAACCGGTGCGATTCCGTTGACGGCACCGACAATAGCAATGATCTTTGCCAGCTCTTTACCGGAGTACAAATCGGTCGGAGCCGAACGCGAGTAAACAATGGCGCCTGCGCCGCCCAAACCTTGAAGAAGCCGCGCGAAGTTGAAAGTGTCGATGTCTTGGGACAAGCAGCAAAAAAGCGTGGCTGCGATGTAAAGAAGAAGAGAAAAATACAGAACCGGTTTGCGGCCGTACCTATCGCTTAAAGGCCCGAAAATAATTTGGCCGACTGCAAGCCCGACCATACAGAAGGTCAGGCCTAATTGAACGGAAGAAACAGAAGTAGAGAACACTCTTGTCATCTCCGGCATGGCCGGAAGGTACATGTCGATGACAAACGGTCCGAAGGCCGAGAGCAACCCCAACACAATGATTAAGTAAACCGAATACATGCAAATCTTTAATGAAAGTTAGGCGCGCAGTTTAAGACTTTTAGAAGCTGATCTTGTCATTTTCTCTGCCAAGTCGAGATTGAGGGAAAAAATATTTTTCTTTACACAGTGGCAAAAGTGTGAGCAATACACCACTGATTTCAATAGGTTTGTGGTCTTTTTCACATAGTACTAATGCAGAAAAACCAGTGAAGCATGTAGATATAGAAACACCTCGCAATTTGCGAGGTGCTTCAAGAGGTCTAAAAAGGCTTTAGACGATGGTCAGCGCCAGAACGACAACGCCGACAATCAAAGGAATGGCCGTGCGTTTAACCAATTGAATCGGAGGAACCATGGCCAAGCCGGAAAGCACAATCACAACGCCTGCGATCGGAGACATGGTACGGCCCATCTGGCCGGAGATAAGAGCCATGGCGCCGAGGTTCGGAATCGGCATGCCGAAGGAAGCAGCGTGCGGAGTGACGGCTTCATTGAAGGCAAAAGTTGCTGCGTCGCCGGAACCGGTGATGGCAGCCATGATGAACGGACCGAAAGAACCGCCCCAGCGGGCGATTTCGTTGGAGCTCTTCAAAACCTCCACGAAAGCATCGATTAAACCTGTGGCTTTTAAGCCTGCGGCAAAAACGCCGGCCGTAATGATGATGCCCATGACGGAGCCATAGCCTTCGCCCATGCCTTTGAAAAAGTCTTTGGTGAACTGTTGAGGATTCACCCATGAAACGATCAATGCGAAAATGGCACCAATGACCATGGCCTGAGCCACACCCATCTTAATGACCGGAACGTAAGAGTTGCCGAGCAGAAGAATGACCAAGGGAACCAAAGGAGCGATGGCTTTGAGCGGATTGATGCGTTCGACGCCCCCGCTGTGGTCAGCCGAAGTGTAGTAATCATCGAGTTCTTTAGCACTCGGCTTGTTGTCGCGGAGGATCAGGCAGACAATCGTGAGACCTACGGCACCGATTAACACCATGGCTAAAGAATAGGGCGTATGCAGGCTAATTAAGTCCATCATGTCCATATTGGCAATTTTGGCAACAACACTGTTGTGGCTCGTTCCCGGAGAAATGTTGGAGCCGAAAGTGCCCATCAGGACAGCGGCGCCGGCTGCGGCCGGTCGGATGCCTGCGCGGATCATCACAGGAATGAATGTAGCACCGACGGCGGCTGCGCAGCCCGAGGCAGACGGAATGGCGACGTTAATAAAGCTCGTGATGATCGTTGTGGCAGGAATCAAGAGAATGCCGAGTTTATTTAAAGGAGCGGCTAAAAATTTAACCAAATTTTTATCGCATCCTGTGGTCGTTACCACATAGGCAAAGCCCATAGAGGAACAGATCGCCATGATGAGCGAAGCGTTTGCCATGCTTTTGGCAAACTGATCGAGTGCTGCCATCGGTTTCATGGCAATACAGCAAAGGAATAGGCCGGCGGTAAACAGCACCAAACGCGTCTCAAAACGCTTGATCAGGCAGTAAACCGTGACCAGGATTACAGCGATCGCAATCCAAGCGGTTAGAGTCATAAAAATACCTTTTGAAATGAATAAAGGAGGCCGTTAGGCCGCTTAAGGCCGTCATTATAAGTGTTACTGCTTACTCGTTGTCACTTAATACTTTCGGAGGTGTTTTGCAGCTGACGGATTTCAGCCCGAAAGGCAAAACCGCTCAGAAAAAGATTGGTTTATTCTGTCTTTTTTTGAATACTCTCTAAAAATAAAATGAACGATTGGCTGACTCGAGTCTCTGCCGCCAGCGGTATCCCCTCTGAAATCTTTATTCTTGGCTTCATTGCATTTTTTCTGCTGATTGTCTTAGTCATCGGCCTTATCTACTGCCTTATCAGACTAAAAAGCATCAGTGCGAATACGCTTCAGACGGTTGCTCAGGCTCGAATGGCTTGGCGGGAGGACCTGGGTGCGGCTGTCACCCAAAGTAAGGATCTGATTGCCGATCGTATGAAACCGAATTTTATGGAAACGGAACGTACGCTGGAACGCTCCTTTCAGGATGTTTCGGCCGGAATCAGAAGCGAAACCTTTGCCAGCCTGAAGGCTGTGCAGGACACGCTTAACCAGTCTCTTACACGTAATGATGAGCAAATCAGTTCGGTAAACAAGCGCTTTGAGGAGTTATCCAGAAGTATCCGAGAAGAGATTGCAGAAAGCGGAAAAGTGGTCCAAAGCACATTGAACCAATCGCTGATTCGAAACGATGAGCAGATTAAGAGCCTGAATGAGCGTTTTGAAGAACTCTCGAAGACGCTCCGCGGAGAAATTTTTTCCAATCTGAAAGCCGTCCAAGATACGCTGAATCAGTCGCTCACCCGCAATGACGAACAGCTTCGCGGCGTGAACCAGCGTTTTGAAACGTTATCTTCGACATTGAATACCTCGTTAAATGAACTGCGTAAACAGGTCGATGACGATTTGAAAGTACTTAATAAAGATAATGAAGCCAAGTTAGAAAAGATCCGAGAAACCGTAGAAGAGAAACTCCAAAACACGCTGACAAGTAAAGTCGGAGAAAGCTTCTCCCAGGTGACTCAGCAGTTAAACCGCGTCTATGAAGGTTTAGGCCAGATGAAAGAGTTGGCCGAAGAAGTGGGCGGGTTGAAGCGCGTTTTTGTCAACGTCAAGAGCCGCGGCATGCTCGGTGAAGTTCAGCTTGAAGCACTGCTGAAGGAATACTTCACCGAGAGTCAGTATGTTAAAAATGCTCATCCGGTTCCGTCTAAACCGAAGATGGTGGTTGAGTTCGCCGTCAAACTGCCGGGCTTAAATGGCAGAACTTGTCTCTTGCCGATTGATGCGAAGTTCCCGGTAGAGGATTACCAGAGACTCCTGCAGGCAGCCGATGAAGGCGATCGAGAAGGTGTTGCGGAGGCTCGTTCTAAATTAAGAACGCGTTTTAGAAATGAAGGCAAATCGATTGCCGAGTACATCAATGTGCCGGAGACCACAGATTTTGCGATTATGTTTATTCCGTCGGAAGGACTTTATGCAGAGGCTTTGGCGCTGGAAGGTTTGACCAACGAACTCTTCACGTCTTACCGCGTATACATCATGGGCCCGTCGACGCTGGCGAGCGCCCTTTGTGCTTATCGCGCCGGTTTCCAGACGCTCGCAATTGAAAAGAAGAGCTCGGAAATCAGAAAGATCTTGTCTTCAGTCCAGACGGAATTTGCGAAGTACGGCGAAGTCCTAAATAAACTTAAATCTCAGGTTGAAACAGTCGTTAAAACCGTAGATATCGTTCAGAACAAGACAAGGAAGATGAATCTTCAGCTGGAGGTCGCGTCTGAGAGCGACAAAGAAGAGGACCAGCCGATGTCTCTGCCGTCTCCGATTTCGAACCAGAACTCGCTGACTTCGGAGTCTTAGAAAAATTATCGGAGAACCGAACCTCCGCTTGAGACCTATATACGAAAAGAGCCGGAAGATTTCCGGCTCAAATTCTATGGAAAGCTCATTAGGCTTTCATTGTTTTTTCGGCCACAAATGCAGCCAGTTCCCGGGCAGCGTCTTTTGCTCTTTCCGGCGCTGCATCAAAAATCTCAGCCATGAGGCGTTCGCTGACGTACTCAGGATTGAAGTCCAAGTGCAGATCGTTGCCGTGCATCTCACATTTTGTGAAGGCGCCGTCGGGCGAGCACTGAGAAGCGATTTCAGCAACTTTGCCCTTGGCAAGCATTGCGATTACGGGATTCTTGAAAGATAACTCGACGTGGTTGGCAGAGATATTCTTTAAGTTCAAGAAATCACGTGCTTTGTAGAGCTGTTCAATAGGGAGGGCCATTTTCTTCCTTTCTAAAAATTTTCGGATATTTTAGTTCATCAGTCCGGAGATAAGCACGGCTAAGACAAGTGCAGGGCAAAGAACGCCGATACAGACTCTGAGCACTTTCTTCCATCCCGGGTAGTTCTGAAGAGAAGTCCAATGGGTGTGAACTTTATCCCAAGCGAACCAAGCAGCCAGCAGACAGGCAATGATGCCGCCGATCGGAAGACCTAAGTTGGAGACAAAGAAGTCAGCCAGGTCAAAGGCGGTCTTGCCGAATATCTTGTAATCTGCTAAAAGGCCGAAGGACAAAGCACACGGAATACTAAGAATCAGCATGAAGAGCAGGCAGACGGTCACGGCTGTTGCACGCTTCATATTGAGTTCCTGAACCATCCACGTAATGTCAATTTCAAGCATGGACACGGCTGAAGTTAAAGCAGCAATGATCAGGCAGAAGAAAAAGACGATGGAGAACAAGTAACCGAAAGGCAGCTTGGCAAAAATCACCGGCATCGTAATGAAGGTGAGGCCGGGGCCTGCCGCCGGGTCCATTCCAAAAGCGAAATTAGCCGGAAGAATCATCAAACCTGCCATCAAGGAGATGAGCAGAGAAAGCACCACAATCCAGAAAGTGGAGCTCACGAGTTCTGTCTTATTGTCGATATAGGCGCCGTATGTAATCATGCAGCCGGCACCGACCGAGAACGAGAAGAAAACCAGCCCCATGGAATCCAGCAGTGTTTTCCAGCTGAACTTGGAGAAATCAGGCAGGAAAAGGTATTCCACACCCTTCATGGCGCCGGGCTGCATCAGACCTGTGATGATCAGAATGATCATGAAGATAAACAGCATCGGCATAAGGATCTTGGAACATAATTCGATGCCGCCTCGAATACCGAAGGCAACCACAAATCCGACTAAGGCAAGGAAGCCGATCTGAGCGGAAATGGCAACCCAGGGCGAGGAAGACAGGCTTCCGAACAGTGCGCCGAGGGTTTCCGGGTTGGCGGCGGGGAACCCGATGATGGCTTCAAAGAAGTACAACAGGCACCAGCCGCCGACTACAGAATAAAACGAAAGAACGACAAAGCCGATGATGATGCCGAGATAACCCAAGACTGACCAGAAGGATCCGCCTAAGTTTCGGTAAGCCGTGACGATTCCGCCTTTACCGGCTTTGCCCAAGGTGATTTCCGTGAGCAAAAGGCCGAAAGCCAAGGTAAAGGAAAAAATAATGTAGGGGAGCAGGAAGGCTGCTCCGCCTTCGGCGCCGGCCATGTATGGGAACTTCCAAATTGCACCCAGACCGATGGCCGCGCCGACACTGGCTAAGACAAACCCAACTTTGCCGGTAAATGTTTTTTCTTGTTGTTTTGATGCTTGGGACATCTGAGAATACTTCCTCGGTTTTAAATCAGATTAAAGATTGCAACCACAACGATGAAGCAGGGTGCAACGAAAGCCAGCATAAAGCGGAAGAACTTCATGAAGCCGTCGGAATGCTTAACGCTGGAGTTGATTTCATATTTGGTGCGGTCAAAGAAGAACCAGCCCGTCATCGCAACAACGAAGATGGCGCTGAGCGGCATCAGGATGTTGCAGCAGAGGAAGTCGATCGCATCAAAAATGTTCTTGTCCATGATCTTGTAATCAGCCCACGGACCCATCGAGAGAGCAGACGGAATAGAGCAGATGGAAAGAACGATGAACAGAAGAACGGAAGCTGTTTTGCGGGAGAAATGGAATTCGTCCATTAAATAAGCCAGGGGAACTTCGAACAAGGAAATCATCGAAGTCAGAGCGGCAACCAGCAAACAGCCGTAGAAGCAAACGGCAAAAACGTCGCCTAACGGAATGTGAGAGAACACGGCAGGCATCGTGATGAATGTCAGACCGGGGCCGGCAGACGGATTCAGACCGAAAGAGATAACCGGCGGAATAACCATTAAGCCCGCGAGAATGCAGGAAATGAAGGCTAAAACGGAGACCCAAAGAGCAGTGGTGGTCAGGTTTTCTTTATGAGAAATATAAGAACCGTAGGTGACCATAATGCCCATGCCGACGGAGAGCGAGAAGAATGTGAAGCCCATGGCGTTGAGCAGAGAGTTTGCCGTGACCTGGTCCCACTTCGGAGAGAAGAGGAACTTAAGACCTTCCCAGGCACCGGGCAGCGTCAGACCGCGAATAATCAGGACGATCATCAGCACAAACAGCAGCGGCATGAGCACTTTAGACATGCGCTCGATACCCTTGTTTACACCGAAAATCAGGACACCGGCGGTAATGGCCAGGAAAAGGGTTTGGTAAAAAATAGCGGACACCGGAGTGCTGACTGTTTTAAGGAAGGTCTTTTCCAGCATTGCTAGGTCAGACGAAGCGGCATTTCCCATGATGGCTTCAAACAAATAAGTCAGACACCATCCGCCTACCGTACTGTAGTAGGTCATGATCAGGAAAGCACAAAGAACACCGATGAAGCCTAGAGGAGCCCAGAACTTGCCTCCGATGCGGCGGAAACTCGTGACGGAACTTCCTCGTCCGGCTCGGCCGATGATGATTTCAGCAAGAATCAAAGTGACGCCGAAAAACAGCACCATCAGGATAAACGGAATAATAAAAGCAGAACCGCCGTTGGCACCGGCCATGTACGGAAATTTCCAAATGGCTCCGAGACCGACGGCAGAACCGGTTGCAGCCAGGATCATGCCGGTCTTGGAACTCCAGTTGGAGCGTGCATCAGACATTGAAGACTCCCTTCTAAAAAGTGATACGAAAAACGACTATTTATAAATGAATGAAGTAATTGTATATGCCGCTTTTCGGTTCTTTAACGGGATTCAGTAGGAAATCGTCGCTCAAGCACTCAAATTTCTGACAAATTTTTCCTTTTTTGCCTCTTTTGACTAAGTTTTTGTCTCAAAGAACTTCGTGTAATCACCCATAAATAACCTGAAATACCAGCAAAAATTTCAGAAGGTCGAAATTTGCATTCTAAAAATCGGAAATGAGAAGTATTACCGTGGAGTTAAGGCCCGATTAGTGAAGATACGAAGAAAGCGGTAGGAAATGATTACCCACTTTTGGTACCGTTTTGGTCGAACAAATTCTTTAGAAGATGTAAAAATTTTTCTTATGTCACTATGGGTATTAATACGTAAAGATGAAGAAAGGATGAGCTATTCGGAAAATTATTTCTTTTTCAATTCAATAAGTAAAGGAAAAATTCGGTTGGGCGAAATAATTTGCAAAGCGGAAAAATCAAAAGTCAAGAAATTTATTTTGTCTTCTTTTTCGTGAAAATGCGACAAAAGTATGGTTTTTAATGAATGTTGGTGTTATTATCTACCTCGTGGTTTGAGGTGGTTGTGAAAACAACCGTTTATCCTGGTTGGAAACCCTGCTAGTGTCCCTAGCAGGTTTTTTTTTATTCTTTTTTCAGCCGAAAAGATCAGACAATTATTATTTTTTCTTAATACAAACCTTGTCTCGCAAGGTGTCCGGTTCGATTTTTCTTCATCCCGGCGTATCTTCCAGCCTTGGGAATTGATTTGATCCATCATCGCCGGCCGATTTTTCCTTCTAAAAACTCTCTTTTCTTTAGCCGGCTCATTTTTTGAGAAAAAGCTTTTATTCAATCGTGTTGATTTTGGGAATGCGAGTTCATCAAGCTTCGTTTGAATCCTCATATTCCGTCTAAAATTTCTCTAAAACAAATTTTTGCGGAGCCAACTTTGTCCGATTCAGATTTTCAGCAAATATTAGATGTCAAAGGGTTGAAGTGCCCGATGCCGATGCTTAGAACGAAGAAAGCACTGGCTAAGATGCAGCCGGGAGAAAAACTACTGGTTCAGGCAACCGATCCCCACGCCTTACGAGATTTGAGCCAGTTTGCCGATCAGACCGGCAACAAGCTCCTTTCCTCTTCTGACGAGGACGGCATTATTAATATAGTGATGCAGCGTAAAGAAGAATAACGTCACAAACCTACAGCTAAGGAACTCCCATGACTATGCCCGTCAAAGATGCACCCCTCCTTGAAGAACGAACCGCCGCTGTAATGGAGAGCGTCTTCAACGACCCGATTGTCAAAAAGGCCCTTGACCAGGCCGTTCCTCAGGAAATTTTTACGATCGAGGAACAGATCGAAATTTGTGAAGTTCCTGCTCCGCCTATGAAGGAGCAGACCAGAGCCGCAATGATTGCTGAGAAGATCAACAGTTACGGTCTGGAAGCATCTATTGATCCGGTCGGCAACGTAATTGCCTGCCGCAAGGGAACAGACCCGGATGGCCCTGTCTGCGTTATCAGCGCGCATATGGACAATAGTTTTAGGGAAGGAACCGACACTACTGTTCGCCGCCAAAACGGCAGACTGTTTGCGCCCGGTATTTCCGATGCATCCCGAGCATTGGCCTGCATGCTTCAAGTCATTCGTATGGTCGTCAACAACGACATCAAGACAAAAGGAACGCTGCTGTTCATTGCAACAGTAGGGCAGGAGGCTGAAGGCGATCTTCGTGGCGTAAAACGTATTTTCTATAGCTCCGGAATTCATGTCGACGGCGTCTTGGTGTTAGACGGTGCTGATCCGGGGAGACTGCTTTATGGATCCGTGGGATCTAAACGCTACAAGGTTGAGTACAGCGGTCCCGGCGGTCACAGCTATCTGAATTTCGGTCAGTACCCGAGCGCTACACAGGCGCTTTGCCGAGCAGGAGCGCTTCTTGCGAATCTTCAGGTTCCGGCGGAACCGAGAACGACTTTTACTTTAGCGACTTTAAACGGCGGTTCTTCCGTTAATGCCATCGCAGAGCATGCCGAGTGCGAGATCGACCTGCGAAGCGAAGACGCACAGATGCTCAATGGACTTGTTCAGGAAGTCCTGCCTTTGTTTGCGTTCGGCGCCCAATTAGAAAATCAGCGTTGGAACGTTACGGATCCGGCCCTGCAAGTTAGATGCAAGGTGACGCCGATCGGTCACCGCCCGGCTGCGGTATCCAAACCCGACAGCCCGGTGCTTCAAGCTGCTAGGGCTGCCCAAATGGCCTTGGGCATTAAGCTGACGGACTTTACCAGCGCTTCTACGGACCAAAACGTTCCGATGTCTCTTGGAATTCCTTCGACTACCTTAGGCGGGGGCGGAAGAGAGGGATTCAACCATTCCTTGTCCGAATGGTTTGAACCTGTGCGCTCCTACGAAGGTCCGCAGCTTTGCCTGCTGACTGCTTTGGCTCTGGTCGGGTTAGAGAGCGGTTCGGAACCGCTCCTTCCGATCTACACGGCAGCACCTAGGGAACAATGGCAGGACAGACTCTAATCTAAGAAAAATTTGGGACCGAAAGGTCCCGTTTTTTTACCTTTGGGTCCAATGGAAAAAAAACTACCCGAGGTAAGGCGAGAAGACTAAGAAAAAAAATTAGTTGAGGGGATATTAAAATCATTCCATTTTTCTTCTCAAAATACTTATCTTAAGATTCTTAAGAAATTTATTTTTGTATTGTGATGGCTTATCGTTAATACTTTTCCAATATTGGCTGTACACAAAATAAAATCCAGCACAATAGGGGTTTTCAAGGTTTTAGTAATTTCCCTCCTTATTGTATCGGAGGGTGCGATGTGACCTTCCTCATAGCTATCTCTTAAGAAAACTTAATGTTAAAATTTCTAACAAGAGGTTCTCGGATCTCTATGATTCTGAGAAAACTTATAACAACCCCTCTTACTCGAATGTATTTTGACTTGGAGTACCAAATGAAGGTCTTTAACAGACGTAATGTATTGAAAGGCGGTTTAGTTGGCTCTATGGCAGCCGGTTTTGCTTCTTTCATGGGCGCTTCCCATGCAGCAGAACCCGCAGCAAAGGCACCCGCCCAGAATGATAAAAATACTTATGACGTGATCGTGCTTGGCGCCGGTCCCGCCGGATTGGTTACTGCCATCGCTGCTAAGCAGGCTGGTGCAAAGAAAGTAGTTGTATTCGAAAAACGCGACCGTCCTGACGGCAACGCTATTTTTGCCTTAGGTTCCGTTTGCGGCTGGGGCTCCCGTCATCAGAAAGAGCAGGGCATCAAAGATACCGCTGACGATTTCTACGCCATGATGATGGATGTTTCCAAGCAGATGGGCGACAAGGCTTTGAACCGTACTTATACCGATAATATTTCTGCCGGCATTGACTGGCTGGAAAAAGACATCGGCGTGAAGTTCGGTAAGATTCGTCCGATGCCGTATCCGCGTCTCGGCCGTACATGCCGTGTTGACGGCGAAGGTCTCACCGGCGGAGCCCAGCTCGTGAAGAAACTTCTTGCGGCTGCCGCTAAAGAAGGCGTTGAAGTTAAGTTCGAACACAAAGGTATTGAACTTCTCCACGACGACAAGATGCGTGTCACAGGTGTCAAGATTCAGACACCTGCCGGACAGGAAGAATATTTCTCCAAGGGCGGCGTTGCAATTGCAACCGGCGGTTTCTCCGCTAACCCTGAAATGGTTGACAAATACATCGGCGGCTGGGCTACCCGCATGGTGCACCGCGGCTCCAAGTCCACAACCGGTGAAAACATTTCTCTGACGCTTCCGCTTTATGCCAAGTGCGTCAACATGGACCAGTTCCATGCCGGCCCGATTATCGGCGCAACCCACGTCAACCCTGCAGACGTCTTGAACTCCGGCTACGGCATCCAGGTCAACACTTCCGGCAACCGTTACATGGATGAAAACAACACCTATGTGATTAAAGCCAGAACAACCGCTCAGAAGACACTGGACAATACCGGCTGGGTTATCGTTGACTCCACTTGCCCGGTTCTCGATAAAGTTATTCCCAAATTCGATATGCTGAACAGCCCCTATGGTAAGGCCGACACGATCGAAGAAGTGGCTAAGCAGGCCGGTCTGCCTCCTGCCAAGATTGTGGCGCTCGTGAAGGAATACAACGAAGCGGTCAAGAACGGTACGTTAGGCAAGATGAATCCGCCGAACACCTACAAGAAACCGCATCTGATTGAAAAAGCTCCGTTCTATGCAGTTCCTCTGCAGGGCGGTATGACCGCTACATTCGGCGGCCCGCTGATCAACACGAAGGCTGAAGTTCAGAACTTGGACGGCAAGACCATTCCCGGTCTCTATGCAGTCGGCAACTCTTCCGGCGGTATCTTCTTCCATAACTATGCCGGCGGCGCTCAGTTAGGCGCAGCCACCGTATTCGGAAGAATTGCCGGTAAAGAAATGGCTCAGAGAGCCGCTGCTGCAAAGTAAGAGGAGATCAAAAATGAAAAAAACATTACTCGTTTTAGCTTCCGCTCTTTTCGGAATGAGCGTCGGTCTTTCCGTTTATGCAGCTGATCAGGCACCTGCCGCTGCTGCTCAGGCCAAGACACTGGGACAAATTCACGGTGCTATGTGGCCGAAGAGCAAAGACGGCTATGTCACTAAGTATCAGTGCATGCAGTGCCACGGTGACTATGACAAACTGGCTAAACAGACAGCCGATCTGGTTCCTAATCCCCATCATTCTCACTTGGGTCAGGTGAACTGCGAAGACTGCCATAAGGCCAGCCTGTCTAAACCGGTTCTTATGTGCAACCAGTGCCATAACTTCACCATTCGCAAGGATGGCAAACCGATTGAACTGGCCAAGTAATTTAGTCTCTGACTAAAACAGAAAATCCCGCAGTTCCTAAAGAACGAGCGGGATTTTCTTTGTCCGGAGATTGCTTAGAAAAGACGGACGCCGTTCGCCGTGAGAGTCAAATCGCCGTTCGGCGTGAGTGTCGGAACGATTTCAGTTGTATAAACACCTTTACCTTCGCTTAAGTAAGAGTTGCGCGGCAATGCCATGAGCGCAAATTGTCCGAGGCCGCCGTCGGATGTCTGAAGTCTGAATTTCACAGATCCCAACGTATTGCCTTCGGGCTGCTTTTTAAGCTGTCCGCTGAAAGAAAGGCTTTCTTTGCCGACTTTAATTTCAGAGGGTTCAACCGCGGCCCAGGTTTTACCGGCAAGGATGCTGTTTCTTAAGATCTCTTCGGCCTGAGCTTCGTTCACAGGCTCAGGAGAGCAAATGAGCGGGAAGTTAGCGCAGAAGTCTGTTCCGAAAGCCTCTTGCACCAAGAAGTCAAAGAGCAGAGGTTCGGGCGGAAAATGCGCTGTTAAGCCGGTATTCCAGCTGTCAATGCCGACCTTTAAGAACCCACCGACTTTCAGGTGATCAAAAGTAATTTTGATGCCTTCTGTAATTTCAGATTTGTTTTGGCTTTGGTTGATAGAAACCAAAGTCTTGCCGAGGGTGAACTGTGTACTGCTGTCTCTGTAATCGATTCCGCTCACCGAAAAAGACAGAGCTGCGGCTTTGAGATTTCCGCCTTTGACAGAAAATTTAAATTCCGGATTGCTTAGAGCGACATTGCTTTCTTCTGAGGCCAAAGAGAAGATGTCTGTCTTGATGGAAGAATCTAGATTTTCAATGAGCAGGCTTCCGTCAGCCTGTTTTACTAATTTCGGGACAGCTTGGGACTGAATCGCGCCGAGTTTAAAAGTTTCGCCGTCAACGGTTGTTTCAACTGCTTTGCTGCTGAAAACCAATAACTGAGGAATAAAATGATAGTTAAAGGTCGTCTTAAGAACCGGCTGGGCAACTTCTACGACTTTCTTAAAGACTTCATTTCCGTCTCCTTTGATCGTGATCTCGCTTTCAGGCGACCAGCCGAACTTTACTTTACCGGGAAGCGTGACAGTGTCTTTATCCTTGGGCTGTGCATTTTTATTAAGGACAACAAACTCTTTGCTGAAAAATCCGTTGTTGACGATGTCCACTTTAACGGACTTCCATTCACTGCCCAAATATTTGGGAAGATCGGATGCGTATTCTTGGAATTTTTGGCCCTGGTAATAAACCAGTCCGCCGTAAGCACAGGCACAGGCCGCGGTACAAACTGCTACCGCTGCAGCGATCTTAGAAGAAGACATAATGACCTTTGTAAGAGTAAATACGTACGGGATGGAGTATATCCAACTTGGCCAAAAGTTTTTAGAGTTATTCGACGAGCTCACCGCCTGTGTTGTTGTGCCATCCGTCGACCGGATCCGGAGCATTGGGTTCATCGGACGAACCTTCCGGAACGCCGAAAAATTCTTCTAATGAGACTTTGTCCTGAATTTTCTTCATGCACTGATAAAAGAGCTGCTCATTGAGCTCATGCAGTCCAATACCGTCGCCTTTAATCGTGTAGTCCCAGCGGCTTAATTCGAAAGGCTTCTTTTTATATTCAGAATGAGGAGAGTCAGAAAGGAGCCCTGACTGGATGAAGACATTTTCTTCGGTCAGAGTCGAAGATACTTTGTGGTTCTCAGAGTTGATAAAAGTGATGCGCATTTTGCCGATCTTCCGTTCTGTCCAGCGGACGGTTGGAATAATCGGAAGGTAACGCATCCCTATATCTTCCATCGTGTCTGATATTTCGATATACACGGCGCCGTCTAGGCCTCGATCGGTAATGAGGGCGATGCCGTTTTTCTCAAGAAGATCGACCATTTCTTTGCGGGTTTCATCGGCAAAGAGCCATTCGAAAGAGTCTTCAAGTGTGCCTTCTTTGCCTGTATCGACGCCTTGGACAATGACTCTTAGATGAAGCGTGAGATTGAGAGGCACAGCAGGGCGCCTAATTTCGGATTTTTCTACAAGTTTGGCATTGACATCGAACCAGCCATGCTTAGGAGAAGAGATGGAAGCGGTTGTGCTGGCGATGCCTAACAGCGTGCATCCTTGAAGCAAGGTAGCAGCGAAGAGAAGGGAGGCAGCCAGAACTCTCATAGCAAAAATCCACGAATGACGATGCCAATATTAACTGAAAGGTCCTGAACAGTCGTTCAGAAATGGCTCAGAGCGCGTGGAGAAAGCGTGAAAAAGGCTGTGAGGCCTTGAGATATTAATATAACTAATTGAATTTAATAGATAATTAGTTTCTGAAGTTTTGCGTTTCTAGATCTTCATTATTTTAAAAATCCTCAATAAAACA